>ERZ1049444.66-NODE-66-length-110747-cov-16.604082_pt1 | contig 110747 bp, 127 predicted proteins | sample MGYA00383101_ERZ1049444 | MGnify/ENA primary metagenome ERZ1049444 (study PRJEB29581, sample SAMEA5548371) | metagenome | biome: marine; feature: coastal; material: water | depth 50 m | study: Short-term variability in the microbial, nano- and picoplankton... | reverse complement strand
ATACTCTACTCAGTTGTCAAAAAGCCAAATTTCGTAATTTAAGAGTAACACCTTCCCGTTTAAAGGGGGTATTATTTTTTAATTATTCTTAAAAAGTTTCTTTTACCAATTTGTACATTTGTATCAATTAATTCTGAGGAACTAATATCAAATTCAGTAAATTTCACATCATTAATTTTGAAACCACCCGAACTAATAATTCTCCTAGCTTCGGAATTAGATTTAGTAATCATATTCTCGGTGAGTAAATTTGGTATGTGAACTTTTCCTTCGGATATCTGGACTTCTGGAATATTTTCTGGAATATTCTTGTTTATAGTTACACTGCTGAAACTATCTTCAGCTTTTTGAGATTGTTCCTCATCATATAATTCATTAGTAATTATCCTACCTAAGCTTTTTTTAACATCAAAAGGGTTCATTTTTTCAGATGAAACTAGTTCTCGTGTTTCATTAATTTCTTCTAAATCTAAATCTGATAGCATAACAAAGTAATCCCACATAACATCATCTGGAATACTCATCACTTTTCCGTAGATATTTTCAGGTGTATCAGTTACAGAAATATAGTTTCCTAGAGATTGAGACATCTTTTTTTTACCATCAGTCCCTACCAGCAAAGGAAAGGTGACTGCCACTTGAGGTTTTAAATTATAGTATTTCTGTACTTCCCTACCAAGCATTAAGTTCCAAAGTTGATCATTTCCACCAATTTCTATATCAGCCTTTATAGCTACCGAATCATATCCCTGAAATAAAGGGTAGAAAAATTCTAATAGAGAAATTGGATTTTGTTCTTCATACCTTTTTGAGAAATCTTCTCTTTCTAACATCTGTGCCAATGTTGTAGATGATGCTAAATTCATCATTTCAGAAATACTAAGCTTTGACAGCCAGTCTTTGTTGGAAACGATTTCCAAATTCTCTTTGTGTAAAATTGATTCAATTATTGGAAGTACACCTTTAGCATTTGTATCTATATCACTTGGATTGAGTACAGAACGAGTTTCTGATTTGCCTGATGGATCCCCTACTTGTGCAGTAAACTCACCCAATATCAAAACAGCAGTGTGTCCATATTCCTGAAATTTTCTCAATGCCCTAAGTATTGCATACCATCCCAAGGTAACATCTGGTGCTGTTGGGTCGACACCTAATTTTACCCGTAATTTCTTTTTTGATTTAAGTAAATCTTGATAATCAGATAAAGGGTTTATGACAGATGACCTGTCTTCAATATATTTCATTTTTGCACCAATGTAAATCTCCAAAGATTGTTATCTTCTGGTTTTGCATTTTTCCTCTGAGTAGCAACTGCTCTCTCTACGGGGTGAATTCTGGGTGCAAGATTTATAGAACCATCAAAAAGATTCTCGCCATCATTAATTAAATCAATTCCTAATCCCTTCGTAATATTTCCAGGTCCAGTAACTTTATCAGTCTTCATTTTAATTTTTCTACGCGATTCAACATAACTCTTTCCCAAGAGAACAATACCAGATCGAATTAAGATTGCTTCACAAGAACCTTTTTTGGAAGTTAACAAGTAAAGGCTTTTGTTTTCTCCATAGGATTTTAATATTAGAACATATGGAGGACCTTTTGGTAAGGTTTCAGGAAATTTTCTGTTAAACATATTAACAAGAGACATCGAATCTGTTTTTTGCCTTCCAAATGCTTCAGTTTCAGTAATCATAATCTCTGTAAATTTATTCTTATAGTTAGTTGAAAGCCTCATCCCAAGAATGTCTACAGCAGCCTTGGATGATTTTTGTGACAGCATTTGATAAACCCTATTGTTTAGCCCAGAAGATTCAATCATTTATATACCTTTATTTAACTTAATAGAAAATTTTTTTTCAATTGCTTCTACAACCTCTTGAAGCAAATTTGAAACTTCATCCTCGTTATAAGTTTTGTTATAGTTTCTGGTACTTATTCTAATTCCTAAATTTCTTGTTTTCTCATTAATGAAATCATCGAAAATATCAATGACGTTTTCATTGTCAATAAGAAGATTTTTCACTTCTGAAATTATTTCACTTCCATTAAAAGAAGAATCAACATTGAAAGATAAATCAAATTTTGTAAAAGGATATGGAGATAGTGGCGTATATTTAATTTCTATTAAGTCGGTGAGTTTGATATCTGTTAAATCAATACTAAAAAGATAAACAGGTGAATCTATATCAAAAGTGTCTTGAAGTTGTGTAGCTAATTGGCCAAAATGACCAAGAACAATATCATTTTTAAGAATTAAATATGAAAGATTCTTATGAAATCCTGGCCTTTCTATTTTTTTAAGATCTATATTTCCAAAACAGGAAATTAATAATTGTTTTACGTCATAAATATCATTTTCAATAAATTGTTTTCTTCTATCATTATTGGAGACTTTAGACGGTACCAAACCAGAAAGTGTATATACCTGATTAGGAATTGATTTGTACTTGATATGGTCAGCAGCATCAAAAACATTATTAATCTCAAAATACATTCGTGATTGATTATTTTGATCTAAGTTATTTTTATAAGTTTCTAATAAGGATACGTATAAGTTTGTTCTAAGGAATTTATTTGTTTGATCAATTGGATTGTTTATTTCAACGCTGATTTTTTCAGGTGTAAATATTGAATTTGTATCATTTGAAACAAAAGAAAGTGTCTGTATTTCGTAGACATTTTTGGATATAAGAACCTCTGTTAAATATTTTTTAACTTCCCAATATGACCCAGTATTATTTTTATGAGCACCAATTGGCAAAGTACTTTCAAAATTATTAAAACCATAGTGTTTTGCAAATTCCTCTATAAGATCAACAGGTCTCTCTAAATCATATCTCCAACTAGGGGCAGTGAATTTAATATCTTGAGCTGACAATTCGTAATCAATTCCCAAGTAACTTAACATATTTTGAATAAATTCATCTTCTAATGTAATCCCAAGTAACTTGTAAATTTCATTTCGATTGAATACAACTTCACTGGCTATAAGGTTCTTTTTACAATCTTCAACAAGATCTGAGTATTTTAAATCTTGTTCGTTTTGGTAAAGATCAATAAATCTATTAATTCCAAGTGATTGAAGATTGTAATCAATACCTCTTTCAAATCTGATTGAGGCATCTGATATAAGATTTAATTTACGAGATGTATTCATTATTGAAACTTTATCAAAATATGCACTCTCTATCATTAGGTTGACAGTATCTGTAGTTACTTCAGTATCTAATCCGCCCATAACTCCTGCTAACGCGATAGGTTTGTTATCTGCAACAATAATTAAATCCTCACTTGATAATTTACGTAATTGATTATCTAAAGTTAATAACTCTTCAGATTCAGAAGCAAATCGTACTGATATTTCACCAAATAATTTATCTCTATCAAATGCATGTAATGGTTGTCCAATGTCGTATAAAACATAATTTGTATAGTCAACAACGTTGTTAATAATCCTTGTGCCAACTTGAGCCAGCCTGTATCTAACAGCGAAACTAGAATCAGTTACTTCAACATCTTCAATTTCTATTCCAGCATAAGTATTACATTCCTTAATTGAACCACTATTAATTGAAAGTATTGTTTCAATAGAGGGCTTTAATTCTATTGTGTTATCTAAGAGTGGTGTTTTAAAATAATGAGAAAGTTCTCGAGCAACACCTAGGTGTGACATGCAGTCTCCCCTATTTGGTGTTACACCAATCTCCCAAACAATATCGTTTTGTGGATATATAGAGGAAAAGTCAGTTCCTGGTTTGATACTATCTTCTAACTTTAGGATTCCAGTGTTATCTTCCCATAAATCTAATTCTGTTGCAGAACAGATCATTCCATTAGACTCAATTCCACGAATATCTCTTTTATCTATAAGAAAACTATCTTTTATCTCAGATTTAGGTAGGGCGACTGGTACTATTGCACCAACGTCAAAGTTCCAAGCACCACAAACAATTTCAAATACATTATTACCTGTATCAACTTTCGTAACTCTAACTTTATCTGCATTAGGGTGTGGATAGATCTCAATTACTTTTCCAACAACAATGTTTTTATAATTCGCTTTTACATCAGTTCGATTTTCAATTTCAAATCCTAGACTCTCTAAAGCCTCAGAGAGTTCATCCCCAGAATATTTTCCAATATCGACCCAGTCTTCGACCCATGATTTTAGAATTTTCATTAGAACTGATCCAGAAATCTTACGTCATTTTCATAAAAGTTTTTAATATGGTCAATTCCATATCTAAGCATTGCAAGTCGTTCGACCCCGACCCCAAACGCAAAGCCTTGGGTTGTTGTTGGGTAATTTACATTTTTGAAGACATTAGGGTCAACCATTCCACATCCCAAGATTTCTAACCACTCACCATCTTTCCAACTTACAAGGACTTCAGCTGAGGGTTCAGTGAATGGGAAAAAATGAGGTATAAATTTTGTTTTTACTGATGTCCCAAAAAACTCTTTTACAAAGTGTTCAAGTGTTCCCTTTAGATCAGAAAATGTTATTCCATCGTCGACAGCAAGTCCCTCTATTTGATGGAACACTGGAGAGTGTGTTGCGTCTAATTGATCTGAGCGATAAACCCTACCTGGTGCAACTATGTACACAGGCGGTTCATTTTCTTGCATGTGTCTTACTTGTACTGTACTTGTTTGCGTTCGTAATAATTGAGATAAATCTTTGTCTAGATAAAGTGTGTCGGATTCATATCTAGCAGGATGCCACTCAGGGGTATTAAGAGCATCAAAATTATTCCAGGAGGTTTCTGCTTCTGGGCCATAAGCTACCGTATAACCAATGGATGCGAATATATCAACCACTTCTTCCATAACGTTAGTGAGAATATGTTTTCGTGAACCCTCTTTAGAATGCCAATCAATAGATAGATCAGGATTTTCAGATTTTTCTTTTTCTATATAGAACGCATGTTGAAAATCAGTTTTAAATTGTTCTAATTTGTTAATGACATCATCTGAAAACTTTTTAAGTAACGAACCGTATCTTTTTTTATCTTCATTATTTAATGAAGATAATTTTGAACGCTCTTCAGATAAAACAGAACCTTTTCCTAAATATTCCTTTTCAACAACAGAAAGCTCAGAAACATCCTTAATGTTTTCTAGGCGTAATAAGAAAGAAGCATATATCTTTTCTAAATTAACTTCAGCCATTTAAGTTATCTTTAGCAACTTCAACTAGCTTTTTAAATCCTTCAGGATCGTTTACTGCAATGTCTGCAAGAATTTTTCTATCAACTTTTATATCAGCATTATTGAGACCAAATATAAATTTAGAATAGGATAAGCCGTGTAAACGAGCAGCAGCATTAATTCTGCTTATCCACAGTTTTCTAAAATCTGCTTTTTTATCTTTTCTGTGTGTAAAAGCATCAGCTCCAGCATGCATTACTTGTTCTTTAGCAGCTCTTAATGTCCTACTTCTAGCTCCGGTATAACCCTTCGCTTGTTTCATAGTTTTTCTTCTTGATTTTTTACTATTTACAGATCTTTTAATTCTGACCATTTAACTCAACAACTTTCTAATTTTTTTACTATCACCTTTTGATGATTCAACATCTCTTTTTAATCTAGCCCAGGTGTTACTTCCTTTTGCTAATTTGTAGTGAGAAGTATGAGCTCTACGTCTCATGAATTTCCCAGTACCACTAACACGTATCCTTTTGGATGAACTTTTATGTGTTTTGTGCTTCATTTTCTACCTCCATTTGGTGCTAACACCATAGTTAATGATCTTCCATCAGGGCGAGAAGTTGACTCCACTTCTGCAATCTCGCTTAATTCTTCTTTTAACTTATCCAAAATTCTTTGACCAAATTCTGGATGCTCTGCTTCTCTTCCCCTAAATCTCATTGTGAATTTCACCTTGTCTCCGTCTCTTAAGAATTTTCTGGATTGATTTAATTTAATATTGTAATCATTGGTATCAATTTTAGGTTTTAGTTGAACTTCTTTAACGCTTATCTTTACTTGATTCTTTCTAGACTCTTTAGCTTTTTGAGAAAGTTCATATTTGTACTTACCATAATCCATTAAACGAGCGACTGGTGGTTTGCTTTCAGGTGACACCTCCACGAGGTCTAACCCTAGTTCCTCAGCTACAATGATTGCTTTTTTTAATTCTAAAACTCCAACTTGTACGCCATCAGGTGCTATTACTAACAACTCTTTTGACTTAATGTTTTCGTTTATCTTAAGTTCTGGTATAACTTTCTCCTCTCAATAAAAAAACAGCACGAAGCTGTTTATTTACCATACTATTTTTCACAGTAGGTGGAACATTGTTCGCTTACGTTAATTATATACGAATAAAAAGTAAATCAACTAAAAATATGTTTTAATGCTGATGCAGCTTCTAGTCCTTTATTGTTTTCATCTGTACATCTTTTACTAGCTTGTTCCAAATTATGTACATTTAGAATACAGTTTGCAATATAAACATCTTTATCAATAGTGATCTTTATTAGGCCATCAGCAACACCTGAAGATATGTAGTCGTAATGATCTGTATCTCCCTTGCATATGACACCTATAACAATGAATTTATTATAAGTTTCTGATAGAGAATTAACTTTATAAACAACATCCCAAGCACCGGGGACATTGAAAATATCATATTCAAAATTTCCATTAAGACCGGTAGTCGCTCCGGCTAATAACTTGTCAGTGTATTCTTTGTAGTAAGCTGCAACAACTATGGCTACCCTATTATTCTTCGTCATAATTATGTCCCATTTTTGTTTTTTTTGTTTGTAAGTAGCCAGAATTATCGTCTGTTACTTTTCCAATTAGTGGTGTTCTTTTAGAAATATTCAGTCCAAATCCCTCTAAGCCAGCTCTTTTTGACGGGTTATTAGTAAGAAGGTTCATATTTGTGATTCCAAGATTTCTTAATATTAGAGCACCTGTTCCATAATCTCTTTGATCCATTTTAAAACCAAGTTTTATGTTGGCGTCAACAGTATCTTCCCCTTCTTCTTGAAGTGCGTATGCTTTAATTTTATTACCTAAACCTATACCACGACCTTCATGACCTCTCATGTATAAAAGTACACCAGATTGATTTTCAACGATTTTTTTAAAAGCTGCATCTAGCTGATAACCACAGTCACATTTTTTAGAGAACAAAACATCTCCAGTTAAACATTCTGAATGTACTCTCACCATCGTTGCCTCGTCTTCTAAATAATCTCCGTACGTCATAGCTATATGTTCTGTATTATCATTATTATCTCTGTAGACATGAGCTTCAAATTCACCATGTTCTGTTGGGATTCTTGATTTAGAGATAAATGATACTGGAGTTTTAGCGTCCAGCCTGTACTTAATTAAATCTTTAATAGTACCTATTGGTAAATTGTGTTTACTTGCGAATGATTCTAAATCTTCAAGCCTTGCCATTGAACCATCTTCATTTATAATTTCACAAATAACAGCAACTGGTGTGTGGCCGGACAGTTTGCAGAGATCCACAGCGGCTTCAGTGTGACCAGCTCGTCTTAATACACCACCATCCATAGATTGAAGAGGAAAGATATGGCCAGGAATACTGAAATCACTTCTGGAAGATTTTTCATCGGTTAGTCCTATGATTGATTTATATCTATCTTCAGCTGAAATTCCAGTGGTTACACCGTTACCCTTAAGATCAACCGAAGCTGTGAATTGAGTTTCCATCTCATTGTTAACTCCATCCATTAAAGGAAGATTTAACTTTCCAGCAATCTCAGATGAGATTGGGGCACATACAAGTCCTTTTGCATGTGTGATCATGAAGTTGATGTGTTCAGGAGTTAGATTTTTGGAGGAAATTACAAGATCTCCCTCATTTTCTCTATCCTCATCGTCTATGAGGATGATCATCTCACCATCTTTAAATCGTGAAATTATATCCTTAATATCAGTTATCATTTAAAGCTCTCTCAACATACTTTGCCATGATATCAAATTCTATATTTACAGATGAACCCAGTTTGAGTTTATTAAAATTAGTTCTATTAAAGGTCTCTCTTATAATTGCAACAGTGAATTCTTCATTATTAGGATTTACTACAGTCAAAGAAACGCCGTTAATAGTTACTGACCCTTTATCAACTAAATATTTGTAATCGTTATTTTTAAAGACAAAATTCCATAAATCGGAGGATATTTCATCAATCTTGAGAACACTTGAGATAGTATCAACATGACCTTGTACTAAATGACCGCTTAAAAACTTATTCATCGTAAGTGGCAGCTCAAGATTGATTTCAGTATTTTTTTTGTACTCATTAATGATTGATCTTTCGATAGATTCTTGAGAAACTTGAAATCTAAGTGCCGTATCGTGATAATCGCGTAATGTCAAGCACACACCATCTACAGCAATACTTGTTCCTAATTCATGTCCATGAAAGAGATCGGATTGTGTGGATATAAAAAGATCTTCACCATCAAGTGAATCAACTCTTCCAGTAGCTTGAATTATTCCTGTAAACATTAATTCTTAGTATAAATTGTTAACAAGTTATCTAGTAGTTGATGTTTATTCCTAACAGAAAAATTATTAGTTACGTCATTTAGATACCTAGAGCCGACACTAATTCCAGTTTGAATGTGATCAGAACTTTTAAATTCATATATAGTTTCAATTTTTGAATCATCAAGATATGAAGTTATTACACTCTTTCCACCTTCTAGGAATATATTACGATAGTTTTGTTGTAGGAAGTATTCTTCTACTTTTTCGAGTGAAGACGTTTCACAGAAAACATTATTATTTTTTGAAGGAGAATTACTAAGAAATGTAAAGTTTGGAAATTGCTCCATGCTTTCAGATAATAAACTTTTTGAATCGCCCCACAACACTACTGGTGATGGTGAAATTAATTGATTAGTAATATCATCGAGTCGAACATTTAATCTTGGTTTGTCATTTAACAGTGTATTTTTTCCAATTAATATACAGTCAGCTGCCGCACGTAAATAATGAGATATATTTAATGATATATCATTTGTTATGTACTTAGAATCAGAGGAATCATTGGTTATGTAGTTATTTGATGACATCCCTAGCTTTAAAATATAATTAATCTCACTTTTATTGTTGTGCATGGTTTTATAGTATGGGTTAATTAGGTCATTCGCATTTGGTTCAATCTTTACTGATATTTTATTTTGTTTCAACATGTCAATACTTTTACCATTTGTTCTTTGATCGCAATCGATATCTCCAATAACTATATTTTTAATTCCCTGGTTAAGGATTTCTAGTGAACATGAAGGGGACGTATCACTGTGAAAACATGGCTCAAGTGTAATATATAATATATCAGTTTCCGATGGTGTAGTTTGCTCAAAAATATTAATTTCTGCATGATTCTTTCCTTTTTCTCTATGATTAGAAACTGCTTTTATCTGTCCATGTTTATCAGTAAGAACAGCTCCAACGCGTGGGTTAGGAGATGGATTTACTTTAAGTGCCTCAGTGATTGCTAAGGTCATCGGATATGAATAACCTAAATATTCTAAGTTATTACCCAAATATAGCTCCACCCTGTACTGCAATACTTACACCGCAATCTTTCAGCGAGGTTAAATCTTCATTTGTGACACCGCCGTCAATAATTATTGTGGATTCACTTGTTGTTTGAATTGTTTTTAACTCCTGAATCCTGTGTGTGATATTTACGGCTTTTGGTTGATTTGAAAAACCCGGATTCACTGTCAATAATAAGTAAGTGGACGTTAAGTCCATATAAGGTACAAGGGTTTCTATTTCAGAAGTGGGCAAAATGCCTATTCCAATGTTGTCATACGTAGAAGTTAATTTCTCGAATTCTTGGAGTGATGTAGACTCGCTGTGGACAGTAACTAAATCAGCACCATTGTTAATAACTTTCTCAACATAATTTGAATTTTTATTCAACATTAGATGCACGTCTACTTTGTAGTCTGTATGTTCTTTTAGCAATCTGACAATATCTAGTGACAAACCAATATTTTGAGTAAAATGTCCATCCGTTATGTCAACATGTAATTGATCAAATTTATTTGAATTTTTTTCGATATCAGTTAATAAGTTGAGTTGATTTGCAGCTTGAATGCTTGCAGATATTTTCATATTTACTCAGTATTGGTAATAATTAGTGAATATTTGCCAACTTGAATTCTATCACCACTTTTGAGTTTGGATTCTGTTACTAAATTACCATTAAGAAATATTCCATTAGTTGAGTCCTCATCGGTAATAGTAATGACCTCATCATCAACAGTGATAAAACCATGATTTCTTGAAACAGTTACATCATCTAGAATTATTTCTTTATCGGGCAGTCTACCAATTTTATGAATACCATTTGTCAGAAACCAGGATATTGAACTTATTTCTTCGTTAAGAAGTGAAAGAATATATTTGGAATTCTGGTTGAAGATTAATGAATCTTCAAGTGGTCTTGTTTCATTGTTCATAATCAAATATTAGGTAATAAAGGTACTCTAACGCAACAAAGTAATAAAAAACCATTACTGGGATTGCAACGTAATTAATCACTCCCGTCATTAGCGAAGTTTCTAGCACATATAGACATATTGTTATAAACATAAAGACTGTTGCAATTTTTCCTTTTTTAGATACCTCAATTGGCCTTTTTGTAATTAGTACATAAATTCCACCTAACAGAACAAGTAACTCCCTAGCAATGAGTGTTTGAAAAAATATATTTGGAAAGATATCTTGAAGCCAAACAACTAACAATATAAAGACAGTTCTATCGACAAATGGATCTAGAATAATACCCAATTCACTGACCATACTATACCTTCTTGCGACTATGCCATCTAAAGAGTCACTTAAACCGATCAGGGCAATTGTTACAACTAGTAAATACGTATTGATATCAAGTGGTCGAAAGTTTTGAAAGAGATAAATTGAAGCAAATAATCTAAAAAGGGTTATCAAATTTGGTGGTAAAAAGATATCTTTAAATCTCAAATAAGTTGATCCTTAACATCGTGTGTAGCTACATAATGTTCATTTCCAATATCAACCATTGGTAAGTTATCTTTGTTGTTGGCAATGATTTCATCCAACTCAGTAAAATCGATTTCGTATTTGGTTCTTGTGTACTTAGGATCTGGAACGGGAATAGACGATATTAATCGTTTAGTGTATGGATGTATGGGATTTCCGAGCAAATCCTCTGTTTTTGCTATTTCAACAATTTTTCCATTAAACATGACAGCAATTCTATTACACATATAACGAGCTACAGCAAGATCATGTGTTATGTACAAATATGAAACTTGTAAATCCTTCGCCAAATCTAACATCAGATCCATAATTGAAATTCTTATTGACACATCAAGCATTGAAGTAGGTTCGTCACATATAACAAACTTGGGATTCATAATTAATGATCTTGCTATTGAGACTCTTTGTCTTTGACCGCCTGAAAGTTCATGAGGATACCTAGGTAAATAGTTCTCTGGTGGTGTTAATCCTACTGTTTTCAATATTTCTATAACGGCTTCTGTTCTATTTTCTAGAGATCCGATGTTATGAATATTCAGTGGTTCAAGAATAATATCTTTAATTGTCCATCTAGGATTTAGTGATTCATATGGATCTTGAAATATCATCTGGGTATTCCTTCTAAACTGTCGTACCTGATCATCACTCAAATCATCTAAATTTTGCATTTCAGCAGCTTCAGGATTGTAAAACTTAACATCACCTGATGTTTTTGGATCTAGTAAACATAAAGCTCTTGCTGTTGTGGTTTTTCCGCAACCACTTTGACCAACTAAACCTAAGGATTCACCTTTCGGAATACTGAAACTAATACCGTCTACAGCTTTAACTAGATCTTTATTTCTGGAAAAAAATCCTTTAGAAACCTCAAAGGTTTTTACAAGATTGTTTACTTCAATTACATTTTCCATAACTTACCCACAATTTACACAACACTGATCCGCCCAGTGTCCACTTTCTATCTCTATTAATTTCATATCAACTTTACCATTTTTACATTCATCTGATGGATCCGGACAACGTGGAGAAAATGCGCAACCATCTAAACCATTAATTAAGCTAGGAGGTTCTCCATCTAATGCACGAAGTTTCTTTTTTTCACCAACTACGGAAGGAGTAGATTCTAGAAGAAGTCTGGTGTAAGCATGCTTTGGGTTTGAGAATATAGAGGAAGTAGGACCCATCTCTACAATTGATCCAGCATACATAACGGCCATGTTATCTGTCATTTCAGCAATAACTGCAATATCATGGGATATATAAATTAAACTGAGACCTAATAGTTCTTGTACTTTTTTAATCTCTTTTAAGATTTGGTCCTGAATAACTACATCTAATGCAGTTGTTGGTTCATCAGCAATTACTATTTTTGGATCGCAAGAAAGAGCGAGTGCTATAACAGCTCTTTGCTTCATCCCACCAGATAACTCGTGGGGATAACGTTCCATTATCGAGTCATCAAGTCCTACAATTGTAAATAACTCAGAAATTTTTTCAGTATTTTCCTTTTTACTATTTGCTGGATGATGTTCTCTAATTGCCTCTCTTATTTGTTCGCCAATTTTTATTACAGGATTCCATGCATTCATTGCTCCCTGAAAGACAATACTTATGTCATTCCATCGAACTTTACGTAAATCAGACTCAGACATGCCAACAAGTTCTTGATCACCTAATTTTATACTTCCAGATGAAATTACAGCATTATCAGATTGAAGCTGTAGTAGGGTTGATGCAACAGAAGATTTACCACAACCGGATTCTCCAACTAATCCAAATGACTCCCCTTCTTTTACAGAAAAGGTAACATTGTTAACAGCCATAACACTACCCTCTAAAGTTTCGTAATGCATGTTCAAATTATCAACTACTAAAATATCTTTAGGCATTTTATCTCTTCCTCAATCGTGGATTAAAAACATCATCTAGTCCACGTCCAACTAAATAAAAACCACCAGCTAAAAATGTAACAGAAAGCCCTGCCGGTAGTATTAACCACCAATACTCAAGACCCGAGAATATAAAACCATCTGTTTGTGATAGATAAATCATCAAACCCCAGCTCATATCTATATTGAGTAATCCAAGAAATGATAGAACTGATTCAGAAGCTATAGCTCCCGTAACACTGAAAACCATAAACAGCAAAGCTAATGGTGCTACGTTTGGTAACACATGTGAAAACATTATTTTTCTCTGTGAGCCTCCTGTAATTCGTGCTGAGTCAACAAAGGGTTTAACTTTAACCTGTAGAGCTTGTGACTTAATAGTTATTACGCTACCTCCTAGTCCCCCCAAAATTCCCAAAACCACAGCTAAATGCCATATCTTTAATTCTGCAAAAGCTGAAATAATAAACAATAAGGGCAAAGTTGGGAGCATTAGTACTAAATCAGATTGTCTCATGAGGTAAGCATCAATTCTGCCTCCAAAAAATGCAGCAATAGTTCCAAGGATAGTAGATATACCAACTCCAAGGGTTGCACTAAGAAGACCTAAAACAAATGCTACTTGGCTTCCCTCCATGATTTGCGAAAAAACATCTCTTCCGAGTGAATCGGTACCAAGTATATGTTTACTTGAGGGAGGCGCTGGTTGTAAGTAAACATCGTACATATCTCCTACCTCTACACCTTGAGCAAGATACAGCATTTTTTTCTGTACTTCGCCTTCTGCAGGACAATCATATGATGTTTCATATTTTGGTGTAGGGTATTCTTTAGGACATTCAACTACAAGTTTTTGTTCAATTATTTGGTCATAACCTACTACAGGATGGTATATGCTTTCACTCCAGATCCCAGTTAAAAATAAGAAAGGTTGAAGTAGAGCAAGAATGAGAAATACAGAAACGATACCTAGCCCAATCATTCCTAATTTGCTCTGTGAAAAAAGTTTCCAATTCCTTTTTACAGCTTCTTTTCTAAGCTGCTTTTGTAAATCTTTTTCTTTAGCTTCGTTAATTTCCATGGATTACCCCTGTGACTTTACTCTAATTCTTGGATCCAAATAAGAATAAGATATGTCAGCAATTAAATGTGCCAATAAAGCAAAAACACCTACAAAAGAGAAGGATGCCATTGCAACAGGAATATCTTCTTCTAAAACTGCTTGTAATAATAATTGTCCCATACCTGGCCAGGAAAATATTTGTTCAGTAAGCACAGAGCCATCGATGATTGTAACTATTGTGAAAATGAATGAAGTGACTACTGGCAACAATGCAGTTCTTGCAGCATGTCTATCCCTTATTCTTTTTTGACTTATCCCTTTTGCTCTAGCTGTGAGTATGTAGTCTTCTTTTAAGACTTCCATCATTGTTGTTCTAGTTAGAAGAGCAGTACCAGCAAAAGCAACAATCGTTACCACTAATACAGGAAGGATCATGTGATAAGCAATATCTGCTGCATATGGTTTTTTAAATAACGCATCTCCAGTATTCCAGAAAAAATAACTTCCAATAAAAATTGTTATTAGACTGGCAAAACGAATATTTCTCCTTGTTGATAGTGCTTCAATACCTCTAGTGGCTGTGTAGGCTAAAAATTGTAATAAAGATATCACAAGTACAAATTTAATCATCATTGCAAATATTACATCACTATCAAAAGGTGCGTCGTACCATTTTTCAGGATATAAAAATTTTCCAATTGGAAACCAACCCATTTTATATCCAAAAAACCACAACATCATTAGTGCAAACCATGGATAAAAAACTGTATAAGAAAATACAGAGGTAATAGTTATCCAAGTTTCAGATCTGGAACCTCTTCTCCACGCGAGAACTTTCCCAATGAAAAACCCAGTATAAAAAGCAACAATGTTAACTACAGAAAATAGCATAAGTGTTCGAGGTAACCGTTCTGCAATAAGTTCAATTGGAGTTTTAGGAAAATATTTATAAGAATATCCAAAATCACCTTTAAAGAAGTTAACTACATAAAGCTGGACTCTTTCAGAGAGGGGTTTATCTAAACCATAAGTTTCTAGAACTTTAGCATATGCATCTGGTGGTAAATTTGGATTCAGAAGTAGATTAGAAAAAGCATTACCTGGGATAGCATTAAATAACAAATAAGAACTAACGAGGAAAATAAAAAACACCACAATCATTTGCAATGTTCTTCTAACTATATATTCAACCATATTCGTACCCTATTTTAGACATTTAAAAAACATAGGTAGGCCGAAGCCTACCCATGTTCAAGTTATATTATTAGCTCTGTACTTTCACAAGTGAAGCGTAACCGCCACCTGTTCCAGTTAATCCGTCTAATACATCTGTGAATGGAAATTCTACAGTATCTTTATATACCTCTAATGTAGGTACGTTGAATAATACCAAATATGGCATTTCTTCAAATAATATAGCTTCCATTTTTTGCGATAGGACAATAGCATCACTGATTGTTTTAGCAGCTTGGAATTCAGCATCTAATGCGTCAAATTCTGCGTTGTTAAAACCAGGTGTGTTATAGCCACCTTCGCAAGTGTCGTTCTTGGAATTGAAGAAATCTCCAGGATGATTAGGGAATGCACTTAGACCCCAACCAAGCATGTAGAAATACCAATCCTCACAATTTTCTGGTGTGAACACCTTGTCAACGATAACGTTGAAACCAGTAGGTCTCGCTGTTACGTCAAGTCCAAGTTGTTGCATCCAATCAGCAATAAATAAGGACATTGTTGATCTCAATGGATCATAACCAGCACCTGGTGCATAAAGCAACATGTCTGATGGAGGTGTTTCTCCTCCTGGTCCTTTAATTCCTGTTGGAGCTTCTGCTCTTTCAGCACCACCAGCATGGGAACCCCAGTCTGAAGCTGTCCAGCCACCTGCTTGAAGAATTTCAACTGATTTGTTGAATCGTTCTTCAGCATTAAGGCCAGCACAATCAGCAAGGACACCTGTTACAGGTGCAACCCAAGCTGTTAACGCTTCAGGCATTTGACCATCCATATTTACAGCAACACCTTGAAGAATGTTGTTTAACACGAATTCTTTATCAGAAATACATGCAACAGCTTGTCTAAAAGATTTGTCGCTTCCAGGGAAAACCCTAGTGTTGAATGCCATGTATCTCATACCGTTACCTAAGTTGGAAACAGTTTCGACACCTGGAACTCTGGATAATTGGTCAAAAAGATTTCTCTTAACACCTAATGGGTTAAGAACGAAATCAACTTCGCCATTTTGGAATGCAAGATAAGCAGCATCTTGATCACCATATAATGTGAACTCAACAGTTCCTACATAAGGTCCTGCTGTGTATGAGAATGAATCGCCAGTTGTATCACCAAATGATTGGTTGATAGCTGGAGCTTTTCCATTATCCCATTCGACTGTGGTACCACTCTTATAAATTGTGGTAGTTCCACCATCCCACATTGTATTAGCATCATATGCCCATGTGTAAAAAGCACCTTGTTCTACTTTGTCGTAGACAAATGCGCTAGCTACTGGAGCGTCAGCTCCTGAGGCTGCTAAGAGGGTTTCTCTGTCAGTAGCATATTGCGCCCAATAACTTTCTGGAAGTATTGGTGCTTGTGCAATTTGGTACTGCCAAGAAGCTAACCCGGCATCAAAGTTTAGAGTTATCTCTACAGTGTAATCATCACTTGCGACGAGGGTTAAAATACCCTGTGCATATCCCTCAGCAGCTGAGTCTGTTCCACTACCTTGTGGGTAGTTTGTTTCCCAGTTACTTAAGAGGCCAAGATCTTTTGCGGTATTATATGTAAATACCATATCGTTGGCTGTGAGATCTGAGCCATCACTCCATTTATATCCTTCTGTTATAGGAACACTATAAGTCCATGTTCCGTCACCATTATCAGTTGAGGTCTCAACAAGTTCGTCTGCGATACCTGTAACTAACTGATAGTTAGGATATGAAATAGAGAATAATGACACAGCTTGTCCGGACATCACGTATTGTGTCCACACATCTGTTTCTGTATCAAGATAATTCCAGTAATTTTGTGTTTGTGGATCTGAGAAGATCGCCATCTTATAAACACCATCAGGTCCTGATGGAGCTGCTTCTTCAGCTGCCGCAGCAGTTGTAGCAGGAGCTTCAGTTGTTTCTGTCTCTTCGACAACAACTTCTTCTTCTGCTGCGTCGCCTCCACAGGCGACAACAACTAATGCAAAAACTGAGAAAAGTAAGATAAGGCGCCAACTTCTGGATCCTTTGAAATTACTCAATTTTTCTCCTTTTGTATACAAAATCCACACGTAAGTGTGGATGTATTAATATTACGTATATTTAATTAATTTTCAATCGAAATATAAGTTTTTATATAAATGTAGTTGATAAAATCTAAATAACGATATTTAGTAAAAATTGAAATAACCTTAAAATAAGATAGAAGCCAAACAAAAAAACACCTATTTTAAAGCCAAAGTTTTCCATCCTAATTTTTAAATTTTATATTTAAACATATGTTGTCGAAATTGTATGTGTCACGTAATCTGTTATCGATAAAATTTTGATAGTTTATAGGTACTCTTCCACTTAATATAAAGCTAAAAGAAGGTGGATATACATCATATTGAGTAACATATTTTAACTTAGCTCTTCTGCCTCTGAATGGATGGGGTGGTTTTTTGGTCCATATTTCTCTAAAAAGTAAGTTTAATTCATGAGTAGTGATTCGAGTTGATAATTGTTTTTGCAAATCATATATAACTGAGTTGAGATTCTTTACTCCTTTACCATTTAACGCAGAAATTCTTAATATTTTCAACCATGAATATTTCTTAAGAAGCGAGGCAATGTTTTTATTGATAAAAAGTTTTTCATCCTCTTTTAATAAATCCCATTTATTCAAAATTAATATAGGTGTCACTTTGTTTTCTATGCATTCACTAATTAGTCTCATATCTTCAAAATTTATCCCTTGATTTGCATCGACAACTAAAAAAGCTAATACTGAATTTTCTAACTGCCCAACTGCTAGAGATGAGGCATATCTGTCTATCTGATTTTTTTGTTTTTTTCGTGGAACTCCAGCTGTATCAATAATATTGTATGAATCCGAATCGAAATTTATTGTTTCTTCCAATTTGTCCCTGGTAGTTCCAGAAATATTTGAAACAATTGCTCTTTCTTCATTCAATAACTTATTAAATAAAGTGGACTTACCAGAGTTTGGTTTACCAATAATGGCAATAGATTTGTATGTGTTCTTGATAGAGTCTGTATTCGATGAAATGTTTTTGATTAGAGCTTCAAGCAACTCTTCTGTACCTAACTTATGTATTGAAGATACGTAATAGTCAGCATCATAAATATATTTATATAACTCACTATTTAACTCAAATTTTTTAAAGTTTTCGCATTTATTGAAAACCGTGATAACCTTTTGATTTTTTTTTGTATTTTTTTGTAAAAGATTGTGTATTTTATCTAACCCAGAAAAATTTGTGGTATTTACATCTATTACAAACATAATTACTTTTGCAGCATCAAGATATCCTCTTAATTTAATTTGAAACTTTTCATTGAGCTCATCAGGATCTTCAAGGTATCCAGGTAAGTCTGAAATCTCAAAAACTTTATTTTCCCTTTTAATTGTTGCTGATACCTTATCTCTTGTCGTATTAGGCGTAGATCCAATTATGGAAACTTTTTTTCCGCATAGGGCATTAACTAGAGAAGACTTACCCGAATTAGGTAAGCCAATCAATAAAACTTCATCATTTTTGTTTTTAGTCATAATTTAAATATAGCTATCCTAATTCTATGGTAAACAATCTTTATATAGTTACTCCAAGAGGATTTTGTGCTGGTGTTGAAATGGCTATCAAGGCACTAACTTGGATGCTGAAAATATATGATGAAACAATTTATTGCTATCACGAAATTGTCCACAATGACTGGATAGTTGAAAAATTTAAAGACAAAAATATCAAATTTATAGAATCACCAGATGAACTACCCATTGGTTCTGTTCTAATGCTTTCTGCACATGGAACAGCACCTAATATTGAAAAAAATTTTAACAGTATCTCCTCTGTTCAGGTCAATGCAGTCTGTCCTCTAGTAACAAAAGTTCATCATGAAGCTAAGAGATTCACTGAATCTGGAAAACAAATAATTTATGTAGGACATAAAAACCACGATGAAGCAATCGGTGCCTTGGGTGTAGCGCCTGAATCAATGTTTCTAGTCGAAAAAGAAGAAGATCTTAATAATATTGATATTCAAGGTAATGAAGTAGCCCTACTCGCACAGACTACTTTAGCTATGTCCGAGTGGAAACCAATAATGGAATCTGCAAAACTTCTCTACCCCGAACTAAATATGCCCAGAAAAAGCGATCTTTGCTATGCAACAACAAATAGGCAAGAGGCTGTTATTAATGTTTCATCATTAGTAGACGTAGTAATAGTTGTTGGCTCAGATACTTCAAGCAATACAAAGGCTTTAGTTTCAACGATTAAGAACCTAGGTAAAGAAAGTTATCGAATTAATACTATAGATGAAATAGATAACCTTGACCTTGAAAGTAAAAATGTGGCAATAACTGCAGGTGCATCTGCTCCTGATCATATTGTTCAGGAAATTATTACCAGACTAAATCCAAAGAACACAGAACATTTTGAAAATACTGATGAAAAAGAATATTTTCCATTGCCTAAAGAATTAAGATCGAATATTTCCGCAATCAGTAATTTCCTGTTAAACATTTTTCCTGAAAATAATGTAGAACCTATTAAAAGTGTTAACAAAGATAAACTGTGGAATGCTACTGAAGCTCTAAGTTCTCTTTAACAATTTTTAGAACTTCGTCCATATCTATGCTTGTGTTGTCTATGTATAGTGCATTATCTGGAATTGTTAAGGGAGACTCTTCACGATTTAAATCATTTTGATCTCTGGTTTTTATATCTTGCAGAGTTTCTGATTCATTAGATTGTTTTAATCTTCTTTTTGCTCGAACCTCTATGTCAGCATCAAGATAAATTTTTAAATCCGCATCAGGAAAAACTACACTACCCATATCCCGACCTTCAACAATAAGACCATTATCTAAATTTTTAGATAGAGTCGTTAATGCAATGGATACAAGCTTTCTAACTTTTTTAGATTTAGCAATTTCCGAGGATTTTGAATTTATTTCTTTGGTGTAAAGATGTGAATCAACATATGGTTGATCATTTAAGTTAATTGATAAATCATTATTAATAACTAAAGAATAATTTTCTATTAGTGAGGACGGAAAATCACTGATATAGCTTGCAATAATACGGTAAATCTTTCCACTAGAAAAGAAATTAGACTCTAGGTCTTCAGCTAACAAAGTACCGAGTGTTGTCTTACCAACACCAGAAGGGCCATCAATTGTTATAAGTAAATTCATCATTAGTTATGGTAATTAATTTTTTTCAACTCACCAATTTTCATCTTGCCTATTTTGAATTTATCCACTTGTACCCTCTTTAAGTTTTTAATCTGTATATTGTTGACTTCGAAAATTCTTCTAATTTCACGATTTTTACCAGTTTTTAAAACTATTTCATAGGTCAATTTTTTTATTTCATGTATTTCATGAATTTTTAATTGTTCATCATTGTCTTTTATAGTTTTCCGAAATGTTTCAAAATTAATCTCTTTGCCTGTAACAACTATATATTTTTTTGAAATGTTGCTTTTAGGATGTGAATATTTATTGAGCCATACTCCATCTGTACTTAGAAGCATAAGACCCTCAGAATCTTTGTCCAAGCGTCCTCCAAATTTAAGAGATTTATTATTTATTAAATCATAAATTATTTTTGAATCCCCTTGTCTTTTATGTGATGAAACATAACCATAGGGTTTGTAGAAAAGGTAATACTCGTGCTCTTTTCTTAGTTGAACAACTTGATTTTTATAAATGACAATGTCATCTTCATCAACAATGTCACCGTGATTGGCTAGAAATCCGTTTATCTTAACAGTCTTTTGTTCTACAAGGTTGTCACTATCTCTACGGGAAATATTCAGATTTAGCGCTAGATATCTATTTATTCTCAAAAAGCTATTCTTCTTCTGAATTACCAAAGTAATTACCGATTGTTGGCAGATTACCAATAGAACTAACATCTAATTTAGTTAAAAATAGATCAGTAGTTGTATATAGAATTGGGTTACCCGGAACATCTAACTCTCCACCTTTTTCAATCAAACCTCTTGATTCAAGCGTTTTGATTGACGACTCTGACTCCACTCCCCTAATCTCTGAAATCTTCAACTTTGTTACAGGTTGTTCGTAGGCAATTATAGCTAGTGTTTCTAATGCTGGAGTTGATAGACCTTTCAAAATCGGAGGAGGTTTTACATCGCTAAGTAACTCTGAAATTTCAGCTTTGGTCACAATGTCTGATTTAGAATTATCAAACTTTATGTAGAATCCAATTCCAACATTTTCAAGATCTGTATTAATTTCTTTAAGTATTTCTATTAACTCATTGTGTTCGATTTGTAATAGATTCATAAAATATTCGTGATCTATTGCACCATCGCTTACTAGGAGTACTGCTGAAATTACTTTTTTATTATTCATAGTTTTTCTCAATAATAATCTCTTTATCAATGTTTGTTTGTTCAGCTTTTATGAAACCCCACCTTACTGCTTCCAGTAAAGCTAGGAAAAATGCTACTGCCTCTTGTGATGAATTAACAGAAGACACAAGTTCGCCAAATGTAGTACTTAACCTCTTGTCTACAATCTGAAGTAGGTCATCAATTGCAACTTGTAAATCTGGCAACTCTTTATCGATATGCGAAAATCCTTGAATAGTTTTATAACGACTAAACACTTCAACAGCAGTTTCTTGAAATTTACTTAATTCAAGTTTGTACTGTATTTCTGGTTTTATTGTTAATGAATTAGTTTGATAGTATTTAAAGGCAGGAATTTCTTGTTCAGTTTGTTTAACCTTAATCGCCATAGCAATACCAACCTCAGTAAAAGCTTTAAATTGTAAAAGACGTGCAAATGCTAAATCTTTATCCTTAATAAGTTCAACTTCATCGAGCCACTCAACTTCATCTTCCTGCGGTAGTAACCTTTTAGCTTTTAGCTCGAATAGTGAAGCTCCGAGAAGTACAAATTCTGCATAGTTGTCAATATCTTCTTTTAACGATTTATTTTCAAAACTTTGGAAAATCATCGTAAGATTATTCTCGATTTGATCTTTTGAGTTAGATGTATACTCAACAAGTAAGTTTTTGAGATTTTCTATTACTTCTAAATTATTCATTAATAATCTGTTTTATCTAAAATATCATGACGTTGTTTTAACAACTCATTTTCATAATAGCGAACGATTTCTTCTGCATTTTTTAAGCTTCGCAAAACAGTTAAACCTATATCTTCATGATGTAAGTAATTTTGAGCTTTTGAATTTGTGATTATTTTCATTTCCGCAAGGATTCTAAAAAGCCATGAGTAGTGACTAGTATTTTTTCCAATATCGTGAAGTAAAGATAAACATAACACTTCAGAGTCGTTTGTTAATTTATTTGATCTAGACATCACTTCGATTGAGTGATGCCTGTCTGCTTTGTTCAGTAACCAATACTGTGTAATGAGTTCACTACTTTTTAGTATTTCGGATATGACTAACTGTTCATTTATTGATAAATGTCTGTAGAAGAGAAACCTGAATGCTCTTTTGGATTTTAAATATATTTGCTTCATGCTCTTGGGTGACTTTCATTAAAAACTTCGCTTAAAAATTCTTTAGTGAGCTTAGTATATATTTGTGTTGTGGATACAGATGAATGTCCCAAATATTCCTGAAGAGTCCTTAAGTCACAACCAGCTTCAAGCATATGGGTAGCAGAGCTATGCCTAAGTGTATGCGGATGTACATTAATATCTATTTTTGTATGCAATGCAGTTAGTTTAATAAGTCGGAAAATTGCTGTTCTTTCTAGCTTTGTATTTGATTTCGAAATGAATAAGTATGGAGAGTTAGTATTATCCTTTTTGTTCCTTACATTAATATAAGATAACAAGTTTTTCTTAAGTTTTGCGCCAATCGGAACAATCCTCTGCTTAGAACCTTTTCCTGTAAGCTGTATGTAGTCTTCTTCGAAATCGATATCAGAAATTTTTACATCACATAATTCACTAACCCTACATCCAGTTGAATACATAAAGTCAATAATTGTTTTATTTCTCTCAGACATAAAAGTTTTTAGTGCATAATAATTAATCATTTCTTCAATTTGTCCAACTGATAGGGTTTCTGGAAGTTTTTGACCAGCTTTTATAGTCACATCCTGGAGAATTATGGTTTTTTTATTTTCTGAAAGATTGAACCAATTGACAAACTGTTTTAAGACTGAAAGTTTTCTTTTTTTTGTATTTGGACTATAAGGCTTTGTGGAAACTAACTTGACTAAATTATTCAGTTCATTAGTCGTAATGTCTAACACTGCATTTTCAGTAAAAAGATTTGATAAATCAGTCGTATATGCATTCACAGAGTTTTTTGACAAACCTTTTGAATATAGTAAATAATTACGATACTCATTTAATAATTCTTTTAACAGATAATTAATCTTTTACTTTCGCCTTTGATGACGTCTTGTTTGTTTTATTTACTTTTTTTGTAGCAGTTTCAATAAATTTATTAAACATTGGAGCAGGTTCCCATGGACGAGATTTAAACTCAGGATGAAACTGTGAAGCTACAAAAAAAGGATGGTCTTTTAGTTCAATCATTTCTACCAAATTATTATCAGGAGATAAACCACTAAAAACTAGTCCATTTTTTTCAAGTATTTCTCGATATTTATTATTAACTTCATACCTGTGTCTATGACGTTCATATATTACTTCGTCAGTGTAGATTTCAGAAGTTAAAGTATTTTTTTCAATTTTACATGGATAGGTACCTAACCTCATTGAGGCACCCACATCATCTTTGTCAAGATCTTGATTGGGAAGAAGGTCAATTACAAAGTCTTTTGTATTGTGTGAAAATTCTGATGAGTTAGCCTCTTTTATGCCGCAAACATTGCGAGCATACTCTATCACGGCACATTGTAATCCTAAACAAATGCCTAGAAATGGTATTTTATTTTCTCTCAGATATTGAATAGCAGCAATCTTACCCTCAATGCCTCTTACTCCAAAACCCCCTGGAACGACAACACCATCAAGACTAGAAATATCTTCAATGTCATAATTATCAGCATCAATCCATTTAAGATCTAAATTTACTTTATTTTGTAAACAAGCATGCTTCAAAGACTCAACTACAGATAAGTAACTGTCAGGTAATCCAAAATATTTTCCTAATATTGCAATTTGAATTGTTTTCGTAGCCTCTTTTTTCAAATCTAACATTGACTTCCAGTTATCAAGTTCTGGATCTGGTGTTCCTAAATTTAATCTTTTATTAACAGAAGAATCAAGTCCTTCAGAATGCATCTTAAGCGGAACATCGTAGATATCATCAAGATCTGGAGCGTTGATTACATTTTCGTAACTAACATCACAAAATAGTGAGACTTTATTTTTGATGTCTTCATCAAGACCTCTGTCAGATCTTAAAACAATTAGATCTGGGCTAATGCCATAACCACGTAACATTGAAACTGAATGTTGTGTTGGCTTTGTTTTTAACTCAGTACTTGGTCCAATAAAGGGTACCAATGTAACATGTATGAACATTACATTTTCTGAGCCAAGTTCTTTTCGTATTTGCCTTGCTGCTTCAAGAAACGGAAGAATTTCTATATCTCCTACTGTCCCACCAATTTCAGTAATTTGAACATCTACATCATTAGATATTCCTTTTATCCTTCGTTTTATTTCATCTGTAATGTGAGGTATTACCTGGACAGTTGCACCTAAGTAATCTCCTTTTCGCTCTCTTTCTATTACTTTTCTATATATGCTTCCAGTCGTAACATTTGCGTCTTTACGTAGATTGACACCTGTAAAACGTTCGTAATGTCCAAGATCAAGATCAGTTGTAGCACCATCTTCTGTTACAAACACTTCACCGTGTTGAAACGGGTTCATCGTATCGGGGTCTACATTTATGTAAGGATCAAGTTTTTGATTGACAATAGAAAGGCCTCGAGACTTTAATAGGTTTCCAAGAGATGCAGAGGTAATCCCTTTACCAAGACCAGAGACTACACCACCAGTTACAAATATGTATTTGGTCACCCGAAAATTTTAGCACGATAAATTCTTATTAAAAGGATTATCTAAGGATTTGATTTAAGAACAAATCTAATCTTGGAAAATTATCAGAACCAATTATATTTAATGTGTTTTTGGATAATGCATATTTAAACACTTTATCTTTTTCTATCTGTTCTTCTGACTCAACTACCCCATCAAATTGAATCGCATAATTTTGTTTTTTCTTAATTTCAATTTCAATATCAGAATTTTTATCTAAAACTATCGATCTAGGAAATTTAGAAAAAGGCGATATTGGAGTAACAATTATTGAATCGAGACTATTTTGAACAATAGGTCCTCCAGCTGAATAATTATAAGCAGTTGAACCAAGTGATGTTGAAATAATTATTCCATCAGCTCTTAATTTTACTGTTTGGTTGTGTGTTTTGAACACAATATCCAATATCCTTGTCGGAGAATTTTTAATGATTACAACTTCATTAAATGCAGGTAATTCGTTTTGCGTGTCTTGAATTATTGCATGCCTTTTAACGATGCTGCATTTTTCATCAATCCACGAGCTAAGTATGCTATCAATATCTTCTGACTTATTTACGAGATACCCCACTCTCCCAGTTCCTAATGGCATAAAAAGTAAATCGTTGTTCCAGGATATTTTCATACCTTTTAATGCAGTACCATCTCCTCCGAAGCTGATAACAAGAGTTTCCGGAGTTATATGATTTTGAAAATTTTCGAGTTCTTCAACATATGTAGTGTGATAACTTAAACCCTTTGAAGATATCACATCGAGAAGATCTGCATAGTTTTTCAATTTTGTATATTTCTTTGATGAAATAATTAATATATTCTTCACTAGGATATATTATACGCAACTTGGAGTGAGTACAAAGTGATACCTATATCAGATATTAATCCAGCAAAAAATATCCCCTATATAACAAGGCTATTCATTTTTTTTACGATCATAATTTATTTATTAATTCAGCCAAAAGACAGTGCTGAACTATTCAATTTCTTTTATGAATTTTCAGCTATACCTTGTGAGATACAAAAGGGAGTGCCCTTAAGTGCTAATCAGTTTTATTCGAATAATTGTATGGCTAATTCTGATTATGTTATTTTTACAGATAAAAACCTGTTAACAAGTGTAATTGCAGCAAATTTTCTACATGCAAATTTACTTCACTTAGTTGGTAACTTATGGAGCTTTTGGATATTTGGTAATAACGTTGAAGATAAATTAGGAATCTTTAAATTTTGTATTTTTTTAGGAATCGTATCTTTTGGTAGCATTGGTGTACATGTTTTATTAAATTATTCAGATTTGAATCCTATTGTGGGCGCTTCTGGGATAGTTTCTGCTTTGATGGGTGCATATCTTTATAGGTTCCCTAATGCAAAATTATTAGTTCTAGTTCCATTTGGAATCATTTTTCCAACAACTATTAAAGCAAAATATTTTATGGTTTTTTGGTTTATTTCGCAGGTATTGATCTCATTACAAAATAACAATATATCTTGGGAAGCTCATATTGGTGGATTTGTTATTGGTTACGTTATTATGAGAGTTCTAAATAATAGATGATACAAATTCAGGAAAGTTTATAAAAATTTTATCTGCAAGCGTCGTTGACATGTGATTATTTATACTTGATTTAACTAAAATAGTCTCTGCATTCACGTTTTTTCCAAAAATAATATCTGTATCAACCCTGTCACCAATCACGTAATCAAGTTGAATATTGTTATCAACAAAATATTGGCTATAGAGATTTCCTTCTTTTCCAAATGAGTTAAGTTCTTTTCCGGATAATGTTTCTACGTATTTTGCAATTTGCCCATTACCGGGTTTGAACTCTGTTGAGCTTATTGGGTAAGTCAAATCCTTATTAAGAGTTGCACCGTTAACACCTGACTTAATTATCTCTGAGATTTTATTGAGATCATCCTCAGATGGTGTTTCTACCCTTCCTATAATTATTAGATCGGACTTTTCCGGATCGATTACGGTATCAGAAATATTACTGATATAATTTTTGATTTGATCAGATCCATAAACAAATATTGATAAATTTTTATCTTTTAGAAACTCATTTAATACTACAAGTGGTGTGACTACTGATGCAATTTCTATATCTTTATCCAACATCACAGAAAGTTTTTTACTTAAAACTTCGGTTGACTGTGAACTGTTATTTGTAGTGTGGTAAATATAATAATTATTATTAACCAATAAATCGTAAGCAGACTTTACGCCTTCTATTATTGTTGAATCTAAATATAAAGTGCCATCAAGGTCTGTAGCGAGTGTTTTCACGTTTTTCCTCCATAATTAAGGCGCGAGCAGTAATTAGATTGCTTTCATAGAAGTTTTTTCCAATTCTGTCACTAGGTAAAGTAACTGAACGTATCTTTAGTTTTTGACTTTTGCAATAATCACGGATTGCATCAAAAAGGCTTGTACCAAGTCCTAGCTCCCTATATTGAGGAAGAATATAAAGCTCATAAACTGTTAGAAACCCATTATCCTCTACCCCGCATCCGTAACCAATTTTTAACTCTTCTTGAAATAATATAAAGTAAGTAGTTTTATTAAATTTCATATCCAGATAATGATGAACAAGAATTTTATCAATAAGGCTCATTTCGTTCACGAAATTAGCATGGAGATCTTGTGGTAAGGTTTCAGTTTTTGTTATTGAAAATTTATAGTTAAAATTTTCAAATTCATGCACAGTCAGTACACACCTTAGATCTTGGTTTTGCAAGTTGTGTATTTTTCAACACAAGGAAACATTCAGAACAGGTAAACTCGTCTTCTTCTTTATCAGCAGCTGCTTCGTCTAGTTTTAAATCTGATTTTTTAACATTTCGTTTTTCTGCAGCATCAACACTCATAAAAGAACCTTCGGCATCATCGGGTTCTTCAACAGTTTTCTTTTCACTCTCTACTCGAGCTTCTAAAGATTCAGTTTCAACTTCTTGTTTTTCCTCTTCTTCATCTGAGGGGTTTTCAGCATCCTCTAAATCATCTTCATCAAGATCTTCTAAATTAGGTTCTTTAATTTCTTCTACATCTTTTTCTGGCATTGGTCTCCTTAAAGTGCTCTAAAGATAATACTAAATTTTAAGCTGTATGGAGTGTTTTTTCACAAATATCTTGGCAGGTCCTTTGCCGAAGTAATCGCCATCAATTTCAATTGACTGGTTAGTTAGTAATTCTATTTTTCCGCTTCTCCTCAATAAAACATCTGGATCTGTAAGGTGTAATCCTTTTTTAGCAAGAAAAAATAACTTCATAGCTTTACTTTTTGAGACTTTAAATATTTGTATATTTAACAAGCCATCTTGTAAGCTTGATTTTGGAGAGATGTTCCAACCTCCACCAAAAAATTGACCATTACAAATAGATACTACAAATGCATCTTCTGCAAAATCATAGTTGTGAGTCTTAATTTTTATTAATGAAGATTTAGCTGGTATTAACTTTAACCAGAAACTTATTGGGTATCTATATTTACGAAATAATCTAGGAAGCTTTTCGCTTAGCTCAACAGTATCTGCCAAAAATCCAAAATTTAGTACATTCACAAAATATTTAACTTTGTTTTTTGAAGAAACAATTGCTGTGTCTATTAAATACACCGTATCGCCTTTTAGATGCTCAATTGCCTTTTCTATATTTTGAGGGATTGCGAATGTTCTAAGGAAGTCGGAACCACTTCCTGAAGGCAAGCAGGCAACGGTTGGCTTTTCAAGTCCCTTTTGAAGAAGTGTGTCTATAAGTGAATTAATAGTACCGTCCCCTCCTATTGCGCAGTACGTATATTTATCTACATCTTTGTAATCTTCAATAATTTCTGTAACTTCCTCAATTGATTTAGTCATGAATATTTTGCATTTCAAATTATGTTTGTCGAATAGGGATTGTAAGTAAACCTTTGTTAGATTTTTACCTCTAGAGTTAATGTTGTAAATGACAATATACATATTTATCTCATAGTCTTTTGAATTAATTCATCGTTAAATAGATTACTGATCATCTTAAATTCATTGATACCATATATGTTATAGAGTTTAGTTGATAGTTCTGAAGCTTCTTTTCCAGCTCGAATAAAATCACCAACGCTAATGTTAAATTTTGCAATAACGGATTCAATATCACCAGAATGTAGGTACTCATTAAATATACTGAACCAGCCTATATCAACAGAAATATTTTTTTTCACACCAGCAAATGATTCAAGTTTATTAATTTTTTCTTCCATAATTTGAAATTTAATAAAAGTATCTTGATAAATATCATTAAGTGAGTACTCGTGTCGAGTAGTGGACAGTCCTGAACAGATTAACATCAAATAAAAATTCATATCTTTGCTAAATTCAGCGTCTAAGAGCTCTATACCTACAATTAGATTGTCCCTATAAGTGTCTGTCAAAACGAGTGATTTTTTATTTTTATCTGTGAAGTTCAATTTATTTAGTACTTCGAGTTTAGATGTAAATGTATTCTCTAATTTTTTTGTATTAAAATTATTTTGGTATGCGAAAAAACTTTTTTCAAGCAACTCAACAGCTTCATCCAGAGAATATTTATTTAACATATTAAGTATTGAAGAATACGAGATTGAATATGCTGATTTTAAATTACTTGACTTCAATGTAAATAAATTGTTGTACCAAAAATTTTCTATATTTCGATCATAGTTTACAAAAGCAAACCCTTTTACATCTATACCTCGTCTTCCAGCTCTTCCTGTAAGTTGAAGAAATTCTGATTGGTTGATTAATCGAGTTTTTATTCCATCAAATTTATACAGTCGATCAATTACGATTGATTTAGCCGGAAGGTTGAGTCCAAGGGATAAAGTTTCTGTAGCAAATAGAAAATTTATGTATCTGTTCAAGAACAAATACTCAACGAATTCTTTTACTATAGGGGCAAGACCTGCGTGATGGTACCCTATACCCCTGACCCACATCCAAAGTAATTCATCAAGATTGAGAAGTTCATACTGACTAGAATCTAAAGAACTAAAAACTTGATTAAAAATATCTCTCAATTCTTCTGCCTTTTTAATTTTTTTTCTATTCGTAGCTGCCTGTCGAGCCTTAGTTTCAACTCTGTCCCTAGAGAAATAAAAGAAAATTGAGGGTGTTAACTTGTTAAGATTTAAATAATCTAACTGAAAACCAAGATGAGGTCGTTTGTATTTCTTGTATTGTTTCTCAAATTTAAAAATTTTATTATTTCGTTTATCTTTCGAAGATTTTATAATTTTCAACTGTTCATTATGAGGATTAACACCTACAAGAGATATTTCGAGTGGAACAGGTCTTATGTTTGAGTGAATTAGTGAAGTTTTACCTCTTAATGAAACTATCCAATTATGAAACTCTTCTTTGTTCCTGATAGTTGCTGAAAGAAAAAGAAATTTTATATTTTGAGGGGCATGTATAATAATTTCTTCCCATGTAGTACCTCTTTCGGTATCAGCAAGATAGTGAACTTCATCAAGAACTATTAGGCCAATCTTTTCTAATCTTTTGTCGTTGGAATATATCATATTTCTCAATATCTCAGTAGTTGCGACTATTAATTCTGATTCGGGATTCAATGACCTATCTCCCGTTAGTAACCCAGTGTCTAAATTTAATTCACGAAAATCATTATATTTTTGATTAGATAAAGCTTTAATTGGAGTTGTGTAGATTACTTTTTGGTTTTGTTTTGTATATTTTTCAATAGCTTTTTCAGCTATGTAAGTTTTTCCTGATCCGGTAGGTGCTACAACCAAAACATTAAAATCTTTATTTATAGATTCAACAGCATCAATTTGAAATTGATCTAGTTTAAATTCCACGAGAGCTTTTTTTATGAAGGAAAATCATTGTTTCAATCAGTAAATACATTGGTAACGTGAATATGAAAAGAGAAACAGGATCACCAGTAGGTGTTATGACTGCTGAAAAAATAAGAATTACCACAAACATTTCAGGTCTTTTTTTAGTTAAGGATTCAACCTGAATTATTTGTTTGTTAAGTAAGAAAAGAATAACTAATGGAAGTTGAAAAGATACTCCGAAAAGCAGTGAAACTCTTGTTATGAATTGGAAATAGTTCTGAGATCGTAAAATTATTTCATTTTCATTAAAAGACAAAAGAAACTCTATCCCAACATGTGCAATGCTGAGTGATGACCCTATCCCTAAATAAAATAATAAGGTGAAGAAAGTAAAATAAAGCATGAAAGCAACTGTGCTGATATTTAAAGCTGGTTTAATAAAAAGACCTACTATGAGTAAAACTACAGGAAAGGTGATAATTAATGCTATCCAGAACGTGTTAAGTAATTTGACCTGGAAACCCTCATATATAGTTAAAGCGAAGATATTAGTTTGATCGTAACCTGCATTAATCAATGGGTTTAAAAGTAAGTCTACAAAAAAGGGATATTGTAGATACACAATAATTGAAGTTGCTATCACTAATCCGAAGGAAATCAAGATACGAGTATTTAACTCTTTGAGATGCTCCATAAATGGTTTCTTCATAAGTTACTACTCTTCTTCATTACTGTCTATCCATATCCATTTTTCCTCAACAGTAGCATCACCTATTATTTGGCGTTCCTGACCAGACTGGAGTTTTAGGATTTTTTTGTAATAATATAGCAATTTAGATTTATCAAAAATACCAAAAGAAATGAGTAAGATAACAATTAATTCAACAAAACTCATATTTCTAACTCTTTAATCAATTTATTTTTTCTGTTTTCAACTTCAACTTTAACGGAGTGTGGTGTAATTATATTTAGAGTATCGATATTCTTAATGAAGTATTCAAGGGCAATTGGTTCAGATCTAAATTGCAGTTTTTCTTCTTTATTTACACTATCGGTAAAAATTACTTCCAAGCTATTTTCCATATCCTGAAATGTTGTTTTTAAATCATTACTTTCAGGTATATTAACAATTCTCTCAATTATAAAAGTTTTTATTTTTTGTTCTTCGTAATCATAAGCATCTATTGAATCTCCATCACTGCCTGAAGTAAAGGAAAGGGGTTTAATCTTGTAGATATTGGGGTGAATCTGACCAAGTTTAATATATTCGATATAAAGCTCATCCGATTCAAAAAGGTCATTTAACAATGTGTCATCATTTGGAATTGACTGATGTGACGCGAAGTATCCAGAGAGAGTCTGTGAAAAACTATATACTTCTGAGCTTTCGTTGAACAAATTTTGAATATCTATTTTAGGATTGTTTAATAATGTATGTATTTTAAAGAGATCTAAATCTGTAATCGTTTCTAATTCAAGTAATTTTTCATCATACTCAAATGAAATAATATCTGTATCACTGTTTATTTCAAAATCTAAAAAGTTGATCCCATTATTTGAATAAATCTCAGATAACATTGTTAAAGAATAAATTAACTTATCCATATTGAGGTTAAGTCTCACTAACAAGTCTTTTATATTAAAAGATTTATCTTCTTTTATTAACGAAAGGATATGCACTATGTTGTCTAAACTAATTTTAGATTCCATTGATAGCCTCCTGTAATGCTGTTGCATCTTTTTTAGAAATCTTCGTTATTTCTGCTTCAGTCAACATTAGGTATTTAATTAAGCCGTAGTGATCACGTGTTTTTATTTTCAGGTGTTTGAAAGATTCCTCATTATGGGTATTTATGACTACAAAGTTGACTAGGCTCTTATAGACATTATGTAGGTTTCTAATTGTTTTAAATTCAACAGATACTTCTTGGGCAGAATATTCCCAAGAAAAATTAAACTCCTTAACTTCTATTTCGTGAAGATTGTCTTTGCTTCCTATCTTTAAATCTTTAATTTTAGATATCTTGAAAGTTTTTATAACCTTATTATCCTCTGCTCCTAAATACCATGTTCCAGTGTGGTACCTGAGACCAAGTGGGTAAACCTTTCTTAGATTTTCATTATAAATAAAAGATACTCTTCTTTTTTCTCGAGCGGCGATACTAAGTTTTGGTATTATTTTCAGGCTCTGTTCTAAATTGAACTGAGGAGAAAGATATCTTTTAATTACGGAATAAGTTGTAGCGAATTGTTCAAAATTAAAATCTTTATTTTTTTTTAAATCGTTAACAATATTTAAACCCTTAAGCTTATATCCATCATCAAGGTTCCATTTATCATTTTCGTACTCTAAATTGTAACCAACTTCTTTTAGTAGTAATTTATCTCTCTCAAAAGATCTTTTGAACGCTCCATCGCTGAGGTTTCTATATTCGGGTATATTATCTTTAATATAATTGCTATCAATGTTTGACTGATTTGAATTATCAAAAAGAGTTATCAGCTTTAAACATCTTTTAAACACATTTTTCATAAATAATTTCTGCTTTATAAGTATCCTACAAAGTTTTATTTATAATTTTTATATTCGAAGATTTGTGTAAATCTATAACAAGGTAAAATATTAACTATGAAAGTATGGATTGATCAAGATTTATGTACAGGTGATGGACTTTGTGAAGAAATAGCACCTGACGTTTTTGTAGGATTAGATGATGGCCTTTTTTATGTCAAAGAAGGTGACAAAATTTTTTCTGAAGAAAATGGTAATGTTGGAGGAGCAGAAGGTCTTGCAGTAGTACCAAAAGGTCAAGAAGATGCAGTAGTTGAGTCAGCAGAAGAATGTCCTGGCGAATGCATCATGATAGAGCCATAAATCACAATATAAACCTTCCACTTACAATAAAACCAGTATGACCAACCATTGAGTGTTTTGGCCTAGAAATATTTCCTTTAACTACCCACTCTCTTTCGAATATTTCTTTTATCTCAATATGTTTGAACCCATTGTTGTTAAGGGATTCGGAAATTTTTTGGACCTGCGAAATTGAAGGCAAATAAGATACCCAGTATGTTTCATTGTTAATTTTGCTATTATCGAAAAATCGCCACGGTTCTGGAACATCAGTAATGATTGAGTCAAAATTTACATCGATAGTCTCGAGAGAAAAATCAGACAGATCCTTATTGATAAATTTGATTTCTTTGATGAACTCAGGTGAATAATTTGAAAGATATCTAGAAATAGTTTTTGTGGCACGGTATTGATTTTTACGATTAACATCGAGAGAATAAAACTCTGAATTTGGCCCAAGTAGAGAAGCAATAAACAATGTTAGTGCTCCTGATCCGGTACCGATTTCCAATACTTTGCTGTGAGAATTGATATTTGCAGAAACTAAAATGGCACCAACATCTTTGGGGTAAATTATTTGAGGTCCTCTTTTCATGAGTAAAATAAACTCTTTATATGATGGAGTGTAAATCTGAAATATTTTGCCGGTTGAAGATTTAATACTCATGGGGAGCTGCTTTACGTCATTAAATTTTATCTTTCCTTCGTTTGTTACGAATTCTTGACCAGATGTAATAACGCTTAAATATTTTTTGGAAGAAGTTTCTATTATTACTAATTTATTTTCAAAATTCACAAATTTATATTAACAGCAAAAAATAAGCAATCGTGGAAAAAACAACTCCAGCAGCTAAAAGAACAGCTACAATTTTTTGCAATGACCTATTCATGAACGGCCTTTGAAAATATTCTTACGAATTTTTTGATATTTTTCATATAATCTACCTATGAATATGCCAAAAATTAGGAAAGATAATATTCTCGAGTTGTCCTCATTCATATTTTGTTTTAATTCATTATATGTTTTTTTATAATCTGTCATTTCAATATTCTCCAAATGATAACCCCAAAAGACAATAAGCAAAGTAAAGCCATAGAAAAATAAGTCATAGCCTGTAAGAAAAAGTTACCTGTAAATAATTGACTGATTATAGATGCAATTCCAATAATTATAAATAGTGTTGCTATTGCTAAATAGTTGCCCGCTTTAAAGTTTTTTCTTAATGAATTTATTGACCCTTCGACTTCATCTACTGTTTCTTCTCTAAAGTGCTTTAATAAGTTGTCAGCAGATTTAATAGCATTAATAGGTATATCAAACATATTACTCATTTTTACGATTTTCTAATATTGTACTAACAACACCTTGAATTGTTGCTGCTACTGGTAGGGCTAGTATCGCACCAACAGCACCGACTGTGTATGCTCCAAAAATAGTCGAAAATACAGCAACTGCTGGATGAATTTCCATTGTTGATTGGGTTACCTTGGGACTGATAAAATAGTTTTCTAATAGTTGGTAAATTGAAAGAACTAATAATGTGTAGAGTACATAATTAGCTCCTAATGATACCGAAGCCAGCACTGGGACTACACCACCCAGAAAAGTTCCTATTACTGGAATTAATTGTGAAAGAACACCTGCGGCTATGCCAAGAGCGACGGGTGATGGAAGCCCGATGATTAAGAAAGAAATAGTAAATACAATACTTGCAAGAATACCCAAAATGACACGCGCAACAATAAATCCACCAGCCTTTGAAACTCCAATAGTCCAAACCTGATCAATTAGATTTGAAAAACGATCTGAGATAGAATTTTTTAAACTATCTCTCCATTGCTCCCCTTCACTAATTAAGTAAAAAGAAAAAAAGAAAATTATGAAAAAATGTCCTAAGGCACTGAGTACACCTTGTCCAGCAAAAACAACAGTTTCACCCACAGCTTCACCGTATGACTTTATAAACGTCGAAAATTGTGTTTCTAGATCTAATGACTGATTAGATATAGTGAATCCTTCGCTGTTAATATATTCCAAGATATTATCTAAATAAGTTGGAAGTTGTGTAGATAGAAAGTATATTTCTTGGACCATGATTGGAACAAGTGAAAAAATAATTCCAAAAATTACGAGTAGAAGTATTGATACAGCCATTAGAGCAGATATTTTACGTCCAAATCTTTTTGATAGCCTGTATACAACGGGTTCTGCTAGAGCAGCCAAAACAATAGCTACAAATAAGTCAAAAATTAGAGGCTTAACTCTTAAGAAAATTATTACTGAAATGCCAATAAATAGAACATAAAAAAATGCCCTATTTAATAACTCTTGTCTTGATTCACCTTTTTTCATACTCATATATTATGACTCAAGCTAGTGATTTATAGTTACGATTATTAAATATCAGTATTAAATAAAAACAGACTAAAAATATCCCTGAATATAATTCCAACGATGGAATTGTATTATACAATTGCAACCTAACAACCATCGTTAAAGCCTGTGAAAAAATCGCAAAAATGAGTATTTGATTTTTAAGATCTTTTCTCCTAATGGTGACATTTAAAAGAAGGAGTCCTACAACAATTCGGATAAACGCTTCAAATGTATTTCCCGATAAAACGTAAAGCTGCCTCAATGAGAAAAAACCAGATAAGCCTACTCCCCCTAGGGTTATTTGAAATATTCCTATAAGAACTAATATTGAAGACACCCAAGCAAGTAGAAAGCTACTGTAAGAAAGTCGTGCTTTTATAGGTGTAGGCCATGGCTGTAATGGATTAACCCTTTTTATCAGAGACCGTGAAAGCCTGAATGTATTTCTCTCATAATTACCAAATATAATAATTGCAGTAATCGCAATTAAAGGATAGAAAATATAGGATATTGAAAAATAACTTAGAAAAAAGAATATTGCTATGTGCCATAGAAACAATGTGTAAATGTTGGAATGAATAATAGAAAAGATAAACCAGATAGTTTTATTGTTCATTAAATTTTCAAATTGCACGCGGAATACTAAAAATAATGAAATTAATCCTATAGAAGCAACAAGATAAATACTCGTGGGTGGATCTTCATTAGAGAAACTTAAAAGTCGATAATTAGCTACAGATAAATACTGATTACTTGTAGTGAAAATATATGTTAAATAACTATAAGAAAAAGCAGCAATGACTGCAAATACCGTTTTATTGTATGTAAATATTTTTCCATCGGCATAAAAGTACCCGAGTTGATGAACTGTTAACCAAAACAGTAAATAGTTAAAAAGCTTAATGTAAGAAAGAGAAAGATTAAATTCAATATTGTCAATTAGAACAAGACTGAATATTAAAAGGGAAAGTGTAAGATAGGGATTTTTTTTATGTAAATAAATAGTTAATGGACAAAATAGAACAACTGCTAAATAGATTGAAACAAGCCATAAGGGCCACATAATAAATTCAGTTACAGTAAGTATTCCATCTTCTTGATTCGTGATGTATAAAGGAAAATATATATATTTAGATAAGATATTTAGCGACAATGTTATAAAAAATATCCAAACAAGAACAGAACCCATAAGACTATCCACTCTATCTGTTAAAAATTTCCACTGACTTCCATCTCGACCCACATTTGAATACCAAGCAATTTTATTTGTGAAACCAGTAGAAAAGAAGAATAAAGCCATGCCAGCTGTTACCCACGTGATTGGAGTTAATGAATTATCAATTACTGTAAGGTTGTAAATAATAAACTCACCAGATGATTTTTCGAAATTAAGAAAAAATAGCGTATTGAACATAATTAGCAATAAACCACTTACCTTCAGAAAATCAATATACCGAATTCTAGAATTTGAGGTTTTAATTACCTCCTTTGAAGCGCTTTTAAAACTTTTAACTGAAGGAAAGAACAGATTAATAAATTGTTTCATACTAAATATTTTACATAGTATATGGTTCTTGAATAGCAATATAATTACAATGTGGAAATTGTTCTTTATCAACCAGAAATTGCAGGTAACGTTGGTGCTTGCATTAGGCTTTCTGCAAACACTGGTATTCCTCTTAATATCATAAAACCTTTTGGATTTGCATTTCAAGAAAACAAAATAAGGAGGGCAGGATTAGATTATCACGACTTGGCCTCAGTCAGCACATATGAAAGTTGGGATGATTTTTATTTAAAAAATAATTCTAAAAATTTTGGATACTTATCTGCAAAGGGACAATCAAATTATTGGGATATAGATTTATCTATTTTTGACTATCTAATTTTTGGACCAGAATCAGTTGGCTTACCAGAGGATGTTATTTCTAATAAAGAAAATCTCCTTACTATCCCAATGGATGATAAATCAAGGAGTATCAATTTAGCTAACTCAGTAGCGATAGTTGGGTACGAATACTTGAGACAAAATAATGTTTAACAAAGTTGTATTAATATTTGTTGGCGGTGGTATTGGTTCGGTTTTGCGGTATCTAATCAATTATTCTCTTATCTTCTTGCAGGTGAATCAGATATCCACACTCTTAGTAAATGTTATTGGTTCACTTGCATTTGGATTGATTTATGCTGTTGTGTCACACAACACATTGATTAGTATATTTTTATTAACAGGAATTCTTGGGGGATTTACAACATATTCACAATTTACTTTTGATTTGATTGAGTTATCTGGTCAGTCTCAAACAGCCACATTACTTTACTTTTTTGGAACGATAATTTTATCAATATTAGCTGGTTTATTAGGTGTATACATCGGCACTAAAATGGTAAATTAGAATATGGAAAATATTTTTTGGCTAGGATTGTTAGCAATAATTGCATTTTTATTAATACGATATAGGTCGCTTGAAAAGAAAATTAAGACTTATGATGATTATGAGGAGATTCAAGAACTCCAGGAATTAAAAAAAAGTATCAATAAGATTGAGAATGAACTTAACTATATAAAAGATAAATACAGGAGTTAAAAGTGCCAAGTTTTGATATTACATCTGAGTTCGACAAACAAGAGGTTGTTAATGCTGTGGATCAAAGTAAAAGAGAAATAGTAAATAGGTATGATTTCAAAAATACCAATACATCTATAAACAGTACAGAAACAACAGTAAATATAAACAGTTCAACAAAAGATAGACTTCTAGCTGCTGATCAGGTTTTAAGAGAAAAATTTGCAAAACGTAATATCTCAATAAAGTTTTTAGCTGATTTTACAGATGAAGAGACACCTTCAGAAAATAAAAGAATTTATACCTTGAAAACAGGAATTGAAACACCTGATGCGAAAGAAATTGTAAAATTTATAAAAAATACTGATAAAAAAATCCAAGCGTCAATTCAAGACAGCTCAATACGCGTAACTTCAAAAAAGAAGGACTCACTACAAATGATTATGAATTTAATAAAAGAAAAGAATTATGATATCCATCTTACATTTGGAAATTTCAGAGATTAAATTTTAACTTTATTTTTTTAAAAATTAATCTAGATACAACTACAGAGACAAGTAAATAAAGAGCATAAATTTCCGGTCCAACATTCGCTTTGTATCCAAAAAAATAAAAAACAGCAAGCACTAACACACCGTGTACAGCTCTGAACACTGAAAAATACATAAAGGTTTTAAATGTTTTACTTTGTAAAATGTTTTGTAACTTATTTATAAAAAAACCTTTTTCTATTTTTTGAGATCAACTTGTATATATTTTCACGGATAAATGAAGGGACCAAATAGAAAATTTTTGCAACTTTGTAAAGACCACCAAGGTCTGAAATAGATTCAATAACTGCAGCCGATGCGTAAAATTTTTTTTGGTTCTTAAGATAAACAACTTCATCTCTCTCAATATCTGACTTCTTAAGATCAAGTTGACTAGAAACATTTAAATCAGAATTTCTTTTTTTGATAAATGAACCATATGCACTGCAAACACTACAGTCATTATCTATAAAAATTTCACTCATTTGGTAAAAAATCTAAACTGAGGCTATTAACACAGTATCTATTACCAGTAGGTCTGGGACCATCTGGAAAAACATGACCAAGATGAGAAGAACAAACTTTACATAATATTTCAGTTCTTACCATTCCTAAAGAATTATCAACTTTTGTTTCAATACTCCCCTCGGCAGCATCAAAAAAACTTGGCCAACCTGAACCAGATTCATACTTAGTTGAGGAATCAAATAGAACTTCCATGCATACCGCGCAAATAAACTTGCCTTCCCTTTTTTCATCAAGTAATTTTCCTGAAAAGGGAGGTTCTGTACCACAAAACTGAGTTACCTGAATCTGTTCTTCTGTTAAATGATCTCTATTGATCTCCATAGGAGTATTTTATCTTATTGTGGATTAAAGTAAATTTCAGTAATTGATGGTTCAATTTCTTGAATGGAGCTTATGATATCACCGTTTAGATTAATTATTTCTTCGTCTTTTAATGAATCTTTGTAGTCAAGTGCGACTAACGCTAAGTAGTGATCGCTTCCTATTGGAAGTATTTTTAAATTAGACACATTTGAGATCTTTTGATGTGAATTAATTACACCTTGTACTTTATTTAGTCTTTCATTTGAAATACTCTCCCCTGTTATGAGATGCTTCATTTCATATCCTAGAAACACACCAGAAATCATTAGTAATAGACCAATTAAAATAGCTGAAATTGAATCATAAATTGAGTTTTCAGTAAAAGATGAAAATAAAGTGCCAAATAAAGCAATACTAAGTCCTAATGTTGCTGCAAAATCTTCTACGACTATGGCTATTAAGGGCCCATCAGTAGATTCTTTCAATAGAGAAAAAACACTTTTATTCTGCTTCTTACCTTTTTTAAGTTGGGTAACAGCTTTTTTGAGTACATACGATTCGAGTATTATTGAAACTACTAACAAAGTTATTGAAATTGTTAAATTTTCTAATTTTTTCGGATGAGAAAGTGACTCTATTCCATGTTCAAGGGAAACCAGTCCTCCTATTGTAAATATTAAAACAGCTACTACAAGTGTCCAGAAATATTCTTCTTTACCTCTCCCTAGTGGGTAAAGTTTTGGATTATCTTTTTTTGATTGCCTTATTCCAAACCAAAGAAGAAACTGATTACCTGTATCGACGAATGAGTGAATTGCTTCAGAAAACATTGCACTGGACATTGTTATTGTTGCTATTACTGATTTTGCAATACCAATTGAGAAGTTAACTGACATAGCTAAAAATACCGTCTTTGATGATTCTTTAGTTGCCATCCGAAAACCACCTGACTAATTCCTGATATCCGCCAATACGTTTATTTTCAATAAATATTTGTGGGACAGTACGCACATTTTCTCCAAGTTTGGAAAAAAATTGTAATCTAGAATCATCATCCGATAAATCAGTTTCATTATATTCTAAACCTTCTGATTGAAGTAATGACTTTGCTCTATCACACCAGATACAGTTGTCTTTAGTGTAAATGTCTATTTTCAACTGTTTTCTGATCCAGTATATATTTCATTAGTTGTTTGAGTTACTCGTATAAATGTTGTGCTTTTAGGTAAGTCTTTTATTGATTTTGCTCCAACATAAGAACATGCAGACCTTATACCTCCGAGGATAGATTGAACTGTAGTATCAATATTACCTTTAAATTTAAGTCTTACTTTTTTACCCTCAGGAGCACGATGTTCTGCAAGATCCCCATAATAAGTTTCTTGAGCTTTGCGGGAGGACATTCCATAAAAATCTTTGTACATATTCCCATCTGAATCAGTAACAAGTTCTCCTCCAGACTCTTCGTGTCCAGCAAAAATACCCCCAAGCATCACATAATCCGCACCTGCCCCAAAAGCTTTAGATACATCTCCAGGGTACTTACAACCACCATCAGCAATAACATGACCCCCTAAACCGTGAGCAGCATCTGAACACTCTGATATAGACGATAGCTGTGGGTAACCTACACCAGCAACTTTTCTAGTAGTGCAAACCGAACCTGGACCAATACCAATTTTAACAATATCTGCTCCAGCTAGAATTAATGCTTCTGTCATTTCTCTTGTTGCAACATTTCCTGCAATTATAATTTTGTCAGAAAATTTATCTCTATATTTTTTTACTGCAACAACAAAGTCTTCACGATAACCATTAGCTACATCAAGACAAAGAAATTTTATGTTTGGTTCAAGGTTAAATATTTCACTTGCTTTTTTGAAATCTTCTTCAGAAGTCCCAACAGTTACAGCAAGATATTCTGGATTTAGATTTTCTATATTCTGTTTCCAGTCATCTATTGTATAAAACTTATGGACTGCTGTTAACATGTTATGTTTTTGTAAAGCGCGTGCTGTTTCAAAGGTTCCGGTCGTATCCATATTTGCTGAAAAAATGGGAATACCAAACCAAGTTTGACTTGAATGCCTAAATTTGAACTCTCTATTTAGCTCAACTTCAGATCTTGAGACTAGTGTGCTTCTTTTCGGCCTAATTAACACATCGTCAAAGGTTAATTTTATTTCATCTTCAATTCTCATAACGTCCTAATTCATTTATCCTAAACCACGAATATGATAGTTGAAATTCCATTATTTGGTGCGGGTATTAATTATTTTCCTTCTGAAATATCTGTACTTAGAATATTTGAACCAAGATACCTTCTTTTAATTGGTGACAGTATTAAAAACAACAGTAATTTTTGTGTAGGAAAAGATTTAGAAAATATAGGACAAATAGTTTCTGAAGTAAAGATTATTGACCATAAAGATATCTCTAATGCGGAACAAATAGTTGTTGTCGAATGTATCAACTTAAGAAAGGTAATAAATATAGATCTACATAATGAATACCCCAATTCAACATGCGACTTAATTAGTGATATTGGATTACCTCCTACAGAAGAAGAATTATTAACTCTCCAAACTGATATTAAAAAGAGTATTGGGATAATGATTGAACAAGGGATTGATCTAAAATTACCAATCTTTGAGGTAGATCCATTTAATAGAATACTCAAACTTTGGGAACTTTCTTCAAAAATCCCAATGTCAGAAAAAATGAGAACTGATTTGATTTATGAAAAAGAAATTATGAAGAGATATAAATTATTACAAAATTACACAAAAAGTATTCGTGATTTAAAATTCTAACTTCTTCCAATCTTTGTAAAACTCATTAATCATTTTTGTATTCAGGACCTGGTTTTCTCTGATGTAGGCTTCAGCAGATTTTGTGTCAAAATTAGATAATTCTTTCTTGCTTACCTCACTGTCGAACCAGTCATCGTATAAAGCTATATTAATTTCTGGATGAAATTGAACTGCGTAGGTATTGTTAATTTTGAATATTTGTGGAAAATCAGTTGAAGCTATTAACTCAGCTGTTGGAGGAAGAGAGAAAGTATCTCTATGCCATAGGAATACTTTTATATCTTTATATCTATTTAGAAAATCGTAATTTTGATGGAAATGTAGGTCTTTGAAGCCGAATTCAATATTGTTAGAAAGATAAGCTTCTCCCCCCATTGCGTCAGCGATTAACTGAGCACCTAGGCAAATACCGAGTACTTTTGTACCTAAAGGAATTACCTTACTAAGCCATTTTTTTTCATCAATTAGGTATGGAAACTCATCAACATTGTATGCCCCCATATGACCACCTAAAATTATGTAATCATCATTAGGATTTAAAGATTCCCAATCTAACTCCCAAGCAAAATATTTTAATATACCATCATCTGAGATAGATCCAAGAGTAACCTTGGGATCGTTTATTACTGCTATTGTTTTGTTACTTTTCATGTTTGTGCGCGGAAGAGGACTCGAACCTCCACGGGTTTTACCCCACAGGATCCTTAATCCTGCGCGTCTACCAGTTCCGCCACCCGCGCTAAATCAATCAAGAAACCAGAAAAGAAGTAATGTTGTTACTGAAAATAATAAAGCAACAAAGGCTGTTATTCTACTTAGGTTTCTTTCTGCCAAGGTTTGCCCTATGTTACCAGAAGCTCCAGGACCACCAAGCATGTCAGAAAGGCCTCCACCTTTTCCGCTATTTAGTAGAACTAATCCAATTAATGCAATCGAAACTACTATGTGTATCGCAACTAAACTTGCTGTTAATGTATCCATAAATTACTCTTTCAATCTAGATTGTTGTTTTACTTCGTCTTCTAGTTTTTGGATCTTATCAGTATCGCCAAGATATCCAATTCTAGTTATTTTATCATCATTAATGTTAAATGCGAGAGGAATTCCTGTCGGAATATTTACTTCAACAATATCTTGATCTGAAATACCCTCCAATATTTTAACCATTGCACGGATACTGTTTCCATGTGCAACAACCAAAACGTTTCCATCTTTTGTGGAATTAATAATCATTTTCAGTGAGTCACTAACTCTTTTGACTACATCCTCTAGAGATTCACCTAATGGCATTGTGTGGTTGAGATTACTATATTTAACCTCTAAATTAGGATCGAACTTTGAACCTAATTCAACTAACGGAGGCTTGGTTTGGTAGCCTCTTCTCCACTCAAGGACCTGTTCGGCACCATATTTTTTTGCAGTTTCTAATTTATCTAAACCTTGAAGTGCACCATAATGCCTCTCGTTTAACTCCCAAAGTTCTTTTCTTGTAATTTCTTTTATATCATCATTAGCTAATTTATCTAAGATAAGTGTGGCTGTTTCTTTTGACCTCTTTAAAAAAGATGAATAACAAATGTGTGGAATAAAGTCCAAATCAGAAAGTAGGTTTCCTGCTTCTGTAGCTTCTGTTTCTCCTCTTTCGGAAAGGCCAACATCTACCCATCCAGTAAATCTATTCTCTTTATTCCACTCACTTTGGCCATGACGAACAAAAATTAGATTCATAATTTTATTGACCTGATTATTTGTACAAATTTTTCTACATCAAGAGATGCCCCACCAACAAGTGCTCCATCAATAATTTTTGAATTTAGCAACTCAGCTGCATTGCTGGGAGATACGCTTCCTCCGTATATGAACCTAGTCTTTTCCTCATCAAAGAATGATTTTTTTGACACTTCTTCTTTGACAGTCGAGAGAACTTGTATAGCATCCTCTACTGAAGCAACTTTACCTGTACCAATAGCCCATATAGGTTCATAAGCAAATATTATTTCATCTACCTTATCTTTTCTTAAACCTTTAACAGCAGAGTTAACTTGGTTTAATATGAACGGTAAAAATTCATTATTAGTTCTAAGCTCATCAGGTTCACCAAAGCAAATAATCGGAATAATATTATTATCAACGGAATTATGTACTTTAGTATTTATTAGTTCATCAGACTCGTTAAATACAGTTCTTCTCTCTGAATGGCCAATAATTGAGTATGAAATATTAAGTTTACTTAGTTGAGCAGCAGAAACTTCTCCTGTATAAGGTCCGTTTAAATATCCGGATACGTCTTGCGAAGAAATTTGAATTTTTAATTTATCAGTATCAACAACAGTCTGAAGAGACCTTAAAGAGGTATGGGATGGAGCTAATACAATGTCAATTTTTTCTTCAATGTCAACATCAAGTGAGTAGTTTAATTTTTGTAGTAGTTGTATAGCTTCAAGATGATCAAGGTTTAATTTCCAGTTACCAATTATAATTTTTTTCATAATTTCAAAGTATAAGAGGTTTATATATATTTACACCAGGTAATTGGTTCCCTTCTAAAAATTTAAGTGAAGCACCACCACCGGTAGAAATGTGATCAAATTTTGACACATCTGAAAAAGTTTGTATAGCACTGACGGAATCGCCTCCTCCAACAACAGTGTATGAATTTAATTTCGAAATGACTTCTGTGATTGATTGTGTTCCAAATTTGTATTTTGGATTTTCAAAAACTCCCATTGGGCCATTCCAAAATACAGTTTGAGAGTTTTCAAGAATTTTTTGAAAGGTATGAACTGTGCTACTTGATATATCTACTCCAATATCATCATCTGTAAAATCCTGAATTAATTTATCTTTCCTAACACCGTCATTAATGGATTCTGTTACGCCAAAGTCAGTAGGAAGTATAATTTTGTGACCATCTTTGGAATTAAGTAATTTCTGAGCAGTTTCAAGATAATTATCCTCACATAATGATTTACCAATATTGTAACCTTTTGATTTCAAGAAAGTGAAACACATACCACCACCAATAAGTAGGTAGTCGACATGGGGTAAAAGATTATCGATTAGCTTTAACTTGTCTGATATTTTTGCACCACCAAGTACTACAACAAATGGTTTTTTAGGTGAGCTTACTAATTGTTGAAGATTTTCAAGTTCAGCAGTCATTAATTTACCTTGAAAAGCATCAATATATTTCCCGAATGAAACAATAGATGCGTGACTTCTGTGAGCAGCTCCGAATGCATCCAATATAAAGGTATCAAAATTTTCTGTTACTTTACTGGCGAATGTTAAATCGTTATCTAATTCTTCTCTATGAAATCGTATATTTTCCATTAGGAATACTTTTCCTGGTGACATTTCAATCGTTTTTTTAATACTGGGACCGTAAAGTGTATCGAAAAAAATAACTTCCTCATCAATCAGTTCGGACATTTTTTTTGCAACTGGTTTTAACGAATAATTCTCATCTACACCACTAGGTCTTCCAAGATGGCTTAAGAATGTTACAGTTCTTGAATTTTTACGAATTTCACTTAAGTGCTCTATTGCTTTGTCTATCCTAAAATTATTTTGAATAATCTTATTGAGGATTGGTACATTTAGGTCGGCTCTAATTAAAGTATTTCCGAGTGGTGCTTCTCTGGACAAAACTATTCTTTCATATCTCGATGGAGAATCACTGCATCTTTGCCTTCATTTATTAACCATCCACCAACTTCTTCTGTCATTACAACACTTCTATGTTTTCCACCTGTGCAGCCAATTGCAATTCCCACATAAGACTTTCCCTCAGAGGTAAACCTAGGAAGTAAGAAATCAATTAAATCCTTCGTTTTATCTAGAAAAATTTCTGCATCTTCAAAAGAAAGGACATAGTTTCTTACCATTGGAGATTGGCCAGTGGAAGCTCTTAATTCTTCTCTCCAGTGTGGATTTGGTAAAAATCTAACATCTAGCACTATATCTGCATCTCGTGGTGCGCCATTTTTGAACCCAAAAGATGTAACTGAAATTTTTAAATCCTGATTTGTTGCTTCACCTTGAAAACCCTCAATGATTCTTTTTCTGAGCTCATGAACATTCATATCTGTAGTGTCGATAACTAAATCGGCAAGTTCCTTAATTGGTTTTAATTGATCTCTTTCATTTTTAACTGATTGAGATAGTGAATCCATACCCATTGGATGTGGTCTTCGATTTTCCTCATATCTTTCAATAAGAGTTTCATTGTTAGCATCTAAAAATATCATTCTTGTAAGTACTCCAGATTGACTCAATCTCTCTAAACTTTTATTAAGTTCATCTTGAGCAGAACCATCACGAGCATCTATTGTAAGGACAAGTTGCTTGTTAGATTCTGCAACATCGTTTGACTCAACTACTGATTCAACCAATTCAGGTGGTAAGTTTTCTATTACATAATATCCAAGGTCTTCAAAAACATTAGAACTAGCAGATCGTCCAGCACCAGACATTCCAACCAACAATAGAACTTCGGGTCTTTTATTTACCAAATTTACCTTTCACCAGTATTGTAGTTGCCATGTATCGAGATGGAAGTGGTTTTATGAACAGGAGTCTAAACTCCATTAAAATGTGTGTATATTTTTCGGGCAACATTTGATCCAACAATCTCTTCAAGGTCTTCATAAGTCGCATTTGAAAGTTTTTCTATGGTTTTATATTTATCTAAAATTTTCTTTGATGAAACAACCCCGACTCCTTCAATATTTAACAAAGTTTGTTTATCAAAATTTTTAATCCTCAATCGTCTATTTTCGTTTATAGCAAACCTGTGTGCTTCATCTCGAATATTTTGTAGTGTGAATAATGCTTCAGAATTTTTATTTAACAGGATTGATTCTTTTTTAAATGGTTTAAATATTTCCTCTTCTCTTTTTGCAAGACCAACAATATCTATATCAAGTTGCAAATGATCTAATACTCCTTTAGCGGATGAGAGCTGTCCCTTACCTCCATCTATTAATATTAAATCTGGCTTTCTTCGAAAGCTTGGATCATTTTCAGTATTTTTAGTTAATCTCTTCAGCCTCCTGAACAATACTTCTTCCATTGATTTGAAATCATCTTGTCCTTTAAACGATTTTATATGAAATTTTCTGTACATTGAAGGTTTCGACAACCCATCTTCCATGACTACCATTGAACCAACTCTATAATCAGGACCTAGGTTTGATATATCATATGCTTCAATGCGATAAGGAATATGTGTTAAATCCAACTTGTTCTTGAGTTGTTCAAGAGATCTTGATCTAAATTCTAAATCTGTTCTTCTTCTGAAGTTAACAACTCTACGTAATTCTTTTGCATCAATAATCGCTGTGTTTAATAATTCTTTTTTCCAACCTTGTTTGGGTGTTTTTAGAACTATCCTACGTCCCCATTTCTCTGAAAGTTGATCCTGAATAAGTTCGATGTATGGAAAACTATGGCTGACTAGTATCTCTTCGGATGGTTGGTTTTCAGAAAAAATAGACAATATTATCTGTGGTAAATATTCGTCATGTTTTTTTGTATCTATGGGTTCAAATGTTTTCTTGACTTCACCAATTATCCTTCCATTTCTAATCAGTAAACATGAGATGACAACATCCAAATTGCTTACATCGATACCTATGACATCTACGGATTTTGTATTGGAGACCATTAAAGTTTGAGTTGATCGTGCATTTTCTAGGTGTTCAATAAGTTTTTTAGCCTCGTTAGCTTTTTCATATTCTTGATTAGCTGAATGTTTTTTCATTTCTGATATCTTATTGTTAACATACAAATCAGACCTGCCCGAATAAAAGTTTTCAATATTCGTAAGCATTTTCTTATAAGTTTCCGCTTCAATAGCACTAACACATGGGCCTGCACATTTTTTTATATCATATAACAAGCATGGTTTGTTGAGTTTTTGATGTCTTTCAAAGACAGTATTTGTACATGTTCGTACTGGAAATATATTTATTAAATGATCAAGAGACCGTCTCGCTGCACCAATGAAAGGAAAAGGTCCGAAATTCATATTTTTTTCATTTATTCTCCTTGAAACGAACGCTCGTGGCCATTCATCATCTGTCAAAGTCACATATGGGTAGGATTTATCATCTTTTAGTCGAACATTATATTTTGGCTTATATTGCTGAATAAAGGAGTACTCCGCTAAAAGAGCGTCAGCTTCATTTTTCGAAGTAACGAAACTAATTTGAGTAGCTTCTGAAGTCAACCTTTTTATCTTCCAAGTTGTATTCTCTCTAAAGTAGGAAGGTACTCTTTTACGAAGATTTTTTGCCTTTCCAACGTATAAAGGATCGTTGTATTTGTCTTTGAAAATGTAAATACCAGGATTTTCAGGTATTTCTTTTGTAGGTAATCTTTCCATCTAAAGTAAGCTTTTAAGGTATTTTCCGGTGAGTGAACTTTTATCCCTAACAATACTTTCAGGTGTGCCTGAAGCTATAACTTTACCGCCATTTTCCCCACCTTCTGGACCAAGGTCTATGACCCAATCTGAGTTCTTAACCACATCCAAATTATGCTCAATTACAACCACTGTATTCCCTTTATCAACAAGCATGTGTAATACTTCTAGTAATTTTTGAACATCTGCAAAATGAAGACCTGTTGTAGGCTCATCCAAAATATACATAGTTTTACCAGTAGAACGTTTACTTAATTCTTTAGCCAATTTAACACGCTGAGCTTCACCACCAGAAAGTGTAGTAGCTGCTTGACCGAGAGTGATATAAGAGAGCCCTACATCATCAAGAGTTTTGATTATCTTAAATATAGATGGTTGGTTTTCGAATATCTTAAGTGCATTTTCAACAGTAGCGCTCAATATGTCAGCAATACTGTACCCTTTCCACTTAATACTTAGAGTTTCCGGATTGTATCTAGATCCATCGCAATCCTCACACTTAACATAAACATCTGGTAAAAAATACATTTCAACCTTTATAGTTCCATCACCTCGACATACCTCACATCTTCCACCAGGAACATTAAAGGAAAACCTACCTGGTTTATATCCGCGAATTTTTGACTCTTCAGTCATGGAGTAGAGCTTGCGAATCATGTCAAAAACACCCGAATAAGTTGCCGGATTAGAACGTGGGGTTCTACCGATAGGTGACTGGTCTATTTCAATTAATTTATCAAGGTAATTTAAACCAGAGATACTTTTATGAACACCTGGGGGTATCCAGTTTTTTCTGGTAAATTCATTTTGTATTGCTTTTGATAAAATCTCAGTTACTAGAGTAGATTTTCCACTTCCAGAAACACCAGTTACAGAAATAAACTTTCCTAACGGGAACTCAACTGTTAAATTTTTTAAGTTATTCTCTTGAGCTCCTCTTAAAACAATTTTTGTGTTGTTTCCCTGTCTACGAACTTTTGGATATGGAACTTTAACTTTTCCTGATAAATACCTACCAGTGACAGATTTTTTTACTTCTGAAACCTCTTCCCAGCTTCCAGATGCAACAATATTTCCACCCTGTTCACCTGCTCCCCAACCTATATCAATCAAATGATCAGATTGTTTCATTGTCTCTTCATCGTGTTCAACAACCAACACTGTATTTCCAAGATTTCTTAGTCTTATCAATGTTTCTATTAATTTGTTGTTGTCAGATTGGTGTAAACCTATCGAAGGCTCGTCAAGGACATATAAAACTCCTGTCAAGCCTGAGCCAATTTGAGTTGCAAGTCTAATTCTTTGTGCTTCGCCTCCAGATAGTGTTGCAGCGCCTCTATTAAGTTGAAGATACCCTAACCCCACTTCATTTAAAAAATTTAATCGTTCTTTAATCTCTCTTAGTATCGCTTCTGCGATTTCTTTAGAATTACCTGTTAATTTTAATTTATCTACCACATCAGATGCTTTCTTGATAGATAGTTTGTTGAACTCACCTAGTGTAAGTGATTTAACCTGTACCATCCTTGATCTTTCATTTAACCTTTCACCTTCACAACCACCACATGGGAGCTCTCTCATGAATTGCATATAATAATCACGTGCATGATCTGAAGTTGTTTCTTCGTAGAGTCTTTTGAACATTGGAATTATTCCTGGATAAGCCTTTTCCCATGTCCTTGAGTTGCCAAACCTATTCGTATACCTGATGGGAGTCTTAATACCATCGCTTCCATTTAGAAGTATGTGTTTGTCATTTTCGCTGAGATCTTTGTAAGAAATATCCATAGGTATTTCAAAAAATTCACAAACACCATAAATTTGTGCCCTAAAATATTTCCTAGTAGACATATCAGGAAAAACATTTTCGTTTATGGATAAATCTCTGTTTTTTATTAAAAGTTTTTCATCAATTTCATAATTAATACCCAATCCATTACAGGTATTACAGGCTCCAAATGGTGAATTAAAGGAGAAATCTCTTGGTTCTAGTTTGTCATAGGAAGTACCACACTCCAAACACCCAAGATTTTGACTGTAATTCTGTATATTTTCATCAAATTTAATATCTAGAGTTCCTCCGGTTAATTTCAATGCTGTTTCAACCGACTGAGGAAGACGTCTACCAGGCGTTTTTTTAATTTTGACTCTATCAACTAAAACAGAAATATCATGATTAAAGTATTTATCTAACCTTTTAGCTTCATCAAGTCTTGTAAGTTCGCCATCTATGTATGCTCGTGTAAATCCATCCTTAAGTAAATCTTTAAACAATGTCTCAAATTCACCTTTTCTGGATTTGATGACAGGAGCCAGTATCTCAATATCAACATTCTCACCTAAGGACATTACTTGATTAACTATGAAATCAACAGATTGTTTCTCAATTTTAGAACCACATATAGGACAATAACTAATACCTATTCTGGCCCAAAGAAGTCTGAGGTAATCATGAATTTCAGTAACAGTCCCTACGGTAGACCTGGGACTTCTTGAAGATGTTTTTTGATCGATAGCAATGGCTGGTGATAATCCCTCAATGCTCTCGACATCAGGTTTTTCCATTTGACCTAAAAACTGTCTTGCATATGCAGACAAACTTTCAACATATCTTCTTTGACCTTCTGCGTATATTGTGTCAAAAGCTAAAGAAGATTTTCCAGAACCGGAAAGTCCAGTTATCACAACGAATTTATTTTTTGGAATATCAAGCGAAATATTCTTAAGATTATGCTCTTTGGCACCTTTTACTTTTAAAAAATCTTGAGACATCAGCTTGGTAACTCCATTATTTCTTTTTTTATTTCTTTAAGCTCGTCTCTTAACCTAGCAGCTAATTCAAACTCTAATAAATCTGCGGCAACCTTCATTTCTTTTTCTATATTTTTAGATATTTTGTACAAATCTTGTTTCGATGCGTTTTTTAGATCTATATTTGACTTAAAACTCATATCGTCTTTAGACGGTCTATTTTTTTCAACCATTTCAAGAATATCAGTTATTTCTTTAGATATCGTTGTTGGCGTAATTCCATATTTTTTATTATGTGCCATTTGAATGTCTCGGCGTCTATTAGTTTCATATACAGACTTAGATATGGAGTCAGTTTTTCGATCAGCGTACATTATTACATATCCATCTTTATTTCTAGCAGCTCGACCAATAGTTTGGATTAAGCTGGTTTCGGATCTAAGGAATCCTTCCTTGTCAGCATCCATTATGGCAACAAGCTCAACTTCAGGTAAATCTAAGCCCTCTCTCAAAAGATTAATTCCTACCAATACATCAAACTCCCCTCTTCTTAAATCACGGAGTATCTCTATCCTTTCAAGTGTGTCTATGTCAGAATGTAAATATCGAGTTTTTATTCCCATTTTCAAAAAATAATCACTTAGAGCTTCGCTCATTTTTTTTGTCAAAGTGGTCACAAGTACTCTGTTACCCTTTGAAATTACTTCTTTTATCTCTTTCAGTAAATCTTCTATCTGATTTTCTGTAGGTCTAATGATTATATTTGGATCTAATAAACCTGTAGGTCTAATGATTTGCTCTACAAAGTTTTGGGAGTTAGCATTTTCCCATTTACCTGGTGTTGCAGATACTAAGACGGTATTTTTTACTTTACCTTGCCACTCTTCAAACTTTAAAGGCCTATTGTCTAATGCAGCAGGTAATCTAAACCCATAATCAACGAGAGTAGTTTTCCTAGATTTATCGCCAGCAAATTGTCCCCTTATTTGAGGAATAGCAATATGACTCTCATCAACAACCATCAGAAACTCTTCCTGAAAAAAATCTAACAAGGTGTAGGGTGGTTCACCTGGCTTTCTACCATCAAAATATCTTGAATAATTTTCTATTCCAGAACATACTCCCAACTCACGTAACATTTCCATATCGAACATTGTTCTTTGTTTGATTCGCTGAGCTTCAAGTAATTTTTCCTCTTTTTCAAATTTTTTTATTTGAATGTTCATATCCTTTTCAATCTGATTTAGTGCAGCGCTCATCACGTCCTCAGATGTTACATAATGTGATGCTGGAAGAATTGCTAGCTCTGTTAGTTTTTCCAATATTTCTCCAGTTACCGGATCAATTCTTGATATTTTTTCAATTTCATCTCCGAAAAACTCAACTCTAAAAATTGTTTCTTCATACACGGGAAAAATATCTAAGGTGTCTCCCTTTAACCTAAAAGTCCCCCTGGTAACTACCAAATCATTTCTTACATATTGTTGCCTAATTAATTCCTCAAGCAATTGGTCTAACTCAAATTCTTCACCTTTTATTAAAGGAATAATTTTATTTTTATATTCTTGAGGAGACCCCAGTCCGTAAATACAGGAAACTGATGATACAACTATTACGTCTTTTCTAAGTAGTAACGCACTTGTAGCAGAATGTCTTAATCTATCAATTTCTTCATTAATATTGGAATCTTTTTCTATGAATGTATCTGTCCTTGGTACGTAAGCCTCTGGTTGGTAGTAGTCGTAATATGATACGAAATATTCGACCCTATTTTCAGGAAAGAATTGTTTAAACTCATTGGCGAGTTGCGCTGCTAATGCTTTATTTGGTGCCAATACAAGTGATGGCATTTGTAACTCTTCAATTAGCCAAGCTATTGTGGCTGATTTACCAGAACCAGTAATACCCTTTAAGGTTTGATAGTCTAAATTGCTTGCCACACCATTTTTTAGGTTTTTAATTGCTTCAGGCTGATCACCCTGTGGAATAAAATCAGAAATAACTTTAAAATTATTCATTGTCTAAATCAAGAGATTTGTTTAATTGTGCTTTCAATTCAGTCAGAGAATTATTCTCGATAACTTTTCCGAGAGACTTCCACCATGTTTCATCTGGTTGAGTTTTGATTCTGTTGTTAATGTCAAGTAAAGTCATACCTCTAGATTTCAGCCTTTCCCTGCGTACTTCTTCATCAGAAAAAATTACTATTGTCTCATAGTTTTTATGAATATTCTTTGGTGCTGATACTTCAACAAATACATCAGAGGAAGAATTCTGTATTAGCGAACCTAATTTTTCTGTTACTAATGGATGTAAATAATCCTCAAGTACTTTTAGCCTTTCTGGATTTTTAAAAACAATATCTGCGAGTAATTTTCTGTCGATTATGAAATCTTTTAAACATTCACTGAAGTTTTTTTGTAAAAATCCTAGAGAATCTTTACTTTCAAGAATATTATTTGAAACAATATCTAAGTCTATTGTTTGATAGCCACAAGCACGAAGGTGCTCACAAGCAGTAGATTTACCACTACCAATTGGACCAGTGATTATTATTACGTTAGATGCCATACTCATAAGGATAAAGAGTATTTGGAGTTACTAGGAGTTTCCTATTCCTCTTTCTTTTAACTCTTGTAAAATATTTTCCAATGATTCATCAACGCCCTCTACTGTTTGGCGTTTTTGATCTGGTTTTTCTTCTGACTGAGTTGAATGAGTCTTAGGAGCATTTTTCTTTTCTTCAACATCTTTCCAATTTGGATCAGCCTGTTTTATAGATAGGTTTACTCGTCTCTTGGGAATGTCAAGCTCAGTAATTTTAATCTTAACTTTTTGTCCTATAGCTAATGCTAGCTCCGGTGAATCAACTTTTTCTGCAGAAATTTCAGATACATGGACTAAACCTTCAACTCCTTTGCCAATAGTTACAAAAGCACCAAATGGTACCACCTTTGTTACGTCACCATCGACGATGTCATCCTGCTTGTATTGAAGTTCAAAATCTAACCAAGGATCTTCTGTTACTTGCTTAATTGAGAGGGAAATTCTTTCCTTATCATTATCAATTTCTAGTACTTTAACTGTTACAGTGTCTCCAACTTTTACAACCTCATTTGGGTTTTCAACGTGTCTCCAGGATAATTCTGATACGTGGACTAATCCATCCATACCGCCAATATCGACAAATGCTCCAAAATTGACAATCGATGATATTTTGCCTTCCTTTATATTCCCTACTTCTAAGTCTTCAAGGAAACTTTGCCTTTCTCCAGATTGTTCCTCTTCAAGATGCGCTTTTCTAGAGAGAACTATATTATTTCTCTGACGATCTAGTTCTAGTATCTTTGCTTCAATCTCTTCACCTATATATGAAGTTAGCTCCTTTACTCTTCGTACGTCTATCAAGGATGCTGGTAAGAAACCTCTAACACCTATATCGACAATCAATCCGCCTTTTACACTTTCAATGACTGTGCCTTTTACGGACTTGTCGTTATCAGAAATTTCTTGTATGTCTCCCCAAGCTTTTTCATATATAGCTCTTTTTACAGAAAGAATGAGTCTTCCTTCGTCATCTTCCTTGTCTAAAACAAGAGCCTGAATTTTATCGCCCTCGTTTACTAAATCTTTTGGATTAACAGATTTTCTTACAGATAATTCTCTGGAAGGTATTACACCTTCAGATTTGTAACCGACATCTACCATAACTTCATTACGATCTATTCGCACAATAGTTCCCTCAATAACATCACCGTCATTGAATGTTATTAGTGTTTTTTCAAGTAGATCTGGGAAGTCTTCTGGTTTAATGTTGTCAGGAAGTTCAACAACGTTTGAAGGTTCGATTACCTTCTCTTGCTTATCTGTCATATTAAGTTAGTTTTTCCAATCATATTATTTTCGACTTTTAGCATAACATATCTAGAGATTTTACAACCTAATATTAATTATTTGATAAATCTTTACTATGTTTGATGTTTACAAACAATGGTACTTTAAGTTTAGCTGCCGATTCCATTTCATTTTTAACAATATTCATCACCTTTTCTATAGATTCATCTGGTGTTTGTACTATTACTTCATCATGAATTTGTAATAATAAGTTGGTGGAATCAATTTCATTTATTTTTGACTGAACTTTCAGCATTGCAATTTTCATAATATCAGCAGCTGTTCCTTGGATGGGTGCGTTCATAGCAATCCTTTTTCCCATGGCTTTTAACTGAAAATTTGTAGAACTCAATTCTTTGATATTTCGCTTTCTTCCATACAGGGTTTTTGTAAATCCAACATTTTCAGCATCTGAAACAATAGTATCCAGAAAACCTTTAATTTTTGGAAATTGTGAAAAATATGCATCAATTAACTCCTGGGATTCATTTTTTGAAATATTTAGGCTTTTAGATAGACCGAAAGATTCCATTCCATATATGAGGCCAAAGTTTACTTCTTTAGCTTTACGTCTCATATCTTTAGAGACTAAATCGATACTTACGTCAAATATCCTAGAGGCTGTTTCGGAGTGGATGTCAGATTGAGATGATGATAATATTTCAATCATATTTTTATCAGAACTTAAATGGGCTAGTACGCGAAGCTCAATCTGAGAATAATCAGATATTACAAATTTGTGATTGTTGTCAGATACAAAAAATTCTCTTATTTTTTGACCAATGTCGGTTTTATTAGGTATGTTTTGTAAGTTAGGTTTTTCTGAGGAAAGTCTTCCTGTTGCTGTTCCAAAAAGATTGTATGTGGTGTGAATTCGATTTTGATCTGAAATCTCATTTTTTAGACCCTCAATATATGTAGATCTTATTTTTTCATACTCTCTGTATTTAAGAATATATTTTGGTAATTCATACTCTTTTGAAAGTTCTTCTAATACTGAACCATCAGTAGATGGAGCACCTTTAGGAGTTTTTTTAATAACGGGGAGTTGCATTTCATCAAAGAGGATTGTTGCTAATTGTTTTGGAGAGTTGAGATTAAATTCTTTGTTTGTAATTTTATATATTTTATCTTTGTAGTCTGCAATTTCAGTATTTATATATTTAGAAACAGTTTCTATTTTTTTATTAGAGATCTTGACCCCCTTGTTTTGCATGGAATTAAGAACTGAAACTATTGGAAAGTCCATCTCCCTATATAATTTAAATAAAACTTTATCAGATATGAATAATTCTATTTCAGAAAGAATTTTCTTGTAATTACTACTTAAGAATTTAATAAAATCATTGATATCTGACTTTTTAGAGAGAAGATTAGCCTGTTCAATATGCTTACAAACATTAAGAATATTATCTGGTCTTTTATTTGGATCGTATAAGAATAATAAACAGTCATAGGCTGTGATTGAATTATTTTCCATTTCAGGGTAACTTGTGAATAATTTCTGTGTTGTTAACGAAATAAACTTTTTATTTTCAAGATCTTGATTTACAAGCTTACCGGTAACTTTATCCGTCACTACATAAATTTCCTCATCAAACACAAATACAATTGGATTATCGGGGAAGTTATTATTTTTAATTTCATCAATCATTATGTCTTTTGTTACTTCTTTAAGATTTTCTTGTTGTGATTTATATTTCCTTATATATTTATTTAATTCAAGTTCAGCAACTTCATCTTGAGAATTTTCTAAAATGGTATCTGATTGGAACACAGTATCCTCAATCTTTGTTGATGGAATATCAACCTGAAGGTCTGTTCTAATGGTTGCAAGATCTTTACTCATCATTAAAATATCTTTGTTTTCCTCAAATGAAGTCTTGATTTTAGGTGTCAAATTATCTAGATTTTTATATATATTTTCAATATTTTTATACTCAAGTAGCAAGTTAGTTGCAGTTTTTTCTCCAACTCCTGGAAGACCCGGAATATTATCAGAAGGATCGCCCTTTAAAGCTAAATATTCAACATATTGTTTAGTTTTAAACTGAAACTTATTAACAAAGAATTTTTCATCAACTACGTCAACATCTGAAATTCCTCTTTTAGTGTATAGAATTTTAGTCTTATTCGTTATCAGTTGAAATGTATCACGATCACCTGTAACGATTAACACTTTCTGATTGTCACTATTGAGTTTGTTGGCTAACGAACCAAGAACATCATCTGCCTCAAAGCCTTCCTTTGAAACTTGTGGAATATTGAATGTAGTTAATAAATTTTGCAACAATGGAATTTGAATATTGAAATTATCAGGTGCAGAAGATCTATTAGCTTTGTAATCTTCATATATTTCGTTTCTAAATGTTTTCCCTGGAAGATCCCAAGTTACTACCAACTGATCTAACTTATAATCTGTTGTTATTTTGTTAAGCATAGACAAAAAACCATGAATGACATTTGTAGGTGTCCCTTTGGAAGTCATTAATGTTTCTGGAAGGGCATAAAAAGCTCTAAAAGCGATACTGAATCCATCAACAAGTACAATCACACTTTCATTGTAAACTTAATTTATTTTTCTCTCTTTGGATTGAATATGAAATATAATCATAAATGAAAAGCCCGGATGGCGGAATTGGCAGACGCGCTGGATTCAAAATCCAGTATCTTCGGATGTGGGGGTTCGACTCCCCCTCCGGGTACAATTTATATACAAAATAAATCATTTGTATAGAATGGTTACTTGAAGAAATTACCAATATTCAGTTTTTTAATATTCGTCATCACTTTGATACTTGTGATAATTGTATTCAATACACGCGTTGAGACATTTGGAGAGACTTTTGTTTCACAAATTAGAGTTGCTGATAGTGATAATACTCTTACGAATGTACTAGATAGTGAACTTATTTCAATTGGAAAAAAGATTTGCGAATCAAGTGATAACTGGACAGATGAAAACACTTCCCTATTAGAAATTCAAGATGTGCTACTAGCTGGTGATGTAACCGTTGATATCGAGGATAGAATCATTCCTATTATGAGATTTCAATCAACTTATGAATTATGTCCTGAGTACGTAAGTCGATTAGAAAGTTTATTTGTTGAAAAATAAAAAAGAAATACTAAATCGTCTACCTCAACTAATGTTTGGATTATTTCTATGTGGATTTGGCTTGGCATTTACAATTGAAGCAAACCTCGGTTTAAACTCTTGGGATGTGTTCCATGATGGGTTTAGTAAGCTAATAAATGTAAAAATAGGATTCGCAGGCGTTGTCACTGGATTAATCTTACTTCTAGGTTGGATTCCTTTAAAACAAGTACCATTCATTGGGACGATAATAAACATCCTTACCATTGGAAATGTAATCGACTTAACTATGATTTACCTTCCCTCTCCAGAACAAACCTACATTAAACATATTTACTTATATTTTGGAACTTTAGTTTTTGCAATTGGTGTGGGTGTGTATATTGGCTCAGGATTGGGTCCTGGACCTAGAGATGGAATCATGACTGGTATATCTAAGCTAGGCCCCAGTATAAGAGTTACAAGAATTGGTATTGATTTTACAGCATTTCTAATTGGTGTACTTCTTGGTGGTTCCTATGGATACGGAACTATAGTAATGGTTCTTTCTGTTGGACCTATAGTCCAATATTCTCTTTCTAAGTTTGATAAAGGAGCTATTTTTTCTTTATGAATATCTTTGTTGATAGATTAATTTCAGTATTTTTCTTTAGTGTAAGTTTTTTGTGCTTGTAGACCATTCTTCTTACAGCTGAAACAACTTCAAACTTATCTTTATCCAAATTAGAAATTATTTCCTTAACAGTATTTCCGTTGCTTATTATTGAAAATACTTCTCGCTCTAAAACTAAAATATGGTTTTTGTTTTTATATTTTCCTTTGCATTTGGCAGAACATAGGTTGTACTTTCCAGATACATTTTTATAGAGCAATCTTGCGCAATAATCACAACGTAGCATTTTAGATTTTTACAAATTCTTGTGAATCTTCATTAGACTTTAACAATCTTCTTGGTCTTCCTCTAAACTTGACTCGGGATGCCTGTTCTTGTCCTAGGAAGCACCCTTTATTAAAGTCAACCATAAAATTTAACCATTTAGTTTCATTAGGAAGTAACCCCTTTGCAGTAATTTCAGGCAATGGTAACTCCAAAATAACTGATAATTGTCTCCAGCTGATAAATTTATCAATATCCACTTTTTCAAAAAATTCAAATCCGTCATTTTTGATATCTAACAATAAGCTTCGTTCATCTTTTTTTATCTCTAAGGTACACTTTGTTCTTATTTTATAAAACTCTAAAGACTCTTTAATATTCACAAGTTCCTCTTTGCTCTGAAAGATGTAAAAATCTTCACCAGTTTTCTGAACGATAAACCAGTGAGCAACTTTCCCATCTGGTTTTAACAAGAACGATGTCATGAATTTCTCATTTACTGGATCTATTGAAATTAATGATTCAAGAAAGCTTATTGCTTCCTCACCTGTAATGAGTAATGAATGAGTTGTTTTAACGGTGTCCATATTTAGATTGTACTCAACCAATCAAGATTTAAAATAATCAATAGGTCTTGAAATAGTGATGCCAATATATACATTCTGTCTGTAAAAATTAATCCACCTATTGTAATTAACACGATGCCGGAGATTTTTGATGAATACTTTTGAAAAGTAATAAAGACCTTGTTCCTGAAATTTAACTTTCCAGACAAAATAGATATTGTTATGAAAGGAATAGATAAACCAACTGAAAAACTTATGAGTAGGCCAATACCTCTGTTGAGCGTTTCAGAATTTGATGTTAGTGTCAATAACGCTCCTAATACGGGGCCTATGCATGGAGTGAAGCCAAATGCGAAAGTCAATCCAAGGATAAAATTTTTGAAAGTTGAGTAATTTTTTAAATCGACGTAATTCGAAGAGTAGAAATACTTCATATTTATTGTTGGGAATAAAAGTAGTACACCAAATATCATAATTATTACACCGCTAACCATCCCTAATGATGAAGAGTTACGCGTAAAAAATGAGCCAACAGAAGATGCAATTGCAGCTAATGAAATAAAGACTATAGAGAAACCAGTACAAAATTCAAGTGAACCTTTGAGTCGGCTTTTTGTTGAATTGTCAGTACCTGCAAATATTGTTAAATACCCCGGAACTAGTGGAAGGACACACGGCGAAAAAAAAGAAAGTGTTCCAAAAATGAACGCTAAAAAAATGTTTACTTCCATAGGTTAAATATATATCTGCTTAATTATTAACAGAAAAGTAATATTTACATGAATCACTAAAATGACAAACATTGCATTGTGGTTTTTTTGCATTGCAAATATCTCTACCAAATTGAACAAAACTCATTGATAGGTAACGCCAGAAGGTTTTAGGAAACAATTGTTTAAGCTCTATTTCTGTTTGTATAGGATCGTATCTTTTACTGGTGAACCCAAGACGATGGGAAACTCTTAAGACATGGGTGTCAACAGCAATAGTTGGTTGATCAAATGTTTCAGCTAAATAAACTGATGCTGTCTTTCTACCTACACCAGGAAGCTTAACTAGCTCTTCAATAGTTTTAGGTATTCTTGTATTGTATTGTTCAACCAACACTTTTGACAGGGAATGAATATTTTTTGATTTTACCTTATAAAAACCTGTAGAAAATACTAACTTTTCAATATCTTTCAATTTTGCAGATGATAGAAGCTTTGCGTTAGGATATTTCCTAAATAAGCCTTTCGTTGCTTTGTTTACATTTTCATCGGTTGTTTGTGCAGAAAGAACTATTGATACCAGCAGTTGAAATCGTGATTTAAATTTCAATATTGTTTTTATATCTGCATACTCTTTACGAAGAAACTTATGAAACCTCACAGCAAGTATATTTATTTCATTGCTCATGTAATTATTTTAAACTGTATATTACTCTTCATTTAATTACATGATTAAAAATAAAAAAAATATAGCAGTTTTGTCACTGATATTGTCTGCATTATTTTTTGGATCAACTTTTATTATCGTAAAAGATCTTCTAACTCAATTCTCTCCGATAAATATTGTCTTTATGCGTTATGCAATAGCTGCGGCATTGTTTCTATTTACAGGGGGTATCCCTAAAAGATCTTCCCTGAAACCAGGTGTACTTATGGGATTCTTTCTCTGGGTTGGCTATGTAACTCAAACTCAAGGTCTACTTACTACTTCAACTATTAACTCTGGAGTAGTAACCGGATTTTATATTGTTTTAACACCGATATTTTCCAAAATAATTAATAAAACCAAAATTTCAAACAAAAGTTATATATTTTCATTAACTGGTTTTTTGGGTATATTTTTGATAGCGAGTAATAGTAGTGAGCAATTATTTGGAAATCTGTTTACTCTTGTTTGTGCCACCGGTTATGCTCTTCACATTGTTATGGTAGAACGTTATATCAAAAATCAAAATATCTCTCAATTAATGTTCATACAGTCTTTTGTAGGAACAGTTTTTTGCATACCATTTGTTAGTTTTGGAGAATTCCAATTCAGCATCGAGTCTTTAATTCCTATCTTTTTCTTGGGGCTTGTTGTCAATTTCTCAGCATTTTATTTGCAATTATTTGGCCAAAAAGAAATCAAGGCGTCTAGTGCAGCGTTGTTATTGAGCCTCGAAGCAATATTCGCCTTAATAATTGGAATTTCTTATGCAGGTGAAATATTAACACTCCTTAACTGGGCTGGTGTACTGCTTGTACTGCTTTCAATTTATTTAGTAATTAAAGAATAGAATTTTTACTCTGGAGAGTATTCATAAATTTCATAATCATCCTTAATAGGAAAACTAACACAAAGAATATAGAAATTAGAAATACCAATAATCGAGGTCCTTCAGTCACTGGAATTATACAAGTGGAGAGATTACTACACAGACCGAATCCATCTCCCCCAGTTGCTATGTCGAAAACAATAAGCAACGGGTAAGCGAGTATAAGTATTAATGAAAAAAGTATCAAAAAAACAATTATTCGTAATAAAAACATATTTTTTTTATTTTAATATAGTTACATAAATGAAAGTTAAATTAATAAGTTATTCTAAACCAACTGATGAATTCTTTTCTGAAGGTATTACAGATGCTCAAGAATTAGTGGCTTTCTGCGCAAGGGTATCTAACCCTTCAAATCAACTAAATACCGAAACAAGTGAAAAACTCATAAATTATTTAATAAAAAATGCGCATTGGTCCCCACTTGAAATGGTTAGCGCTTGTCTGGAAATAGAGACAACACGGGATATAGCTCGACAAATATTACGTCATCGATCATTTAGCTTTCAAGAATTCAGTCAAAGATATGCCAATCCAGTTAAAGATCTTGAATTTCAAGTTCGTGAAGCGAGATTGCAGGACGAAAAAAATCGTCAAAACTCAGTTGAGACTGACAACGAGGAAATAATACAAAAATGGAATGAATTACAAAATGAAGTTATAGAAACATCAACAAATGCATATAACTGGGCAATAGAAGCTGGTATTGCTAAAGAACAAGCGAGATCAGTGCTCCCTGAAGGTAACACAGTTAGCAGACTTTATATGAACGGGACACTTAGAAGTTGGATTCACTATATTCAACTTCGAGCTTCAAATGGTACCCAAAAAGAACATATGGAAATTGCAAAAGCTTGTGCGGAAGTTATAAATATAATTTTCCCAATGGGAAAAGATTTAAGTTAAGAATCTAATTTATATTTAAAAATGAGATAATCATCGGTAATCTCAAATTTAGAATCTGAAACAATCATATAATCCTGAAAGTCTTTTTCAGCCTGTTTGATAAATGCTAATCTTTCGTCTCCTCCAATAGGAGGCATGGGACGATTCTTTACAGCTTCAGCTCTTTCTTTAAAACGATTTTGAAATTCTTCTATATTAAAATTCATAATTCAATATTAATTAGTTTGCTAACAATGTGTTAATCTCATTCCTAAGTTCTGTAGTTTTTTTAACTTTAATATGTTTTAGTTCCAAAAGTTTTACTCCATCGTCATTATTAACTTCTAATTCAACTTTTGAACTGCCTGGATGTTTTTCTAAAAGTTCCTTGAGTAGGATTAAATTATTTTTATCCATTAATTCTTCTTGGACAGATATTTTAAGTGGTGTTGTGTCTAAGTCAGTTAAAAGCTTTGAAGGTTCTATTAATTCGAAATCCCTTGCCCGAATATTGTTTTCCGTACCTCCTACATATGTACCAGAAACTTTTAAGTAAAGTTCGCCATCGAGTTGTGCGTTATATTTGTCAACAAGCTTGTTGAATACTAGTACGCCTAATGACCCTGTGGATTCTTGCAGGTCAAACTGAATCCATGCATTACCTCTGCGCGATACTCTTTTTTGAACATTTGATACTAGTCCTGTAATTGCCACGCTTACTTCCTCGTCCTCTTCAAGGTCCATTAGCTCTACGACTGAATGTGTAGATTCAGATCTAAATATCTCGCCGTAGCCCTCTAGTGGGTCTTCACTGACAAAAAACCCAAGCATTTCTCTTTCTCTATCTAAAAGTTCTTTTTTTTCCCATTCAATATTTTCGATAGTTGTCAACTGAGAAGAGTCGTCCTGAAAGTCAAACAAAGCAGTTTGTGAATTATCTTTTTCTTTCTTTAGCCCTTTAGCATCTTCAATAAGGTTTGTGATTGACTCATAAAGCCCTCTCCTTGGAAAGCCAAATTGGTCGAACGCACCTCCCTGAATCATTGCTTCTACACCTCGTTTATTTAGAGACCTAGAGTCAGTTCGTGCTAGAAAATCTTGAACTGTTTCATAATTGCCATTTTGCCTTTCCAATACAATCTTTTCGGCTGTTATATCTCCTACATTTCGTATTGCGGACAGACCAAATAATATTTCACCATTTGAAACTGAAAAGTCCTCAATGCTTATATTGATATTTGGAGTTTTTACATTAACACCAAGCTCTCTAGCTTCTGCTAAAAATACAGCTGTTCGTTCTTTATCTCTTTTAACTGCAGTAAGGCAAGCTGAGAGATACTCTGCTGGATAGTTAGCCTTCAAATAAGCTGTTTGATAAGCTAGCAATGCATATGGAACAGAGTGACTTTTATTAAATCCGTAACCTGCAAAAAAGGCAATCTGGTCAAATAATTCCACTGAAAACTGTTGAGAATATCCATTTCCTACTGCACCATCTGTGAATTTTTTTCTTTGAAGTTCCATAACCTTTGGAATTTTTTTTCCCATAGCTTTTCTGAGGTCGTCTGCTTCATCTAGTTGAAATCCAGATATTTTTTGAGCAATTTGCATGACCTGCTCTTGATAGAGTATGACTCCGTATGTTTCCTCTAAAATTTCTTTAAGGTCATCATGCAAAAATTCAATTTCTTTTTTTCCATTTGCCCTATCAGCAAATTCTATGTGCATATTAGCTCCTAAAGGTCCTGGCCTAATTAATGCAACTAAAGCTACTATGTCTTCAAATCTTTTAGGTTTTAAACTTCTTGCAGTTGCCTGTGCCACTCTGCTTTCGAGTTGAAAAACACCTGTCATTTTACCGGATGAGAATAGGGAAAATGTTTTTTCATCTGTTAGGGGCAAGTTGTCGATGTTAAAAGTGTCACTATCAATTAATTCGATGGTTCTGTCTATTATTGATAAATTTCTTAAACCTAAGAAATCCATTTTTAATAAGCCAAGCTTTTCGACAGTATGCATTTCATATTGAGTTACTAATTCTGCATCTTTACCTTTTTTTTGAACTGGTAAAAAATTAGTTATTACATCTGGAGATATTACAACAGCTGCTGCATGGATTCCATCTTGTCTCCTCAGTCCCTCAAGACCTAAAGCAATATCGATGATATTTTTAACTTCTTCGTCGTTTTTGTATTGAGTTCTTAATTCTGCAGATGCTGAGAAAAACTCCTTACTATATCCACTGATATTTTCCTCATCTAGTTCCAAACATTCAGAAAGTGTTGCTGTGTTTCCTAAAATCATTGGTGGCATAAGTTTTGCAACTTTGTCCCCTGCTGAAAAAGGAAGTCCTAGTACTCGTGACGAATCTCTTATTGCTTGTTTTGCTTTTATTGTTGCAAAAGTAACAATATGAGCGACCTTATCTTGCCCGTATTTATCGACAACATAATCAATAACATCATTACGATACCTCTCGTCAAAGTCCATATCTATATCAGGAAGTTCTTTACGTCCCTTATTAAGAAATCTCTCAAAAAGCAAACCATATTTAAGTGGCTCTATTCCTGTTATCCCAAGACAATATGAAACAATAGAACCAGCTGCAGAGCCTCTTCCGGCACCAGTTCGGATCTTGTTAGATTTGGCGTAACTTATTAAGTCTCCAACGATTAAAAAATATGAGGCGAAACCCATAGTATTTATAATGTCCAGTTCGTACTCAATTCTTTTAACAATTTCATCATTTAATTCTTCATATACAGTGGCAGCTCCCTCATATACTAAGTTTTTAAGATATTCTTCAGCGGTAAGTTTTGAATCCTCCACTGGGAAAGCTGGTAAGTAATACTGGCCAGTTTCAAATTCATACGCGATTCTTTCGGATATTGTTAGGGTGTTATCACATGCGTTTGGATACTTATCTTCGGGAAACAAATTACGCATTTCTTCAGAGGATTTAACATAATATCCTTGGCCTTGAAACTTAAACCTTGATTCATCATCAATTGTTGCATTTGTCTGAACACACAATAAGGCATCGTGAGCTGATGAATCTTTAGGATAAACATAGTGAGAATCATTTGTTGCAACCAATGGTGCTGAGATTTCTTGGGATATTTTTAGTAGGTCTGGGAGTATTATTTCCTGTTGTTTGATTCCATGATTATGGAGCTCTATATAAAAATTTTCACTACCAAAAATGTCTTGGTAGAGTTCTGCTTTTTTTAGGGCTTTTTCATAACTTCTCTCCCCTTGACTGTTACCTTCTTCAATTGATCCATCCGGTGCTAAAAGTTGTGCAATTTCACCACCTAGGCAACCAGATAAAGCAATTATTCCTTTTGAGTGCTCTCTCATTAAGTCATAATCAAGTCTGGGTTTGTAGTAGTAGCCATCTGTATAAGCTTTGCTTGCAAGCTTTACCAAGTTCCAATATCCTTCAGTATTTTCTGCAAGAAGTGTGAGGTGATATCTTTTATTTTTATCTCGATCTGGACGATCAAATCTTGATTCTGTGGTGATATAGGCCTCGTATCCTATAACTGGATTTATCCCATTTTTTATAGCTATATTATGAAACTCTAAAGCACCGTAGAGATTTCCATGGTCAGTTATTGCTGCACCAGGTTGACCTAGTTCTTTTACTCGATCAATATAAGTCTGTATTTTTGCTGCACCGTCCAGCATCGAATATTCTGTATGGGCGTGTAAATGTACAAAAGAATTACTCATAAAAACATATTAAAAGTATTTTTTGGTAATTACACATCTAACGCTTGATTAAAAAATAAGGGTGGCTCTTCAATGAAACTATGTTGTTCGTTATATATTGTAAATTTTAACATTCTAGAGTGAAGAGCGATTGAATCTTGGGGAATGAAATTATTCTGAGAGGCACCGTAAAGGACATCATTAAGAATAGGCGTTTTCATGTGCTCCATATGTGCCCTTATTTGGTGGTTTCTCCCGGTCACAAGTTCAAGTTCAACTTTTGTAGTATTAAATTTTTTTGAATATTCAATGACCTCATATTTGGTTATTGAATCTCTTCCAGCTTTATCAACAGTTCGTTTACTCCTATTTTTTTTTGACCTAGCCAAAGGTGCTTGTATGAGTCCTGATTCAGAAGGAAGAGACCCTTCAATTATCGCTACATATTTTTTCTGTATATCTCTATTTTTAAATTTTTCCTTAAACAATTCATGTACTTCAAGTTGCAAGGCTCCAACTAACAAACCTGATGTAACACGGTCTAATCTGTGAACAATCCCCTCCCTATTTTCTTCTCCCCAATTTAGTGTTTCAGGATATCTCTCTACAAGGAAATCACGTAGCGTATACTCACTTGAGGTAGCTGTGGGATGAGTGAGTAGACCATTGGGCTTATTGAAAATTATAAAATTTTCATTCTCATATAAGACTTTTATATTATCTATTTTTGAACTCCGTAATTAGCAATAGTGCGATCCCTATACTTATCAGTGAGTCTGCAAGATTAAAACTTGGAATAAAAAGAAGCTCAATAAAATCTGTTACTTTTCCACCGGTACCAATGATGAGGCTCCATCCTCTTTCAGATAGATTTCCTAAGGCCCCACCTAAAATAAGGACTAGAGAATAGTATTCAAGCGTATTTGTATTGGAATCTTTGAATTGGTATAACAACCATAATAAAACTAATAGTGATACTAAATAAGTCGTATTTGTGTAGTCACTTAGAAACCCAAAAGCTATACCGGTATTATAGGTTAAATCTATTGTGAGGATATTTTCTAATACAGTCAGCTCCTGTATGTTTTCAACTCTAACATAATATTTGATCCAATTATCAAGCACAGCCAGTGCAGTTGCTAAGAAGACCGGATAAGTATATTTTCTAACCGTCAATTAAAAGGGCGCAATCTTTACAAGTTGCTGAATATGGAAGGGCTTCTAGTCTTGCTACGGGAATTGACTCACCACAATTTTCGCAAATACCATATTTTTTCTTTTTAATTAAAAACAAGGCATGTTCTACTTGATTTAATAAATATTTGGTATTCTCATCAAGAGTTAACTCTTTTTCTAGCTCGAAAGCCATAGAACCGCCATCAGCCTCAGACGGGTCTGGGCTTCTCTCAGCAGACCCCTCGGAAAGTCTTACTTTTTCACGCTCTTCTTGATGTCTTTCTAACAAGCTCTTTAAGTTATCGCGCTCCAATTCGAGTTTTTTCTTAAATTTATTTACTGTATTTTGTGATAATTTTCTTGCCATAATTATTTTTTATTAATTTAAATATATTAGTAAATATTTTACAAAAGTTAAGCCTTTTCTAACTATTTAAATAATTTGTATATTTTGTATATTTAATCTAAAAAGCTTTAAAATTTTAGAGATATGTTCAAAAGAATCAATAATAATATCAACCTTGCAGATCAAGAGCAAAATATCTCAACATACTGGGATAAAATTGATGCATTTGATAATTCTATGCTTAATAGAAAAGATGGAAAAGTTTTTAGGTTTTACGATGGACCTCCTTTCCCAACAGGTAGTCCTCATTATGGAAACCTGCTAGCAGGTGTGCTAAAAGATATTGTTCCAAGATACTGGACAATGCGGGGGTACTACGTAGAGAGAAGATTTGGTTGGGATGTGCATGGACTTCCAATAGAAATGGAAGTTCAAAAACAGCTAGGTTTGGAAGACCCACAACAAATAAATGAATTTGGCATAGGTAAGTTTAATGAAGCATGCAGAAGTCAAGTTCAGACCAATACTGAAAACTGGGAAAGAGTAACTAGAAAAATTGGACGATGGGTTGATTTCGAAAATGATTACAAGACAATGGATATTGACTTTATGGAGAGTGTCTGGTGGGTATTTAAAAATTTATGGGAAAATGATTTGATATACAAGGATTATAAAGTTCTACCCTATTCTTGGTCCGCTGCAACGCCCCTCTCAAATTTTGAGGCAAATATGGACTACAGGGATGTCGAAGATCCTTCTATATTTTTTACCTTAGAAGCCCGTAACGATTTTAATAAAATAAAAAAATCAGACAAATTTTTAATCTGGACAACAACTCCTTGGTGCATACCTGGGAATCTTGCGATTGCTGTAGGTAAAGATATAAAATATATTCGTATACAAATAGAAAGTGATTTTTTTTGGATAGCTGAAGACCTTATTGGTGAATTGAAAGATAAAGAATACACTATTGAGGATGAATCTTTAGGTTCTGAAATGATCGGGGCTGAATATATTCCTGCATATAAAGAGTATGAAAACGAATTTTTAAATGGAGCATTTAGGTTAATTCATAGTGACGACACTAACACGGAGTCTGGTTCTGGGTTAGTATCTCAAGCTCCGGCATATGGTGAAAGTGATTTTTATGCGCTTAAAAATGCAGGTATAGATGTAATAGTTGACCCAGTGACTCTTTCAGGTAAATTTGATAACACCATTGATGGCATTCAAGATATGAATGTAAAAGATGCTGACAAAGTCATAATGAAGCAACTTAAAGAAAGAGGTTCCTTATTCAGCCAAAAGACAGAAATGCATTCATATCCATTTTGCTGGAGAACAGGAACGCCCTTAATATATAAAGCCATACCTACTTGGTTTGTAAGAGTAGAAAAAATAAGAGAACGTATGGTCGAACTAAATGAAGAAACTCACTGGGTACCGGGATTTATAGGTGAAAAAAGATTTTCAAATTGGCTTGGGAATGCAAGAGACTGGGCAATAAGTAGAAATAGATATTGGGGAAGCTGTATACCTGTTTGGATTAACATAGACGATCCTGCTGATCAAATTTGTATTGGTTCAATAGAGGAATTAGAGCAGCTAAGCGGAGTAAAAGTTGATGACCTTCATAAGCATTATTTAGATGATGTTGAAATAGAAATTAATGGTAAAAAATATAAAAGAACCTCGGAAGTATTAGATTGTTGGTTTGAGTCTGGTTCTATGCCATATGGACAGCAACATTACCCTTTTGAAAACAAAGATAATTTTCTTGAAGGATTTCCAGCAGATTTTATTGCAGAAGGGTTAGACCAAACAAGGGGTTGGTTTTACACTCTTACAATTTTATCTGTTGCCCTTTTTGATTCCGTTGCATTTAAAAATTGTATAACAACAGGAATGATTTTGGCTGAGGATGGAAGAAAAATGAGTAAAAGTTTAAAGAACTATCCAGACCCGGAAGAACTATTGAATAATTATGGTGGAGATAGTTTAAGAGCTTATCTCATCAATTCACCTGTTGTGAGAGGTGAACCTCTAAAGTTTTCTGAAGAGGGAGTGCAACTTGTTACCAGAAATGTAATTCTTCCTTTATGGAACAGCTTTACATTTTTTTCAAATTATGCAAATGCTGACGAAATAACTATGGAAGAGTTGAATAATGCTGATCCTGTAGAAAACAGACCTCTTATGGATCAATGGATAACATCTACCCTGCAGTCTCTAATTAAAACTGTTAATGAAAAAATGGAAAACTACTATTTATATGAAGTAGTGCCTCCTTTGATAAGTTTCATAGATGAGTTAACTAACTGGTATGTTAGATCAAATAGAAAAAGATTCTGGAAAGAAAAAGGTGTGGATGACAGGGATAAGATCAATGCATTTAAAACTCTGCATGAAGTTTTATTAGAATTTTCAAAAACAATGGCACCTATACTTCCATTTATTTGTGAAGAAATTTACCAAGGACTAGTAGAAGAAGAAAATACAAGTATTCATTATCAGAATTACCCTGTAGCAAATGATAAATTAATAAATACGGCCTTAGAAAAAGAGATTTCAGTTGCTAAGAACATAATTAAATCTGCTCGAAATATAAGACTAAATGTTGAACTACCCAATAAACAACCACTCAAAAGTATTCGTATTGTTACGGGCGATAGTAATTTACAATCACAAATTTCTAATGTAGAACATATAATACTCAATGAGTTAAACATCAAAGAAATAGTCTTTGAAGATGACATATCTAGTTGGGCTAAATACATTTGCAAACCTAACTATCAAGTACTCGGCCCAAGGTTTGGTAAGGATATCAGTAATTTAAAAGTTGAATTAGATAAACTTGACCAAGAAAAAATTAGAAGTGTAATTAATGAAGGTACTTTTATTTATAAAGGTGAAAATATTCAAGTTGCGGACATAGATCTTCAACTGGTTGAAATTGAAGAAAAGCCAAATCAAGATATAGTTTCAGATTTTCTTATTTCACTAGATACTGATATTGATGATGATCTTCTTGAAGAAAGACTTTCAAGAGAAATTGTTTCACTTATTCAGAAAATGAGAAAAGATAATGGATATGACATCACAGATCGAATTTCGACTAAGATTTATTCATCAGATGACATCATTTTATCGGCAATTAATAAACATGAAAAATACATTAAAAATGAAACTTTGTCCATAGAGTTTTTATCGAATAACGAACCAGGTAAAACGGGACTACTTAATTATTTTCTCACTGTAGAAATAAGTAAATCCTAACAAACCGCTCTTAGTAAATAAGGCTGAATGAGGTTTACTCCGAATATAAGTACAAGTGGTGAGAGGTCTAAGCCTGCCATTCCTACTCTCAAGGTTGGAATTCTTGACCGAATTGGTTCCAATATTCTTGTAAATCCTTTATCGAGAACATATTTTACTTGTCCAATTGGATGATCAGGTGAAACCTGTACCCAACTTAAAATAATCCAGGCAAACAAGGCATAAGAAAAAAATCTAAAGAAAAGAATTAGTAAACTACACATTTATCCTGTACAGACCTAGATTTTGAAGTCTTTCCCTTTCACTTGATGGTAGAGATGCTGACGCTGGAAGTATTAAGTAAACTCCATCCTTATTGATTGATCTTATTTTTGCATCACTTATAAAAGCCATTCCAGTAACAAAATCTATTATTCTTCTTCTGTCAATTTGGTCAGTGATATCTCTTATGTCCATGGCTACTATGTAATCTTCTTTTACAACACTGCCAAGATTGTGGATGTCATTAAAAGACTTTAATACCTTTATCTCAACCTCATCTTTTGGGTTATGTATCCTTACATCACCAACTCTTTCGTCATTAGAAAATCTGTTTTCCGAAGACGGTCTTACAGTTTTGTTGACGGATAGGGATTCATTTACATCGATATTAGCTGGTTGCTTTAATCCGATTGCTATTAAAAATTTTTCTAACATTATGAAAATATTTTACTACCTATACGAACTATTGTAGCACCGTAATCTAAAGCAATTTCATAATCGTCAGACATACCCATGGACAAACCTCCCCCATATTGGGGAAATTCATTTTTAATTTGTTTATTGATTTTTTGCATTTTCGAAAAAACTTTTTTTCTATCTGATTCTATGTTTGGAATACACATTATTCCAGAAGGAAAATGATTAACATTTTTAGCATAAATTACAAAATCAAATATATTTTTTTCGCTTATACCACTTTTTTTTGGATCATTGTCAATATTTACCTGTACAAAATAACTTACGTTGGAAGAAGATTGTGAAATTAAATCTAATTCTTTTGTTCTGTAGACTGAATGTAATACCTTACATGTATCAATAATTTCAGGTATTTTTCTTGATTGTAATGGTGCTATAAAATGGTAATTCTCATTAGGAAATTCTTTTTTATGATTAGACAGTTCATCTACCCTATTTTCACCAAGGTTACTGATTCCAAAATCTACTAATTGTTTAATATCACTAATTTTTTGATTTTTAACTACAGCCAAGAGGACACAGTTGTATTGCTCAATTTTTTCGGAAATTTTTTCTAAATTTTTTAAATCCATATAAACGAATACTGTCTCTGTTTAGTTTTATCTTCTCTATACGAAAAATAATCATTCGCACAAATTGTACAAATTTCGGATACTTCCATTTCTATATTATTTTCCAAACAGTAATTGCTGATATTTTCAGCTAGTTTGAGATTAAGCTTATTATTCTTTTTTTCAATACTTTCGGGAAATACGCTAGCAACATCTTTTTGGACCTCATAACAACACTTCTGTGCATGTGGGCCAATAGAAACTTGTAAATTATCTGTTCCTACTTTTTTTATAGCTGTGTCAAAAATGTTGTTAGAAAGACCTTTCCAGCCTATATGTACAGCTGCTACGAATCTGTCATTTTTCAAAAGAATTGGCATACAATCAGCTGTTTGTACGGCTAAAACTAAATTTTTTTCTGTCGTAAATATCCCATCGGATTCATAAATACCTCCAAGTGAAACTACTTTTACATTACTACTGTGAGTCTGGTTCATTTGGGCAAAACTTAGGAGTGCTTCCTTGGAAGGATTGACACTCCTAACTAAGCTCTTTAGATCACCAAGATCATGTTTGTTACCAAAGTAACCATTCCTAATTGTAGAAGATTTGATCATCCTTTAATAAAGTCAGGGAGACCGTCACCTCCAGCATCTTGATTATCATCAAAATCTTTTGGTTTTCTAGTTGGTCTAGGACCGAAACCTGCAGCAACCACAGTCACCTCAACTGCATCACCCAATGTTTCATCAACTGTATGTCCGAAAATTATCTCTGCATTATCATCAGCACGTTCTGTAATTACTCTCGCAGCTTCATTTACTTCTTGTAACTTAAGATCTTCAGAACCAGCAATTGTAATCAAAACGCCCTCAGCACCGTCCATATTTGCCTCAAGTAAGGGTGATGAAATTGCCGCTTGCGCTGCATTTGGAGCTCTTTGTTCTCCAGTTGATCTACCTATTCCTAAAACCGCATTGCCAGCATCTTTTAAAATTGTTCTTACATCAGCAAAGTCAACATTAATAACTCCTGGATTTGTTATCAAACCGGTTATTCCTTTAACACCATTTGCAAGAATTTCATCTGACTTTATGTATGCTTCACTTACTTTGATATCTTTGTCACTTATTTGTAACAATCTATCATTTGGAATAACGATTAATGTATCTACTACATCTCTAAGTGCTTGTATTCCTTCTTCAGCCTGTACTGATCTTCTTCTTCCTTCGAATCCAAAAGGTCTAGTCACTACACCTACTGTTAATGCACCAAGCTCATGAGCAATATTTGCAATAACTGGAGAGGCTCCTGTGCCAGTACCGCCACCTTCACCAGCAGCAATGAAAACCATATCAGATCCTTTTAATGCTTCAACAATTAACTCTTCAGAATCAACTGCAGCTTGTCTTCCGACTTCAGGATTTGCTCCAGCTCCGAGACCTCTTGTTGATTTCCTACCAAGATCAAGTTTTAAATCTGCTTTTGAACCTAATAAACTTTGTGCATCTGTATTACAAGCAACAAAATCAACTCCGCCTATGTTCATTTTCATCATTCGATTGACAGCGTTGGTTCCACCACCACCAACACCCATAACTTTAATTACAGCTGTATAATTTTTTGGTCTCATATTTAAATTAACTCCTTTTTGATTCGATTTTTTATTTGTTTTTTTCATTTAAATCCTTTTTCAAAAAAAGAATATCACCTATAAAGGTTTATACAAATGATTATTTTATATTTTATCTATATCTATAGTTTAGGTTTAGATTATATACAATCTTCAATTGTGGACTCTGAGTTAATGAATCTGACTGTCCCTATACAGCTATCAGTAGATAAATAAGACCCTAGGATGGAGCCTTTTCTTCCTAAATCAATTGCTTCTCCCAGTTCATAGATTCCGCTGTTGTAATATGCAATAAGATCTATGCCGTTGTATGTAAGTTTTAAATTTTCTCTTGTAAAGCTATACTTTTCGAGAGTTTTGAAGAAAGATATGATCTCTCCATTAAACCCAACTCCTACAGGACCGTTTAATATTTGTACTTTAGGAAGGTTTTCTTCTAACTCTTTTGTAATCACCGTATAGCTATTCTCATAAAGTACCTTTACATTTACCTTGGAAGATCTTTCATCGATTATATTTGTAAGTTTTGTGTAAAGTTCAACGGAGACATATAGTCTATTTGGTAAATTTTTAGTTATGGACAAGTTTTTAACTTCAGGATTATCTTGATACAAAGTACTAAATGAATTTTCGTCAACAAACCAAATTGACTTACCGTATAGCATTTCTAAGCTTTGATAGCCTATGCTATCTTCAATGCTGTATTCGATATAGTCAATTCTATATTTTTGTGAGGATGTAATCATTGCAGATAAAGCAACTATTAACGTAATCATGATAAAAATCAAAAATGTTTTAAATGTCCTAATTTGATTTTGAGTATATTCATTCATTTTTATGTAAAGTTGCCAATAAATACAATTTCTTCTTCAAGCTCAATATCAAATTTTTCTAATATTACAGCCTTAGTAAAGTTAACCAATTCGAAAAGAGACTGCGAGCTTGCACCCTTTTTTGCAACGAAAAAATTTGCATGTTTATCGCTTACTGATACACCACCAATGGTATGTCCCTTTAATCCTGCCTTTTCAATCAAGTAACCCGCTGAATTTTCTGTAGGATTCTTAAATACGCTACCTGCATTATAAATTGCAGCTGGTTGAGTCAGCTTCCTTTGTTTCAGATTATTGCTTATATTTTTCTGAATTAATTGTGAGTCTCCATTATCTATATTTAAATCAACAGAAACCACCATTTTATTTTCTAAATTATGAGCTGATCTATATGAAAATTCAAAATAACTTTTATCTTTTATTTCAATTTTTGCAGTTTCGAAATTAAATAAAGTGACAGTTTTTATGTGTTGAGAAAATTCAAAACCATATGCCCCAGCATTCATACGCACTGCTCCCCCTACTGAACCGGGTATTCCTATCAGCCATTCAAGATCAGCAATGCTATTTTCCTTTGAGAATCTTGCAACGTCTGGAAGAAAAGTAGCTGCGCCAAGCTTTAAAGATTTTCTACCAGGGCTTAATTCTATAAAGTCAATATTGGGTTTTATTACAGTCCCACTGTATCCATCGTCAGAAAATACAACATTTGATCCTTTTCCTAGTATAAACAAATTATCGATATCTATTTTTGAGTAATCTAAACTTAGTAAATCTATTTCAGAATTGATTTCATAGTAGTTGTTACAGTATCCACCGAATTTATATGTTGTTACATCAGCTAACTTTATTTTACTTTTTTTCATCTAAATACTTTAATATCTGCGGACCTAATAGTGTAATATCTCCAGCACCTATTGTAAGAATGATATCACCTTCACTCACTCGACTAACTATATAATTGGGAACCGCCCTCATGGATTTTATATACTTTATATTCTCCGCTTCCATACTTTTACTAGTTACACCAGGGATTGGTTTCTCACCTGAGGGATAAATATCAACTACGACAGATTCTGTTGCTTTCATAAGAGATGATTTAAATTTCTCCAGATGTTGTTTAGTCCTTGTGTATCTATGTGGCTGGAACACTACAAACAATTTCCTATCAGTATGCTTACTTAGTGCTGTGATTGTGGCCTCTATTTCAGTAGGGTGATGACCATAATCGTCATAAACCTTTATTCCTCTGGCGGAGCCTAGAAATTCAGCTCTTCGTTTTACACCAGGAAAATGTTTTACTGCATTAAGAGAGTCTGCGATTGGTATTTTATTTAAATAGGCAATGCATATAGCTCCGACGATATTTGATGCAAAATGATCACCAATCATATTCGTTTCAATTGCGTATTCGCTGCCATCATGGACGAATTTATGATCTCCTTTTAATGTAATCTCAGAATTATCTGTGGATGAGTAACTGTAGACATTTTTACTAATCTCCAGGTTTTTCAATTCCAGATTATCAAAATTGAGAACTGTTATTCCCTTTGAGTTATTAATAACATTTATAAATGCATCTTTAAGATTTTCAAAAGTTTTGTAGTGGTCTAAATGATCTTCATCTATATTTGTAACAATAAGGTCATCTATGTGTATGTCTTTAAATGTTTCAAATGCTTCATCAGCTTCAAGTATAAGTATTTCGTCACTCTCTCCGTAGTGTCCCCCAATACCATTAAATGATGTCATTCCACCATAAATGTATGAAACATCTCTGTTGTTGTAGTGAAAAATATGAGCTAAAAGAGCTGTTGTAGAGGTTTTCCCGTGAGTTCCAGTTATTGCAATTACATGTTTTTCTTTAGAAAGTTCATTTAAATACTGTGGTCTGGAAATAATATTAGGGCTATCTATATGCGGGGCTAGATTTGTCTTAGAGAGATTAAAAGCTGTAGAAAAAATGTACAGTGTTTCGGGGTTGTAATTGATATCTCCAATTGTAAAATCTATTCCTATACCCTCTTGTTCAAGAGCATTTGTAACATATGATTTTCTTTGATCGTATCCGCTTACTGATATTCCAGATTGAGATATATATTTTGCTATTGAACTCATACCGGTTCCACCGATACCTAATATGTAAATTTTATTATATTTTTTCATATTTACCTGAAGTGATAATTTTAAATATATCATTATTTCCAACTTTGATATTTGGAGATTTAAAATTATCTATTAAATAATTTCTCTTATTCATACACACATTTTTTAATATCTGAGCAAATTCAGAATAATCTTGAACAATCATTGCATTTTTTATATCCTCTAGGTATTTAGCGTTCAATAACTGGTGGCTAGATGTTGTACCGTGTTTATAGGGTATTAATAATTGCGGTATTGATAGATAAGCAGCTTCAAGTGATCCGCCTCCTGATCGTGAAACTTGAAAATCTATTTCTTCATAATATGAACTCATATCCTCAATGAATTCATATTCGTAGTAGTTTTCTGGTTTAGTGAATTTATTGCTCATTTTATTTGGACCGGTAATATGTATAAACTTAGTATCCAATTCAGAATGAGATTCAAGGAATTTGTATAAGAATTCATTTAATTCTTTTGAACCTTGACTACCTCCTTGAATGCCAATTGTGAATGGATCAGATGCAATTTTAGTTTTATCTATTTTTAGATTCATATTAAGTATCGGTCCAGTAAAAATTATATTCGCTTTTCTGATATTTTGAGTATTTGGAAATGATGAAAATACCGTGCTTGGGAAATAGGAAGCTACTTTATTTCCCAATCCTGCATATTGATTCTGTTCCTGAATGAAGAATTTTGAGCGAAGGAATAAACTAATTAATGCTGCATACGGTGCTATATATGCGCCAGTAGTCAATACTGTATCTATATTCTTTGCTTTAAGTTGTTTGAAGACACTCCATGCAGTTTTAATAAACTGTCCTGTATTTATTAAATAGCCAAACATACCACTACTTGATATAAAAAAATTTTTTTGAATTATATCTAGATCCAATTCCTGAAAATATTTAACTCCTCTCTTGTCTGTAACAACAGTGATATTTTCTTTCTCAACTCCAGAATCCAGTAAATTCACTATAAGATTTTTTGCTGGTAATACATGGCCACCTGTCCCTACACAGAAAAAACAGTAATCACTACTCATGATCTGATGTCTCGTTGTGAGCAAATGAAAGCCCAATAAATATTGATACCATTGCCGTTCCTCCATAAGAAATAAAAGGTAACACTATCCCTGTTATAGGAAGAAGCCCTACTGCTCCCCCAAGATTCAGGATAGTCTGTATTCCAACCCATGTAGCTACCCCAGCTAAGATAAGCCTTTTAAAATTATCTTTGGTAGTAAGTGCCATTCCATAGAAAGAGATAATTAGTAAAAAGAATATAATTGTTAAAAGCACTATTCCAATAAAGCCATATTCCTCTCCTGTTATGGAAACTATGAAGTCCGTATAAGCATTTGGCAACATCCCCCATCTTGCTCGAGAAGTACCAGGGCCAAGACCAGTAAGCCCCCCAGAACTTATAGCTATCCAACTTTGATTTAGTTGGAAACAATCCCCAAGTAAATCGACCCCATCTTGACATTTTCCAGTTAAAAATGTTTCAATTCTTTGTCTTCGGTAATCTGAAGCATTAGCAAATAAATAAAGAGGAAAAACTGACAAAGTGAGGAATATTGTCGGATATCTCATTTTTATATCAGAAAATACTATTTGGATGAAAAATATGCTTAAAATTGTCAAGGTAGTGCCGTAATCAGGTTCTAAATATATAAGCAAGCAACAAGCTAAAGGTAATAAAATTGCCCTCTGCAAGTAATACCTATCGGAATTCGCTTTTTTTAATTCAGAAAGTTTATGAGCAACCCACAATATTATGATTGGCTTAGCAAATTCACTAGGTTGGAAATAAATGGGTCCTAAATCTATCCACCTCCTACTCCCCCCTGCAACTACGCCATATGCCAGAACAAGAAATAAAGAAATTGTTATTCCAACAATGAGAATATTTGAAAACTTTAATATGAAATCATAAGACATACTTTTACCCAAATTAAAAATAATTATTCCTATAAAAAGAGATGCCATGTGTCGTTTTATAAAGTAAAAATTATCATCGTATTGGTTTAACCCTTGAACAGAAGAAGCTGATATTTGCAACAATATACCGAAGGTCACTAAAAACCATACTGAATATAAATTTAATTTCTTAAAAAAAGTATTGCTGATATTAAGCATCATTTAACTTCATATTTGTAATCAAGTTCTTAAAGAAATTTCCTCTTTCTTCATAGTTCTTAAAATCATTAAAACTAGACCCTCCACAAGAAAACAGTATGACTTGATTTTTTGTGATCATTGGCTGTAATTTTGCCTCTAATTCGTTTATATCATTTATATAAGTTATTGTTGCTTCATGAGATTCAATATTTACATCCATTGATTTTGGAATAATAATATTGCTAAATACTGGGTCGATACTTAATTTGTTATCTAGGGTTTCTTTAGTGATGCCATGTAAGATCAACACACCATCAATACCGTCATCTTTAAATAATTTAGTAGCTTCAGCTACTGCATGGTAATTTGTTGCCTTGGAGTCATTTATAAATGTAACATTTCTATTTTGTAATTTAAAAAATTGTTCCATTCTATGGGGATATTCGAATTTATTATTATTAACATACTCAGAAAATTTATCATAAAGACTTTTTCCACCTATTAGATTGACCGTCTCTCCTAAAGCTATTAATAGCTCTCTATGTATTTTTATATCGGCAGATGTACCTAAGTTCGAAATAGCGGGTAGATTGCTATTTATTTTAAAAATATTAGAACCAATTACTTTTCTTTCACTTTTTGTTTCGCTTAAGAAAGTTAGTAATTTAATTTTTGAATTTGCATACTCTTCAAAACTATTATGCCAATCAATATGGTCAGGATATATATTCAATATTACTGCTATATCAAGCATTAAATTTTGAGTGTGGTGAATTTGATAACTTGAAAGTTCAAGAATTACGTAGTCATAGCTGTTTTGTAATATTTCTAATGGTGATATACCCACATTTCCGGCAGAAATTGTTTTCATGTCATTAGCATTTAAAAATTTCGACAACTCATTCACGAATGTTGTTTTTCCATTTGTTCCAGTAACTCCAATGATCTGGCCTTTGTAATATGAAGAAAAAATATCAATATCAGTTTCGACTGTTATGTTTTTTGATTGAAAGTTGAGAAGCATAAGATTTTCAGGACTTATCCCAGGAGAAATAATAACTTTATTTATTTCATCAATGTTTTTCTCTGTATAGATTTTTGATGGTTCTACTTCTTTTAGGTTTTCACGTATGTCATCAAAAATTAAATACTCTACATTATTTTTAATAAGAAATTGTTCAACTGACTTACCAGTGACCCCATAACCAAATATTAGATTTTTCAATTAATTTCCAAATAACACCCAGTCTCCATAGAAAAGACCCAGTGCTATTACAACAGATATTCCATTTACGATCCAAAATCTTACAATTATAGTTGTTTCTGCCCAATTGTTCATTTCAAAGTGATGGTGTAGAGGAGCCATTTTAAACACTCTGGTGCCTCTTATTTTGAATGAACCAACTTGAATAATTACTGATAATGCCTCAACAACATAAAGCATACACATAAAAAATATAAGGGCATCCGCGCCTATCGAGAAGAAAATTATTGGAAACATAGCACCTATAAAATGGGATCCTACATCTCCCATAATTATTTTGGCGGGGTTAGTATTCCACCAAAGAAATCCCAGACAGGATCCAGCAATAGATGAAACTAAAATTGATAAATCTAATGATAAAAAAGAATCATTCATAAATTCAAAATAATACTCTGGGTGTCTGAAAACCCAAAAAGTCATCACTAAAATTCCACCAAAAGATACTGTGGAACTGCCTGCAACCAACCCATCAAGGCCATCTGTTAAATTAACAGCGTTGGTAAAGCCTACGATAAAGAGAACAATAACAAACCACTTTAAAACTCCTATATCAAAACCGAAACCACTAAAAAGATATAGCGTTGTCGAATAATCCCAAAGATAAAAATAGTAACTTATTAATGAAGCAACTAAAACTTGCAGCAGTAATTTATTCTTTGCACTCAAACCTAAATTTCTTCCTTTTTTAACTTTAAGAAAGTCATCGAAAAAACCTACAGCAGCCATCAGTGTCCCGAATAGCAGAAGACTCATAACTTGAGGATTAATATAATCTATTTCAACTTTGAAACCTTGGCCGATAGTCCAAAAATTGATATGTGCGAGTAGGAATCCAAAATAGGTACCCGCTGTGATAAAGACCCCTCCCATTGTGGGAGTTCCCTTTTTATGTTCATGGAAATTTAGCTCCTCTTGAATGGACTGACCAATGTTTTTGGATTTAAATAGATTTGTTCCAATAGCAGTAAAAAAGATCACAAAAAGGAAACTTAAACCACCAGAAACAATTGTTGCTATCATTTTTCTTTACCAATTAATTCTTTTACTACTTTGGAGTCATCAAAATCTACTAAACCTACGTCAAGTTCCTGTGTTCTTTCATGACCCTTACCTAATACTAATAGAACATAATCACCTTGAAGTAGCTCAAGGCCTTTCTTGATTGCCAATTTCCTATCTAATATAATTTCTACGTCGCTGTTTAAGTCCACTCCTGATAAAATTTCTTTAGCAATGTCCATAGGATCTTCTTTTCTAGGATTGTCGTTAGTAATAATTACTTTGTCAGCAGTATTAGAAGCCTTCCCCATTAGTTGTCTTTTTTTGATGTCTCTATTTCCACCTGCACCAAGAATCACAATGACTTTTGTATAAATATCTCTCACTACATCGATTGCTGACGAAATAGCCTCGGGTGTGTGTGCATAATCAATAAATATATCATTGCTATTAAAAGTAATTTTTTCAAATCTTCCTGGCGGATTTGATATGTCGATTGAATTTTGTAAAATTTCACTCATCTTCAATGTCTTTGAAAAATAGGCCATCCCAACAGCTAGCAAATAGTTGATTTCTGAATTGGGTCCTATGAAAGGAAGTTCGATAGTGTGGTCATAATTTTCGACTTTAAATTTTATTAATGTATTGTTCTTTTTTTTCTCAATAGATGTAATAAATAAATCATTTTCTTTATTAAATCCAATACTGTTAGATACATTGTTAACAACTTTATTTAATTTACTTCCCCACTCATCATCCATATAGACGAATTGCTGAGAAGAATTCTTATGAAAAAGTTTTTGTTTTGCTCCAAAATATTTATCAATATTTTCGTGATAATCAAAGTGATCTTGAGACAGATTTGTAAATCCTGAAATTTTAAAATTAATACCCTGTAGTCGCTCTTGATCTAATGCATGTGAGGAAACTTCTAAAATGACATTTTCAATGTGATTATATTCTTTTCTCCTTAATAATTTAAAAATATTAAATAATTTTGGAGTAGTTAAATGTACCTCATTTGTAATATTTTTAAACAAATCATTCTCAGTTGTACCAATAAATAATGCATTATTACCTAGTATTTGGCTTAAATAATACCCTGTTGTTGTTTTTCCATTTGTACCGGTAATTCCAAAAAATTTTTTTGACGTAAAATTTGGTAACATTTTTTTTAGAACATGAGCAAATACCAATTCATAGTTTTCAAATTTCACAATTTTATCTGAATCGATGTCACAATTGTTAGATGTAATTATTACTTCAACATTCTTGTCTAAACTTTCAGAAACACGTTGATTAAGTTTTTTCTTATCCTCCATGTTTATTATTAAAACGCACCCTTCGTATACATCAAGAGTACTGTTCACTAATAGATTCAAATCAATATTTAGATCATCAAAGTATTTTAATTCCTTAGATACTTCCATTATTCACCTGGAACAAGATAGCTAACTATAGTTTTAAATATTGGTGCCGCAGTTGAGCCACCAGTTACATATTCAGAACGAGGTGATATTGAGGCACCCCATAGTAAAACAGAACCTACCACTGGACCTTCGTCTGTCTCAATGAAGCCAGTAAAAGAGGTGTTAAATCTAGAGTTTGAATAACCAACACCTTCAATGTGAGTTCTACTTGTTCCAGTTTTTCCACCGATAATATAATTTTCCATTTTTAAAGATTTACCTGTCCCATTTTTTCCCTCAACAACATTTATTAAAAGATCTTTCAACTGTCTCGCCATCTCAGCTGAAATAACTTCCTTTGAAATTCCTCTCTCATCTAACCCTCTAGTCAGTGTTAGGTCAATATTTTTTCCACCATTTGCAATAATGCTGTAGGCTTTGACCATCTGATATTGAGAGACATTAACTGAGTACCCTATAGAAAGAGAGCTCAAACAAGTCGTACATGAATTATATTCTGTAAAACTTCCCTTTGACTCTCCACTTAGGCCAATTCCAGTTTTTTTAGAAAAACCAAATTTTTTTAAAAATTCTTCAATCTCGTTTATGTCAGATGTTTGAGTTGCCAGGATTGTTCCAACATTAGAGGATCTTTCGATAATTTCTTCAACTGTTAAGTTATAAGTTTCATGATTAAGAAAATCATGGAAACAACCTTTATCTTTCCCTTTATAGTCTTTTTGACACGATTTATTGATAATCTCAATATGATCAGCAACTTCAAAAGTAGTACTCGGCTTAATGAGTCCATTTTCTAATGCAGAACCTATAGTAAATATCTTTAATGCTGAACCGGGTTCATAATTTGCTCTTCCACTAATTAAATTAATATCAAACTTTTCTGTATTTGGAGCTTTTTTTTCAGCTGAGATAATAACTTCCCCGTTCAAAGCATTCGCAAATACTACGGAACAGTTGTATGCTTTAGTTTCAATTAATGCTGTTGCACAGAGATCTTCTGTCAAGTACTGTAAATCGCCATCTAAAGACAATATCAAGTCTTCACCATGTATAGGTTGTATGGTGCTTATTTCCCCTTGAGGTATGATTGAACCATTTGGGGCAGCTTCATATCGCAACTCTCCATTAGTACCTGTCAACAGTGTGTCATAGTACAACTCTAAACCCTCAATACCATTACCATCTGGATCAACAATGCCTACAATTTTTTCCAACGGTTTAGAGTGAATAATTCTTTTTGAAGAAACTTCTGGATAAATTCCCTTATAGTTCCAGCTTTTAATTTCATTACCTATTTCGAAATCAACATTTCTTTTAATATAAAAAAAGTTACTTCTTGTTTCTAGATTATTTAGTATCCTGTCACTGTCGATTTTGAGGAATAATGAAAGTATTTCACTAAGTTCTTTCTTATTTGCAATTTCATTTGGTCTTATTCCTATGTCAAAAGACTGAACACTACTTGATACTACATTTAGATTTCTGTCATAAATAGATCCCCTAGCAGCTTCGAGGACTTCTACTTTCTCCCTATAAGACAATGCTTGGTTCTGGAAATAATCAGAATTTGAGAATTGAACACCGTAAACAGTTGAAATAAACAGTAGAGCGCCTGTAAGGAATATTGCATTTACAAGAGAAAATAGAAATACACCTTTAATTTTCTTGTACTTCATCCTATTTTCCGAAACCTAAGACAGTAGCTGTATCACTACTATTTGCACGAGATTTATAGGGCGCTACTAAGTCTTTATTAGTTTGTTGAATATCGAGCCTGGTGTACGAATTATCCTTAGAAAGAAGATCAATATTTTGAATTGAATATTTTTCAAGATACAAAACTTCAGTACTTTGCTTTTCTCTTTCAAGATTTAATATTTCTGAATTAAGTTTATTTAGCTCAGCTGATAATGCATTAATTTGTAAATTTAAATAAAGATTGAAAACAACAGAAAAAAATATTGCAATAAACATTGTTCGGAAAATTAGTTTTCTATTCATAACTTAATTACACATCTCATGATCGCCGACTTTGCTCTTGGATTATTTGAAATCTCTTTAGAGCTGGGAGTATATTTCTTTTTCTGGAAAAATTGAAATTCTTGTTGGATATCGCAATTACAGATTGGTGCCTTGGGGTCACATATACATGCGGTTGTAACCTCTTGCATGAATGATTTTACAATTTTATCTTCTAGGGAATGATACGAGATGCATATTATCACACCTTTTGAAGCAATAATTTTTTTAATACTCTCCAATGCTAATTTAATCTCCGATAATTCTTCATTGACTTCAATTCTTAAACCTTGAAATATTCTTCTAACAGTTTTATTCATAAAAATAGGATTCTGTTTTGGTATTGAACTTTTTATTACATCTACTAGTTCGAAAGTAGTATTAATAGGACGCATCTCGATAATTTTATTTGCGATTGCGTAAGAAAATTTATCCTCACTATATTTATTAAAAACATCTAATAATTCTTCAAAGGAATATTCGTTAACGACACTTTTAGCCGTTAGTGTATTCTCTTGATCCATTCTCATGTCTAGTTCATTATTCTGCTGAAAAGAAAATCCACGTTCATATGAATCTATTTGGTGAGAGGATAACCCGAAGTCATAAAAAATCCCACTTATTGGAGCGTGGTTTCCCTCCACAAGAAAATTTGAAATCTTGGAAAAATTCAATTTATAAACCGTGTCGTTATCAGAACTAGAATCAACAGCCTGTGAGTCGCGGTCAAAACCTATTAAGTTAAGATTCTTATAGGATTTTAAAACTTTAAAATGTGATCCATATCCGTATGTGGCATCTATAAAAGTACCTTTTGGAAGATGCTCGACTATCGAAGTTAGTTCTTCAACCATAACACCACTATGTGGTAAATACTCTGCCCTGTTTGTATTCATACCCAGCTCTCTAGAACTGGCACCAATTGGAAAGTTGGGCGGAGTAAGGGTATTCCAATTTAGTTGTCTAGAGAGCTGGCTATGAACTTATCCTTTCACTTCGTTAATATTTGCAAATGCATCATCAGAATCACTTTGAATTTTCTTCCAGGTTTTAGTAGCCCAAATTTCAATAACTGGTCCTGAGCCAGTAACTGTTACATCATCGTTTTCTTTGATGTCACTGTAAGATCTTAAGTTCTCGGGGATTTGAATCCTTCCGGCGGAATCTAATGAAGAATCAACTGCACCAGAAAATAAAGCTCTTCTCAGTTGTCTTGAAGTTTTATCAGTGGAAGGTAAAGATGCCATTTTCTCAGATTCTTGATTCCAGTTTTTCTTGGTAAGAATTTGTAAACAGTTATCAAGTCCCTTGGTAACTACACAGCCCTGTTGAAGCTCTTTTCTGAACTTAGAAGGTATAACAACCCTACCCTTTGAGTCCATCGTATGTTTATATTCACCAAGGAACACTTTTCCGCCTTTCGTGCCTTGAACCACTTTCTGACATTATATGACACTTTATGACATCCTGCAACACAAAATGATAAAAAAAATTATTGAGTAACTAAGTACTCTTTCCAATCAGGATCAGGATTGTTACCGATGATTGTTTTTATCCAGAAATTTCCTTCAGGAATTGTAGGAATCTTTTTGAGTTTTAGAATTGTCTTGTTTAATAGTTTGTCTGCTTTTAGTAAATTGCATTTTTTACAACATGCCACGACATTATCCCACTGATGAGAGCCACCCTTAGACTTTGGTATTATATGATCTATCGACTCAGCAGCATCTCCACAATATTGACAGTTAAACGAATCACGAATGAAAATATTTTCTCTATTCAAAGCAACTCTCCTAGCGTATGGAGCTTTAACATAATATGTGAGGACTCCGACTTTTGGGATGAAGATGGATTTCTCAACTGATCTTAATTTGATAGTTGAATCTTTTAAAACATTTATTTTGTTATTCAATAAAAGAGAAAGTGCTCGTTGCGGAGTTGCTAATGAGAGTGGTTGAAAAGTAGAATTTAAAATTAATGTTTTGTGTGTGTTGATGTTACCCACAATAAATATTATTAATCAGCTTAAGCTTGCATCTCTTGATTGACGACATCTTCTTCGACCTTAGTAAGTAAGTTTAAAAATCTTTCTTTATCTAATTCAAATTTAGAAACATCTTCTTTTACTTCCTTTGCTACATCATCAATAGTTTCGAAAAATGCTAGCTGTCCTGATTTGAGAGCATCAAAAACTTGCTCTTCTTCTACTGAGTAAATAGTTTCTCCGTCCGAAACTAACTTAACCTCTGAAAGCTCTCCTACAAGATTTCCATTCTTAGTAAGATATTTCCAAGCACGTCTAACTCTTTGAATGCTCATGCCATTATCAAGCAGTGTTTTAACAACTCTAAGTGAAACTATGTCTCGAAAAGAATATAATTTAGGTACTCCTGGTTTCCCATTAGAAGACTGAATGCTTGGCGAAACTAAATTTACCTTATCCCAGTATCTCAACTGATGTGAAGTGCATCCAGTTAGATAACTTGCTTGCTTTGATGTAAAAGCATCTCTTTTCAAAACCTTACTCCTAAATAGTGATGTATATTAAATTTAATTAAATCTATTTAGTTTGTCTAGAGGTATCTTTATTTCTTATTACCGAGTAGACCTGCTTAAAATTCCACTCATTTATATTTTCAGCCTTTAATAGTGCTTTTGTGTTTCTTACAAATACATATCCTGAGACTGCCATAAGAGCGAAGCCTGCCATTGCGATTAAAGGTTGAAGTATGTAACTACCTAACATTGTTAACAGACCAAGAAGAAAAGTCCCGAATGATATTACTGACCTAACCCTTGAAAAACTTGATAAGGTGGATGTCTCTACAGTTTTCGCGAGATCCGGATCTTCTTTAGATAATTCAAGTTCTATCTGTTTTAATATTTCTTCTTCTTCTTTGTTTAATCCCATATAGGGATTTTAATATATATAGAAACTACCCTGTAATTATGAGCAATTTATTTTTAAGACATGGTGAAGTTCACAACCTCAAGAACATTATGTATGGAGACATTCCTGGATACAGATTGAGTACTAAAGGAATTGCCCAAGCAAAAAATGCAGCAGACTACATAAAAGCCAATTTTACAATTGAAAAAATAATTTCTTCTCCAGTGTTAAGGGCCAGAGAAACGTCAGAATATGTAGCTGATGTTCTTCAAGTTGAAGTAGACATTTCTCACAATCTTTATGAATGGTCGGGTGTAATAGGTTGGACAGGTACAACCTTCAATGAATTTTCAAATACTGAAGATTATCCAATTTATAAAAATAATCCAATTGATGTTATTAATACAGCTGAAACTTTGCAAAGTGTTTATGAGAGGGTTGGTGACTTATATCACAGTGTAGACAATGCACTACTTGTCTCACATCAGGATACGATTAGAGCTTTTACTTTCTTTGAAACTAAATCTTCTTTATTTAATAACGAGAAACCTGAACATTGCGGAATACAGGAAGTTAGCAATGAAATTGTCATCACACATACTTACTGAGACATTGTAAGGAGGTAATATAATAACGTAAGCGAACCTCCAAAAAAACTTGAAAAACTAAAAACACCTACTATTGGTTCAAATGATTTAGACAACTTGGATTTGAACATTTCTAAGTATTTTTCAACAACAAATCTACTGAAAATAAATGCTCCAAAACCTGCAACTATAAAATATACAAAGCTTAATAACGTTATCCACGGATTAACAATAACCACAATAAGGTAAACTTAATATGCTTATGAAATTTAGCAACAAATCAAAAATAATTGTTTACATTCTTACTACATTTTTTGCTAGTTATATTGGCTATGTTCTAGGTAATGCCTTTTGTGTTTCAGACTGCCTAACGGACATTTTATTAAATATATTTATTTCAAATTCAATAGCCCTAGGTGGTGTTTTTGTTTTGGTTAACTTATCGGAAAAATCTATTACCGAATGGAATCAGATGTCTAATGAAGAAGAGTAGTTAACTGCATCTACTATTGACTCAAGTTCGTCACTATTGATATCTTTATGAAAGACAAGTCTGATGACTTCTTTTTTTATATAACCAGAAATAACATCTTTTTCTATTAAATTTAATCTGAATTTTTCAGCTTTTTCTTCTGAATCAAATGCAAAAAATAACATATTTGTACCTTTGTAGGAAACTTTATTAAAGGATGTGTTTTCTATATTTATTGAACTAAATACAAATTCAGCTTTTTTATGATCATCAATTAGCTGACTTCTATTCTCAATAGAATATCTTGCTGCAGAGGCAATAATGCCAACTTGTCTCATTCCTCCACCAAGTTTTTTTCTGAACTCTCTTGATTCTGCTATGAAATCTGATGTACCAAGAAGCATTGAGCCAACAGGTGCTCCTAAGCCTTTGGAGAAACAAAAAGTTAAACTATCACAATATTGACCATATTTTATTGAATCCGGATTTTCAAGTATCGCATGCCAGATCCTTGCTCCATCAACATGAAGTTTCATTTCGTTGGATTTAGAAATCTCGGACAGAGATTTTATATGACTAAAAGGAATAATACTTCCCCCACTTGCAAGGTGCGTATTCTCAACAGTTAGAACTTTTATTAATGGCTTGTTTATTTTTGATTCTTTTATAGTTTCTGAAAGATTATCTAAATCATAAACTCCATCAATTGTTTGCAAGTCTCTAAATTGTATTCTTGATAAAAAAGCTGCAGCGCCATGTTCATAGTTTTTAATATGTGAATCACTTGAAGTGATAACTTCTTCACCTGGGTTTGTATGGACCAATAATGAAATCTGGTTTCCCATTAATCCGGACGTGACAAACAAACCATCTTCAAAGCCCATTAAATTTGCACAGTACTCTTCAAGACTATTAACTGTAGGGTCTTCTTTGTATTCGTCATCACCGAATTCAGCTTCTAGTACTTTATTAAGCATTTCTTTAGAAGGTTTTGTTACGGTGTCAGAGCGTAAATCTATCATCTTCATATAATATCATCAAAAAATAATTGCATATTTTTCATAGCCTGTCTTATTCTTTGTTTATTTTCTACTAAAGCAATTCTGATGAACCCTTCTCCTTCTTTTCCAAATCCAATACCCGGAGAAATTGCAACGTTGGATTTCTCCAAGACCGCAAGAGAAAAGTCCATAGAAGTTTTTGTTGAGGTAGAAGGAATCTTAGCCCAGACAAACATGGTAGAATTTGACTCGTGAACAGTGAATCCTAAGGATACGAGACTTTCAGAAACTAATAATCTTCTCTCTCTATAAATGTTTGACACTTCTTCTGGATAAAAATCTAAGTCATTAATCGCAATGGTTGATGCTATTTGAATTGGTTGGAATGTTCCATAATCAATGTATGACTTTAATTTAGTTAAGCCCTGTATGGCCTCTCTATTACCTAATGCGAAACCTACTCTCCATCCAGCCATAGAATATCCTTTTGTCAGTGAATACAACTCGACAGAGTGAGTTAGTTCTGGATCTGAAGATAACAGAGATGGTGGCCTCTCCCCTTCAAAAAAAACATCCGAATAAGCGAAATCATTGACTATTAAAAAGTCATGTGTTTTAGCAAGTGTTACTAATCGATCATAAAAATTTTGTTCTACGGTCAAAGTTGTTGGGTTATGTGGAAAAGATATTAAAACAACTTTTATATCGGTGGTTCTTAAAATAGCAACTAAATCTTTTAGGAACTCTTCCGAGTCTAAACACTTAATTTTTATAGGATTACCTCCAGCAATTAATGGCGCATAGTGGTGTATTGGATAACTTGGATCAGGTACCACTATATTGTCACCTTTGTTAAGAACTGACATAAGTAAGTGTGTCAGGCCCTCTTTACTCCCAATGGTATTTACAATATTTTCATCTTCATTCAAGTTAACATTATAAATTCGCTCATACCTGTTTTTGATTGCACTCCGTAATCCATGTATACCTTTAGAAACTGAGTATTTATGATTCTTATGATTTTTTGCTGACTCAATAAGTTTATCTACGACTTTCTCATGTGTGGGTATGTCAGGATTTCCATAACCAAGATCAATTACATCTCTACCATCTTTTCTGGCATTTAACTTTTGATTGTTAATTTTATTGAACAAATATTCAGGAAAATCGTTTACAAGATTATTAGTGAAATTACTCATGAAAGAATTTTATCTATCTGAGAATAAAAATTCATAACATTTGAATCTTTTAATATAAATATTTTTTCAATGTCATCGGGTAGGTCCATGCTTTTATTATCAATTTTTAGGCATTGGCTAAATCTTCCTATAAATGTTTTGGGATTGTAAGTTTTTTGATAAATAGATATTAAATCTTTTGAGTTTCCTAACCATTGGTTTATTCCGACAGAGTACTTTTTTACAAGATTTATTTTTTGTTGAGAAGTACCGCCAAGAAATAAATTTGTTCCATCTAGCGACAAATCATAATCTCTTATCAAATTGTCAATTATTAAATCTATGTCGTGTGAATACTTTACATGATTATTCTCGTATTTGTTATCTCCTGTACCAAGCCCAAGACTAAAATTTTGGATGTCTAACATTGGATTTATAAATCTAGAAAAAAGTAAATCTATTTTTCTACTGTTTATATTTAAAACACATAGACCTAAATCGAAGTTAGAATCTCGGTCTTCAAGCAATACTGATAAAGCCTTTTTTGCTTCATAAACAGCCTTATGGTCATCAGCAGGGTTCAAAGAGTGGTCAAACAAATAAACACGTGTAATTTTATTTTTTGATAAATAACTTACTTTGCGATGATAATCTTCTTCAAAAAAACTGCCTGGTAGAAGTACAGAGATTTGCTTATTCATTCTGAGCTATAAGTGCTGCACCAACTATCCCAGCTTCTCCCCTTTGAGTTGAAACTAATATTGCAGGAAAAATTCTTGAAGGGAAATTAAATCTATTTGTAACATCCTCAATTATTAGATCGACTAAATCATAAGGCTTTTCAGACATAGATCCCCCAAGGACAAAAGCTTCATTGTCGAATATTTCAAAAAGGCTAACTAAACCGTTTGAGATATTTGTGATTATTTCATTTCGAGTTTCTTCTTCTTCATTATTTAATTTAATTGTTTTGTCAAAAAGAATCGACCCAAGCTTGTCTTCAGAAAACTTTTTTGCTAAATCTGATTGTGGATATTTTTTTGATAATCTTTGGCACTCTTTTGTCCAAACAGCTGCAGAAGTGCTTGCCTCAAAACATCCTTTTTTTCCACAATTACATTTGTATTCTTTAATACTGCTTGAGGAGAGCATGTGACCTATTTCGCCAGCACTTCCAGACCCTCTTAGTAGTTTTCCATCTGAAATTATCCCACCGCCTATTCCAGTACCAAAAGTAAGCATTATTAAATTGGAAAACTTGGTCGAATAGTGTAATAAAAACTCACTGAAAGCAGCAACATTACCATCATTATCAATAGAAAATTTCGAAGAATCGAAACTATTAATTTTTTTAAAATCTATTGAATATTTTAAATTTGCACCATAGGTATAACATGATTCTTTTTTGTTTACAAAACCAGGCATAGCGATGGAAATCTTATCAAAACTGTTTTCATTGCTTGAAATTATCTCATTGACCGTCTCTAAAAAATTAGTTTCATCCTTAGGGGTTGGTACACTTTTTTTAAAGATAACTTCGGATTGAGCATTTACTATTCCATACTTGATAGAGGTACCTCCAACATCGAATGATAAAATATTCACTATATCAAAGATGATAATTCTAAATAATTACTATTGGCACGAAAATAACCAACATTGATGCACTCTGTATTTTCTAATTTCCACCTAGAAGCCTGTGGTTGATGAACATCTCCAAAAATAGAAAATTTAGGATTTGCCTTTACTATGTATTCCCTTAAGCTTTTCCAACCTTGCTCCTTTTTATTTGTTATCACATCTGTGATTAGTTCGTTTACATACGGTGGTGCATGTGTACAGACTATGTCGACGTTACCAAGATTCTCTAACTTTAAAGAGAATTCCTCTTCAGATATTTCCCCCCTCGCATTAATTGGGGTTGGGACTCCCCCTCCTGCAAATCCTATTTTGAAATTCTTATAATCTATGACTTCTCCATCAACATAATTAACATTGCTTGTCATTGTTTCTTTAATTATTTTTTCTGAATCAACATTCCCTGGAATGATTAATACTTCATAATCCGTCAGTGCGGTAAAAACTTCTTGGTACTGTCTGTAAATTGCCTGTTCTAATTGTTGTTGAGTGGCTGTGGTATCTTTCTCGAACATTGATGACCACAGTTTTTTTCTTTCTTTGAAATTATGATCTTTTCTTAACTGAACTAACTTAGCTACAATTTCTTTGCCAAAAACATCTTGGGCTATGCCCTCTCCCGTTCTGTAATCTATCCAATTAATTAAATCCCCGAGTATCACGATTGGGCCGTCAGATTTTGGAAGAGTTTTTAGTGAGGCTAACCCATGATGAACATCAGAAATAAATAACATTCAACTAACCTGTCACAGCCCCTTTATCTGATCCCTGAACAAGCTTTGAATATTTATTTAATACACCCGATTTATACCTCGGCTCTGGAGGTGTGTAATTCTTTATTCTTTCTTTTTGATCTTCTTCATCTATGTTTAGATTTAATTCTCTATTGGATAAATTTAGCTCTATTTCATCTCCGTTTTGACAAATAGAAATGGGTCCACCATCAACACTCTCTGGCGCTACATGTCCTATGCATAGTCCTGTAGTACCTCCTGAAAACCTACCATCTGTTATTAATAAAACATCTTTTCCTAAGCCAGCACCTTTAATAGCAGCAGTAATTTGAAGCATCTCTCTCATGCCTGGACCGCCTTTAGGGCCTTCATTTCTTATAACCACAACTTCACCTTTTTGAATTTTGTTATTAAAAAGAGCTTCAAGTGCATCTTGTTCGCTTTCAAATACATTGGCTGATCCCTTAAATGTGTCTATTTCTATACCTGCTACTTTAACAACTGAACCTTTTGGAGATAACGATCCATTTAATATTGCTATACCACCTTCCTCTGAGATTGGATTATCAGGAAAAGATACAACATTTTGATTTGATGGGATATTAATATCTTCCAAGTTTTCACCTACAGTTTTTCCTGTGACAGTCACGCAATCACCATCAATAAGATTATTTTCTAACAATATTTTTGAAACAACCGGAACTCCTCCAATGTTATCTAAATCAACCATATGGTATTTTCCAAAGGGCTTCATATCTGCAATGTGAGGTACTGTTCTACCGAGTTGATCAAACGTATTAAGCGTAAGATTGACTTCCGCTTCATGGGCTATAGCCATCAGATGCAACACAGCGTTGGTGCTTCCTCCTAATGCTAATACAGTGGTCACTGCATTTTTAAAAGCATTTAATGTCATAATGTCTCTAGGTTTGATATCATTTCTGAGCAGATAATTTAATTGTTCTCCAGTCCTTTCAGCTTCAAGTCTTAGACGAGAGTCCTCTGCAGGTAAAGACGCGGTACCAGGCAAACTCATTCCAATAGCTTCACCAACTGAGGCCATTGTATTAGCGGTAAACATACCAGCGCATGAACCTTGTCCAGGACAGGCTGCACATTCTATTTCATATAATTCATCTTCGGTTATCAACCCTTTTTCCATAGCCCCTATGCCTTCAAAGACATCCACTATAGAAATATCCTTTCCTTTGTATGAACCTGGTAAGCTGCTTCCCCCATATAGAAATATTGATGGCCTATTTATCCTGGCTGCAGCCATTAACATGCCGGGAAGAGACTTATCACACCCAGCAATCGTAACCATGCCATCAAATCTTTCAGCATGCATAACAAGCTCTACAGAGTCTGCTATTACTTCTCTAGAAACTAAGGATGCTCTCATTCCTTCATGACCCATTGAAATGCCATCAGATACTGCGATTGTTGAGAAAATTAATCCTGCAGAATCTATACCATTTACTCCACTCTTAGCTTTTAGAGCTAGTTCAGGTCCAGTTACATTACAAGGGGTGACTTCATTGCCTGCGGATACGATTCCGACTTGAAACTTATTAAAATCCTCATCTTTAAGACCTACAGCTCTAAGCATTGCTCTAGCAGCAGACCTTCCTGGTCCTTGAGTTACGTCATCTGAAAATTTTCCCATAAATTAAGAATAGATTATCTGAGTCATAAAATCATTTTATAAGTCTTAGATATTCTTCTTTAACTAAATCACTATTTTCAAGACTTACATCGAAATAGTTATCAATTTTATCTGTTTTATTTAATCTCCATATTGCCCAGATTGCATAAAAACGAATAATTTCAGAATCTGATTTTAGTAAGTTAAATATAATTTCTAATGATGAGTCATCTGGATTATTCGCTAGAGCTATTAATGCATTCCTTTTTAAGAAATCTCCATTCCTTTTTGGAATGTAAAAACGTGAATATTTCTCTATTAATTTACTATTTGTCGTAGTTAATATCTTTTTCAAATCTACTTTACTTGTTGAACTAATTGTTAAATCCTTTGTCTGACCAGGTGGGCATGAAGATAAACATTCGTCGCAACCATAAAACCTATTTCCTATATTCAGTCTCATATCATGGGGTATTATCTCTGGAGATTGCAACCAATAGGAAATACACTTATTCGAATCGAGAACATACTCTTCGTCAAGTGCTCCCGTTGGGCAAGAAATTTGACATAAATTGCAAGAGCCACATGAATATTCTTTTTTACTAGTAGTTGTAAATGATTCGGAAACATATAAATTTCCTATGAGTTGCCATGGACCTATCCCTGGCGAGAGCATCATTGTGCTTTTACCTTGCCACCCCAAACCAGAAGAGTTGAAAAAAATTCTGTCGTAATGTTGAGGACTGTCTATGAATTGATGAGTTTTAATTCCATCGATGTTAAGTGTTTCTGATAAGTCATTGATGAAACTTCTCAACGGTTTGTAGTGATCTTCTGAAGCAAATAGTGCTATTGCACCCTCACCTGGCTGAAAGGAATGGTTGTTGACAGATTTTGACATATAATTGTATGAAATTACAATACATGACTTAGCCCATTCAAATTTATCCCCAAGTCCTGAAAAATCTGGATCTGAAAAAGTAAATTTCATATTTGCATGTTTATTTTCAACCTTTGTTTTTTTAATTTGTGAAGATTTATCTATTAATGAAGGTAACGAAATAATAGATATTTTTATATTTTCTGGAATTTTCTTTTGATGAAAATCTAAATAATTAAATAGGTTTTTTTCTTTCATTTTTATCAGCTTTAACTATAGTTATGTTTAATGAAAAAACTATATGTCTTAATTACATTATTAGTGCTAGTGCTTATGTAGCGCTCACTTTATTGTGTTGAGCGCCTCCCAAAAAAAGGGAGGTTTTTTTTTAAGGATATTATGGAAGAAAAAATGTTAACTGGTGCCGAGTTGGTCATTAGAGGCTTGGAACATCTAAAAGTTTCAACTATTTTTGGTGTACCCGGTGGGGCAATATTGCCTGCTTATGATCCACTTTATGACAGCCCAATTAGGCATATTCTTGCAAGACATGAACAAGGTTCTGGTCATATGGCTGAAGGGTATGCACAAGCTACAGGTGAGTTAGGAGTAGTAATTGCTACCTCTGGCCCTGGTGCAACAAATCTTATAACATCATTAAACAATGCTCTAATGGATTCAACCCCCTTATTGGCAATTACAGGCCAAGTAGCTAGTGAATCTATTGGTAACGATGCATTCCAAGAGGCCTACACTGTCGGACTTACAATGGCCGCAACTAAACATAACTACCTAATAACTAAAGCAAGCGAAATTCCCCAAGTATTACTCGAAGCAAAACATATTGCAACTACAGGTCGACCTGGTCCAGTATTAGTTGATATTCCTAAAGACATACTTAATGAAAAAGCTAAATGGGTAGAACCTAAACTAATTGATTTACCCGGATATAAACCAACTCTTGATGCAAATCCTAAAATGATCCAACAAGCTGTAAATCTCATTAAGGAGTCAAAAAAGCCTCTCCTATATGTAGGTGGTGGCATCATTCACGCAAAGGCCCATGTTGAATTATATGAACTTGCTAAAAAATATAATATACCTGTTGTGACGACTCTTATGGGTAGAGGCGCTTTTCCTGATGGAGATGAATTATGTTTAGGGATGCCTGGAATGCATGGAAATTATACTGCAACAACCTCCATTCAGAATGCAGATTTACTTATTGCAATAGGTGTTCGTTTTGACGACAGAGTTACTGCTAATCCTAAATACTTTGCTCAAAATGCAAAGGTTATCCATGCTGATATTGATCCAGCAGAAATTGGAAAAGTTAGAGAAGCTGAAGTTCCAATAGTTGGAGATGCTAAAAGTGTTATAAAAGGCATCTTTGAAAAACTTGAATCTGCTGAACTTGAAACTTCTAATTGGATAAATGAGTTAAATACAATGAAAGAGACTTATCCTTTAAATTATAAGCAAGAAGATAACGGTCCACTAAAGGTTCCATACGTTCTTGAAGAACTTCAAAAGATGTCAGATGAAGACTCAATTGTTGTTTCTGGTGTTGGGCAGCATCAAATGTGGATATCTCTTCATTGGAAGTTTACAAAGCCAAATACTTGGTTAAATTCAGGTGGATTGGGCACTATGGGGTATTCTCTACCAGCAGCAATTGGAGCAAAGGCGGCATTTCCAGAAAAGCAGGTCCTAGCACTTGATGGTGATGGCTGTTTTCAAATGACATGCCAAGAGCTCATAACTGCTTCAACAGAGAACATTCCTCTTAAAATAGTCGTCTTTAACAATGGAAATCACGGAATGGTTAGGCAGTGGCAGAAAATTTTTTACAACAACCGTTTCTCAGCATCAGAACTTACGCACCACACACCTGACTATGTCAAGCTTGCTGAGGCAATGGGAGCAGTTGGGCTGAGGATGGAACAAAAATCTGAAGTAAAAGATGTTTTTGAAAAAATGTTAGAAATTAAAGATAAGCCAGTACTGGTTGATTGTGTTGTAGATCCTGATGATATGGTTTTCCCAATGGTTCCTGCGGGTGGTAGTAACGATATAATTATCCTTAATGAAGAGGATTTAAAAGAACTATGAGTGAAAGAATATTAAGCGTTCTTGTTGAAGACAAACCTGGTGTCCTAGCACGAATTTCATCAACAATATCAAGAAGAGGCTTTAACATCAATTCTCTATCTGTGGGTCCAACGAATATTGATGGAAGGTCAAAAATGACAATAGTCACAGAGTTGGAATCTGTTGAACAAGTTAAAAAACAATTAAATAAACTTATCAATGTAATAAAAATAGTTGAGCTAGATCCTGACAACACTATTGAATCTGAAGTGTTGTTGATGAAAGTTTCAATTAACAAAGATACTCAGACATCTGTTATTGAGAAAGCAAGTTTATCTGGCGCGAAATCAGTTGATGTTGGTCAAAACTATGCTGTATTTGAACTTACTGGAACCTCAAAAGAACTTAAAAAATTTGAAAATCTTTTAAAACCATATGGAATTATTGAAATGATACGTGGCGGCCGAATTGCTATTCAATCTAATTTATAAAAAGGAGAAAGTAAATGGAAACAAAAATTATTTATGATGACCAAATAAATGGTGATTTAATTAAAGAAAAGAAAGTCGCTGTTATCGGTTTTGGTAGCCAAGGACATGCTCACGCACTTAATCTTCATGAATCTGGAGTGGATGTCACAGTTGGACTAAGGGAAACATCTGAAACATTTTCAAGGGCAAAAGAAATGGGTCTTAATGTTTCAAATGTAGAAGATGCCGTTTCGAATTCTGAAGTTGTTATGCTTCTTCTCCCCGATCAATTAATGGCTGATGTTTACAATGAAACTATAGCCCCTTTAATGAAAGAGAATTCTACTTTACTTTTTGCCCATGGTTTTAATATTCATTTTAATGAAATAAAGCCTAGAGAAGATATCTCAATTGCGATGATTGCGCCAAAAGGGCCCGGACATTTATTACGAAGAACATATTCAGAAGGTTCAGGTATGCCTTGCTTGGTAGCTGTAGAAAGTGATACTAATGGAAATACACATGAGTTAGCACTTTCCTATGCATCAGCAATAGGGGGCGGTCGAGCTGGTGTTTTGAATACAACTTTTAAAGAGGAAACTGAAACTGATTTATTTGGAGAGCAAGTCGTTCTGTGCGGAGGGTTAACAGAACTAATAAAGAATGGTTTTGAAACTTTAGTTGAAGCAGGTTATCAACCAGAAAGTGCATATTTCGAAACATTACATGAAGTAAAGTTAATTGTTGATCTCATGTACGAGGGTGGTTTTGAGTGGATGAGACACTCTATTTCGGACACCGCAGAATATGGAGATTTTTCAAGAGGTCCAAGAATTGTTAATGAAGATACTAAAAAAGAAATGAAGAAAGTATTAGAAGAAATACAGTCGGGATCATTCGCTAAAGAGTTTATGGCTCAGTCAAGAGAAGGCTCACCATTTATGAACCAAAAAAGAGAAGAGGCTTCAAAACACCAAATCGAAGAAGTTGGTAAAGAGCTGAGATCAATGATGCCATTCTTAAGTGCAAAGGATGTTAAAAAAGACAAATGAGTGATGACCAACTAATCATTTTCGATACAACTTTGAGGGATGGAGAACAAAGCCCTGGAATAGCACTTACTCCTTCAGAGAAATTATTGATTGCTCAGCAATTAGAGAAGTTAAAAGTAGATGTTATTGAAGCAGGTTTTGCAGCATCCTCCCCTGGTGACTGGGAGGGAGTTAATTTAATTGCGAAAAATATACAAGACTCAAAAATTGCGTCATTAGCGAGATGTGTACCAGATGATATTGAAAAAGCATGGGAAGCTATTAAAGTTGCAAGAAAATCAAGAATTCATGTATTTACTTCAACCTCAGATATCCATATGGAGCATATGCTAAGAAAAACTAAGGAAGAAGTATTACACGATGCTAAAGAATCTGTTAGATACGCAAAAAAATTATGTGATGATATTGAATTTTCAGCCCAAGATGCAACAAGGACTGACAAAGACTTTCTAATTGAAATACTCAAAGTAGCAGTTGAAGAAGGTGCAACTACCATAAATGTCCCAGATACTGTTGGTTACGCGACTCCCTCAGATTATCTAGAACTTCTTAAAGGTGTTTACGATGAAGTTAAGGGGAAGAATGAAGATATAATCATCTCAACTCACTGTCATAATGACCTTGGTCTTGCGGTTGCGAACTCTCTTACAGCAATTAAAGCGGGTGCAAGGCAAATTGAAGGTGCAATTAATGGTATTGGGGAAAGAGCCGGTAATACCTCTACTGAAGAAATAATTATGGCCGTAAAGACTAGGCAAGATCAATATGGTGTAGATATAAATGCAGAGACAACTGAAATATTAGAAACTTCAAGATTAGTTTCAAAATTGACTGGTTATCCAGTTCAATACAATAAAGCTGTAGTTGGGAAAAATGCGTTCAGTCATGAGTCTGGTATTCATCAACATGGTTACTTAAGAAATAGTATGACTTACGAAATCATGACTCCAGATTCAGTAGGTCAAGAAGCTAAAATTATTCTCGGTAAGCACTCTGGACGCGCTGGATTTAAAGATGCTCTGGACAAATTAAACATAGTCTTAGATGATGAAGCTTTTAACTCAAGTTTCGATACATTTAAAAAACTAGCAGATAGAAAAGGTGAGATTGTTGAGAATGAACTACGTGCAATTGTCGGTCAAGTAGAAACAACTTCATCTGAAGTTAAACTTATATCAGTTTCGGTAAATAGTAAAGACCAGTATGCATCTGCAAGTGTTACTCTTAATGTTCAAGGAATAGAAAAAACTGAGGAAGCTGAAGGTGATGGAATGATACATGCAGCATTTACTGCGGTTAAAAAAATACTGCAAACGGATGCAACCCTTATAGATTATAGAGTTGAAAGTATAACTAAAGGTGCTGATGCTACAGCTGAAATAGTTACAATAATAAACGATGGCCATAACTTAAAACAAGGAAGAGCAGTTTCAACTGATGTTGTACAGGGTTCTGTTGAATCTTTCCTGAATGCTCTAAATCGATGATGAAAAATTACAATATATCACTTTTAGCGGGAGATGGTACTGGTCCAGAAGTTGTAAATGAAGCTGTAAAGATACTTGAAAAAACTCAATCAGATTATGGAGTGAATTTTAATTTTACAGAAAATAATCTAGGTGGTGAAAGATATTTGTCATCCAATGAACTTGTTACACAAAAAGATATAGATGAACTTGGAAGTAGTGATTCAATTCTTCTTGGAGCTATAGGACACCCAGATGTAAAGCCAGGGATACTTGAGCAGGGCATTTTACTTAAATTAAGAAAAGAGTTTGACCAGTACATTAACCTTCGCCCAGTAGTTTTATATCCTGGTGTTGAAACTCCTTTAGCAAACAAACAACCTGAAGATATAAATTTTACTGTTGTTAGAGAAAACACAGAAGGACTTTATGCAGGTGCTGGAGGATACATTCACTACGGTACTGAAAGTGAAGTAGCGACTCAAGAATCAATAAACACCTACAAGGCTATCCACAGGTGTATTTTATATGCATTTGAATATGCGAAAAATAATGACAGAAAAAAGATTACTCTCTGTGCTAAAACAAATGTTTTGACTTATGCCCATGATTTATGGGAACGTATTTTTTATGATGTCGCCAAAGATTATCCTGAAATTGAAACTGATTATGGTCATGTTGATGCAGTATGCATGTGGATGGTTAAAAACCCAGAATGGTTCGATGTTATTGTAACTGACAATATGTTTGGTGATATTATTACTGATTTAGGTGCAATGATTCAAGGAGGGATGGGAATAGCTGCCGGAGGTAATATTAATCCCAATGGAGTTTCTATGTTTGAACCTATCGGCGGATCAGCTCCAAAATATACAGGAAAAAATGTTATTAATCCCCTAGCTTGTATTGCAGCAGCTTCTATGATGTTAACTCAATTAGGTGAAATTGAATATGGTAGAGATATTGAAAATGCAATTATTACAACAGCTCAAAAATTGGACTCGCTTTCAGCAGGCAAAATGGGTCTCTCCACCACTGAAGTTGGGGATACTGTATTGGAATCCATAAAAGCAAAATAATCATGGAGAATGAAGAAACTTATCTTCAATCATTGATATTAAATAGAAAAATAGTGAGAAACTATATCAATAGTGATCTATCATTTCCCGAGCTGAAGAAAATACCAGAATACGCTATAAAAATACCAACTGCTGGATTTTCTAGGGGAATCGAAATTATACATATTTCAGAAAAAGAAAACATTGAGATGATGGCGAAGTATTCAAATGAAGAGTTTTATGTCTCCAAAGGGTACGAAAAATGGCTATCAAAATCAATATCATTATTTTTAATAATTATAAATGAAGAGGCATATCATCAGAGATATATAGAAAATGATAAAATTAATTCGGTAAATTCAAAGGAATGGACAACTCCTTATTGGTATGTTGATGCCGGTGCAGCCATGATGAACTGCATGTTATTGATAGAGGAAACTGGTCTTAAAAGTGGGTTTTTAGGTTCTCACAATATAGATTTAGATAAAATAAAAAATCACCTTTCTATACCAAGTGAATATTTACTATTAGGATTTGTAACAGCTGGTGTTGAAAAAATAATTGATAAAAAAAAGATAAACACAAAAAGAAAGAAGTTAATACATAATGAATATTTCAGCAAATAAAACGATCACCTCTCTTGCGAACCCCGAACTAAAATTTTTAATTTCTTTATCAAAAAACAAAATCAGGAAATCTGAAAATAAATCACTTGCTGAAGGATATAGGGAAAATAAGTCCTTGATAGCGTCAGATTATGAAATAGATACTCTATATATTTGTGAAGAACTTTTTATCGGAGAAAATAATTATGCATTACTTAGTTCTTTTAATAAAAAAAATGTAAGGATAGTTACTCTTACAAAAAAAGTTTTTGAGGCAGTCTCTTACAGAGATAGACCTGATGGAATACTCTCCTTGTTTATCCAAAAAGATTTAACTGTAAGTGAAAATATTATTAATGGACCTATATTGATTGCAGATCAAATAGAAAAACCTGGAAATCTTGGAACTATGATCAGAACTGCAAAATCTTTAGGTCTAGAAAATATTTTTTGTAGTGATGAAATTACTGACTTTTATAATCCAAATGTTATCAGATCTTCTATTGGTCACCTCTTTAGTATGAACCTTATTAGTGATAGCACTACTAATATTATTAATTTACTTAAGCAGGAGAATTATCAAATAATTTTAATGGATCCTGAATCTGAAAAACCCCTTAAAGGTTTTCAACCAGAAAATAACTTCGCTTTAATTATCGGATCAGAGCAATATGGTATTTCAGACGCATGGCTCAATACTGAAAGTGTAAAATTAAAAATTAAATCTTTGAATGAGGTTGATTCAATCAATGCCTCGACAGCTTCCGCAATATCGCTGTGGGAATTATTGAGGTAAGCAGTATGACCTCTCCAATCTGTGTTCTGGACGTTGAAACTACAGGTTTCGAACCTGGCCCAGCAGAAATTCTTGAATTATTTATTTTAAAGGTTCAAAATGACGAAATTATTGATGAGTTTTACTCTTTGTTTAGACCTAATTCCAACATATTGAATTCTCATATACATGGAATAACAGATGAAAAAGTTGAACACTCTCCTTTGATTTCTGACAAAGCAAATGAAATTCTTGATTTTATTGATGGATCTATCTTAATGGGACATAATATTGATAATTTTGATATAAAATTTCTTAATCATTTCTTAAAAGTTGAACTTCCAAATACTACTATTGATACTTTAATTATCAGCAGATCAATACTTGGAAGTAAAATTAAAAACCATAAGCTGAAAACATTAGCAGAATACTTCAATGTTGTGACACCTACACATACGGCAAGAGATGATGTAATGACCACTTTTGAAGTTTATAAAAAACTATCTTCAATACAATAATCTAGTGAGCATTAATTACTTATCAGCACCAAATCTAACTCTTGGTTATGAAAACAGTATAGTAATAGACGACTTAGAACTGTCTCTTGACGACAGTAAGGATTATCAGATTATAGGAGGAAACGGTGCTGGTAAATCAACCTTACTAAATTTTATATCAAATAACTTTCATGGAAATATTTTTGACTCAACAGTAGAACTTAAGAAGGTGCGGATACTGGAAATATCTAGTGATTTTACCCTTATTGAAAATCTGAGTTTACTTGAAAATTGTATGTACTTTACAAAAAATACTATTTCAGAAAAAGATGTTTACAAAGCTCTAGATGAATATGAAATTACTCCCTTTAAAAATGACCTTTTACATAAATTTTCTAGTGGCATGATTAAAAGGTCAGAATTAGCTATCGCTATGTTAATTAACCCTGATGTACTTTGTATTGATGAGCCGTTGAATTATTTAGATAAAAAAGGTTCAGAAATACTTGCTGAATCACTAAAAAAAAGAAGTAATGATGGTCGAAGTACTATTTTGTCCTCTCAAGAACCTTTAAATTTATTCATTAGGAAATGTGAGACGATCGATTTAAATGTTTAGCAACAACTACCTTATAAAAAAAGAGATTCTTGTTGAATATAGAAATAATACTTCATTATTTCTTATAACCCCAACTATGGCAGTTCTCATATTGATTTTCCCTATATTATCCGAAAATAGATTTGTTGTTGATAACGACTTTTTTATTATCAACCAGCTACTTTTTCTAATTGTATTTACAACTTTATTTTCAATAAGAAGTCCCTTAAATCAAAATAAACTTCTTCGAGAGTTAAATTTTGGAAATATTAGAAGAAAAGATTTCTTTATTTACAAAACTATCTCTGAATTTATAATTTTTTTTCCTCAGGCTTTAATTTTACTCGCTCTATTTTCAGTTTTTACAAATACGGGAATACAGAATAATATGTTATATTTTCTTATCTCCATTGTATTCTTTTCAATAAATGCCTTGATGGTAAACATCATTTTTCAAATGTTTACTAGCTTTAGTAATCGATTCGTACAGTTTATCTTGATGGTACCTGTTTTTATGTCATTATCTTTTTTTGTTGCCCCAATCTGGTTAGGTATAAACCCAAATTTAACTAATATTTACTTATTAATGTATTTAGGAGTTACATTGGTAATTTTTTCTTACACTAATTGGTTCTTAGAAAGAGATTAGAGATGATTTTTTACGGTTCAATGATTTTATGGGCTTTAACAGTCTCATTTGGCCCCTTTGATGCTACACAGGGAATTTCTTCAAAACTACTCTACATTCATGTACCAACTGTTTGGATAGCCTATTTGGGATATACCCTCACATTCATTTATTCGTTATTATTCATAATTAAAAAAGAATTTAAATATGACGTCCTTGCTTCTTCAAACGCTAAATCAGGAGTAATTTTTACAGTAATTACACTTCTATCCGGATCTGCTTGGGGGAAAGCAACTTGGGGTACTTGGTGGGTCTGGGGAGATGCTAGATTGAACTTAACTGCAATATTGCTACTTGTATACCTGGGCTACTTAGCGTCAAGAAGATTTAGTGATGATTTAGGTAAGACTGCAAAAAATTCATCTTTTATAGGTATATTTGGAATAATCCAATTACCCATTCTGCATTTTAGTGTGATTTGGTGGAGATCAGTTCATCAACAAGCGTCCATACTTAGTCAAGAAACTGTCTCAACCGGAAATGCTCCTATGTCATCAGATATTCTTACTACTCTTTTAGTATCCGTAGTTTTAGTAACATTAATACATCTTTCAGTAGTAAAGAAGTTTCGATCTACTGCTCATAAGTTATGGAATGAATACTTGAATCCAGAGAACAGAGTTAAAATTTAATCAAGTGAACAAAAATTTTATATATATTTTGTTGGGAATCTCCCTGGTAGTGTTTGCAAGTGTGAGATTAGCCTCTAATAATACAATTTTTTATTACACCACTAGCGAAGCATTTGTAAACATCGACACGACTAACTCTGAAAGATTAAAACTCGGAGGTTTTGTTGTCAATAAATCTATATCGAAAACAGCAAATGCTGAAACAAACTTTACTATTACGGATGGAAGCAGTGACGTAGAAATTATTTTTGACGGTTACATTCCTGATCTTTTCCAAGAAGAGATGGGAGTTATTCTTGATGGGTATTTCGAGAATGAAGTTTTCTATTCAGATGACATGTTGGTAAAACATGACAACGAATATATTTCTGATGATGGTCAGACATATGATGTCGAAAATTATTCAAAATGATTTCAAGCATTGGAATTGTAATAAGTTGGGCATGTTTATTTAATCTTTTAATCTTGCTTATAACGAAAAATCAATTTCGAATACAACTACTAGTTAGATTAAACTTACTAATTAATTTTTTACTCTTCTGCATCTTAGAAATTGCATTATTTTTAAATGATTTTTCGATAAGCTACGTAGCTAATTATTCAGCGACTACTACTCCACCAGTTTATAAATTTGCATCATTATGGGGCTCATTAGATGGTTCCATCCTGTTGTGGAATCTTATACTTGCAGTTTATTTTTTAATATATCTTAAATATTATAAAAAAAGTGAAGAGGTTGTTGATATCAAAATTTACACAACAATAATAATATTTTTTACTAGCTACACAATATTTAGTTCTTCTCCTTTTGCGGGATGTATAGAGCTGTCATCAATTGGTTGTCAGTCTTCCTCACTATTGCCTTTTCAAGATCTAGTAATGTCTTCTCAGGGTAGAGGACCTAATCCTTTGCTCCAAAACCATCCCTTGATGGCAATACACCCTCCAATTCTATATCTTGGATACATTGGTCTCGTACTACCTTTTGTTATTACAACAAGTTACCTATACAGAAAAGATACAAATAGAAACTGGATTAAGCTTGCTGCAGATTCCACCTTCTATCCATGGTTATTTTTAACAGCAGGTATTACTCTTGGTGCAGCATGGTCATATGAGGTTTTGGGTTGGGGTGGCTACTGGGCTTGGGATCCTGTAGAAAATGTATCCTTTATTCCCTGGCTTCTAGCAACAGCATTTTTACATTCATCAAAAGCTCAAATAAATGAATCTACATTACTAAATTGGAACTATTTTCTTGGAGGTCTAATGTTTTTATCAACAATATTTGGTACATTCATTACCCGCTCAGGTGTTTTAATTTCGGTTCATGCCTTTTCAAATGGAAATATAGGTATTTTCTTACTTTCAGGATTAGCCATTTTTACCTTATTTTTTATCTATACAGGATCAAGAAATGTTCAATATTTTGCAACATCAAAAAAATTAGATAACTTTTTTGGTAAATCAGGTTTTTTTATTGTTAACAATATTCTTCTTTTTATTTCAGCTCTGATTATTTTTATAGGTACAATTTATCCTATATTTTATGAGACTTTCTATTCAAGACAATTAACTATTGGTAGAACTTTTTTTGATATTCTAGTGGGTCCAATATTACTCCTTCTATTATTGCTGATGAGCTTCTCTATAAAACTTAGTGTTGCGAATATAAATTTATCAAGTTGGTTCAAAAAGAATATTGTTACAATAAATGCTGCACTAATAATCACAATCACAATTTCTTACATTTATAGCCTGGGGTATTTAGGAATAGTAACTATTTTTGGTGCAGTAACATTAACTCTTTCTGGATTAATTAATATACTACCAAAAGTCAAAACCAGAAGGTTAAGTGGTTCGTATTGGACAGGTCAAGTTGCACACATTGGCATTGCAGTATTTAGTATTGGATTAATATTAAATGTTACTCAGAGCTATTCATCAGAATTCATTACAACTGATGAGGGGAATATTAATTTTGCTGGAAACACATATGTAATAGATAAAGCATATGAAGTTTCAAGAGAAGAAAAAGATATTATTAATTTACCTATAACATCCGGAAGTAAAATTAAAAATGCCTCCCTTAATATATTTAAAAACTCTTCCCAACAAGCTATAAGCTCTCCTGCAATATTCAGAAACATAGAATCTGACACATACGTAACAATTAAATTTATTGATAATGAAAATTATAAATTAATATTTAGAAAAAATTATGGAATATTGATTATGTGGCTTGGATTAGCGTTGACCACTACATCAGTCATCCCAAAGGTTAGAAAAATTGAAAAATAAATACATATTTTTTGGTTTACTACTATTAGTCATATTGTTACCTCTTGTTTACGAAGATGATGAATCAAGATATGAAAAATGGAGCAAGAATTTATTATGCCCAGTATGTCAGGGTGAAACTATTTTTGACTCACCCTCAGAGTACGCAGATGACATGCGTGCAATTTTAGATGATCAGATATCAAAAGGCTTGACCGATCAAGAAATTTACTCCTATTGGGTAACAAGATTTGGAGAGAGGATAATTACAAATCCTCAAAATAATAATATTGAAATAATCCTTATCCCTATGTTGGTTTCAATAATATTTACAATATATTTTCTACAGAAGGTACGACGATGAACAAATGGCTACTTTCTCTTGTTGGTGTCTTTTCCCTTTTTTGTATTATCTTTATAAATTTGAATAACAATGCTCAGACTACTGTCAGAACAAATACTGATCTAGATAGTGTAAGTAACGAAGAAATGGAAATTGTAGTTAATGAAAATCCTGAAATATTTCCAATGAGAATAGCACTGGGCGATAGATATTTTGAAGATGCAAATTATTCCAAAGCACTTCCCCACTTCATGTATGTCGCAGAAAATACTTTAGATGCTGAATTAAAAAGTTATTCACTTGCTCAAATAGGATGGATGGTTTATGAATCAGGAAATAAAGAAGTAGCAATAAATTATTTAAATGAATCAATTTCAATAAATCCAGATTCGATTATCTCTAATTCCTATCTTGGAGTTTTGTACTTACAGGAACCTTCAACTCGAACTAAAGGAGTTGAAATTATTAACAATCTGTTGCTTGCTGATAATTTAGCAGATGAGGACAGAGACTTTTTGGAAAGAATAATTGCTGATTATGAGAAATAAGATCTTTATTCTGATAATCTTTCTTTCTAGTTGCTCAAATCTTGCAATTTCTGAGGACATAATTAAAGTAAATGATCTAGAGATTGAATCACTGCAAAATCTAGATCCAAATGAAACTAGGAACCTAAATAACGATTTTCTGATTGTTAATTACTGGGCATCTTGGTGCTTGGAATGTATTGAAGAACATGATTTATTGATTTCATTAAATCAAATCCAAGCATTTCAAGGAAATGTTGTTTTGATAAGTTTTCAAGATAATATATCAAATGCAAATGATTTTCTTGAAAAGTTTGGCTACGGTGACTTAATCTATTTAATTGACAATAAAAGTAAATTTGCAATTAATTCAGGTGTATTCGGTGTGCCTGAAACACATATTATCAAAAATGGAGAAATTATAAAAAAATACATTGGGCCACTTACATTTAATGATATAGAAGAAATTATAGTTTTATATTCATAACTAATTAATACTTAGCTAAAGTGATACTGAGATGGATAATCGCGATTTATCGAGGAAAGTCCGGACACTATAGAGCAGAGAG
>ERZ1049444.65-NODE-65-length-111748-cov-11.433375_pt1 | contig 111748 bp, 112 predicted proteins | sample MGYA00383101_ERZ1049444 | MGnify/ENA primary metagenome ERZ1049444 (study PRJEB29581, sample SAMEA5548371) | metagenome | biome: marine; feature: coastal; material: water | depth 50 m | study: Short-term variability in the microbial, nano- and picoplankton... | reverse complement strand
AAATTAATTCAGAAATTGTTTTAAGTGCAGTTGGAATTAAATCAAATACTGAAAACATTGGTTTAGAAGATATTGGTATTAAATTAGAAAATGATAAAATTTTAGTTGATGAATATTACCAAACTAATGTTAAAGGGTATTATGCAATTGGTGATGTTGTTAAAGGGCAAGCTCTAGCACATGTAGCTTCAGCAGAAGGAATTCTTTGTGTTGAAAAAATTGCTAATATGGATGTGTCTCCTCTAGATTATAATAATGTTCCTGGGTGCACTTATTGTTCGCCAGAAATTGCATCAGTTGGTCTAACAGAAGAAAAAGCTATTGAGAAAGGTTACGATATTAAAGTGGGGAAATTTCCATTTAGTGCATCTGGTAAAGCGCAAGCATCAGGTAAAAGTGAGGGGTTTGTAAAAGTTATTTTTGATTCCAAATATGGAGAATGGCTTGGATGTCATATGATTGGTGAAGGAGTTACAGACATGATAGCAGAAGTAGTTTTAGGAAGAAAGTTAGAAACTACTGGGCATGAGGTACTTAAGGCTATTCATCCGCATCCTACAATGAGTGAAGCTGTAATGGAGGCTGTTGCAGATGCATATGATGAAGTTATTCACTTATAAGTTTCAATGAAGCTTGAGATAGCTAAATCATAACTCATTAATCCAAAGCCCATAACTATCCCTTTTACGTGGGCACTTAAAAATGATTTTTGACGAAATTCTTCTCTTGAATATGTATTTGAAATATGAACTTCTATAACTGGAATCGATATTGACCTAATTGCATCACCTATTCCTACTGATGTATGAGTATAAGCAGCAGCATTAATAATTATTCCATCAAAATCAAATCCAACATCTTGAATTTTATCAATTAATTCACCTTCAATATTGGATTGAAAATAATGTAGTTCAATACTTTTAAACTTTGATTTTAATTTTTTAAAGTAAACTTCAAAATTCTGATCACCATAGATATCTTTTTCTCTTGTTCCTAATAAATTTAAATTGGGACCATTAATAATTTGTAATTTCATTAAAATATTTTTTTAAATATGAATATAGCATTTAATTAAGCAATTTTATATATGAATTGGGATGTAGCCCTTGATAATTTTAAAAATTATCTTAAAATAGAAAGAAATTTATCTATAAATACAATAGAAAGTTATTTATTTGATATAAAAAAACTGATTAATTTTTTGAAAAAAAATAAAATTGAAAAAAATCCAAATGAGTTAACATCAAAAATTACAAAAGAATTTATATATAATATTTCAAAAAAAGTTAAACCCCCTACTCAAGCTAGAATTATATCAGGAATTAGGCGTTTCTTCGATTATTTAATATTAGAAAATTTAATTGAGAAGAACCCAATGGATAATATAGAATCTCCTAAATTAGGAACTAATCTTCCAAATACACTAACGATAGAAGAAATTGATAAAATTATATCCACTATTAAATTAGGTTCTAAAACTGGATTAAGGAATGTTGCTATTATAGAATTATTATATAGTTGTGGACTTAGAGTTTCTGAACTAATTAATTTAAAAATTTCTGATTTATTTTTTAAAGAATCATTAATAAAAGTTACTGGAAAGGGAAATAAAGAAAGGTTTGTACCAATTAGTAAACAATCTCAAATATATATTAATAACTATCTGCAAGATGTAAGGTCTTATCAAAAAATTAAAAAAGGTTTTGAAGACACCCTTTTTTTAAATGAAAGAGGAACTATTCTTTCAAGAGTTATGATCTTTCTAATTCTAAAAAAATTAAAAAATGCATCAAATATTAAGAAAAAAATAGGGCCACATACATTAAGGCATTCTTTTGCAACTCACTTAATAGAAAATGGAGCAGATTTAATAACAATTCAAAAAATGATGGGACATGAAAGCATAACAACAACTGAAAGATATTTACACGTAAACAAGAAGCACTTAATCGATTCAATGATGAAATTTCATCCAAGAACAAAAAAATAACATTATTTGTTTATAACTAATCTAAATCCTTCTCCATGAATATTTTGAATTTCAACACTTGGGTCTTTGGTCAAATATTTTCTAATTTTAGCAATATAAACATCCATACTTCTTGAAGTAAAATAATTATCATCATTCCATATTTTTACTAAAGCTAATTCTCTAGGCATTAAATCATTAAGGTAGTTTAATAGCATCCTTAATAATTGATTTTCTTTAGGAGATAATTTTATAATAGGTTCTGACTCAAATTGTAATGTTCTTAATTTTGAATTGAATTTAAATTTAGCAAATTTAAATTCATGTTTAACAATCTCTTTACTATTTATTAGCTTTTTTCTTTTAAAAATAGATTTAATTTTAAGTAGTAAGATATCAGAATCAAAAGGTTTAGTTAAATAATCATCAGCTCCAATTTTGTAACCTTTTAAAACATCTTCTTTTAAAGTCTTTGCAGTTAAAAAAAACAATGGAACATCTTTATCAATTTCTCTAATTTCTTTTGCTAAAGTAAAGCCGTCTTTAAAAGGCAACATAACATCTAAAACACATAAACCAAATTGGGATTTTTTAAATTTTTCTAATCCTTCAATTCCGTTTTTTGCTAAAACCACATTATAAGAATGAAGGGTCAGAAAATCATTTAATAATGCTCCAAAATTAATATCATCCTCAACCAATAAAATATTTTTATCACTATTTTTCATTCTTTGTTTTTAAATTATTTGTTGGAAGATTTATAGAAAAAGTACTTCCAACTCCTACTTTACTTTCTACATAAATTGTGCCATTATGTAAATCCAATATCTTTTTAACATAAGATAGACCTAAACCATGTCCTCTAACATTATGAATATCTCCTGTGGTTTCTCTATAAAATTTTTGAAATATCTTGTCTTTAACATCCGTATTCATTCCCATACCATTATCTTTAATTTTAACCAATAATGAATTTTCTAAATTAGAAGTTTGAATACTAATTTTAGGATCTTCTTTAGAATATTTAATAGCATTTTCTAATATATTAACAAAAACATTAATTAAATTTTCATTTGAAACAAAAATTTTTGACTTTAAAGCAGAAAAATTTAATGAAACATCAACATTTCTATCTTTAAATAATAAATCTAAATGAGAAATAGCTTTTTCTAAAATATCATGAATATCACAAATAGATTTTTTTAAAATATTTTCTTTTCTTTCTAGCTGAGACATCCTCAATACATTTTCAACCTGAAAATTCATTCTTTCATTCTCATCCTTTATCATTTTTAAATATTTATTTCTTTTATTCAAGTCATTTTGTATTTTATCATTATTTATTGCATCTAATGCCAATTTAATTGTAGCAATTGGAGTTTTAAACTCATGTGTCATGTTATTAATAAAATCTGATTTTATTTCAGATACTTTTTTTTGTTTTAAAATTTGATAAATAGTAGAAGAAAAAGTTATAATTATTGTTAAAGTAAATAATAGTGATAAAAGAATTAAATTAATTAATGAAGATCTTATATATAGTTTTCTTTCTGGAAAAGCAATAACTAATTCAAAGTCACTATCTCCTTTCTCATTAACAAATAATGGAGATTTATATTTTTTCAAACCATATAAATTTGTATAATTATCTGATCCTACTTTTGTAGCAAAACTTCCATTAAAAACTCTATATTGAAAAGGAATATCAATATCTCTATCTCTTAATTCTCTCTGTAATAAAAGTTCAAGTTCAACATTGGTTAATCTTCTATGAATAGGTTTTAATGCAGCAAGTTCCATAAATACAGAAGCATATTTAGCTTTATCCATCAAAGAAAGTCTTTCAACTCTTTGCAACCTTTCAATACTACTCATATTTTTCATTTCTCTATCAAATGCTTCATCAATTATAGTCGTTGTCTTTAAACCTTTATATTCTAGAATTGAAGAGGTATCACTGACATTAGGTTCAAATAATTTAGCAGAAATATTATAATCTTCTTCTAATATTCCATGAGAATATATATAAGTTTGATTAGTATTTTCGTTTCTTTCAACATATTTAAAAACTGCAGTTAGTTGGGATTCTTTTGGCGAACCTATACTATCTACTAATTTTTGATATACAGCTAAATAATCTCTTAATTCTCTGCTTTGAATTTGTTCAGAAACTGATTTTAATGCTTGATTTATATTTAAAGAAAATTGTTCTTCTTTATTATCTAATGTAGTTTTAATCCAAAAACCTTGGACCAATATGATACCTATAAGAGCAATACTCATTATAAAAATTAGAGTAAAATAAATCTTCTTATTCATTTTATAAATTAATCTATAATAGTGTCATTATTTAAATTTTTTGTTAAGACATTCTATCATTTTTAGAACTGTTTTTTTAGTTTCTTTTAAAGAATTATTCTTTATTAAGTAATCACATAAGGTAATTTTCTCATCATCACTCCATTGATTGAGAATTCTAGTCATTATATCCTTTTTAGATAAATTATCTCTTTCTTTTACTCTCTTAATTCTTTCCTCAAGATCTGAAACAACTAAAATATTAAAATCATTGTTTTTATAAGACCCTGTTTCAAATATAAGAGCTGATTCAAAAATAACGTATTTTGAAAAAACACCTTTTTTCCAATCATTAAAATCATTATACACAAAAGGATGAACCAAAGAATTGATCTTTATTATCTCAGATTCATTATTAAATACAATATTTGAAAGATATGCCCTATTTAATTTATTGTTTATATATGATTTTTTTCCAAATTTTTGAATTATATTTTTTTTTAATTCAATAGAAGAATTCATTAATATTTTAGCTCTTGAATCAGAGTCATAAACTGGAATCCCTTCACTTATTAATATTTTTGAAACCGTAGATTTTCCAGAGCCAATTCCTCCAGTAAGGCCTATATTTTTCATTTCAATCTAGTAAAAACTAACTTCTTTTAAAGCCAATTTAATATAAATAATTTTTAAAATAGTTTTAGGGGCCTAAATAAGTGAAAAATAAATTAATCAGAAGGTGAAATTATATCAATTATTTCTTGACTTACTCCTACATTTGAAAACCCACCATCATTATATAAATTTTGAAGAGTAACTCTTTTTGTTAAATCTGAAAATAAAGTAACAGTATAATTAGCACAATCTAAAGCTGTAGCATTTCCTAATGGAGACATCTTTTCAGCATAAGATATAAAGCCATCAAATCCCTTAACTCCTTTTCCTGCAGTTGTAGGTGTTGGTGATTGAGAAATTGTATTTACTCTAACATTTTTTTCTTTTCCAAAAAAATACCCAAAGCTTCTAGCAATTGATTCTAAGTAAGCTTTATTATCAGCCATGTCGTTATAATTAGGAAAAACTCTTTGTGCGGCCATGTAAGAAAGAGCAACAATACTAGACCATTCATTCATTGCATCTAATTTATATAAACTTTGAAGTAATTTATGAAACGAAACTGCTGAAACATCCCACCCTTTTGCCATCCAATCATGATTTAAATCTGTATAATGTTTTCCTTTTCTAACGTTAACAGACATGCCAATAGAATGTAAAACAAAATCAATTTTACCTCCAAATATATCCATAGTATTATTAATAAGGTTTTCTAAATCCTCTAATTTAGTAGCATCAGTTGGAATAAGTTTTGAATTTGTTTTTTTTGCTAGTAGATCAACTTGACCCATTCTCAATGCTATTGGAGCATTAGTAAGAACAAACTTACCTCCTTCTTCATAAACTCTTTCTGCTGTTTTCCAAGCAATTGAATTTTGATCCAAAGCTCCAAAAATAATTCCTTTTTTCCCTTTTAAAAGATTATATGACATAATTTTATTTTAAAGATAATATTAATTAAGCAACTCTTTAGCATGTGTTAATGCAGAAGAAGAAATAATGTCACCAGAAAGCATTTTAGCAATTTCTTCTACTCTTTCTTCACTGTTTAATTTCTTGATTTTAGTATTAGTTATTCCTGATTTTTGATATTTATATACATTATATTGATTTTCCCCTTTTGCTGCAATTTGAGGTAGATGAGTAATAGAGATAATTTGCATTGTTTTACTCATATTCAACATTAAATTTGCCATAGCATTAGACATCTCTCCAGAAATTCCAGTATCAATTTCATCAAATATCATTGTTGGTAAATTTAAATGCTTAGATAAAATAGATTTTATTGATAAAAGAATCCTAGAAAGTTCTCCACCAGAAACAACTTTGAAAATTGGCGAATAATCAATTCCTTTATTTGCTGAGAAAAGAACTTCAACAATATCATTTCCATATTTATTATAATTTTCAGATTCTTTTATATTAAAAATAAAAGAAGAATTTTTCATTCCAAGACTACCTAAAATAGATTCGATTTGATTTTTTAAGTTTGGTAATACTTTCTTTCTTGAAATAGATATTTTTTTTGATTGTTCTTTTAATAAAGATTCTTTTAAAAGAATCTCATTTTTCAAATTTTCTATATCGATAATTATATTATTATTTTTCTCTAACTTTTCTTCTAGATTATTAGTTACCTGAATTAGATCTGAAATTGAATTAACAGAATGCTTTTTTTGAAGATTATAAATTAAATTTAACCTTGACTCCATCTCCTCTAATTCAAAGGGGTTATTGTTAAAATCTGATGACGATCCTATTAGTTCTAATTTTATGTCTTCTAATTCAATTAAAACACTTTCAATTCTTTCTTTAACTACAGAGTATTTATCAGAAAATTTTGAAATATTACTTAATATAAAATTTAAATTTCTTATCTGATTTTCTATACTTTTTTCATCGTTCTGAATTAGATTATCTATTTGATTAAGAGAAGCAATTATTTCTTCTGAATTTTTTAAAATTTTAAGATTTTCTTCTAAATCTTTTTGTTCACCTAAAAATAATTTAGCATCTTTTAATTCATTTAAAAGGTAAAGGTTGTAATCATAATCATTTTGAAGACTGACATTTATTCTATTTAATTTTTCTAACTCTAAAATAAGTTCTTTATATAAAGTTAAATTCTGTGAAAAATTCTTTACAATATTATTTTGTTCAGATAAATTATCAATAAGAGAAAAAAAGAAATTGTCTTTAGAAAGTATTAAAGATTCATTTTGAGTATGAATATCTATTAATTTTTCTCCAATAGATTTCATTAAATCTAAATTAGCAGGTGTATCATTAATAAATGATCTTGATTTGCCATTCGGTAAAACCTCCCTTCTAAGAATAGAATGGTCAAAATAATCCAAGTTATTTTTTTCAAATATTTTTTTTAATTTAAAATTACTTAAATCAAATTCTGCTTCAATTACGCATTTAATTTTATTATTCTTTAATAAATTATGGTCTGCACGCTTTCCTATTATTAATGACAAAGCATTTAATAAAATTGACTTACCTGACCCAGTATCCCCAGTTATTGTAGAAAATCCTTCTGAAAAATCAATTTCTAAAGAGTCTATTAAGGCAAAATTTTTTACAGAAACTTTTATTAACAATTTATTAATGTATTTTAATCAAATATAACTTAGTTTATTATATGAATCCAAATAGAAATTATCTAAGGTTATTCCACTTGTTAGAAAAGAAAGGAGCCATTCTATTTAATTGATTATATAAATTAACAGTATCAAGATCTGGACCAGAAGAAAAGATGTCTTTTATTTCATCTGATTTAGTTTCAAAAAATATTTTCAGTAAAATAGAATTTGGGATTCTTCTATTCATTCTTTCCAATGAAATTATGGAGGATGAAATATTTTTTTTTGATAATAATTTGTCTTTATGCATCAAATCCAATCCATTGACATGATAATTATATAAAAGGTCTCTAAATTCTTTAGAGTTTGAAGAATTTAGATTTTCAATTAACCAAAATTTATTAATTCTGCCACCTGAGTTTACAGATTGCCAAGTATTAGAAAAGCCACTTTGATTAGCTAAGTTTAAAATTTCTTGAGCTTTACTATAAAAAATGTTTCCTGAATTATTTATAAAACTGTCACTATCAATTCCATAAATAATGTTTATATAATAGGATAATAATGAAACCAAATCAGATTGAAATTTATTTTCAACAAAAAAAAGAGTTTCAAATTCCTCGTATTCAAATTCTACATTTTTATCTACAAAATTAAAAAGTGGTGTTTGATAAGTAGAATTTAGTACTGGTCTAAGAGATTGAAATTCAAAATTGGCTTTAAATTTATTGTTTGAATAAGATAAAACTGTAATAAGAATGTTAAGATCAATTTTTTCATGAATTAAATAATTATTATCAGACCATGATTTTGAGTTAATAAAAGTTGTAATTGATTTCTCTAAATTTAAAAAAATAGCTTTACTAGTTTGATTTATTTGATCAGAATTAACAATTACTTTAGAATCAATCTCTTGTGTGTAAGTAATATTTATGAATAATATTAATACAAAAAATAGTATTCTATTCATCATTTAGTTTAATTATCTCATTAAAAATATCCTCTGAAACTTCAAGTTTAGTTTTTAATTTAAACTCTGTTAAATCATTTTTATTGTTTATGAAAGTAACTTTATTAGTGTCATGATTAAAACCAGCTCCTTTGTCATTTAGAGAATTTAATACAATAGCATCTAAGTTTTTATTCTTAATTTTTTTAATTGCATTATCAACTTCGTTATCAGATTCTAGTGCAAAACCTATTAGTAGCTGATTTGTTTTTTTTATAGAACCTAGATGTTTTAGAATATCAACATTTGAAACTAAATCAATTGTAAGATTACTATTTCTCTCTTTTTTTATTTTATTTTTTTTTGCTTTTTTAGGTCTAAAATCTGAAACTGCTGCAGACAAAATAGCTATATCTGCTTGCAGAAATAAATCAGAAGAAATTTTAAACATTTCATCAGCACTAGTGACATGAAAAGACTTTATTCTATTGTTTTTAATAGATAAGCTAGTAGGACCAGTAATTAAGAAAACTTCTGCACCTAATTTAGCAGCAGTATTGGCTAATGCAAAACCCATCTTTCCACTAGAAAAATTACCAATAAATCTTACTGCATCAATAGCTTCATATGTAGGCCCAGCAGTAATTAATACCTTTTTCCCATAAAGTTTTTTTTGATTTAAAATATAATTAGAAACAAAATCAATTATCTGACTTGGCTCTTGCATCCTTCCCTCTCCTTCTAATCCACTTGCAAGAAATCCAGAATTAACTGGAATATGAATATTTCCAAAATCTATTAACTTAATAATATTTAATTTATTAGCTTGATTTTTATGCATATCTAAGTCCATTGCTGGAGCAAAAAATACTGGACACTTAGCAGACAGATAAGTTGCAATTAATAAATTATCAACTCTAGCAGATGCCATTTTAGATAAAGTATTAGCAGTAGCAGGAGCAATAATAAAATAATTAGCCCACAAGGCTAATTCAACATGATTATTCCATAATTCATTTTCATTATCCTTATTAAAAAATTCTGATAAAACAGGTCTTTTAGATAATGTAGAAAGAGTTAGTGGGGTTACAAAATCTTTGGAATTTGGAGTCATTATAACTTGTACATGAGCACCATTTTTGATTAATAATCTTACTAAAAAGGCAGACTTGTAAGCTGCTATTCCCCCCGAAATACCTAATAGAATATTTTTTCCATTTAGGATGGACATCTTTATTCTTTAATTTCAGTATTTCTGTAGTATATTTTATCTAACAACCAGTTTTCAATTGCCATAGCATGAGCCTTAGGAAGCTTTTCGTAGAATTTTGAAACTTCTATTTGCTCTTTGTTTTCAAAGATTTCATCTAAACTTTCAGTAGGACTAGCAAACTCTTCCAGTTTATCCAATAACTCTTTTTTTATTTCCTCATTAATTTGAATGGTTCTTCTAGAAATTATAGAAATAGCTTCATAGATATTATCTGTTTTAGCATCAACTACATTTCTATCATAAGTTATTGTATTTAATGGTGCACTTGTTTTTTTAAAATCCATAATAATTTTTTAAATGAAATTAATTATTTTGCAAATGTAGTAATTTCTTTGTCTATAGTCTCTAACAGTTTATTTGATTTATCTACATACTTAGATTCAGGGTAAGTTTTTAATAATTCATCATAAATCTTTTTTGCATTTTTAAGTCTTTCCAATTTTTTTAAATCAATACTATTAATTGCTAACTCATATGATGAGTCTAGTAAGTAATAAAGAGCATCTTCTCTGTAAGGAGTTCCTGGATAATCTGAGATAAAATCGTCTAAAACTATTATAGCCGATTTATAATCTCTAATTGTATTATATTGTTTTGCTATTTCAAATGCCTTAAATTCAAGTTTTATTCTAAGTTCTTGAACTAAATCATTAGCTGAAGACATTCTTTCAGAATTAGGATAGGTATTTATAAATTCCTGAAGCTTATCAATAGCTTCATTAGTTTCATTTTGATCTAGACTATGAACAGGAGAAGTTTTATAATAGGAAAAAGCAGATAAATACATCGCATCTTCAACTTTTTCACTTAAAGGATATGCTTTAGCAAAACTTTCAAATTCATAAGCTGCCAATACATAACTTTTAGTATTCAAGAGACAATTAGCATAAAAAAAGGTAATTCTCTCACCTTGAGGTTTTCCTCTATATTTTGGTTTGATTTGCTCAAACAACCTACTAGCCCTTCTAAATTCTTGATTTTCATAATACTTTTCAGCCATATCATACTTAGCCTTAATATCTTCATTTTTAAGTACTCTTTGAAATTCATTACATGAAAAAGAAATACTAACCAGTATTAGCAGAAAAAAAATATAATTTTTATTTGACATTTAACAAATTTAAAAAGGACTGTAAATATATAAAAACTACTCAGGATTTTCAGAAATAAATTTTTCTATTTTAGAATAAAGACTATCTGATACAGGAATTAATGGCAATCTTAATTTATTTTTACAAATATTCAATACAGAAAGTGCGGCCTTAGTTCCAGAAGGATTTCCCTCATCAAAAAGTAATTTTAGATATGGCTTTATTAAATCTAATAATATATTAGTATTCCTTTCTTCTTTTTTTAAAGCATAATTAATTGTCTTTATAAAAAGTTTAGGAATAGACCCAGCAGCTACAGAAATAACTCCATCTGCACCATTTAATATGCTTTGAGCAGCAGTATCATCATCTCCAGAAATAATTAAAAAATTTGGTGGTTTATTTTTTATTAAATTGTTCATTTGATCTAAATCACCCTTAGCTTCTTTTATACCAATAATATTTTTGTATTTTTTTGCAAGTTTAATTACTGTGTCAGGTTCCATATTACAACTAGTTCTTCCAGGAACATTATATAATATAATTGGAACTATAGATGAGTTTGCAAGTTTTGAAAAATGCTGAAAAAGACCTTCTTGTGAAGGTTTATTATAGTATGGAACAACTGAAAGAATCGCAGAAAATCCTATTAAATCTGATTTCTTAACATACTCTACCAAGGAATCTGTATAATTAGATCCTATTCCAATAACAAGCGGAACTCTTCCGTTATTGGCCATAATAAAAACTTTTCTACATTTAACTTTCTCATTTTCAGATAATGTTGCAGATTCTCCGGTTGTACCTTGAACTACAATATAATTTACTCCGCCATTTATTACAAAATCAACTAACTTTTCTATAACATCATAGTCAACTGATAAATCACTTTTAAAAGGAGTAATTATGGCAACTCCCGTTCCTTTGAGGCTTTTAATTAAATCAATCATTTTATCAATTTCAAATATTTAATTAATTCCATTTTAAAATCTAAATAATTTTTAATTTTTTCAGAAAAAATTAAATCGTTTAAATCAGAATCTACCGACTCAAAACCTACTCTAAATTTTGCATTTGTTTTAGAAGATAACAAAATTAAAAAGTGGTTTGATTTAAAAAAATTAATTAATAAATCAAATTCAAAAGAAATAAATTCCAATGAATCTTTTCCATTTAAGTTGCCAGTAAACGAAACACATTCAGGAGTTATATTCATATTTGAAAAAACATTAAAAGTGTTTTTGTTTTCTTGGAATGTTATAATTTTTAAATCTTTTTCTTTTAATCCTAAAGAATTTGATAAATCAATAAAATTATCAACTGATACAGGAAATGATGGGTCTATAATACATCCTAAAGTTTTAATAGGGTTTGGTTTAAGCCTTCTTTGATTTGAAAGTTTATCCAAAGACTTCTTAATCTTTTTGTTCAATAATTTATTATGTAGTGATTTAAAAATCATATATTTAAAACTTCTGTAAAATTACATATTTCGTCATTGAAACCTATATTATATACCAATAATAAAAAATTTAAACATATTGTTATAATTCTAACAATTTTCTTTTTTTCATGTAATAATTATAATTATCAAATTAATGATATTAAAGGAGAAAATATAATAGTTTTAGATTCAATTGTTAAAAATGAAGAATTAAATAAATTAATAAACCCATACAGAAACAAAATTAAAGAACTACAAAAAGTAATAGGATATTCTCAAAAATCTTTAAGTATTAGAGATGGTGTATTAGAATCTTCATTAGGAAATCTATTAGCAGATATTTTAATTGAAGAATCAAACCCTATTTTTAGTAAAATATCTTCTAAGGAAATTGATTTTTGTTTATTAAATTTTGGGGGAATAAGAGGAAACTTAAATAAAGGACAAATTACTCAACATGATCTTTTTACTATTATGCCTTTTAATAACACATCAACTGTTGTTAAACTTAGTGGAGAAAAAGTTTTAGAATTAATACAATATATAAATAAAGAGAAGTTAGCCCATCCTGTTTCAGGCATAAAAATAGAGTTTAAAGGAAATAAAATAAATAAAGTACTAGTAAGAAATAAAAAATTTAATATTGATAACACATATTATATTTTAACTTCAAATTTCCTTCAAGAAGGAGGAGATAAAATGCTCTTTTTTAAGAATCCGTTAGAACTATATTCTCTTAAAACAAACATTAGAGATATTCTAATTAATTATATTATGAAAAAAGATACCATTGTTAGCAAAACAGATAATAGAATTATAAGATTATAATGAAAAGAAGATACTTTTTAGATAAAATCACTTCATCAACAATTTTTGGATTGGCTTTTCCTTTTATAAGTTTTAAAAAAATAAAATTTAATTCAAAAAAGATTACAATTCTACACACGAACGATGTACATAGTCATATTGATTCTTTTCCTTCAAATGATCCTATTAACCCAAATGGTGGTGGAGTAATTGCAAGAGCAAAAATGATAAATGCTATTAAAAAAGAAAATCCTAATACACTTGTTTTAGATGCTGGAGATATTTTTCAAGGAACTCCTTATTTCAATTTTTTTGGTGGAGAAATTGAATTAAAACTAATGAGTAAATTGGGGTATAATGCTTCAACTTTAGGAAACCATGAATTTGATAATGGTATTAAGAAACTAGCCAAATCTTTAAAACATGCTAACTTTTCATTATTAAATTCAAATTATACTTTAAACAATACTCCATTAGAGGATAAGATTAAAAATTATGAAATTTTTGTTCTAGATGGTATTAGAATTGGTGTGTTTGGAATTGGAATTAAATTAGAAGGATTAGTTGACAAAAAATTATACAGTGGAATAAAATATTTAGATCCAATAGAAATTTCTCAAGACATTACATACAAACTTAAAAATAAGTTTGAGTGCGATATAATAATTTGTCTATCTCATCTTGGTTTTAATAGAGGATACAATCATGGCGTTATGTGTGATTTGATATTGGCAGAAAAAACAAAAGATATTGATCTTATCATAGGTGGACATTCTCATACATTCATGAAAAATCCAGTTAAAGTGAAAAATTTAATAGGTAAAGAAGTATTAATTAATCAGGTTGGATGTTATGGTATAAATCTTGGAAAAATTGACTTTTATCTTAGTGAGGATAACATTAAAGAAAAATCAAGTTCTTTTAAAGTTTAAGATTTATCATTTCTATTAAATCATTCTCAGATATTATTGGAATTTCTAATTTTTTTATTTTTAAAAGTTTACTTGGTCCTATATTGCTTCCTCCCAATAAATAATTTGTTTTTGAAGAAATAGAAGAAGATAATTTCCCTCCATTTAGTTCAATTAATCTTTTCAATTCATCTCTTGAATAATTATTAAATACACCAGAAATAACAAATATATAGTCTGATAAAATATCACTTATTTTTTCGTTAGATTTATCTATTTCAAATTGCAAACCTATTTTTTTAAGTCTAAAAATAATATTAACATTTTCTTTAATGCTAAAAAAATCAACTATACTCTCTGAAATTCTATCACCTATTTCGTCAACTAAAAGCAATTCATCAAGTGAAGAAGACATCAAATTATCAATAGATTTGAATTTATTAGCTATTTTTTTTGCTACAGTTTGGCCAACATATCTTATTCCTAAAGCAAATAATACTCTTTCAAAACCAATTTTTTTAGAATCTTCTAATCCAACAAAAATATTCTCAACTGACTTGTCAGCCATTCTTTCTAATAGAATTAAATCTTCTTTTTTAAGATCATATAAATCAGCATAATTTAAAATTAATCCATTACTATACAATAAATCAATTGTTTCATTTCCTAAGCCGTTTATATCCATCGCCTTTCTAGAAATAAAGTGTTGTATTCTTCCAGTAATTTGAGGAGGACAATCATTGTAATTCAAGCAATAGTGATGAGCTTCGGATTCTTTCTTAGAAAGAAGTTTGAAACAAGAAGGACAATTTTCTATAAATTTAATTTTTTCATATTTAATGTCTCTTTTTGCTATTTCAACTCCTACTATTTTTGGAATAATTTCTCCTCCTTTTTCTACAATTACAATATCATTTATATATAAATCAAATTTATTTATCTGATCTTGATTATGCAAAGATGCTCTTTTAACATAGGTTCCACCCAAAAGAACAGGTTCTAAATTTGCTACTGGAGTAATAGCACCAGTTCTTCCAACTTGATAAGAAACACTTAATAATTTAGTAGATATTTGTTCCGTTTTAAATTTATATGCAATCGACCATCTTGGATACTTTGATGTAAAACCAAGTTCATCTTGATAATCTATTTTATTTACTTTTATTACAATCCCATCGATCTCAAAATTTAAGTTCGCCCTGTTTGTATCCCAATAACTTATATATTCCATTATATCTTTCAAACTGCTGCAAAGCTTATAGGTATTTGATATATTAAAACCCCAATCTAATGCATTCAACAAACATTCATTTTGAGTTTTAAAAGTTTGTTCAGAAGTAACTATTTGATATAAAAAACATTTTAAAGGTCTTTTAGCTACCTCCTTGCTATCTTGTAATTTAAGACTTCCCGAAGCTGTATTCCTTGGGTTCATATATGGGTCTAATCCTTCAGACAGTCTTTTTTCATTCATTTTAATGAAATCGTCCTTTTCAATAATTATTTCTCCTCTTATCTGAAATTTACTTGGATAATTCCCTTTTAATTTTAAAGGGATAGTCTTTATAGTTTTAATATTTTCTGTAACATCATCACCTTGTACGCCATCACCTCTAGTTACTGCTTTTATCAATTTTCCATTTTCATATGTTAAATTAATAGAAACACCATCAAATTTTAATTCACATAAATATTGAAGATCATTATCCTGTAAATTTTTATATAATCTGTTATTCCAATCTTCCAAATCATCTTTAGAGTAAGAATTTTCTAAAGAATACATTGGAAATTCGTGTTTTACAGTATCAAAATTTTTAATTATTGCACCACCTACTCTTGATGTTGGTGAATTTATATCAATAAATTCTGGATATTGCTTTTCTAGATTAATTAGATCATTTAATTTCATATCAAAATCATAATTACTAATTTTAGGTTTGTCTAATACATAATAATAGTAGTTATGAAGATGTAATTCATTTCTTAAATTTTCAATATTTTTTTTAATGGAATTCATTTAAAACTAGCTCTTACCATTCTATTTTTTAATCTATAATCCTTTCTTAATTCAATATCGTGAAAACCTGCTTTAATTAAAAGCTCTGAAATACCATGATCTTGATTTTCAGCGATTTCAAAAAAAATATTTCCATTATTATTTAAATTTTGCTTAGCAAAATCAATTATTTTATAATAATAAAATAAAGAATCATTATCATCAACAAATAATGCTTTATGAGGTTCAAAAAGCAAAACATTATTATTTATTTTTTTCTTTTCACTATTACAAATATAAGGAGGATTAGATACAATTATATCGAATTTTTTATCCGATTTTATTGAAGATATATCCTGAACCTCAAACAAAACTTTAACTTCATTTAAAAATGCATTTTTTCTTGCAATTTCTAATATTTCCTGGTTAATATCCCATGCAGTTAAGTTACTCGATTTTATAAATTTAGCTAATGAAATTGCAATACAACCACTTCCAGTACCAATATCTAATATTTTTTTGTTTATAGGATTTGTACTTATAACCCATGATACTAATTCTTCAGTCTCAGGTCTTGGAATTAAAACTTTATTATTTAAGTGAAATTTTAAATTCATAAACTCTGATTCTCCAATAACATATTGGATTGGCATATTTTTTTTTAAATGTTCAATAGCTTTGAAAAGATTAGATTTTTGAGTATTATTAATTATATAGTTCGGGTTTAATATATATTTCATTCTATTGATACCACAGTAGTATTCAATCAACCAGAAAAAAAACTCATTTAATTCATCCTTTTCAATTTTAGAGTCTAATTTTATAAAAAACAAATTATGATATTCAATCAAGGTCATTATAAGTGCTTTATCATCCATACAGGACAAGAAGAATGTCCTGTATTACCTATAGGTTTATCAATATAATTAAAGCCTTCAGATAAATATAATTTTTGAGCTGATTTCATATTGTACATGGTCTCAATATAACACTTATCAAATTTATATTTTCTAGCTTTTTCAATACATCTATTAATCATTTTTTTGCCTAAACCAATTCCTCTAGCATCACTTAAAAAATACATCTTTTGAAGTTCACAAATATTTTCTTTAGATTTTTTTAATGGAGAAATTCCTGCACCACCAAAAATTTTACCTCCTCTTTCAATTACAAAATAAATACTCTTAGAGTGATTATAGGCATAACTCATTTTTTTTAATTCAGGATCACTTAATGCAGTACCCATCTTTGGAACATTAAATTCTATCATTACAGAACTTAAAACATTTTCTAATTCTTTATTATCAGATTCAATAATTTCTCTTATAATCCATTCTGTATTAACTTCCATTTTTTAGATTAATTTTGTGTCATGAAGATACATTATAAATATTTAGAGAAAACTATTATTTAATCAATTATGAAGGATAATTCCAGTCATGAATATTATATGTCAAGGTGCATTGAGATTGCAAAAAAAGGAATAGGAACAACATTCCCAAACCCTTGTGTAGGATGTATAATTGTTTATAATAATATAATAATTTCTGAAGCATTTTCTAGTAAGTATGGGGGGAATCATGCTGAAATTAATGCAATAAACAATGTTAAAGAAAAGAAAATTTTAAAAAAATCAATCTTATATGTAACATTAGAACCATGTTCTCACTTTGGTAGGACTCCGCCTTGTTGTAATACTATCATCAATTATAAAATACCAACTGTTATTATAGGAGCCTTAGATAATAGTTCTAAAGTAAATGGTAATGGAATCCGTTTATTGAAAAAAAACAAAATAAATGTAATTAAAGGAGTTTTAGAAAAAGAATGTAGGGAATTGCATAAAGTTTTTCTTCACTTTAATAAAAATAAAAGACCATTTATTATTTTAAAATGGGCACAATCCAAAGACAAATTTATTGCACCATTAATAAAAGAAAAAAAAGAACCATATTGGATTACTTCAATAAAAAGCAGACAATTAGTACATAAATGGAGATCTGAAGAACATGGAATTTTAATTGGACATGACACTGTTATTAGTGATAACCCAACATTAAATATTAGAAGTTGGAAAGGTATAAACCCAATTAGAATAGTAATAGACTTAAAAAATGATTTAAAAAAAACATATAACGTTTTTAATAGTCAAGCTAATACAATAAAAATAACTGATAAGAGTATTGAAAATAATAAATCATTATCAACTGAAGTGAGCAACTTTTTATTTGAAAAAAAAATACAATCTTTAATTATTGAAGGAGGGAAAAAAACTTTACAAGAATTTATACGAAATAATCTTTGGGATGAAGCTAGAATATTTACAAATAAGAAAAAAATGAATAAAGGTTTGAAAGCACCCAATATTAATGGCAAAATAATTTCAGAAAAAATTATAGATAACGATAAACTAGAAATTATTAGACCTAATTAATAGCATCTAAAATTTTTTTGGGACATCTTACAGGTTTATTTGTCTTAGAATTTAAAAAAATTAATTTAGTATATCCTAAAGTAATGATTTTACCATCCTTCAAAATTTCATAATTAAATTCAATCATATAAGATGGAGATTTAACTAACTTAGTAATTAAGGTTAATTTATCATCAAATAATGCTGGCTGTTTAAAATTTATTTTTAAATCAATGACTGGAAGCATAATACCATCCTCTTCCAATTTTTTATAAGAAAATCCAAGTTTTTTAAGCCAGGAAATTCTGCCCATTTCAAAATACTTCACGTAATTTCCATGATACACAAAAGACATTTGATCCGTTTCACTATATCGAACAAAAATATCTAATTCATCTTTCAAAATTTGTATTTTTTTTATTTTTAAAACAAGAAAAATTAATTGTCTATAATATGAACAAAAAAAAATTAAAATTCAATAGCAAAATGATTTTTTTTTAATAAAAATTTGTACATATTTGTTACTTATTATTATTCAATAAAGTTTTTCAAATTTTATTGGTTTTTATAACAACCAAAAATATACTTTAATAAATGTTAACAGCTGAATCTGTATGGAATAATTGTCTCAAATTTGTTAAAGACAATATACAAATTCAAGCATATAAAACCTGGTTTGAGCCTATTAAACCCATAAAACTTGAAGGCAATATTCTAAACGTTCAAGTTCCAAGTAAATTTTTCTATGAGTGGCTTGAAGAACATTATATAAAATTACTCAAACTAGCTTTAACAAAAGAGCTAGGAAATAAAGCTAGATTAGTATACATTATTAAAATGGAAAACACATTTGGTAATCTAAAACCATTTACTGAAAAAATCCCAAGTCAATACAAATCAAATATTCCATCACAGAAAGTAAACATTCCTCTTAGTAATTTAAATACTGAATTAAAAAATCCTTTTATAATCCCTGGTATTAAAAATTTAAAAATAGAATCTCAGCTGAATGCAAATTATAATTTTGATAATTTTTTAGAAGGAGATGCAAATAGACTTGCCAGGTCTGCTGGTATGGCAGTTTCTAATAAACCTGGTGGGACTTCTTTTAATCCATTATTAATTTTTGGAGGTGTTGGATTAGGCAAAACCCATCTTGTACATGCAATTGGCGTAAATATTAAAGAAAAATTTCCTGAAAAAACTGTTTTATATATTTCTGCTGAAAAATTCACACAACAATATATTGATTCAGTTAAAAAAAATAACAGAAATGATTTTATACATTTTTATCAAATAATTGATGTTTTAATTATTGATGATGTACAGTTTTTATCAGGTAAAACAGGAACCCAAGATGTTTTCTTTCATATTTTCAATCATCTACACCAAAATGGTAAACAAGTTATTCTAACTTCTGATAAAGCTCCAGTAGATATGCAAGATATAGAACAAAGACTTTTATCTAGGTTTAAATGGGGCTTATCTGCAGAACTTCAAAGGCCAGATTATGAAACAAGGGTTTCTATTTTAAAAAACAAACTTTTTAGAGATGGAGTTAATATTTCTGATGAAATCATTGATTATGTTGCAAAAAATATAAAAATTAATGTCAGAGAATTAGAAGGTGCTATAATTTCACTAATAGCTCAATCCTCTTTTAATAGAAAAGAGATAACTATTGACTTAGCAAAAAGTGTTGTTGATAAATTTGTAAAAAACACTAAAAGAGAAGTTTCCATTGATTACATACAAAAAATAGTATCTGAATATTTTCAGATGGATGTCTCGACTCTTCAATCTAAAACTAGAAAGCGACATATAGTACAAGCTAGACAGTTAGCCATGTTTTTTGCTAAAAAATTCACTAAAGCATCATTAGCTAGCATAGGATCTCAAATTGGACATAGAGACCACGCAACTGTTTTACATGCATGTAAAACAGTTGATAACCTTTCATTTACTGATAAACAATTTAGAAAGTATGTGGAAGATCTTTCAAAGAAATTTACAGTATAAAAGCAATTTTTTAATATTTATATCATAAAAGTGGACAATGGATCTCTTTATTTAGTCCCCAACTATTTAGGAAATTTATCCAATTATGAATTTCATAAAAGTGTTAAAAAAGTTATTAATAATATTCAATACTTTATTTTCGAAAACGAAAAACCAGGAAGAGCTTTTATTAAAGCTATAAATCCTGAAAAAAATCAAGCAGAATTAATCATTTCCACCTTAAATAAGTTTACTAAAAAAGAATCTACAAAAGATTTCTTAAAACCTTGTTTTCAAGGCAATGATATTGCCTTAATTTCTGATGCAGGATGTCCTGGAATAGCCGATCCAGGTGCAGACCTAGTTTCAATTGCTCATCTCAAAAAAATTAAAGTTATCCCACTAGTTGGTCCCTCATCAATTTTTTTAGCATTAATGGCATCAGGAATGAATGGTCAACAATTTGAGTTTAATGGCTACTTATCTATTGATAAAAAGAAAAGAAGAGAAGAAATTAAGATAATGGAAAAAAAATCAAATTTAGTTACTCAAATTTTTATGGAAACACCTTATAGAAATGATAAGCTTATCATAGATTTAATAAACTATTTAAAACCTTTAACTAGGTTATGTATAGCTACAGACATTACCTTAGAAAATGAATTAATTAAAACAGACACAATTGAAAACTGGAAAAATAATAAAGAAATATATAATAAAAGACCTTCTATTTTTATAATTGAATCTATAAATTTTGATTATCGGTAAATCAGACTATTATCTTCTTATATTATTTTTCCTTAACCATAAAGTATATTGTCTTTTATTTCTATTATGTTGAGAAAGAGTATTGGCAAACATATGATAGCCAGGCCTTTTCACATCAGCTACAAAAAACAAATAATTATGATCTTGTAAATTTAAAACTGATTCAATTGAACTTACATCAGGCATATAAATTGGACCGGGAGGTAAGCCTTTATATAAGTAGGTATTATATGGCGATTTTATTTTTAAATCTCTATATAAAACTCTTTTAATTATTTTATCAAAACCCTTTTTTTGTTTAATGGTATAAACAACGGTTGGATCAGCTTGTAATTTCATTCTTTTTTTTAATCTATTATAATACACACCTGAAATGGTAGGTCTTTCATCAATTTTTGGTGTTTCTCTTTGAACAATAGATGCTAATATGGAAACTTCTATTGGACTCAGGCCATAAGATTTGGCTTTTTCAATTCTAGATAAATTCCAAAACAAATTGAACTGTTTAAGCATCTTATCTCGAAATTCATTAGCATTAGTATTCCAGTAAAACTCATAAGTATTTGGTAAAAAAATAGAAAAAACAGATTCAGTATTTAAATCATTATTTTCTAAGAATGTTTTATCATAAAATGAATTCATTAGACTTAAGCTATCCGCTTCAATATATTTGGAAACTCTGGAAGCTAAATTTTCTATCCGTTCAATATTATTAAAAGTAACTTTAACTGGAATATTTTTGAATTTTAATGAATTAATAATTTCTTTATTAGAAAAGCCTTTTTTTATCTCATATTTACCAGCTTTGATATTTAAAACATATTTCGTTTTATATGCTGCATTAAAAAAAGTTGAAGAATCTTTTAAAAATGGAGTGATTTGTTTTTTTAAATTATTTAAACCTGATTCGGTTTTTATATATAAAAAAATAGATTCTTCATTGAAATTCGTGTTATTAGAATAGTAAGTTTTATAATAGTTAAAAATAAATGCAGATGATATAAATAAAAAACTTAAAATTCCAATGGATATAACTATTTTATAAACTCTTTTTTTTTCCATTTATATTTCAATTTCACCAGAAAATATCATTTTAACGCTACCTGTTAAATAAATCTCTGAGTAACCATTTTCTGAATTATTAAACTCAACTGTTAATTCTCCTCCTCTAGTTTTTATTTTAAGTTTTTTTGAATTAGTTTTTTTTAAATGAAACATAGCCAAAGCAACAGCAGTTACACCTGTACCACACGAGAGTGTTTCATCCTCTACACCTCTTTCAAATGTTCTGACAGAAAATTCATTTTCTGATATTATTTGTACAAAATTTACATTTACTCCTTCATCTTTAAATTCTGAACTATTTCTAATTAATTTACCTTCATTATAAACATTGAAACCTTCAATATTTTCAACAAATCTAATATAATGAGGTGAGCCTGTATCTAAAAATAAATCATTGTTAAAAGTCTTAATTTTATCAACTGGCTTCATTGACAAAGTAATTAAATCCTTATTAATAGTTGCATTATGATTTCCATCACATGCATTAAAAATGGTATTACTTTTTATAATTTTTTGATTCTGCGCAAATTTTACTGAACATCTCGCACCATTACCACACATTGATCCTAAATTCCCATCAGAATTAAAATAAAGCATTTCAAAATCTGTTTTTGCAGAAGGATTGATTAAAATCAAACCATCTGAACCAATACCAAATTTTCTATCACAAAGATGTTTTATTAAATCTTTATTTTTATTAGGAAAGGAAAGTCTATTATTATTGATTATAATAAAATCATTTCCTGTTCCTTGATATTTTTGAAATTTTATTTTCATTAGGTATAGGATACTAAGATAAAAAAAGATGATTGAAGTTATAAATTTTAGATATTCTCTTTAAATGCTGTTAAAATGTAGTTAAAAATATATTTTCTATTAATTTATAAATTAATTTTGTAAAAAAATTTAATAAAAATGAAAAAACTTATAATTCCATTTGCAATCTCTATTATTGGTGGAGTAATTGCTCTTTTTATTCATAATTTAAATTATGATCATAATATAGTTCAAAACAAATTAGATTCTGGAAATAAGATGGTAAATATTTCCTATGATCCTAGTCCTACAATAAATTCAAATTCAAATATTGATTTTACAATTGCCGCAGAAAAAACTATAAATTCTGTAGTTCATGTAAAAAATACAAGTATTTCAAGTGGATCTTCTTCAGTTTGGGACTATTTTAATAATAATAGAAGTAATAGAACTAGGATTGGAATGGGATCTGGCGTAATAATTTCAAAAGATGGGTATATTATAACCAATAATCATGTAATTGAAAATGCTAGTACTATTGAAGTTACAACTAATAATAACAAAACCTATCAAGCAGAATTAATTGGAAAAGATGAAATATCAGATATAGCAGTTTTAAAAATAGATAGTGATAAAACTTTCCCATACATAAGGTTTGCTGATTCAGATCAAACTAAAATTGGAGAATGGGTCCTTGCAGTTGGAAACCCTTATAATCTAACTTCAACTGTTACTGCAGGAATTATAAGTGCAAAATCTAGAGATTTAAATGACTACGATACTAAAAATCAATCATTCATACAAACTGATGCTGCTGTAAATTCAGGAAATAGTGGAGGTGCATTGGTAAATACTAATGGAGATTTGATTGGTATAAATACAGCTATTACAAGTGGAACCGGTGGCTTTGTTGGTTATTCCTTTGCGGTTCCTAGTAATGTTGCTAGAAAAATATTTGAAGATATTATTGAATTTGGAAATGTTCAAAAAGGATTATTAGGTGTTACAGGTTTTGGATTAAATTCTAGAAATGCTGATGAATTAAGTATTTCATTAACTGAAGGTTTTTATGTAAATGATGTCGAACCAACAATGGGTGCTGCAAATGCTGGAATTAAGAAAGGTGATGTTATTTTAAGTTTAGACGGCTTAAAAATTGCTAAATTTTCTGATCTCTCTGGTTACTTAAGTACTAAAAGACCTGGAGATGTAGTTTCAGTTGGTGTAAAAAGAAATGGAAATAGCCTAAAACTCAAGGTGACTCTAGAAAAAAATGAAAATGTTGAATTTTACGGAATGCAATTAAAAAATATGTCTAAAGGTGAGTTGGCTAAATTAGAATTAAAAAATGGAGTAAAAGTCTTAAATCATAGAAATAATACTTTATACAGAATGGGAATTTCACCAGGATATGTTCTAACAGAAATAAATGGTGAAGCAATAAATAATACAGCTGATATTTCTAATTTCCAAAATGATACAAAAATTAACCAAATGACTTTTGTTAGTCCCAATGGAGAAAAAGAAAGACTAATTTTTGAATAAATATGTTGAGAATTGACATTATAAGCGTTTTACCTAAATTAATTGAAAGTCCATTTAATGGCTCTATAATTAAAAGAGCCATTGAAAAGAAAATTGTAGAAATTCATTTTCATGATTTAAAAGATTATGCTTCAAATAAAAGAAAACAAGTTGATGATTATCAGTTTGGAGGCGGGCCAGGAATGGTAATGATGATTGAGCCTATTAATAAATGTATTGATTCTTTAAAAAAAAATAGAGATTATAGAGAAATTATATATATGACTCCGGATGCAGAAATATTAAATCAAAAGATTGCTAACAAATTATCTATTGAGGGAAACTTAATAATTCTTTGTGGTCATTATAAAGGAGTTGACCAAAGAGTTAGGGACAAGCTTATTACAATGGAAATATCAATTGGAGACTATGTTCTTTCTGGTGGCGAACTTCCTGCAGCTGTATTATGTGATTCAATTATAAGGCTGATACCTGGTGTATTAGGTAATGAAACTTCTGCATTATCCGATTCTTTTCAAGATGGAATGATAGCCCCTCCTGTTTATACAAGACCTGCAAATTTTGGTAATATGAATGTTCCGGAAGTATTATTGTCTGGAAACAAAGCAAAAATTGAAAATTGGAGAGAAGAAAAAGCTTTGGAAAGAACTAAAAAAATCCGTCCGAATTTTTTTAATTAGCCAAATTTCCATGAAATAAAAAAAAATGGTAAATTCGCAATCCAATTGATATAACCGCTGACGATAATCGTGAATGTTATATTAATTTAATTAAAATCTTACATAATGGAATCTTTAGTAAAATTCGTTCAAGATGAATTTGTAGAAAAAAAAGAAATCCCAAATTTCAAATCAGGAGATACAATTACAGTTTATTATGAAATTAGAGAAGGAAATAAAGTCCGAACTCAGTTTTTTAAAGGTGTTGTTATTCAAATTAAAGGATCTGGTCTAACAAAGACATTTACAATTAGAAAAATGTCAGGTACAATTGGTATTGAAAGAATTTTTCCCATTAATTTGCCTGCAATTCAAAAAATTGAAGTTAATAAACGTGGTAAAGTAAGAAGGTCTAGAATCTATTACTTTAGAGAACTAAGAGGTAAAAAAGCTAGGATTAAAGAAATTAAAAGTTAATTTCAAAAATTTTCATGAAAAAAATTGTTGTTAAAAATCCAGTAGTTGAGTTAGATGGAGATGAAATGACTAGAATAATTTGGGATTTTATAAAAACCAAACTTATTCTTCCATATTTAGACATTAAAATCAAATATTTTGATTTAGGCATAAAAAATAGAGATTTTACAGATGATCAAGTTACTGTTGATTCTGCTGAAGCAATCAAAAAATTCAATGTAGGTATAAAATGTGCAACTATAACTCCAGATGAAGATAGGGTAAAAGAATTCACACTTAAAAAAATGTGGAGATCTCCTAATGGTACCATAAGAAATATAGTAGGAGGAACAGTCTTTAGAGAGCCTATTATAATGAATAATGTTCCTAGATATGTTCAAGGCTGGGTAAAGCCGATATGCATAGGTAGACATGCATTTGGGGACCAATATAAGGCTACAGATATTGTTACTCATGGAAAAGGAAAACTTACAATGACTTTTACACCAGAAAATGGAGATCCTTCTAAAACTTGGGAAGTTTATAATTTTAAAGAAGATGGGGTAGCTATGAGCATGTATAATATTGATTCATCTATATATGGCTTTGCTAGATCCTGTATGAATCAAGCTTTAAGTAAAAAATGGCCTTTATATTTATCTACAAAAAATACAATCCTAAAAGCTTATGATGGAAGGTTTAAAGATATTTTTCATGAGGTTTATAATACTGAATTCAAAAATAACTTTAAAAAGGCTGGTATTACTTATGAACATAGGTTGATCGATGATATGGTTGCTGCTGCTATGAAATGGAATGGAGGTTTTGTTTGGGCTTGTAAAAATTATGATGGTGATGTTCAATCTGATACAGTGGCACAGGGATTCGGATCCTTAGGATTAATGACCTCTACCTTGGTTACTCCAGATGGTAAAACCATGGAAGCTGAAGCTGCTCATGGTACAGTCACAAGACATTATAGAGAATACAAAAAAGGAAATGAAACTTCAACTAACCCAATTGCATCCATTTTTGCTTGGACAAGAGGTCTTGCTCATAGAGGAAAATTAGACAATAATCAAGAATTAATAAAATTCTGCCTAGATCTTGAATCAGTATGTGTCGAAACTGTTGAAAATGGAAAAATGACTAAGGATCTTGCTCTTTTAATACATGGTAAAGAATTAAATAAATCTCATTACTTAAACACTCAAGAATTTTTAGATACCATTAAGTTAAATTTAGAATCAAAATTTATATAATTTTATAAACTTGACATGTTTTGGCATATGTTTTGCTTTAATAATTAAATTTTATTTTAATTAGTGAATCATCTTAAGCTTTTATTCTTAAATCTTATTCTACTATTTATATCTATAATTAATTATTCGCAAGATAATTTTACTTTGAATGGTTATATCTTGGATGTTAATAACAATGAATCTATAATTGGTGCTAATATTATTATTCCAAGTATAAATGTTGGAACAATTACAAATACTTATGGTTTTTATTCAATAACAATTCCAAAAGGGAATTATGAAATACACATAAGTTCAATAGGTTATAAAAAAAGTATTAATAAAATTAATCTAACAAATAATATTAATACCAATTATTATTTAGAACAAAATATTGAAAATTTAGATGAGGTAATCGTAATAAAAGATATTGAAGAGATAGATATAAAAAAACCTATAATGAGTTTAAATATTTTATCCTATGAAACTATTAAACAAACACCTGTTTTATTTGGCGAATCTGATGTTTTAAAAACTATTCAATTACTTCCAGGTGTATCAAATGCAGGTGAAGGAACGGGTGGATTCAATGTTCGAGGGGGTGCTGCGGATCAAAATTTAATTTTGTTTGATGAAGCCATAATATACAGTTCATCTCACTTGTTTGGTCTATTTTCTATTTTTAATTCTGATGCAATAAAAGAAGTTAAACTTTTTAAGGGTGGTATACCCTCTTCATATGGAGGAAGACTTTCTTCCGTTTTGGATGTATATCAAAAAGATGGGAACAGTAAAAAGCATAAACTAAGTGGAGGAATTGGAATAATATCTAGTAGAATTCTGGGTGAAGGTCCAATAAAAAAGAATAAAGGATCGTATTTAATTGCAACCAGAGGATCTTACGCTCACCTTTTCTTGAAATTTACTGATATTGAAAATGTAGCTTATTTTTACGATATTAACACTAAATCAAACTATAAGATAGATAAAAACAACACTTTGTACTTCTCTGGATATTTTGGTAGAGACAAATTTAAACTTAGCGATACATTTTCTAACACATATGGAAACTCAACATTTAACCTAAGGTGGAATCACTTAATCAATGAAAAAACATTTTCTAATACTTCTTTAATTTTTAGTGATTATTACTACGGCTTAACTTTAGACTTTGTAGGGTTTAACTGGAATTCTGGAATTAAAAACTTAAATATTAAATACGATTTAAAGAATTACTTCTCTAATTTAATTCAATTTAATTATGGTTTAAATTCAATATATTATGAGTTTAACCCAGGTGAAATTAGACCAATCAACGAGTCTGGAATAAACTTTAAAAAACTTCACAAAAAATTCGCACTTGAAAATGCAGCTTATTTTGATGTAAATCACAAGATTTCCTCGAAACTTTCTGCTAGATATGGTTTCAGAATCAATCAGTTCTTAAGATTCAAGCAAAATGGTTTAAATAGATATTTAAACGATAATCCAGTAATCTTCGACGAAAATTTGGGTATTTATAAAGAAGCAGAAATAATTGGAGAATACCTTAACCCTGAAAACTCTAAAGTCATAAAATCTTTTTACAATTTTGAACCAAGGTTTAATTTATCCTATAATTTTAATAATCAATCCATTAAAGCTAGTTACAATAGACTAAATCAATACATTCACTTGATATCTAACACTAATGCACCTGCTCCATTAGATGTTTGGGCTCCTAGTGGCCCATATTTAAAGCCTCAAAAATTAGATCAGTGGGCATTAGGTTATCATTCACAATTAAAAAATGGAAATAAATTAGAAACTGAAATTTTTTATAAGAAAATTAAAAACAGACTCGATTACATACCAGGAGCTGATTTAGTTGCTAACGCAGCTGTAGAAAGAATATTATTAGCAGGAAAAGCTAGAGCATATGGAATGGAATTTTTATTTAAGAAAAATAAAGGCAGACATAATTACTGGGTTGCTTACACCCTTTCAAAATCAGAACAAAAAACTACAGGACACAACATCTATGAAACTGGAATCAATATGGGAAATTGGTATAATACTGGATATGACAAAACTCATGACTTTAGTTTTGTGTCCAATTATAAATTGAATAAAAAATTAACATTTAATACTAATTTTATATTTCAAACAGGACAACCAACAAATTATCCTGTAGGGCAATACACATATATGAATTTAACGATACCAAATTATGGGGAGCGGAATTCAAATAGACTTCCAAACTACCATAGACTTGATATGTCTCTAACTCTTATCCCTAATAAAAACAAAAAAAGAGATTATAAAAGTGAATGGGTTTTTGGATTTTATAATATTTATAATCGAGACAATGCAAATTCTATAACTTTTCAACAAAATGAAGACACATTGAAAAACGAAGCTGTTCAAATTTCAATTTTTGGTATTGTTCCTAGTGTAACGTATAATTTTAAATTTTAAATGAAAAAATATTTTTTCTATATAATCATTTTCCTTTGTTTTAGCTGCGAAAAAGTCATAGACATCGACACTGATTATTCTGATGAAAGAATAGTAATCGATGCTACCGTTTTTAAAAAATTAAATGAAAAATTTGCTACTTCAATAGTAAGAGTCAGTACAACTGCTCCCTTTTTTAGTGAAAATAATACAGAAATCAATAATGCTAAAGTTTTTATTAAAACTCAAAAAGGAAAAGTTACTTTAAATTATAATACTGAAAAAAAATATTATTCTAATACCATTGATTTTTCTGACTATGAAGAAGATTACGAAATCTCTATTGATTATGACGGACAAAGTTATTTTTCATCTGAAAAATTAATAAAAATCCCACCCATTGAATCAGTAACTTTTGGAAATAGAAAATCTCTTAATACTGATGAGGTTGAACTTCTTGTTACTTTTACTGACCCAAAAGGAGTTGGAGATTATTACCTTTGGAAATTTGGTCCTTTTGGGGTTGATAATAAATATGATTATTTAGTTTCAAGAGATTTGTATATCGATGGTAACCAATTCACTTTTTCTTTTTTCATTGACAAAACAAAATATTTTAATTATGATGAATATGTTAATATTGAGATTTCAGGGTTGACAGATGAGGGTTATAATTATCTCAACATATTAACAGCTCAAGCTGGTGCACAAAGCGGAAGACCATTTAGCACTGCTAGCTCGGTAATTAAAGGAAATATTATAAATCAATCAAATCCTGAAAAATTTCCTTTAGGTTACTACAGAGTTTCTGAATTTGACTATTTTAGATTATCAAAAAAAGATGCTCCAGATGGAACCTTTGATTAAAAATAGTTAATGAACTTTGATAAAATTACTGAATCCGATTCTAAATATGACAAATTAGAAAGCAAATCAGTTGAACAACTTTTAAATATAATAAACACAGAAGATCAAACTGTTTCACTTTGTGTAAAAAAAGAAATTTCAAAAATTAACAAGCTTATTAATAAAGTAATTGAACAATTAAAGATTGGTGGTAGATTATTTTATATAGGATCAGGTACTAGTGGGAGAATTGGAGTGGTTGATGCTTCCGAGTGCCCTCCCACTTTTGGAGTAGATACAGATTTAGTTATTGGAGTAATTGCAGGTGGAGACAGAGCTATAAGAAAAAGTATTGAAAATGCAGAAGATGATACAAATCAAGGTTGGAAAGATCTTTTAAAACATAAAATTTCTTCAAATGATTTTGTTATTGGGATTGCTGCTTCAGGAACTACTCCTTATGTAATAGGTGCATTAGAAAATTGTAATAAAAATAAAATACCTACTGGATGTATTACTTGTAATCCGGGAAGTCCAATTTCATTAATTTCAAAATATCCAATTGAAGTCGTTGTTGGACCTGAAGTAATAACTGGCAGCTCTAGAATGAAAGCTGGAACAGCTCAAAAACTAGTTTTAAATATGATTTCAAGTACGACTATGATTAAAATTGGAAGAGTCGTAGGAAACAAGATGGTTGACATGCAACTTTCTAATGAAAAGCTTGTAGATCGAGGAACTAAAATGGTTATGGATACAGTTGGAATTAATAAAAATGAAGCCTCTAAACTATTAAAGAAATATAAAAGTGTTAGAGATGCTATAAAAAATTACAAAAATGAAATCTAATCTTTTTAAAAAGGGCTTTAAAAATATTTTTTTCTCTCTTTTCTTAATGTTTATTGGTCCTACTCTACTTTTTCAATCTTTTAAAAACGAAGATCACCCATGGTTTGTTCCTGTATTATTAATTAGCATTATCATTTGCATTTTATCCATTTTTTTTGGAATTAAAGGGTTAAAAAACATTATGAATTCTATTTTTAAAAAAAAAGAAGGTAAAGTTGTTAAGTAATTCAATGATCTTATCTTTGTTATAATAACTAACTAAATAAATGATTGAAATTACTTTTCCAGATGAAGCATCAAGATCATATAAAATTGATACCACTCCTTACGAAATAGCTTCTTCAATAAGCGAGGGATTAGCTCGTAATGTAATTTCTGCTAGTTTTAATGATCAAACTATTGAAACTTCTACTAAACTTAAGGAAAATGGAAAACTTATTTTTTACACTTGGAAAGATCAAGAAGGTAAGAAAGCATTTTGGCATTCTTCTGCGCATGTATTAGCTCAAGTTTTAGAGGAATTTTACACTGATATAAAATTAACAATAGGTCCTGCAATCTCAAATGGGTTTTACTATGACGTAGATTTTGGAAAACATATTCTTTCAGAAAAAGATTTTCCAAGAATTGAAAAAAGAATGATAGAAATTAGTAGAGAAAAACATTTATTTAAATTAAAATCAAAAGCAAAAAAAGAAGCACTTGATTATTATAAGAAACAAGAAAATGACTATAAAGTAGAGTTAATCGAAAATTTAGAAGATGGATCTATAACTTTTTGTGATCACGATAATTTTACTGATTTGTGTAAAGGAGGACATCTACCTCATACCGGATTTATTAAAGCAGTTAAACTTTTGAGTGTAGCAGGTGCATACTGGAGAGCTGATCAAAATAAAAAGCAACTTACAAGGGTTTATGGAATATCTTTTCCAAAACAAAAGGAACTAAATGAATATCTTAATTTAATTGAAGAGGCTAAAAAAAGAGATCATAGAAAATTAGGTAAACAATTAGAACTTTTTACTTTCTCTAATAAAGTAGGTTTAGGTTTACCTTTATGGCTTCCAAAAGGTACTGAGTTGCGAGAAAGGTTAGAATCCTTTTTAAAAAAGGCACAAAAAAAAGCTGGATACAAACAAGTTATTTCTCCCCATATAGGAAATAAAGATCTATATGAGACATCTGGTCATTATCAAAAATATGGTGAAAGTAGTTTTAAACCAATTTCAACTCCTGCTGATGGAGAAGAATTCTTACTTAAACCTATGAATTGTCCTCATCATTGCGAAATGTATAATTCAAAACAATGGAGTTATAAAGAACTCCCTGTAAGATATGCTGAATTTGGTACAGTTTATAGATATGAACAAAGTGGAGAGCTTCATGGATTAACTAGAGTTAGAGGCTTTACTCAAGATGATGCACATATTTTTTGTACCCAAGAACAACTAAACTCTGAATTTAAAAATGTAATTGATCTAGTATTATATGTCTTTAGTTCTTTAGGTTTTGAAAACTTTACAACTCAAATATCATTAAGAGATATTAATAATAAAGAAAAATATATAGGATCTGATGAAGTATGGGAAACTGCTGAAAAAGCAATTATCAATGCAACAAAAGAAAAAGATATAAAATATAAAATTGTATATGGAGAAGCTGCTTTTTATGGTCCTAAGCTTGATTTTATGGTAAAAGATGCTCTTGGCAGAGAGTGGCAGTTAGGAACCATACAAGTTGATTACAACCTTCCTGAAAGATTTGAATTATGTTATGTAGATAGTCAAAACAATTTTAAACGTCCTGTAATGATACATAGAGCTCCATTTGGCAGTATGGAAAGGTTCATTGCTATTTTAATAGAACATACAGGTGGAAACTTCCCTTTATGGTTAACCTCTGATCAAGTAATCTTAATTCCAGTGGGAGAAAAACATAAAAAATACACTGAAAAAGTTTTAAAATTACTAGAAAATGACGAAATTCGCGCACTTGCCGATACTAGAAATGAAACTGTTGGAAAAAAAATTCGTGAGGCTGAATTAAATAAAATCCCTTTCATGATAATTATTGGTGATAAGGAAATAAAAAATAATATGTTTTCAGTTAGAGGTCACGGAGGAAAAGATTATGGTGAAAAATCTGTTAAGGGATTAAGTAAATTCATTAATGATAAATCATCTGAAATAATAAAAGATTTTAATTAATTTAAATATACAACTATAGCAATTCGAAGAAAAAGAAGCAGACAACCTGCTAGAATAATTAAAAAAAATCCACATAAAATCAATGAGGATATTAGAGCCAATGAAATAAGACTTGTTGGTGATAATGTTGATGTTGGTATTTATTCCATTAATAAAGCTTTAGAGATAGCTAAAGAACAAGAGCTAGATTTAGTAGAAATATCTCCTAAGGCTGCTCCCCCAGTATGTAAAATAATGGAATATAAAAAGTTCTTATATGAACAGAAGAAAAGGGAGAAAATAATGAAATCTAAATCAACTAAAGTAATCGTTAAAGAAATTAGATTTGGACCAAATACAGATGAACATGACTATGAGTTTAAGAAAAAACATGGAATTAAATTTTTAAAGGATGGTGCTAAATTAAAAGCATTTGTGTTTTTTAAAGGAAGATCTATCATTTATAAAGAAAAAGGACAAATATTATTGCTAAAATTAGCTCAAGAATTAGAAGAATATGGAAAAGTTGAGTCTTTACCTACTATGGAAGGAAAAAAAATGATTATGTTTGTGGCCCCAAAGAAATAAAAATAATTAGAAGCAAGAAATTATGCCTAAAATGAAAACAAAATCTAGTGCTAAAAAAAGGTTTAAAGTAACTGGAACTGGAAAGATTAAAAGAAAGCATGCTTTTAAAAGTCATATATTGACAAAAAAATCTAAGAAAAGAAAGTTAGCACTTACTCACTCAACTTTAGTGCATGAAAGTGATAGCGATAATATAAAAAAACAATTACGTTTGAAATAGAGGTTTAATAATAAATTAAGTATAACCAAGATAAAGGCTTAAAGTTCATTATTATGACGCCTAATCTAAAAAATTAAATTATGCCAAGATCAGTAAACTCTGTCGCTTCAAGACAAAGAAGAAAAAAAATACTTAAACAAGCTAAAGGATACTTCGGAAGAAGAAAAAATGTTTGGACAATAGCTAAAAATGCTGTTGAAAAAGGATTGTCCTATGCTTATAGGGATAGGAAAAACAAAAAAAGAACTTTTAGAGCATTATGGATAACTAGAATAAATGCTGGAGCTAGACTTCATGGTTTATCTTATTCTGAACTTATGGGAAAATTAAAAGAAAAGAAAATTGTTATTAATAGAAAAGTTCTTGCTGATTTAGCTATGAATAACCCAGAGGCTTTTTCAGAAATCGTTAATAAAGTAAAATAGCTTTATTTCTAGAAAGGCATATCTTCACCTTCTTCTCTATAACTTCCACTTTCAAACGCCTGATCAGGATTAACTTTAGGTCCTTCCTGATTTATTTTTGATTGAAATTCAAAAGGGGAATCATAATTATCAATATTTTCAAATTTACCTAAACTTGAAACAAACTTTAATCTAATATTGTTTAAACCTCCATTCCTATGTTTAGCAACAATGAATTCTGCTTGACCAGATGAAGGTGTTCTTTCCTCATCATCCCATTCATCAATTTTGTAATATTCAGGTCTGTAAATAAATGAAACAATATCTGCATCTTGTTCAATTGCACCAGATTCTCTTAAATCAGAAAGAATAGGTCTTTTACTTCCTCCTCTTGTTTCAACTGCCCTTGATAGCTGAGATAATGCAATAACTGGAACATTTAATTCTTTAGACAATGCTTTTAAATTTCTAGAAATAGTTGATATTTCTTGTTCTCTATTTCCGTTTTTATTACTTCCACCTGCAGTCATTAATTGTAAATAATCAATAACTATAAGTTTAATTCCATACTGAGAAGATAATCTTCTAGCTTTAGCTCTTAAATCAAAAATAGATAAAGAAGGTGTGTCATCTATATATAAAGGAGCATTTTCTAATGAGGAAACTTTTACATTTAACTGTTCCCATTCAAACTTTTCTAAATTTCCTGTTCTTAATTTTTCTGAAGATAAACCTGTCTCAGAAGAAATTAATCTAGTTATAAGTTGGATAGAAGACATTTCTAAAGAAAAGAATGCTACAGGGATATTTTTAGCTACAGTCATATATCTAGCCATAGATAAAGTTAAAGCAGTTTTTCCCATTCCTGGTCTAGAAGCAATAATTATCAAATCACTAGGTTGCCATCCTGAAGTAAGTTTATCTAAATCAGAAAATCCAGAAGGAACTCCACTTAAACCATCTTTATTAGAGATCTCTTCAATTTTCTTTTTAGCTTGAATCACTAAACTCTGAGCTGTTTCAGTAGATTTTTTAATATTTCCTTGAGTTATATCATACAACTTTGATTCGGCTAAATCTAAAAGATTAAAAACATCTTGTGTTTCATCATAAGAATCCTCAATTATTTCTGTAGAAATTTTAATTAGACTTCTTTGAATATATTTTTGTAAAATTATTCTTGCATGATATTCAATATGGGCAGAAGAAGAAACTTTTTGGGTTAATTGAACCAAATAATAGTCTCCTCCAACTTTATCAAGCTTACCTTCTTTTTTTAATTTGGCTGAAACTGTAAGCAAATCTATAGGTTCAGTATTTTCAAATAATTTAATAATACTTTCAAAAATAAACTGATGAGCCTCTTTATAAAATGCATATGGGTGTAAAATATCTATTACTGCATCAACTCCCTTCTTATCAATCATCATAGCACCTAAAACTACTTCTTCTAATTCTAAAGCCTGAGGAGGTATTTTTCCTCTTTCAAAAGAAACTACAGGAGTTTTTTTATTAGACCTTTCAAAAAGCGGTTTAGCATTATCCATATAGTAAACTTAAGAAAACATAATTCTATATCGTTAAAATTATATTATATATAACAAACAAGTTTTTGTTAACAAAGAAAAAAAAATGTTAATATCTACAAAATTTAAGAATTGTATTCACCCATTGAAATAAACTTATTTGTTCTTTCCTCAACAAGTTTATTTAATTTCTTTTTTTTAAGAAAATTGTATGAATTTAGGATAGCATTCTTAACATTATAAAATGTCTTTTCTCTATCTCTATGGGCACCACCAAGTGGCTCAGAAATAATTTTGTCAATTAACTTATTTTTTTTCATATCGTTTGGGGTAAGTTTTAGAGCTTCTGCTGCTTGTTCTTTAAAATCCCAACTTCTCCATAAAATTGAAGAGCATGATTCTGGAGAAATAACAGAATACCAAGTGTTTTCAAGCATCATTACATGGTCTCCTATTCCTATTCCTAAAGCACCTCCAGATGCTCCTTCCCCAATTATAATACAAATTATTTGTGTTTTTAGTTTAAACATCTCAAATAAATTTTTAGCAATTGCTTCACCTTGACCTCTTTCTTCAGCTTCTAAGCCAGGGTATGCTCCTGGTGTATCTATTAAACTAACAATAGGAATATTAAATTTTTCAGCTGATTTCATTAATCTTAAAGCTTTTCTATAGCCTTCAGGATTAGACATTCCAAAATTTCTATATTGCCTTGTTTTAGTATTATATCCTTTCTGCTGTCCAATAAACATAAAAGTTTGATCATTAATTTTTCCCAAACCTCCAATCATTGCTTTATCATCCTTAATGTTTCTATCACCATGAAGCTCTAAAAAAGTATCATTTGTTAAAGCTTTAATATAATCTAATGTATAAGGTCTAGATGGGTGTCTAGAAAGTTGAACCCTTTGCCATGGAGAAATATTTTTGTATATCTGCTTTTTAGTTTTTTTTATTTTTTCTATTAGCTTTTTACAAGTTTCAGAAACATCAATTTCACTTTTATCTCCAATTAATTTACATTCTTGAAGTTGATCCTCTAACTCTTTTAATGGTTCCTCAAAATCTAAATATTCCATAATAAAAGATAAATTATAATCAAAGATAAAATAATAATTTACACCAATTTTGTTTTTGTTTTAACTTAAGAATTCCATTTAAAATAAAAGATATAAAATTCAAAAAAATACTTTTTTTCCTAATAAAAATATTAAGAAAAATAAACAAACTGAAGCTAATAACATTCTTTACTAAACTAGTTTAACTGAACCAACAGAAATTAAGGAACCTAAAATAGCAGTAAATCAAAAATAAAAATCATAAAATAAAAGTGATTTAAACTGTTAAATTTATTTTTTTGCATATTTTAAATAATAAATAGCAAGACTAAGAAAAATAAAATTTGGGATCCATGCACCTAAAAAAGGGGAAAGACCTGATTTAACAACCATCACAGAGAAAAATTTATCAAAAAAAACAAAAGTAAAAGCCATTATAATACCAAAAGCTAAATTTACACCCATTCCTTCTCTTCTTTTAAATGAAGAGGCTGAAACGGCTAATAAAGTTAATACAAATGTTGATAAAGGAAGACTCCATCTTTTATGTCTAACTAATAAATGATTATTAATTAGTGGGGAACCACTTTCTTTTTCTTGTCTAATAAACTTATTTAATTCAAAAAAGTTTTGAGTTTCAGCCATATAATTTAAAGATGAGAGTTCATTAATTTTAAATGAAAAAATAGTGTCTAGAACTTTTTTTGATTCAATAAATTGATTATCACCTACAAAACTTCTTTTAAAGTAATCCATTAATCTATAAATACTATCTTCCTTGATCCATCTTATATTTCTTGCACTTATTTTATATTTTAAAGTATTCTCTTCAAAATGCTCATAAGAAAAATCGTAAGCAAGTTCTCTTGTAGGATTATAATTACTTACATAAACAAAATCATTTTCATCAATTTGTTTATATATTTTAGATGTTGTTCTTGATTTCTTTCCTTTTTTTAAATATTTATAAGAAAACTCATTATAACTTTTATTTTTTTCTGGTACAATGAACATACCTGAATAAAAAGCTATTATAGCTATAATAGAGGACGCAATCATAAACGGTCTTAAATATCTATTGAAAGATATTCCTGAACTTAGGATAGCTATAATTTCAGAATTATTGGCAATTTTAGAGGTGAACCATACAACAGAAAGAAAAACAAAAAGAGGGTAAAGAGTATTGCCAAAATACCATACAAAATCCATATAGTAGCTAACTATTTCATTAAATGGAACATCAAATTCTTTGAATTTATCAATCTTTTCTGAAACATCTACAAGAATTCCTATTGGAATAAAAAGAAGAAGCATAACAAAAAAAGTGCTTAAATACTTTATAACTATATATCTATCTAATATTTTCAATATTATAATCTATTATTCATTCTTTTAATCATATTGGATTTCCAATCTGAAAAGGTGCCTTTAATTATTTGTTTTCTTGCTTCCTTTACTAACCATATATAAAATGCTAAATTATGAATTGTTGCAATTTGTCTTCCTAAAGCTTCTTTTATTATAAAAAGGTGTCTTAAATAGGCTTTAGAATAACTTAAATCCACAAAGGAATAATCATTAGGGTCTATTACTTCAAAATTATCTTTCCATTTTTCATTTTTGATATTAATAGTTCCATCAATCGTAAAAAGCATTCCATTTCTAGCATTTCTTGAAGGCATTACACAATCAAACATATCCACACCTAAGGAAATATTTTCTAATAAATTTATTGGAGTTCCAACACCCATTAAATATCTTGGTTTATCTTCTGGAAGAATATTACAAACTACTTCAGTCATTCCATACATTTCTTCTGCTGGTTCACCTACAGAAAGTCCTCCAATTGCATTTCCTTTTGCTAAAGTATTGGCAATAAATTCAGCAGATTCTCTTCTAAGATCTTTGTATGTACTACCCTGAACAATTGGAAATAAGGTTTGATTATAATCAAATTGAGGTGCAGAATTGTTAAATTCTTTATAACATCTTTCTAACCATCTATGAGTCATTTTCATAGATTTTTTAGCATAATTAAATTTACATGGATATGGTGTACATTCATCAAATGCCATAATTATATCTGCTCCAATTGATTTTTGAATTTTAATAGCCTTTTCGGGTGAAAAAAAATGAAATGAACCATCAATATGAGATTTAAACTCCACCCCTTCTTCATTTATTTTTCTATTATTTGATAAGGAATATACTTGATAACCACCACTATCTGTTAAAATATTCCTGTCCCAATTCATAAATTTATGAATCCCCCCTGCTTTTTTAATTATATTTTCACCAGGTCTTAAATACAAGTGGTATGTATTTGATAATATTATATCAGAATTAATTTCATTTTTAATGTCTCTTTGATGAACACCTTTAATAGTTGCAGCAGTACCAACAGGCATAAATATTGGAGTTTCTATTATTCCATGATAAGTAGTTATAATGCCTGCTCTCGCTTTTGATTTTAAATCAGTAACATTTAATTCAAATTCCATATCAATTTCACAAATTATAAAGATAATTATATGTACAATTTAATCTATAAAATTTAGAAATAATTTATTTTATCAACATTTCATATAGCTTATTAACAAATGAATATATCTCATGGTAAATAGATAGATAATATTTTTATTAAATCCCTATTAATTATACTTTTGATTTTCAATATAAAAAACTTTAAATGACTCAATTAAATAATCTATCTGATTTCGTTACTCAAGTTCGTAGAGATATTTTAAGAATGGTACATAAAGTAAATTCTGGACACCCCGGAGGTTCATTAGGTTGTGCTGAGTTTTTTGTAGCCTTATATTCCACAATTTTGAATCGTAAAAAAGGTTTTGACATGAATGGAAATAGGGAAGACATATTCTTCCTATCTAATGGGCATATCTCACCTGTTTTTTACAGTGTATTGGCACGTGTAGGGTATTTTAAAATTGAAGAGTTAAGTACTTTTAGATTATTAGATTCTAGATTACAAGGTCATCCAACAACTCATGAAGGTCTTCCTGGTGTCAGAATTGCTTCAGGTTCATTAGGACAAGGGCTTTCAGTTGCGATTGGTGCTTGCGAAGCAAAAAAACTAAATGGTGATCCAAATTTAATTTACAGTCTTCATGGAGATGGTGAACTTCAAGAAGGTCAAAATTGGGAAGCAATAATGTATGCTTCCGCAAAAAAAGTTGATAATCTAATTGCTACTATAGATTTAAATGGAAAACAAATTGACGGATCAACTGATGATGTATTGACAATGGGAAGTATAAGAAATAAGTTTGAAGCATTTGATTGGATTGTAGTTGAAATTGAAAAAGGAAATGACTTAAGTGAAATTTTGAATGGAATGAAAAAAGCAAAATCATTAACTGGAAAACAAAAACCTGTCTGTGTTTTACTTAAAACGATGATGGGTAACGGAGTTGATTTTATGATGCACACTCATGCTTGGCATGGTAAAGCCCCAAATGACGAACAACTAGCATCTGCACTAGAACAGAATAAAGAAACCTTAGGAGACTACTAAATCTAATAAATGAAAACATATACTTATAAAGAGAAAAAAGATACGAGAAGTGGATTTGGAGCTGGATTAGCAGAACTTGGAAGAACAAATCCTAATGTAGTTGCTTTATGTGCAGACTTAATAGGTTCATTAAAAATGAATGAATTTATTAATGAAAACCCTGAACGTTTTTTTCAAGTAGGAATAGCAGAAGCTAACATGATGGGAATTGCAGCTGGTCTAACAATTGGAGGTAAAATTCCATTTACAGGTACTTTTGCAAATTTTTCTACTGGAAGAGTTTATGATCAAATTCGTCAGTCAATTGCCTATTCAAATAAGAATGTTAAAATATGTGCTTCTCACGCAGGACTTACTCTTGGTGAAGATGGAGCTACACATCAAATTTTAGAAGATATAGGTCTTATGAAAATGTTACCTGGAATGGTTGTTATAAATCCTTGTGACTATAACCAAACTAAAGCTGCAACCATAGCTATTGCTGATTACAAAGGACCCGTTTATTTACGTTTTGGAAGGCCTTCAGTACCAATTTTCACACCTGAAGATCAAACCTTTGAAATAGGGAAAGCTATACAATTACAAGAAGGAACAGACGTTACCATTATTGCTACTGGTCACTTAGTTTGGGAAGCTTTAGAAGCAGCTAAAGCTCTAAATGAAAAAGGTATTTCTGCAGATATTTTAAATATTCATACTATTAAACCATTAGATGATGAAGCAATTCTAAAATCAGTTAAAAAAACAGGATGTGTAGTGACTGCAGAAGAACACAATTATCTAGGTGGATTAGGAGAAAGTGTTGCAAGAGTTTTAGTCAAAAACAATCCTGTTCCTCAAGAATTTGTTGCTACTAATGATACATTTGGTGAATCTGGAACCCCTCAACAATTAATGAAAAAGTATGGAATTAATTTTGAATCAATTATTGATTCAGTTATTAGAGTGATCAAAAGAAAATAAGTGAAAAACTTAATTCTATTTTTTTTATTTTTTTACTTTCATAATTTATCTGGACAGGTTATATCTCTAGAATATGGTTTAAAAGCTGGGATAAATTTTAATAGCCATCTAAATGTCGCTTTAGAGATAGAATCTTTAAATTTAGGATTTCCAACAAATAATTATGAATCAAGAAATGGTGAACATTTTGGTTTATTTTTTAAAATTAATTTTAAAAAAATTTATTTAAGGCCTGAAATTAATTATACAAGAATCAAAAATAGTTATGATTTATTTTTAGTGCCTAAACGTGATGTTGTTACTGATTTTAATGAAACAAAAATTGATATTCCTGTACTAATAGGATATAAACCATTTAAATATTTAAATATTTTTGCAGGTCCGAGATTTGAATATAATAAAAAAGTAAAAGATCTTAATAATTTGAGTATAAGTGATCTAAAAACTGATTACCGAATTGGTTTACAATACGGAGTTGGTGTTAAGTTTTTAAGATTTGAAATTGATATTAGAGTAGATAAAGGTTTTGAAAAAAATGAAATAAATTATATGAAAAATCCTGTTGGAAATAAAAATCAATTTATTACATCTACAGGAAAAATATATCTTTTAGCTTTGTCTTTTTACTTATAACTAAACTTAATCATTGTCTAAATAATCAGGAATTCCATCTCCATCTGTATCATCAGCAACTCCATCTCCATCTACATCATATTCATCTTTAGTTAAAATCCCATCTCCATCATCATCATCATCTAAATAATTAGGAGTTCCATCTCCATCTGTATCATCAGCAACTCCATCTCCATCGTAATCATAATCATCTGGAGTTAAAACACCATCTCCATCATCATCATAATCCCTATAATTAGGTATATTATCTGAATCGGTGTCGTCATTATTAAACAGATGATCATTATTTATATCCTCATTAATTGAATCAACACCATCTGCATCATGATCTGCTGTACTTAGTGTATGTAAATTTATTTGAAAAATTAGAGGAGAATATGCTGGTATTGATGCAGTAGCATTATTATAATAGCCTAATCCGGAAGGAAATATTACCATTCCTATTCCAAAATTATCAAAAGAATAAGTCCCATTATTATTAATAATAATATCCCCTCTTTTAAGTAGGGGTGTAAATTCTTGAAAACCACGAACTACAGAAGTTTGATCCATCCAAAGTGGATTTTTTCTTGAATCAAAAGTTGATTTCCCAAGTAACATCCCTTTATAGGTAACAAAAATAGAGTCAGCTACAGTAGGATTAGCTCCATTTCCCTCTCTATTAATTATATAATATAAATTATGAGCTACCATATCTTCATTTTCATCTTCAATACTAATAGACATAGTACTAACTTGATCATAAAGAGGTGTTTTAGTAGAATTATCTCCATCTATAGTATCAATTACTAATTCAACTTTTTGATTAGAGGATAAATTTTCAAAATCCTCATAATTATAAAAATGGGTTTGAAGAAATTCTATTATTGAATCATTCTCTGTAGTGTACTGAGGACCGATATCTTTAGGTGGAGCAACTTCTTCTTCACTAGAATCAGAAGAGCATGAATAGATAAGAGAAATCAAAAAGAAATTATATAAAAGAATTTGAAAAAATTTTCTCATAATCAAATTAATATGGCGCAAGATACAATTTTCTTATATTTTTGATCTAAAAAAATAGATATAATATTGTTATGAGAATAGCTATATTTATGTGATTAAACAAACCAATTGAGACAACAAAATAAAATATTAAATCAAAATAAAATTGATAAAATTATTAAGAGAATTGCTTTTCAAATTCATGAGAAAAACCAAAATGAATCTGAAATATTTTTGATAGGTATATATAAAAATGGATATATTCTATCAGAGTTGATAAAAAATGAACTAAAAATTATTTCTAATTCAAAAATTAATTTATGCTGTTTAAATATTAATAAAAAAGAACCCTTTAATAACTTAGAGTTTGATTTTGAATTGATTCAAATGAAAAATAAATCTGTTGTATTGATTGATGATGTTTTAAATTCTGGAAAAACTCTTATTTATGGTGTTAAGTATTTATTAGATATTCCTTTATCAAATTTCAATACTGCTGTTTTAATTGATAGAAACCATAAAAAATTTCCAATAAAAATTGACTTCAAAGGAATTTCCTTATCAACTTCAATTGAGGAAAACGTAAATGTAGTTTTTGATAAAAATAAATCTTATGCAATTATTGATTGAGAATTTCAATAATTTCATTTGTAATTTCTTCTATCTTTTTTTTTTCAGCATCTATCTTATATTTTGCCATATTATAAAAATGCATTCTTTCAAAAATATGTTTAGAAACAAATTCCATCATATGCTCTAAAGACTCTATTTTAGATATAATAGGTCTATTTTTTCTTTCTTTTAAAAGCCTTTTAGATAATATTTTATTAGAATTTTTTATATAAAAAACGTATTTAGAATTGGAATTTATAACATTCATATTCTCAAAATAACATGGTGTTCCTCCGCCAAGAGAAATAACAGTTTTTTTAGAAGATTTTAGAACATTTAATAAAATTTCTTTTTCAATTTTTCTAAATTCTAATTCACCTTTAGTTTGAAAAATTTCTGAAATTTTCATTTTCTCTCTAATTTCTATCAAACAATCAAGGTCAATACATTTTAAATTTAAAATATTTGCTAAAGATTTGGCTATTAAAGATTTTCCACATCCCATGTATCCAAGTATAATTACATTTGAGTCTATTAGAAGTTTTGAAGTTTTCAAATTTAAAGATCTATTTTTGACAAATTTATAAGAAATTCTCTTTGAATAATAAATTTATTGAACCTATATTTGCAGCCATTAAATTCTTATTAAGATTTGGTAGCTCAGCTGGTAGAGCATCTCCCTTTTAAGGAGAGGGTCCTGGGTTCGAACCCCAGCCAAATCACTAAGACCTGGTAGCTCAGCTGGTAGAGCATCTCCCTTTTAAGGAGAGGGTCCTGGGTTCGAACCCCAGCCAGGTTACTACTTAATTTTGCGCACGTGGCGGAATTGGTAGACGCGCTAGGTTGAGGGCCTAGTGAGATTAATATCTCTTGGAGGTTCAAATCCTCTCGTGTGCACTACTAATCTTAATTTAAGTTATAGTGAATAAAAATATTTTAAATAAGAGCCATTTTTATAGCTGCAATAGCTGCCTCAGTTCCTTTATTACCATATTTACCTCCACTTCTATCAATGGCTTGTTGCATTGTATCGTCGGTTAAAACACAAAAAATTATAGGACAATTTTTAGAAACGTTTAAATCTTTAATTCCAATAGAAATAGCATTACAAATAAAATCAAAATGTTTAGTTTCTCCTCTAATTATACTTCCAATTGCAATAACTACATCTACATTCTGTTCTTGCATTTTTTTGCATCCATAAATAAGTTCAAAACTTCCTGGAACATTAATAACTTTAATATTATTATTAGAAACATTTTTAGATTTTAGAAGATCTAAGCTTCCTTTTAGTAAATTATTAGTAATATCACTATTCCAATTTGAAACAACTATTCCAAATTTTATATTAGATGCATCAGGAATTTTATTTATGTCAATTTTAAAAGATGCTGTTGACATATTAATTTTTTAAAGAATTTTTTCCTATTTGAATATCTATCAGTATAGATTCTGGAGATTTTGGAAAATCTTCTTTAATTTTTTTGTAATAATTTAAAGCTTCTGATTTTTTTCCTAATAAAGTAGCAATATTACCTGCTTTTAATAAAAATTTTGGAGATGAAAATTTGTTTGAACTTGAATTTACAGCTAATTTATATGAATCTAAAGCATCATTTAACTGATTTAGCTCAGCAAATGAATCACCAATTACACCCTTTGCTAAAGCATTTAAAATTTCATCATCACTTTTAAAATTTTTCAAGAAATCAATAGATTTTTCAAAATCATTTAAATTAAAATATGCTATTCCTGCACTATAATATGAAAGATTAGCAGCATCAGTTCCACTATAATTATTAATTATATCTAAAAACCCATATTTACCCTCTCCTCCATTTAGTGATAATAAAAATAAAGAATCCTTGTTTTCAGAATCATTTAATGCTTTATTAAAATAGTTTTGAGCTGTAAAAAGTTCATTATTGGCTTCCTCCGTCTTTGGTTGAAGAATAAAATTTTCATATCCTAAATAACCTAAAACTATAATGACAGATAATCCTACAATACCAATTATATAGTTTTGGTATTTTGAGACTATCATTTCAGTTCTAGAGGCACTAACATCTAATGTTTCAAAAACTTCTGCAGTTGTACTATCCTTTACTGATGAATTAAAATCTTTAGATCTCGATTTATAACCTTTTTTCTTATAGGTTGCCATATTTAAATTTTATAATTGCGTAAAAATAAAATTTTATTCTAATCATTTAGGAGAAAAAACTAATTATTTTATATAATTTGCAATGAAGTTCCTAAATATACCTTATAAATTTTGAAATGAATTCTTTAATCCTAAACAAACTTTCCTTGATCAATTATAAAAATATTGATTCTAAAGCATTTGTTTTCGATTATAAGATTAACTGCTTTGTTGGGGATAATGGTGTTGGAAAAACAAATGTATTAGACTCTATATATCATTTAGCCATGACTAAAAGTTATTTTAATTCTGTAACATCCCAATCTATTAACCATAAAGCTGAATTTATGGTTATTGAGGGTAATTTTAAAAAAGGGAATAAATCCGAAAAAATTATTAGTAGTTTAAAAAAAGGGCAAAGAAAGACATTCAAGAGAAATGGAAAAATTTATAAAAAGTTTTCAGATCATATAGGCTTAATTCCAGTTGTCATGATTTCTCCATATGATAGAGATTTAATACAAGAGGGAAGTTCTAATAGAAGAAAGTTTATTGATAATGTCATTTCTCAAAACAATAAAACATATTTAAGTCATATAATTAGTTATCAAAAAATTTTGTATCAAAGAAATGCTCTTTTAAAATATTTTAAAAAAAATAACAACTTTGATATTAATATTTTAAAAGTTTATGATGACCAATTATATGAGCTTAGTTCACCTATTTATAAAATAAGGATAGATTTTTTTAAAAACTTTGTTCCAGTTTTTATTAATAGATACAATTCCATATCTCAAAACAAAGAAAAAGTTGATATTTCTTATGATAGTCAACTTAATCATGAATCATTAGATTATTTATTAAAAAATAGCATAGAAAAAGATAGAATTGTTCAATATACAAGTTGTGGAATTCACAAAGATGATTTGATTTTTGAAATTGACAATTTTCCTATAAAAAAATATGGAAGTCAAGGGCAACAGAAATCTTTTTTAATAGCCCTCAAACTTGCTCAATTTGATTATTTAAAAACCAAATCTAATTCATCTCCAATTTTATTATTAGATGATATTTTTGATAAGTTAGATAACAAAAGAGTTAAAGAATTAATTAAATTAGTGAATGATGATGAGTTTGGACAATTGTTTATTTCAGATACAGATTACAATCGAACAGAAACTATTATTAAAGAAATAAATTCATCTTATAAAATGTTTGAATTATGAAAAGAAACTTTGATATGAAAAGTATGAAATTAATTATAGATAATTTTATAGATAAAAATTCCTTAAGTGGAGGATTAAACAATGTTAAAATTCAAGATCTTTGGAAAAAAACTATGGGCTCTAATATAAATTCTTATACAACTGAATTAAACTTAAGAAATAAAACTCTTTATGTTAATCTTTCTTCATCTGTTTTAAGACAAGAGCTAAGCTATGGCAAACAAAAAATAATTGATTTATTAAATAATGAGATTGGAGAAACAATTATTAATAAAATTGTTTTAAGATAAAATTTCACTAGGATCAAAATGAAAAGATCCTTCAATTACAGCATTTTTATCACTATCAGAACCATGAACAGCATTTTCACCCATAGATGTTGCATATAAATTTCTAATTGTTCCCTTTTTTGCTTCTGCAGGATTAGTTGAACCAATCAATTCTCTAAAATCTTCAACAGCATTGTCTTTTTCTAAAATAGCAACAACAATTGGACTTCTACTCATAAATCTAACTAATTCATCAAAAAAAGGTTTTTCCTTATGGATTTCATAAAATTTTTGTGCTTTTTCTAAACTAAGTTTAGTGTATTTCATTGCAATAATTCTAAAACCAGCTGAATTAATTTTTTTTAAGATTGCCCCAATATGACCGTTCTCAACTGCATCAGGCTTAATCATAGTAAAAGTTCTATTACTCATGTTTATTTTTTTTTGCAAACCTAATAAAAAAATCTAGTCCTCCATCATTATACTTTATTTGTATTTTTGAGATATGTTAAAAATAGTTATCATTGGAACAGGTAATATTTCATATCACCTTTGCAAAGCAATTATAGAAACTAAAAATCTTAAATTAATTGAGGTGTTTGGAAGAAAAAAAAATCCTCCAAAAGATTTATTTAATAGCATTTCTTATTGTAATAATATAAAAAAAATTAAAAAAGCTGATTTATATATATTATGTGTTAGCGATAATGCTATTTCAAAGATTAGTGATGAATTGAGTATAAATAAAAATAGTATTGTAGTGCATACTTCTGGTTCAACTAATATGAAACTGTTATCGAAACACAAAAATCATGGCATTATTTATCCATTACAAACATTTAGTAAGAATAAAAAAATTTCGTTCACTAATATTCCCATTATAATTGAAGCAAATTCTAAGTTAATATTAAATAAAATAAGAATTATTTGTTCACTTATCTCTAATAAAGTAATAGAATGTAATAATGATCAAAGAACATTAATTCATATTTCTGCTGTTTTTGCCAATAATTTTTCTAATTATATGAATTTAATAGCAGAAGAAATTTTAAAATCAAATAATATAAATTCTGATATTTTATATCCATTAATTAATGAAACTGCAAATAAATTAAATTATTTGTCTCCAAAAAATGCACAAACTGGACCTGCAATAAGAAATGATCAAATAACAATTCAAAAACACTTAAATTTATTAAAAGAAACAAAGTATTTTGAAATATATGATAAACTAACAAAAGAAATAATAAAATCAAAAAATGAATTATAAAGAAAAACTCCATATTATTAAAAATTTTGTATTTGATATTGATGGTGTCTTTACAAATGGATTAATAATGATTGATTCTTCAGGGAATGAATCTAGAACTTTTAATACAAAAGATGGTATTGCTATAAAACATGCTATAGAAAATGGATATAATATTGCTATAATTTCAGGGGCACATAATGATGGTATTAGATTAAGATTAAAAAACCTTGGAGTAACAAACATTTTACTAGGATCTAATAATAAACTAAAAGATCTCAAAAAATATATAAAATCCAATAAGCTGTCAAGTGAAGAAACAGTATATATGGGAGATGATATACCTGATATTAATCCTATGTCATATGTAGGTTTAAAAACATGTCCTTTTGATGCTATTCCAGAAGTAAGAAGTATCTCTGATTATGTTTCACCAAAAAAAGGAGGAGAAGGATGTGTTAGAGATATAATTGAACAAACTTTAAAAGTTCAAAATAATTGGAAATTAAAAGATTCTAGTCAGAATATTTAAATTTTATGATTTCAGAATATTTGAAAAACTATAAAGTTTTACTTGCTTCTTCTTCAAAAAGAAGGCATGAACTTCTAAAAGAATTAGAAATCAATTTCCAAATAGTCTTCCAAAAAATTGAAGAAAGCTATCCAAAAAATCTTATTAAGTCTGAAATAACAGATTTTCTTTCAAAAAAAAAATCTTTTCCATTTTTAAATAGTTTAAAAAAAAATGAATTACTAATCACATCTGATACTATAGTCTGGTTTAATAATAAAGCAATTGAAAAACCAAAAAATATAGTTGAGGCAAAAGAAATGTTAAATCTATTAAGTGGCTGTATGCATCAGGTATTTACCTCAATTTGTATTTCATTAAAAGATCAACAAAAAATAGTTAATCAAGAAACTAAAGTTTACTTCAATATTTTAAAAAATGAGGATATAAATTATTATATAAATAAATTCGATGTTTTAGATAGAGCAGGAAGTTATGGAATCCAAGATTTAATAGGTCATATTGGAGTTTGCAAAATTGAGGGGTGTTATAACAATGTTTTAGGATTTCCTACTAGTTTATTTTGTGATACTATTGAAAAAATGAATTTATAATCTATATTTTTAATAATTGTAAAGTATAATAATATGTTTAAGTGGAATAAATCATATACTATCGTCATTTTAATTAATATTTCATATATCATATTTTTTAACATTATAACTAATCTATTTTCATAACATATGGAAGAAATCGATTGGTTAATACTAATTAGTACCCTAGTTTTTATAGTTAGCTATGGGGTAATTAAAACAAGAAATAATAAAAATTTAAATGATTATTTAAAAGGAGGCAATTCATCTAATTGGTGGACAATAGGTCTATCAGTTATGGCTACTCAAGCTAGTGCAATAACCTTTCTTTCTACACCTGGCCAAGCGTTTAATGACGGGATGACTTTCGTACAATTTTATTTTGGAATTCCTCTTGCAATGATTATAATTTGCATGGTTTTTATACCCATATACCATAGACTGAAAGTTTATACAGCATATGAATTTCTGGAACAAAGGTTTGATCTTAAAACTAGGACATTAGCTGCTATATTATTTTTAGTACAAAGAGGACTTGCTGCTGGAATAACTATTTATGCTCCTGCAATAATATTATCTTCTGTTTTAGGTTGGGATTTAAAACTTTTAAATATTGCTATTGGTGTGTTAGTAATTATTTATACCGTTAGTGGAGGTACTAAAGCTGTAAGTATAACTCAAAAGCAACAAATGTTTGTAATTATGAGTGGAATGTTTATAGCTTTTTTTATAATATTAAACTCTCTTCCTCCAAATATTAATTTTTCTAATGCTGTAGACATAGCTGGTTTGGGAGGAAAAATGAAAGTTTTAGATTTTTCTTTTGACTTAAATGAAAGATATACATTTTGGAGTGGAATCACGGGTGGATTATTTTTAGCTTTATCTTATTTTGGTACGGACCAAAGTCAAGTTCAAAGATATATATCTGGTAAATCTATTAAAGAAAGTCAATTGGGACTTCTTTTTAATGCTGTTTTTAAAATTCCAATGCAATTTTTTATTCTTTTTGTTGGAGTAATGGTATTTGTTTTTTTTGAATTTAATTCAGCTCCAATTCATTTTAACCCTCAAGCAATTGAATATTTAAAAAAATATGAAAAAGATGATTATGATAATTTAAATAAAAGTTATAATCTAATAAAAAGTGATAAAAGAAAACTTCAAATTGATTTTGTTGAAAGGAAAAAACAAAATAAATCTACATTAAGAATTGAAAATAAAATAAAAGAATTACAAAAAACAGAAAAAGATTACAGAAATACTGTAAAAGGAATAATTAATCAAAGTAATTCAAAAATAGAAACAAACGATAAGGACTATGTGTTTATATATTTCATATTAAATTACTTGCCAAAAGGAATTATAGGTTTATTATTAGCTGTTATACTAAGTGCTGCTATGTCTTCCACTGCATCAGAACTTAATGCACTTTCTGCTACAACTGTTATTGACTTATACAAAAGGAATCATATTAAGCCTAGATCAAAAAAACACTATGTTAATGCATCAAAATGGTTTACATTGATTTGGGGAATAATTGCTATAATTTTTGCAAATTTTGGAACATTATTTGAAAACCTTATACAATTAGTAAATATTATAGGATCTATATTTTACGGAACAATTTTAGGTATTTTTTTAATTGCTTTCTTTATTAAGAAAATAAAAGGAAACGACGTTTTTTGGGCGGCTTGCATATCACAAATACTTATATTTATAATATATAGTTTTACAGATATTGGTTACTTGTGGTTAAATTTAATTGGAGCTTTATTAACTACAATATTTTCATATTCCTTGAATTTTTTATATTCAAAAAACAATTAATTATTTAAAATATGTTCTACAGTATCACTTAATGATTTAACAGAATCTTTGAGTTCTGTCTCTTTGGCTAGAGCAAGTCCTTTATTTGCTATTTTTAAAGCACCTTCTTTGTCACCAACAGCTAAATAAATCAGGGCTTTTTGTTTTAACATCCAATATGGAGCATCTTTTCTAAGTTCAAAGGATTTATCAATCCAACGCTTAGCTAAATTAATATTTAAATTTTCTTCTAAATAAAAAACTGCTGCTTTATAATAATTTTGAGAGTTTGGATTCTTGTCTAAAGTTTTTTTAATTGAGGATATAGTTTTGTCTCTAGTTAAGGTATTTATTATAAAAGAAGAAACAGTTGATTCCCAAATAAAATATAGAGTAGCTCCATTATTACTTAAATTATTTATTTGTATAGAAAAAGATTCAACAGAATAAGGCAATTCATAAGAAGTTGCTGATGTTTTTACTACAATCTCATTTTTATCCCAATTTTGAGGCAATCCCCAATTATCATTTTTTTTATATAAAATAAGCTCCCATGATTCATATCCCGGAATTGTATAAATAGCATATTTCCCTTTAGGAACTACTACCTCTCCTATCATTACTTTATCACTAAATTCAATAGTAGTGTTTTTATTAGCACCTGTTCTCCAAACTTCATTATAAGGCACCAAATTTCCAAAAATTTGTCTTCCTCGAGCTGATGGTCTTGAATATTCAATTTTAATATCAACAAGTCCAACTTTTTGAACTAATGTTGAAAAAGGACTGGGTTGTGGAGTTTGGATTTGAGTGAAAGAAAAAAAAGGAGCAAACAATAGAATAATAAATATTTTTTTCATAGTATCTTTTTTAGTTACTCAAATTTATAAAATCAATAATAATTATTAAAAGAAAAAAATTTTATAAAAGAACTAAAGTCTTTTTATTCTTGCTCCTAACTTATTTAATCTCTGGTCTATATTTTCATACCCCCTGTCAATTTGTTCAATATTATGTATAACACTTGTTCCTTTAGCGGAAAGTGCTGCAATTAACAGTGAAACTCCAGCTCTAATATCAGGAGAAACCATTTTAGTAGCTATTAACTGAGATTTAAAATCATGTCCAATTACGTTAGCTCTATGCGGATCACATAGAATAATTTTTGCACCCATATCAATTAATTTGTCTACAAAAAATAACCTACTCTCAAACATTTTTTGATGTATCAATACACTTCCTCTTGCCTGAGTTGCTACAACTAAAATTACACTTAATAAATCTGGAGTAAAACCCGGCCAAGGGGCATCAGAAATTGTAAGAACTGAACCATCAATATAATTTTTAATTTCATAACCATCATTATGCTCAGGTATACAAATATCATCCCCTTTCTTTTCTAATTTAATTCCCAATTTTTTAAAAACATCTGGGATTTGACCTAAGTTTTCCCAACTTACATTTTTAATAGTAATATTACTTTTAGTAATCGCTGCCATTCCAATCCAACTGCCAATTTCAATCATATCAGGAAGAACTTTATGTGAACAACCAGATAATAACTTAACTCCTTCTACTATTAATAAATTAGAACCAATACCAGCAATATTAGCACCCATACTAACTAACATTTTACATAACTGTTGAATATAAGGTTCACATGCTGCATTATATATCTGAGTTTTACCCTCAGCTAATGTTGCTGCCATTAAAATATTTGCAGTCCCAGTTACAGAAGCCTGATCTAAAAGTATATTAGCACCTTTAAGTTTAATTGATTCAACCCCATAAAAATGTTCTTCTCTATTATATCTAAATGATGCTCCTAGTTTAATTAATCCTAAAAAATGAGTATCTAATCGTCTCCTGCCAATCTTATCTCCTCCCGGCTTAGGAATATAAGCTTTACCAAAACGAGCTAATAGAGGGCCAAGAATCATTATAGATCCTCTCAAACTGCTGCCTTTAGATTTAAAAGATTTGGATTGTAAATAATCAACATTTATTTCATCTGCCTGGAAAGAGTATTTATTTTTTGCAATTTTATTAATCTTTACTCCAAGAAATGACAAAAGGTCAATTAGTTTTATTACATCAATTATCTCAGGAATATTTTCAATTATAACTTCTTTATTAGTTAGTAAAGAAGCACATATTACCTGTAATGCTTCATTTTTTGCACCTTGTGGGTGAATATCTCCATTTAGCTTAATTCCGCCCTCAATTGAAAAAGTACCCATTTAAATAGATGTTAATTATTATTTCTTTTTTTATAATTACGATATGGTTTTTTATTTTTTGAACTATGCTTTGTGAATTTCTTATTAGTTAACTTAATCAAATTTTGAGAATCTGAAAGTGGTTTGTTTGAAGAATCTACGATAAGTTTACCATCAGAAAGTTCCAATAAATGTTCATAAATAACATCATCTTCAACAGTATCCTTATTCCAATTTAAAAAACATTTCTTCATGTGATTGGCAATTACATATACCAATTGTTTTTTCATTTCACCTTCTTCCCATCCAGTTGCAACATCAATCATTCTTTTTATATTATTGCCATAAAATCTATATTTAGGAAAATTTTGAGGATAATCTAATTTTTCAGGTCTTTGAGAAAAAACTTCTTTCGAAGGTAAAGGGTATGGGGTATCAACATCTAATTCAAAATCAGACATAATAAAAAGTTGGTCCCAAAGTTTATGTTGAAAATCAGGAACATCCCTTAAATGAGGATTTAGATTGCCCATCACTCCAATAATTGCCTTTGCCATTTTATTTCTTTCATCTTTATTATCACAAGCTAAGGCTTGATCAATCATTTTATGTAGATGTCTACCATATTCAGGGATTATAAGCTTAGTTCTTTCGGTATTATACTCTAAATTTTCTATCAAAATTTGGGTGATTTAATTAGTAAGAATTTACAAATTTAATAAATTATTAATCATAAAGATATTATTCCTTCTATTTCAGAGGCTAATTTATATTTTTTTATCACTTCATTAGCCGATTTCATCTTTGCGGTTATTGTTATGCTAGTAAAATTCTTTGAAGAAGAAAGTTTTGAAAAGATATCAGCATCAATATCATTAAAAATATTTATAAGATTGGTAATATATAATGAATCGGATTTTAAAATAAATTTGAATTTATAAATTGAAGGCCAATCTGAAGACACAGCAAGTTGTTTTTCTAATCTTTTATAAAAATTTTTATTATCATTTAACATTATTTCAAATATATATAAATAAAGATTTATTAATTGATAAATTTGCTTGAAATGACACATAGTAAAAAGATTTTAATTACAGGAGGACCAGGGTCAGGAAAAACTAGTTTAATTGATGAGTTAAAAAACAAGAAATTCAATTGTGAAAAAGAAATTGTTAGATCTTTAACTCTTGAAGGTAAAAAAGATGGGAATGATCAACTATTTCTTAAAGAACCATTAAATTTTTCTAAAACATTATTAGATTTAAGAATAAGTCAATTTGATAAAAAACAAGTCAAATCTATCACATTTTATGATAGAGGAGTTCAAGATGCATTAGCTTATTTAAATTTTTTAAAAGCTAAATATGATAATGATTTTATTAAAAAATGCGAAAGAATTAAGTATGATATGGTTTTTATTCTTCCTCCTTGGAAAGAGATATATAAACAAGATAAATGTAGATACGAAACCTTTGAAGAATCTATAAAGATTTATGAAGAAATAATAAAAATTTATCATTTTTTTAAAATGAAGACAATAATATTAGAAAAGGATTCAGTAAATAATAGAATTAAAAAGATATTAAGTTACTTGTAAAGAAAATATTTTAAAATGAATAATTTAAAAATAATTTTTATGGGATCATCTGATTTTGCTGTTAAAAGCCTTGATAATCTTTTATTAAATAATTATGATATTAAAGCAGTAGTCACAGCACCAGATAAAAAATCAGGAAGAGGAAAGAAAATCAATTTTTCAGATGTAAAAAAATATAGTTTAAAGAAAAATTTAAAATTATTACAACCTGAAAACTTAAAGCAAGTAGATTTTGTTAATAAAATAAAATCTTTTAATGCAGATATTATTATAGTAGTTGCATTTAGAATGTTACCAAAAATAGTATGGGAAATTCCTAATAAAGGAACAATAAATTTACATGCATCTTTATTGCCACAATTAAGAGGAGCAGCACCAATTCATTGGGCTATTATAAATGGATTGAAAAAGACAGGTGTTACAACATTTTTTATTAATCAAAAGATTGACTTTGGAAATATAATTGAACAAAAAGAAGTAAAAATTGAAGATTTTGAAAATACTGGAAGCTTATATGAAAAATTGAAAATTATTGGCGGTTTATTAATATTATCAACTTTAAAATTAATATCTGAAAATAATTTAAAAACAATTAAGCAAAGTAATTCATTAAATCTTATTAAAGCTCCTAAATTAAATAAAGAGAATAGAAAAATAGATTGGAATAAATCTGGGTTTGAAATTTTTAACTTAATTAGGGGATTATCTCCTTTTCCATCAGCATGGACTAAGGACAAAAAAAATAATAAAATAATAAAACTATTTAATGTAATTTATCATAAAGAAATAAAAACAAAACATTTAAATGGTGTAATTTCTATTAAAAATAATATGTTAAAAATTCTTTTAAAAGACGGATATTTGGAGGTATTAGAAATTCAAATTGAAGGTAAAAAAAGAATGTCTGGGAAAGAATTTATTAATGGATATAGAGAATATGATTCAATTAGACTTTTATAATCATGTTAAATAAGTAAAATTAAATAATTGCTAATAAAAAAAGGGAGCCTTCTAATTGCTGAACCAACTGGTCTATCAGACTTAAATTTTAATAGATCAGTAATACTATTAGTTGAGCATAATAAATCTGGTTCTGTTGGTTTTATTTTAAATAAAAAACTTAACTATTCTACAAAGGATTTAATTCCAGATTTAAAATATAAATTTCCAATTTATAATGGCGGACCCGTTGAGTGTCAAAATTTATATTTTATTCACAATCAGCCTAATCTAATTCCAAATAGTTTGAAAATTAAAAAAGAAATATATTGGGGAGGGGACTTTAGTGTAGTTTTAGAATTAATTAATAGTAAGAAAATTAAGCTTGGAGAAATAAAATTCTTTTTAGGTTATTCAGGGTGGGATAAGAATCAGCTAGAAAATGAAATAACTCTATCATCTTGGGTCGTTGAAAAAGAAAATGGAAATGTTAATTTATTCCTTAAAAGCTGTGACAATATTTGGAAAAAAAAACTATTAGAATTAGGAGGAAGATACCTAATTTGGTCTAATTCACCAGAAAATCCTAGTAATAATTAAGATTTAATAATTTGTTTATTCAAATAATTTAGAATGGTAATAGCAACTTTGTTTGAAAAAAGTTTTTTTCTATATTCAGTTACAGGGATTATTCCAGAAATTGAATTTGAAACCCATATTTCATCAGAAGAAATTAACTCATAAGGTGAAAAATTTTTTTCCTCAATCTCTAAATTTGGCAATTTATTAATTAATTCTATAATCTTATTTCTCATAACACCATTTAAGCACCCAGAGGATATAGTTGGGGTTTTAACTAAACTATCTTTTACTATAAAAATATTACCATTTAAAAATTGTGCAACAAATTTTTGATCATTTAATAATATACAATTCTCTAAATCATTTTCTTTAGCATAAATACTACCAATAACATTTACAACTCTATTATTTGTTTTTAAATTAGAAATTAAGTTAGATTGAATTAGGTAATCCTTAAACAGATCTACTTTGTATGATTGTAAATTAACATTAAATAATTTCTGATCTGTTTTTTTTGAATTAATAACAAAAATTGGTTCATTAGAATCTGGACGATATACCTCCCCTTTTGTTCTAAAAATTGTTAACCTTACCCTTCCATTAAAAAAAGAATCTATTTTTAAATTGGTTTTTCTTATTTCGTTTTCAAAAAAATCAGGAGTATATAAACTTGGTATTTGAATTCTAAGAATTCTCATCGAAGACATAAGCCTTAAATAATGTTCCTCCCAATAAATAATTTTATTATCTATAACTTTAATCGTTTCAAAAACAGAATCTCCAAAAAGAAATCCTCTGTTATTAAAGTGATCTAAGGGTTGATCTTTAAAATTTCCGTTATAATTAATCATGAATTATTAAGAAGATCCTAAAACCTGTTTTAAATCAGATATTTGATTATCCCATAACATCTTAGTTTCTTCAACTTCATCTTCATAAGCAAAATCTGTAACCATTAACGAAACATCTTTTGTTATTTCATCAACAACAATTTTTATTTGAAAAAAACATTCATCCTGATCTTCACTATCATCTAACCATTTAAATTTTACAAAACTATTTGATTTGCTACTAATTAATTCGGCTTTTTCTTCAGATCCATCCCAGAAAAAAGAAAAGATTATTCCTCTAGAATTTACATTATCAGCAAACCATTCTGAAAGACCAGATGCGGATGAAATATACTGAAATAACATCTGAGGAGATGCATGAATTGGAAACTCTAACTCAAACTTTACTTTTAATTCCATAGAGTGGCAATATATAGATTAAAATTGATCTAAAAAAAATTTAAATAATTTTTATTCTAAGTTTGAGTCTAGTTAATTTGTTTATATATTTACGCGCATTTTATCTTGGCGAGGTAGCTCAGGTGGTTAGAGCGTCGGATTCATAACCCGGAGGTCGGGAGTTCAAGTCTCCCCCTCGCTACTCTTTTTTAAAACAATAATGAATTAACTTCTTCAATTGAATAATTTGACTGACTACCATCAATCATATTTTTAATAACAACTTGATTTTTTTTGAATTCATTCTCACCCATAATAATTGCATAATTAACATTATGTTTATTGGCATAGGAAAATTGCTTATTTAATTTAACTTCATCTGGGTAGATATCTATTTTTTTTCCTTCTTTTCTTAGGGAATCAATTAATGGATATAATTTCTTAATATAGCTAATACCAAAATTTATTACAATTATATCAAAATTATTGTCTAAATGTTCTGGAAACATTTTTTGTTCTTCCATTTGAAGAAAAATTCTGTCTAATCCAAAAGAAATTCCAACTCCACTCATGTTTTTTAAATTAAAGAATGAAGTAAGGTCATCATATCTCCCTCCACCACCTAAAGATCCAATAGCGTTATTTGATTTCGAAGTTACTTCAATAATTGTTCCCGTATAATAATTTAATCCACGGGCTAATGTTAAATCAAATTCAATTTCATTATTAATACAATTATTTTCACAAATAAATTCCATGATGGTATTTATTTCCTCAATGCCTTTCACACCTTCAATTGATTCTTTAAACAATATCTTTAATTTTTTAATAGAAATCTTTTCTTTACCTAATAAACTAGTTAATTTAGAAACAGAGCTACGATCAATTATTTCATTTAACTCATCAATTACTTTATTGAGACCTATCTTATCTATTTTATCAATTATTGATATAAAATCAGTTAGTTTATCAACTATTCCAATGTAATTTGCTAATGCATTTAAAATTCCACGGTGATTAATTTTAAAAATTATATCATTAAAACCTAGTTCTGAAAAAATGGTATCATAAAGTTTTATAAGTTCAATTTCTTGTAAAATTGAATTAGTTCCTATAATATCAGCGTCACATTGAGTAAATTCCTGAAATCTACCATGCTGAGGTCTATCAGCTCTCCATACATTTTGAATTTGAAAACGTTTAAAAGGAAAAATTAAGTCATTCTGGTGTTGTGCAACAAATCTTGCTAAAGGGACTGTTAAATCATATCTTAATCCCTTTTCGCTAATAGAATTAGTAAATTCAGAAAGGTTATTTGCTTGAAATGCACTAATATTTGCTTTTTTTACCTTTTCTCCAGAATTAAGTATTTTAAAAATTAATCTATCTCCTTCATTTCCATATTTTCCTAGAAGAGTAGAATTTTTTTCTAATGCTGGTGTTTCAATTTCTAAAAAACCAAATAAAAGAAAGTTTTTCTTAATAACATCTAAAATATAATTTCTCTTTGAAAGATTAGATGGTAAAAAATCTCTTGTTCCTTTTGGGTTTGAGGGTGTTTTAGACATTTAATTCATAATATAAAACAAATATCTAATTTTTTAAAACAATCAAGAAATTAAAGAGGAATTCTTTAAAACTTATTTTAAATAAAGTAATATTATTCTTGAGATTTAACTACTTCAAAAGAAATTTCATTAATTACATCTCTATGAAGTCTTATTGTAGCAGAATAATTTCCAAGTCTTTTAATCAATCCTCCTTGGACTTTTATAATTTTCTTGTCAAATTCAAAACCTGCATTAGTTAATTCATTATTAAGATTAACATTAGAAATAGAACCGAAAAGCTTACCACCTTTTCCGCATTTTGTCGGAATTTTAATTTCTAATTTATTTAATTTTTTAGCAACTTTTTTAGCCTCATCAATTAATTTTTTTTCTTTAAATTCTCTTTGCTTAATATTTTCTGCTAATACTTTTTTTGATGAAGAAGTTGCCAGGATAGCAAAACCTTGAGGAATTAGAAAATTTCTTCCATAACCATTTTTAACTGAAACGATATCATCTTTAAACCCTAGATTTGGTACATCATTTTTTAAAATTAATTCCATAATAATTATTTTAACATATCAGCTTGATAAGGTAAAAGTGCTAAATGTCTAGCACGTTTAACTGCAACAGAAATTTTTCTTTGAAATTTCAAAGAAGTACCTGTTAATCGTCTAGGTAATATCTTACCCTGTTCGTTAATGAATTTTAAAAGAAAATCAGGATCTTTATAATCAATATATTTAATGCCTGACCTTTTAAATCTGCAATATTTTTTATTACTTTTTGTAGCAATATCTAAAGGAGTTAAATATCTTATTTCACCTTGATTTGCTTTACCTGCTTGATCTATTGATGACATATCTATGCTTTTTTAGTATTACGTTCTCTTCTTTTTACTGACCATGCATCTGCATACTTATCGAGTTTTACATTTAAATAACGCATAATTCTTTCATCTCTTCTTAACTCTACTTCAAAGGAATCAATTATAGTTGGAGGAGCTTTAAAATCTATTAGATTATAAAATCCACTTTGTTTATTTTGAATTGGGTAAGCAAACTTTTTCAACCCCCAATGTTCGGTTGAAATTATTTCAGACCCTTTTTTAGATAGGTAGTCTTCAAATTTTTTTACTGTCTCCTTTACCTGGTCATCAGATAAAACGGGATTTAATATGAAAACAGCTTCGTAATGGTTCATAAATTTTATTAAAAAATTGGTCGCAAAAATACATTTTTAATATTGACTAGCAAAATTTGATACATAAATTAATTATATGGATCTACATCAATTAAAATATCAATGTTTCTAAAGAAAGAAATACTTTTAAAACTTTTCAAGCCTTTAGCTAATAATTCCTTTGATTTTGTTAAGTTTTTATTAATTGGGATTTTAATCAAAATATTTTTTATATACCTATTATTTATTCTCGGAATTATAGGAGATTCAGGTCCAAGTAATTGATCTCCATAATAATTTTTTAAAGCATCTGATAACCAGCTTGATGCTTTTACTAATTTTTCCAAATTTTTATGTTTTAAAACAATCTTAATTAACCTAGTGTATGGTGGATAATTAAATAAAAACCTTTGATTTAATTGTTCATTAAACATTCCTAAATAATCATGCTTAACAATTTTATCCATTAAATTATGATTTGGATTATAAGTTTGAATAACTACTTTACCTTGTTTTTTAGTCCTTCCTGCCCTTCCAGAAACTTGTTGAAGAAGTTGAAAACATTTTTCTTGTGATCTAAAATCTGGAAAATATATTAAACTATCTGCATTTACTACTCCAACTAAAGCTACATTTCTAAAATCAAGTCCTTTTGTTAGCATTTGAGTCCCAATCAAGATTTCAAAATCATTTTTTTCAAAAGAATCTATAATTTCTTGAAATGAATTTTTTCTTCTTGTAGAGTCATGATCCATTCGTTTAACTTTAAGATCAGGAAATATTGTTTTTATTTCCTCCTCTACTTGCTGGGTTCCTAAACCTTTTTTTAAAATAGTTTGATGAAAACACTTTTTACATTTAGTATTATTTCTTTCTTTAAAACCACAGTGATGACATTTTAATTCATTAGTTGATTGATGATATGTAAGACTTACATCACAATTAATACATTGATAAACAAATCCACAAGAATTGCACTCTAAATAAGGAGAGTGACCTCTTCTGTTTTGAAATAAAATAACTTGCTCATGATTTTCAAAAGTTTCTTTAATACTATTTAATAATAGAGTTGAAAAATTTCCATTTAAAGTTTTTTTAACGATAGACTCTTTTAAATCCTTAATTATAATTTTAGGCATACTAACATTCCCATATCTTTTTCCCAATTTTATTAAACCGTATTTGTTAGTTATAGCATTATAATAAGATTCTAAACTAGGAGTAGCTGAACCTAATAATGTCTTTGCATTATGAATAGTTGCTAAATATATTGCAGAATCTCTAGCATGATAACGAGGAGAAGGATTAAATTGTTTATAAGCATTCTCATGCTCTTCATCAACTATTATGAGTCTCAATTTATCATACGGTAAAAATATAGAAGATCTTGCTCCCAATATAACCCTTGCTTTTTCATCATTTTTGATTACTTTTTTCCATATCTCTGTTCTTTGCTCAAGAGAATATTTAGAGTGATAAACAGCTAAAGCATTTCCAAAATATTTTTTTAAACGTTTTATTAGTTGTGTTGTTAATGCAATCTCAGGAACTAAAAACAAAACTTGATTTTTCTTTTTTAAATTTTCTTTAATCAATTTTACATATATCTCTGTCTTTCCTGAAGAAGTAACACCATGTAATAATGAAACACTTTTATTCTCAAAATTTGAAACTATTTCATTAAATGCTTGTTTTTGATCTATACTTAGCTTTTTTGTTTTTATTTTATTACCTATATCAAATTGAATTCTATCAACAGTCTCATATTTCTTTTCTATAATTTTAGCATCAATTAAGGCATTAATAGTACCACGTGAAACCTTACACTTTTTTATTAGTTCTTTTATAGAAATATTATTTTCAGTGAGTGAAAAAAGTGTTTCAATTACTTTTATTTGAGATTTTTTATTTTTAAGACTATCTATTAGATTTTTCTTCTCTTGATTATTTATAGATTTTTTATTAAAAATTATCTTCAGAATATTTTTTGGTTTGAAATAATCATAAATTTCTTCTTTTAAAGCAATTAATGAATTATCTAAAAGTTCATTTATAGTTTTGTTTATATTTTTTCTCTTAAGAATAGATATTATTTCACGATAAGTTATTTTTTTATTTAAAATTAAGTTTTGATAAATTAACTCTGCATTATCAGATAGCTCAAAATCTTTTATTTTATTTGTCAAAATAATTTCACTTTCACTTTTCAATAATAATAAACTAGGCAATGCTACTTTAAGTACCTGACCTAAAGGACTCATATAATATTTTGAAATCCAATGAATAAACTTTAACTGATTGTCATTTATTGAACATTCTTCATCAATAATGAACTCTATATCTTTTGGAATGTAAGAATCGGGTATTTGATTATGTTTATTAGCTACTATTGCTGTAATAAATTTTGATTTTCCAAATGGAACTATTACCCTAAAACCTATTCTTAAAAACTTAAATTCTTTTTCATTTACTCTGTAAGTAAACAAATTGTCTAAAGGAAGTGGGACTATTACATCAATATAATAATTCATCATTAATTATTCTTCAATTTATATATAACAACATTTAATTCAAATCCCAATAGTAAGGATATAGAATTTATCCATATATATAACATCATAATTATCAATGCGCCTATAGATCCATAAAGCTCATTATAATTGGAAAAATTCTCAATATAAAGACCAAAAAAATAAGTTGTAATTATTAGTAAGAATGTAGTCATAATAGAACCAGGAGAAATAAATTTTAAATTGCTTCCGTGAATTGTTCCAAAAAAATAAAGGGATGAAAATGCTATAAGAGCTACTATAATTAAAAAGATATATTTAAAATACACAAACAAATAAGAAATAATTGAAATATTTTTAGCAATTAAAAAATCGAAAAATATAGATATTACTGTTGCAAATAATACTACCAATACTAAAATAAAACCAACCATGATAGCATATAAATACTGCTTGATAAAATTTCTAGAAAATTCAACATGATAAGAGTCTGAAAAACCTTCAAAAACAGAATTAACACCATTACCTATAAGTATAATTGAGAAAAAAAGAGTTGAGGATAACAAACCACTTCTTTTATTAGTATTAATATCAAGAAAAATATCATGAAAAAAAACAGTAGATTCTTGTGGTAATAATGATTCTAATAAATCTAAAAATATTTTATCAAAATTTTCAATAGGGAAAAAAGGAATTAGATTTAAAACAAATAGAACAAATGGAAAAAAGGCCATAAAAAAACTAAAAGAAATACTTCCAGCTCTTGTGGAAATTGCGCCTTTTAAAATTCCTGTAAAATATAGTCTAAATAATTCATATAAAGAAAACCCATATAAACTTTCTAATTTAATTTTTTTTAAAAAATTTGAAATATTATTAATAATCGAAAAAATAAAATTAGTTTTAAGCAATCTAATATATTTATATTAAATATAAATTAAAATTATCCAATTGTTTAGTTAATGAAAATTAAGTTATTAGTAGTTGGAAATACAACAGATTCCTTATTAAAATCTCTAATTTTAAATTATAAAAAAAGAATAAAACGTTATGTAAATTTTGAAATAACTGAATTAAATATTTTTAAATTTAGAAAAATAATATTGACATTCTTCAATTAAATAATTAGATTGTTTATTGTAGAACAGTTATATAGAGATTTCACCATAATTAATAATCACCCATGTCACAATCAATAACTAATGAAATTAACTTTTGCTTCAGGAAATAAAAATAAATTTCTAGAAATAGAAAAAATTATTCCTAATAAATTTCAACTAGGAAATCTTTCAGATCTCAATTTTTTTGATGAAATTCCTGAAAATGAAGACTCTATTGAAAGGAATGCTGCTTATAAAGCAAAATTTATTCATTCAAAATTTAATGTAAATGTATTTGCTGATGATACTGGTTTAGAAGTGCAAGCCTTAAATGGTAGACCTGGTGTTCATTCAGCTAGGTTTGCAGGTATTGAATGCGATGCTGAAAAAAATATGGATAAACTTCTTTTTGAATTAAAAAATGCAGAAAACAGAACAGCTAGATTCAAAACTATCATTGCATTAGTAATTAATAAGAAGTTTTACCAATTTGAAGGAATAATTAATGGTGAAATATTAAAGTCTAAAAAAGGAAATAATGGATTTGGTTATGATCCTATCTTTAAACCAGATGGTTATATAGAAAGTTTTGCGGAATTACCAATAGAAACAAAAAACAAAATTAGCCATAGAGCAATAGCAATACTTAAATTAATCGATTTCTTAAGTAAAATAAATAAAAGTTAATATTATAATAAATAAAATTTTAATTTTAAGAAAAATCTTTTTAGTTTGTATTTTTGATTCATCAATGAATAAAATAAATAAGCACCTATTTTTTTTCATGGTTTTTAGTTTATTAACTGGAAATGCAATAGCACAAAACCAAACACTTACGGGGTTTGTTGAAAATGCAGCTGATAATTCGCCTATTGCTAGTGTTCATGTAATAAATCTTTCGCAGGTTATAGGAGTTATAACTGATAAAGCTGGAAAATTTGAAATTCCAGCAAGACTTAATGACACTCTATATCTTTCATATCTAGGTTTTAAATCCATAAAAGTTAGAGTTACAAATGACTTTCTTAAGTTTAAAAATTCAAAAATTCAATTAACAGAATTAGCGTACGCACTAGAAGAAGTAATTATATCCCCATATAAATTAACTGGATACTTAGAAATTGATGCCAAGAACATTCCTATAAGTAGATCTTTTAGATATAGCATTCCTGGTTTACCCTCAAAGGGTTATGAAGGTGGTTCAAGAAATGTAGGTGCCTTCTCTAAAGTGATAAATTCTATATTTAACCCTGCAGATTTTTTATATAATCTTTTTGGAAAAAATCCTAAACAACTTAGAAAACTAAAACAAATGAAAGATGATTACAGAATTCGAGAGTTATTAGCTTCAAAGTTTGACAGAGAGACATTGAAGGAGTTATTACAAATTGAAAAAATAGATATTGATGAAATATTAAGAAATTGTAATTATTCTGATAATTTTATTATTTCTGCAAATGATCTTCAAATATTAGATGCAATAAGTGGTTGCTATGAAGAATTTAAAGTGCTTAACAGAAAGTAATCCATTAAATAATTAAATTTTAAAAGATTAACTTTGTAGACTTTCAAAAGAAAGTGTATGCAACTTAATTCCCTAAATGCTATTACTCCAATTGATGGAAGATATTATGATAAAACTAAAGGGTTCAGCATTTTTTTTTCAGAACAAGCCTTAATCAAATACAGGGTTTTAGTTGAGTTGGAATATTTCATAGCCTTAACTAGAACAGAAATTTCAACTTTAAGTGATTTTCCAAAAGATTCAATTAAAAAAATAAAAGATATTTATTTAAACTTCTCCTATGATGATGCTATTTCAATAAAAGAAATTGAAAAAAAAACAAATCATGATGTTAAAGCTGTAGAATATTTTATAAAAAATAAATTTAAAGATCTAAAATTAGATAAGTATTTAGAATTCATTCACTTTGGACTTACTTCTCAAGACATTAACAATACTGCTATTCCCCTTTCTATTAAAAATGCTTTAAATGAATTATATCTTCCAGAATTAAATAAATTAATTAATTTATTAGAAGAAAAAAGTAATGAATACTCTGATATACCGATGCTTGCTAGAACTCATGGGCAACCTGCATCCCCTACAAGACTCGGAAAGGAAATTGAAGTTTTTAAAGTGAGACTTGATGAACAGTTGAAATTTTTAAATTCAATTCCAATAGCAGCTAAATTTGGAGGAGCTACAGGTAATTTTAATGCACATCAAGTAGCTTTTCCAAAAATTAATTGGAAAAATTTTGCAACTTGTTTAATTAATGATTTAGGTCTTCAGCATTCTTTTCCTACAACCCAAATTGAACATTATGACCATCTAGCTTCTTTATTTGATTCTTTAAAAAGAATAAATACAATAATAATAGATTTTAACAGAGATATATGGTCTTATATTTCAATGGATTATTTTAAACAAGAAATAAAGAAAAATGAAGTTGGATCATCAGCGATGCCTCATAAAGTCAATCCTATAGATTTTGAAAATTCTGAAGGTAACCTTGGATTAGCAAATGCTATTTTTGAACATTTATCTTCTAAATTACCAATATCAAGACTTCAAAGAGATCTTACAGACAGTACAGTTTTAAGAAACGTTGGTGTTCCATTTAGTCATACTACAATAGCTATTCAATCAACTATAAAAGGAATTAATAAGTTGATTGTAAATAAATCAAAAATTGAAAGTGATTTAAATGATAATTGGGCAGTTATTGCAGAAGCTATCCAAACAATTTTAAGAAGGGAAGGTTATCCTAATCCTTATGAAGCTTTAAAACAACTTACTAGAAAAAACACATCAATCAATCAAGAAAAAATTCACAGTTTCATTGACTCACTAAAAATTGATAAAGAAATTAAAAATGAGTTAAAATTGATTACACCCTCAAACTATACTGGAATCTAACCTTTATTTACTCTCCTATTTGAGGTTTTTCTATAAATTCAGAATCTAAACCTATTTTAAATTTTCCTTCAGAAATTTTCATAACATCTTTTTCAATCTTATTAAACTCTTTAGAAGATGAATTAAAGTGGTTAACGACAGTGGCAAGTGAATTCCCTAGTTTATTATGAAAGTCTTGATAAGAATTTAAATGATTAGAAAGTTTTTGAACATTTTTTATTACTAACTCAATTGATTTTTCAAATTTCAAATTATTTAGAGCCTTCATAGTAATCTGCAGCATAGGAAATAGGCTCATAGGTGATACTATCATAACCTTCTTTTCATATGCATAAGAAACCAAATCTTTTGAATTAATTTGTAATGTACCAACTCTGTTGTTCAATAAATCTTGATACAAACCATCTGCAGGAATAAACATAAAAGCATAATCTAATGTTTTTTCAGAAGGTCGTATATATTTAGATGTTTCATCAATTCTTGATTTAATATCTTCCTTAAACTTTTTTTCTAATGATTGTATTTCTGTTGAATCTGAACTTTCAATCATTTTGTTATAATTATCAAGTGAGAACTTTGCATCAATAGGAATGATATGTTCATTAACCATCACAATTGCATCGACAGATTCACCATTTTTAAAACTATATTGCATTTTAAAAATCTCCGGCGGAAGAACATTAGACAGTAAATTTTCTAATTGTATTTCTCCGAAAATTCCTCTCTGTTTTTGATTACCTAATATTTTTTCGAGTGTTTTCATTTGATTAGCAAAATTTAACACTTGTTCATTGGTTCCTTTTATTTTTTCTAACTCCACTGTGACATCTTTAATTACCTTGTTGGAATCAGAAAATTGTTTTTGAATATTTTCTTTTGAAGTTTTATGGAAATCATTTATTTCTTTATTTATTGACAATAATTTATTCTCAATTTCTATTCTATTTTTTTCAGAATTTTCACCGACTTCTTTTCTTATATTCTGAATTTCATTACTAAGATTATTGGTAAGTTGAACAATAAGTTCATCCGAAGATCCACTTTTATCATTTTTTACTGAATATATAAGAAAAGCTAAAGCAAATAATATTGCAATAAGAAGAATCGTTATTTCCATATGACTAAGATAGAAATATTATTATTTACTCAAATACATTTTTCTTCTTGAATACAATTCATAAAATTGATCATCTTTTAGGTCATCTATAAATAAAATACTTTCGCCCGTACTTTTCATCTCAGGACCTAGACTTTTATTTACATTTGGAAACTTATTGAAAGAAAAAACGGGTTGTTTAATAGCAAAACCTTCAAGTTCAGGTTTATAATCTATGTCTGAAACCTTAAGTTTACCAAGCATCACTTTTGTAGCATAGTTAACATAAGGTTGCTTATATGCTTTAGATATGAACGGAACGGTTCTAGAAGCTCTAGGATTTGCTTCAATTATGTAAACAACTTCATCTTTAATTGCAAATTGAATATTTATTAAACCTACAGTGTTTAATGATAATGCAATTTTGTTAGTATGATCTATAATTTGTTGCATTACCAATTTTCCTAAATTAAATGGAGGAAGAGTTGCATTAGAATCACCTGAGTGAACTCCACAAGGTTCTATATGTTCCATGATTCCTATAATAAGAACATTTTTCCCATCACATATAGCATCAGCTTCAGCTTCAATTGCACCATCCAAATAATGGTCTAATAAAAGTTTATTATTTGGAATTTTTTGAAGAAGATCTTTTACATGGACCTCTAATTCTTTTCTATTAATAACAATCTTCATTCCTTGGCCACCTAAAACATAAGATGGTCTAATAAGAATTGGAAAATCTAGTTTATCAGCAATAACTAATGCTTCATCAGGAGTTTCAGCCACACCAAATTCTGGATAAGGAATTTTATTTTCTTTTAATAGAGTTGAAAAGCTTCCTCTATCTTCCGCTAAATCTAAAGATTTATATGTAGTGCCAATAATTTTAATTCCATACCTATCTAACTTCTCCGAAAGTTTAAGTGCAGTTTGTCCACCTAATTGAACTATAACTCCCTCAGGTTTTTCGTGTTGTATTATATCATAAATATGTTCCCAAAATACAGGTTCAAAATATAGTTTGTCAGCAGTATCAAAATCAGTTGAAACAGTTTCTGGATTACAATTTATCATTATTGTTTCATATCCACATTCAGATGAAGCAAGCACTCCATGAACACAGCAATAATCAAATTCAATACCTTGTCCTATTCTATTTGGACCAGAACCCAATACAATAATTTTTTTTCTGTCCGTAACTTCACTTTCATTTTGTGTAGTTATTGTACCGTCAGATAATTGAATTGACTCTTCAAAAGTAGAGTAATAATAAGGTGTTTTTGCTTTAAATTCTGCAGCACAAGTATCTACTAGCTTATAAACCCTGTTTATATTTAAATTTCTCCTTTTTTTATGAACTACACTTTCTAGACAACCTAGCATATGTGCTATTTGACGATCTGCAAATCCCATTTGTTTAGCTTCTAATAATAATTCCTTTGAAATATTATCAATCTTAAACTTTGAAATCTCATTTTCTAAAGTAATTAAGGATTCATATTGTCTTAAATACCAAATATCAATTTTTGTAATTTCATAAATTCTATCGATGGAAATACCCATTTTAATCGCATCATATATAACAAAAACTCTATCCCAAGATGGATTAGTTAATTTATTAATAACTGTTTCATAATCTGTGTATCCTTTTCCGTCAGCCCCTATTCCATTTCTTTTAATTTCTAATGACTGTGTTGCCTTATGCAAAGCTTCCATAAAAGACCTTCCTATACCCATAACTTCACCAACTGATTTCATTTGAAGTCCTAATGTTCTCTCAGAGCCTTCAAATTTGTCAAAATTCCATCTTGGAATCTTAACAATTACATAATCTAGTGTAGGCTCAAATAATGCAGATGTAGATTTTGTAATTTGATTATCTAACTCATCTAAACTATATCCTATTGCAAGTTTACTAGCAATTTTTGCTATAGGATAACCTGATGCTTTTGAAGCGAGAGCAGATGATCTAGATACTCTGGGATTTATTTCAATTGCAATAATGTCTTCTTTTTCATCAGGACTAACGGCAAACTGAACATTACACCCTCCAGCAAAATCTCCAATGCTTCTCATCATTTTTATTGCCATATCTCTCATTCTTTGATAGGCAGTATCTGACAGCGTCATAGCTGGTGCTACAGTAATAGAATCTCCCGTATGAATTCCCATTGGATCCATATTTTCAATAGTACAAATAATTACTACATTATCGTTTTTATCTCTTAAAAGTTCTAATTCGTACTCCTTCCATCCCATCAATGCTTTATCTATCAAAACCTCATGAATAGGTGAGGCTTCTAGTCCTCTAGTTAATAATTCATCAAAATCTTTAGATTTATGTACTAAAGAAGCTCCACTACCACCCAATGTAAAAGATGGGCGAATCACCAAAGGAAATCCAAATTCCTGAGCTATTTCTTTTCCTTTTAAAAAAGAGGTAGCTGTCTTAGCAGGTGCTACTGGAATATTAATTTTTATTAATAACTGTTTGAACTGCTCTCTATCTTCAGTTATATTTATTGCATCAATATCTACACCAATAATTTCTACATCAAATTCTTTCCAAATTCCTTTTTCATCAGCTTCAATACATAAATTTAAAGCGGTTTGACCACCCATTGTAGGTAATACTGCATCAATTTCATGTTTAGATAAAATCTCCTTTATTGAAGTTGTCGTTAATGGTTTCAAATAAATATGATCAGCCATTACAGGATCTGTCATAATAGTAGCAGGATTAGAATTTATTAAAACTGTTGTAATTCCATCCTCTTTCAAAGATCTAAGTGCTTGAGAACCAGAATAATCAAATTCACAAGCCTGACCTATAATTATGGGTCCAGAACCAATTATCAAAATGCTTTTTAATTCTTTTCTTAAGGGCATTAATTTTTTAAATTTCCGGTTAATGAATATATATAAAAAAAGGTGTTACTAAAAAAGTAACACCTTAAATTTTTTAAATTTTTATTCACTTATTTTTTATGTCTCGTTTCACAAGAAACTGAAACTTTATTTCTTCCTTTGGATCTTCTAGATGAAAGTATTTTTCTGCCACTAGGCGTAGACATCCTTTCTCTAAACCCATGTTTATTACGTCTTTTTCGATTTGATGGTTGAAAAGTTCTTTTCATTACAATTAATTAACTATTTTTAACCAAATTTGCGGCCAAATATACAATATCTTTTAACTAACTCAAATGTAATATTCAAAAAATTTTGAGTTTAATTAGTAATAAAATATAATAATATATGTATCCAAAATATATAAAATTAATTCTAGCTACTTTAACATTAATTTATTCAATATTTCAATTTTTTGAAAATAATATTGGAAATGGAATAGCATTAATTTTTTTGATGATAATTTTCATTTTTTTATATTTTAAAAATGAGATTATATTACTTGCTTTTCTTAGACTTAGAAAACAAGATTTTGATGGAACTGAAAAATGGCTGAATAAAATAAAAAATCCCGAAAGTGCTTTAACAAAAAAACAGGTTGGTTACTATAATTATTTGAGAGGAATTATCTCTTCTCAAACAAATTTAACTGTTGCAGAAAAATTTTTTAAAAAAGCTATTGCAATTGGTTTATCAATGAATCATGATTTAGCAATGGCTAAATTAAGTTTAGCTGGAATTTTAATTCAAAAAAGAAGAAAAAGAGAAGCCACAATTTTGTTAAATGAAGCTAAAAAAATAGATAAACAAAAAATGTTGTCAGATCAAATTAAAATGATGCAACAACAGATGAAAAGAATTTAATTCCCTTCAATAAGTTTTGGAATTTTTTTGCTAATCCATTCAGCTCTTTTTAATATCATAGCATGATCTCCTCTTGGTAATTCAATATAATCATTTAAAAAATTAGTTGGGAAAATTAAATCGTTTGATCCATGTATGTGAATTATATTGTCTATAGGTTTACTTTGTTTCCATTCAATTAACTCTTTAATAGACCAACTCAAATAGTTTTCATCTCTTACAGAAAGATATTTTCTATAAAGTTCTACCCTCCTTTTAATTTTAGGACCTAAAACAAAAGAAATTAGAGATTCAAAATCATTTATCCACTTGAAAGGAAGTAATTTATAACTTTTAGTAATTTTTCCAAACTTCATATGAGATGGTAGCTCATCATTACATTTTATACTTGATATAATTATTAACTTCTTATATTGAATAATTTTAGAAATCTCTTGTACAAGGACACCTCCAAAAGAAACACCAATAAGAACAGGATCTTTATGAATTATTAATTTGGAATATCTTTTAGCATAATCTTCCAATGACTCATCTTTTCTAGGATCTATCCACTCTAAATAATGCAAGGTAAAATTTGAAGGAAATTCTATTTTTTCAAAAATTAAAGAATTTGCAGACATTCCTGGCATTAAATAAACATCTATTGTTTTTACAGGCATATTTGTGATTAAAATCTTCTTTAAGTTCTATTTTTAGTATATTTGTATACTACAAAATTAGAGATTAAAATTAAATGGGAAATCTAATTATTAACGATAATACTTTTCTACGTCAGTTTGAAGTTGAGATTGATGAAGATTTAGCTAAAATAGAATACGCCCTTCAGGACAGAAAAATTTTTCTTACCAAATTAATTATCCCATATTCTAATTCTAACCCAGATTTTGAAGAAACTTTTATAAGAGAAGTTTTTGAAATAATAAAAGAAAAGAACATTAGAATTATGCCAACTTCACCTGAAATCAGAAAGTTTATAAAAAAACATAAGCAATTTAAGAATCTGCTTCCTATTGGAGTTAGGCTCTAACAAGTTTTTTAGAGTTTTCAGCGAGAACATAACCATCATTAGAAATTTCCTTTAAATTATATTTTACAATATTATCAACTAGGTTTTTTCTCCATGGAGTTTTAACTCTTACATAATTTTCTGAAAAACCATAAATAAATCCTTTTTTGTTCTCTGATTCAAATAATATGTTTTTATTAGTTCCTACTTGTTTAGAATAAAAATTTCTTCTCATTTTTACTGATAATGATCTCAATAATTTACTTCTTTTAGATCTAACTTGCTTAGGAACCACATTAGGAAAGTTATTTGCTAAAGTTTTATCTCTTTCAGAGTAAGAAAAAACATGTAAATAAGAAATGTCTAAGCTTTTAATGAACCTATAAGTTTCCATAAATAATTCATCAGTTTCTCCAGGGAAACCAACTATTACATCGGCACCAATACATGCATTTGGTATTAAAGATTTTATATAATTAACTCTTTCCTTATATAATTCTCTTTTATATCTCCTTCTCATTAATTTAAGAATAGTATTACTTCCACTTTGTAAAGGAATATGAAAATGAGGAACAAACTTTTTACTGTTTGCAACAAAACGAATTATATCGTTTGACAATAAATTTGGTTCTATTGAAGAAATTCTAATTCTAGCAATTCTGTCAACTTGATCCAATTCTTTAATTAATTCTAAAAAAGTATTATCATGTTTTTTTTTACCAAACTCTCCCTTGCCATAATCTCCAATATTAACACCTGTTAATACAATTTCTTTAACCCCAGATTCAGATATAGACTTAGCATCTGAAATAATATTAGTTAATTTATCACTTCTTGAAATTCCTCTCGCTAAAGGAATAGTACAATAAGTACATTTATAATCACATCCATCCTGTACTTTTAAAAATGACCTAGTTCTATCACCAATAGAATAACTTGAACTATAGAAATCAGTCTCACTAATTTCACATGAATGAATTTCTCCAAAATCATTTTTATTTAAATCATTTAAGTAATCTAAAATTTTGAATTTTTCTTTACTCCCTAAAACTAAATCTACACCCTTCAACTTAGCTAATTCTTCTGGTTTTAATTGAGCATAACATCCTATCGCAATGATAAATGCTTTTGAATTTGTTTTTAAAGCTTTTAAAACTAAATTTTTAAATTGTTTATCTGCATTTTGAGTAACAGAACAAGTATTAATTATGTATATGTCTGAAATTTCATCAAATTTCACAATATTATACCCAGCATCAAGAAATTGTCTTGAAATTGTAGAACTTTCTGAAAAATTCAATTTACATCCTAAGGTTGTTAATGCAACTTTTAAATTATTATTCATTTATATTGAAAAACTTAATTTAGCAAGCAAATATAAGTTGAAATCTTATGATCAAAAAGTCTGAACACATTATATCATTTATTTTAATTTTTATTTTCAGTATAAGCTGTTCCAATAATCTAAAATTGGATGAAAAAACAATTTTTAGATATAATGAACATTCAAACATAAGTTCATTAGATCCAGCATTTGCAAGCACTTTAAGGAATATTTGGCCAGTTAATCAATTATTTAATGGCTTAGTTCAGTTAGATGATTCACTAAATATTAAGCCAGATTTAGCTAAAAAATGGACAATTTCACAAGATGGTCTTAACTATATTTTTACAATAAGAAAAAATATCACTTTTCATGATTCTAATGTTTTTGTTAAAGATTCTACAAGAAATGTAAATGCTTATGATTTTGAATATAGTTTCAAAAGATTAAAGGATCCTAAATTGGGATCTCCAGGATCTTGGGTTTTAAACAATGTTGACGAGTTTAAAGCTATTAATGATAGTATTTTTACAATCAATTTAAAAAATCCCTTTGCTGCATTTTTAGGTATTTTATCTATGAAATATTGTTCTGTCGTTCCTAAAGAGGCTGTAGATTTTCATGGATCTAAGTTTGGCAAAAATCCTATTGGAACAGGTCCATTTAAATTCAAGAGATGGGAAGAAAATATAAAATTAGTACTTAGAAAGAATAGCAAATATCATGAAAAAGATGAAAATGGAGCTCAACTTCCTTATTTAGAAGCAATTTCGATTACTTTATTACCTGATAAAAAAAGTGAATTTATGGAATTCGCTCAAGGAAAAATTGATTTTATAAATTCAATTGATTCTTCTTTTAAAGATCAGCTATTAGAAACCAATGGAAATTTAAAAAAAGAATACTCCGAATCAATAAATTTAATTAGCGGTCCATACTTAAATACAGAATATATTGGGTTCTTTCTTGGTAATAAAAATTCATTAATTAATTCCAAAAAATTAAGATTGGCAATTAATTATGGATTTAATAGAGTTAAAATGATGAAATTTTTGAGAAATAACATTGGTTACCCTGCAAATAATGGTTTTGTACCATATGGACTAAATAAAGGCATAAATACAGTAGGTTTTAGCTATAATCCAAATAAAGCAAAAAAGCTTGTTGAAGAATACAAAAAAGAAAGCGGAAACAATAAAATTGAATTGGTTCTTTCAACAGATGCAAATTATATAGATATTGTTGAATATATTCAAAGAGAACTATTAGAAATTGGGGTTTTAATTAAAATAAATATTATGCCTCCCTCGAGTCTAAGACAAGCAAAATCAAATGGAAAGTTAGAACTTTTTAGAGCTAGTTGGATTGCAGATTATCCTGATGCTGAAAATTACCTGTCTCTTTTCAACTCAAAAAATAAAGCTCCAAATGGACCTAATTATACTCATTTTGAAAATTCCAAGTATGATAATTTATTTTTTAAGTCATATTTAGAACAATCTGATAATAGAAGAAGAATTATTTATTCAGAATTAGATAAGATGATAATTGAAGAAGCTCCTATAATTCCTCTATACTATGATAAAATAATGCGATTTTCGAAAAAAAATGTCTTTGGTTTAAAAACAAACCCCATTAACCAATTAAATCTTAAGAGAGTATATAAAAAGTAAGTTACTTTTTTAGCTTAGCATACCTGGTTTTAAACTTGTCTATTCTACCTGCAGTATCTACAAGTTTTGTTTTACCAGTATAGTAAGGATGAGAAGTTCTTGAAATTTCAAGTTTAACTAATGGATATGTTACACCTTCATGCTCAATTGTCTCCTTAGCCTCAACAGTAGATTTAGTTAAAAAAATATCCTCATTAGACATATCTTTAAAAGCAACTAATCTGTAATTTTCAGGATGTATACCTTCTTTCATATCATTAATAATTGGTTGCAAATTTAATTCTTTTTTACAAATTTGCAACTAAACTTAACTTATTTAAAAAAGTGAACTTGTTTAAAAATGAAGATTAATAAATTCTAACTACTTTTACACCTATAATTAATAACCTAAAATTTAATCAAATGGAAGAAATTACAACTAAAAAATATATGTTAGAGTACGGAACTTGGACAGGAATTATTCTTGTTTGCTTTGCTATTATGCTATTTTTTTTAGAAGCTCATTATGAAAATAGTACATCAACACAAATAATTAATGCACTGATTCAGTTTTCAGGAATTACAATTGCATGTTTAGCATTTAAAAAAGCTAATTCTTCTAAAATTTCTTGGGGAGAAACTAGAAAAATTGGAAGTGGTGTTTCCCTTATTATAGCTATAATAGCTGTTATTTATACTTATCTTCTAATAAATGTGATTGAACCAGGTTACATGGACAAAGTTTTAGAAATAAGTTATTATGAAACACTTGAAAAATATCCTGAGGCATTGGCTAATATGGATTTAAATCAATATATCGAAACTGCTAAACCTTATACTTGGTTTACCTACCCAGCTATTTTATTTATGACAATATTATTTGGTTTTATTTATAGTTTAATTTTAGGGTTTTTTATAAAAACTAATAATGCATAACAATGCAACTATCAATTGTAATTCCTCTCTATAACGAACAAAATTCTATAAAAGAATTAAACGAAACTATTGAAAAGGTGGTTTCAGCTATGGGTATTAAATATGAAATAATATACATCGATGATGGAAGTAATGACAATTCTTGGAATGTTATAAAAGATCTTGCAAAAGAATATGATCAAATAAAGGGAATAAAATTCCTTAGAAACTTTGGAAAATCACAAGCATTATCAGCAGGTTTCAAATCAGCAAAGGGAGATGTTATTATTACAATGGATGCAGACCTTCAAGATGATCCAAATGAAATTCCTGATCTTTTTAAAGCAATAAATGAAGAAAATTTTGATTTAATCTCAGGTTGGAAAAAGAAAAGGTATGATTCCTTTATTTTTAAAAATTTTCCTTCAAAAATATTTAACTGGGCGGCAAGAAAAACTTCAGGAATAAAGCTTAATGATTTTAATTGCGGAATTAAATCTTATAAAAAAGCTGTTATAAAAGAAATAAAGTTAACAGGGGGAATGCATAGATATATTCCAGTACTTGCTAAAAATGCAGGATTTAAAAACATTTCTCAAAAAATAGTAAAACATCACCCTAGAAAACACGGAAAAACAAAGTATGGTCCTGATAGATTCATTAAAGGTTTTCTTGATCTTACAACATTATGGTTTATTCATAAATTTGGAAAACGTCCAATGCATTTTTTTGGACTCATTGGAACAATTATGTTATTAATTGGCTTCTTTTTCTCTATGTATTTAGGAATTGATAAAGTATTTATTAAAACTAGTGGAAGATTGATAACTGAAAGACCCGAATTTTATATTTCTTTAGCTACTATGATAATGGGATCTCAGTTTTTCCTTGCTGGTTTTTTGGGTGAAATCATTTTAAGAAATAAAAAAATTAAAAACCAATATATCATTTCAGAAAAAGTTAATGAATGAGTGAATCAAATATAATTGAAGAAAATTATAAATCTTGGACTAAATCACCTTTTGATAAAAAAACAATATCTAAAATAATAGAGCTTAAAAAAAACAATCTTGAAGATTTCAAAGATTCCTTCTACAGAGATTTAAGCTTTGGTACTGGTGGTATGAGAGGAATTATTGGTTTGGGACCAAACCGAGTGAATAAATATACCTTTGGAAGAAATACACAAGGAATTTCAACATATATAAAAAATAATTATAATAATGGAATTCCATCCGTAGTAATAGCGTATGATTGTAGAAATCAAAGTCAATATTTGGCCAATAAGGTAGCTGAAATTTTTAGTGCTAATGAAATTAAGGTTTTTTTATTTAGCTCTATTAAACCAACACCAGAACTTTCATATGCATTAATTAAATTAAACTGTATTTGTGGTATAGTATTAACAGCTTCACACAATCCTCCAGAATATAACGGTTACAAAGTATACTGGGAAGATGGAGGCCAAATTGTTCCTCCAATCGATGCAAATTTAATTTCAGAAATAAATAACACTAAATATTCGGAAGTAAAATTTCAAAGAAATGATCAATTCATTGAGTTAATTGATAAAAAAATTGATGATTTATTTGTTGCAGACTCTATTAAAAATGGTAAAATAGGAAATTCAAAAAGAGAAGATTATAAAATTGTTTTTACTCCTTTACATGGAACCTCATACTTAATTGGACCTAGAGTTTTAAAAGAAGCTGGATATAGTAATTTAAAAATTGTAAAAGAACAATCTATTCCAGACGGAAATTTTCCTACTTTAAAATCCCCAAATCCAGAAGACAAAGAAGCTTTAGAAATGGCATTAAATTTAGCTAAGGTTAATAATTCTGACATATTTATTGGAACAGATCCAGATGCAGATAGGCTTGGCATAGGAGTAAAAGATAATTCTGGTAATTATATCAATTTGAACGGAAATCAAATCATGATTGTTTTAACAGAATATTTATTGAGTAAAAAAAATGTAAATAAATCATGTTTTATTGGATCAACGATTGTTTCTACTCCAATGATAAAAAAGTTGGCAAAATATCACGATGTGGATATTAAAATAGGACTTACAGGTTTTAAATGGATAGCAAAAATGATTAAGGACTTTCCAAATCAAAAATTTATTGGAGGAGGTGAAGAAAGTTATGGATACCTAGTTGGAGATTTTGTTAGAGATAAAGATGCTATTACTTCCTCTTTATTAGCCTGTGAGTTAGGGTCAGAATGTAAGAGTAATGGGAAAAGTTTATATGATTATCTCATAGATTGTTATGTTAAATATGGGTTTTTTAAAGAAAGATTAATTTCAATAGAAAAAAAAGGGATTAAAGGTGTAAATGAGATAAAATCCATTATGGATAACTTGAGAATTAAATCAATTAATGAATTGGCAGGAAGTAAATTGAAACTAATTCAAGATTTTGAGAATTTAGAAGAAACCAATTTATTAACTGGTGAAAAATCTATTTTAAAATTTCCTAAATCCAATGTTTTAATTTTTGAATCTAAAGATGGCACGAGAGTTGCAGCTAGACCAAGTGGAACAGAACCAAAAATAAAGTTTTACTTTAGTGTCAATATGAAATTGGAATCTAGTGAAATGTTTAAAAAATCGAATAGTATCCTTGAAGAGAAAATGGATAAACTAGTATCAGAATTTAATTTTTAAAGATGACCTATTTTAGTAAAATTTTTAAATTCGCTATCCCCTATAAAAAATATATATTTCTTAATATTTTTTTTAATACTCTTTATGCCATTTTTAGTGCCTTGTCATTTCTTTCATTGATGCCAATGTTAGAAGTCTTGTTTGGAGACTCAAATAGAACATATAAGAAGCCAGAGTTTGATGGTTTATCTAATTTTGGTAATAACCTAGAAGAATGGCTTAATTTCCAAGTTAGCACCTTTGCTGGTGATGATCCCAAAAAAGCATTAATGTTTGTTATTTTAACAATAATAGTACTATTTTTTTTCAAAAACTTTTTCAACTATATCGCAATGTTTTTCATTACATTTTTAAGAAATGGAGTGTTAAAAGATCTCCGACAGAGTGTATATGAAAAGATTATTGATTTACCTCTTCCATATTTCTCTGAAAAGAAAAAAGGTGATGTGATTTCAAGAATCACAGCCGATGTACTTGAAATTCAACATTCATTTCTTTCTGTATTAGAATTAATAGTTAGAGAACCTCTAACTATTTTCTTTACAATTTTGGCAATGTTTCTTATTAGTTTTGAACTAACTCTTTTTGTACTATTCTTTATACCATTATCAGGGTTTATAATTTCTCTAATTGGAAAATCATTAAAACCAACATCAAATTTAGTTCAAGCTGAACAAGCAGAAATATTATCTATTACTGAAGAAACATTACAGGGTTTAAAGATTATAAAAGCATTTATGGCTGAATTGTTTTTTATTAATAGATTTCAAAAAACTAATGATAAATTTTATAATTATTCAAACAAATTAATTAATCGTCAAAATTTAGCAAGTCCATTAAGTGAGTTTCTAGGAATTTCAGTTATAGGTGTTCTTCTATGGTATGGTGGCCAATTAGTATTGGTTGATCTTCAATTAAAGCCAGCAGCTTTTTTGACTTATATGGGACTAGCATATGGTGTTTTAACTCCAGCCAAAGCAATTAGTAAAGCATCCTATTCAATTAAAAAGGGTAATGCAGCAGCAGAAAGAGTTATTGAAGTTTTAGAATCTGAATCCACAATTAAAGAAATAAAAAATCCTATTAAAAAAGATAAATTTAAAAATGAATTGAATTTTAAAAATGTTTCTTTTAAATATGAAAAAGAGATTGTACTAAAAAACCTGTCCTTTAAAATTAAAAAGGGGCAAAATATTGCAATTGTAGGACAATCTGGTAGTGGAAAGTCTACAATCGCTAATTTAATACCAAGATTTTATGATGTCTCAGAGGGTGAAATTGAAATTGACGGAATTAACATCAAAAATTTATCAAAAAAAGATCTTAGAAATCTAATAGGAATAGTGACACAAGATTCTATTCTATTTAATGATTCTATAGCAAATAATATTACTTTATCAGATTCTTCGGTAAACACCAATCAAATTATTGAAGCTACTAAAATTGCTAATGCCTATGAATTTATAGAAAAAACAGAAAACAAACTTGATTCTAATGTTGGTGATAGTGGAGGTAAATTATCTGGTGGACAAAAACAACGAATCTCTATAGCAAGAGCTGTTTTAAATAATCCACCTATTATGATATTAGATGAAGCTACTTCTTCACTTGACTCAGAATCGGAAAAACTAGTTCAGGATGCTCTGGATAATTTAATGAAAAACAGAACCTCAATAATCATAGCTCATAGGTTATCAACTATTCAAAATGCTGATTTAATTTTAGTTATGGACCATGGGGAAATCATAGAATTAGGTAAACATGAAGAATTAATTAAAGTTAATGGTATTTATTCCAAATTAATAAAGCTACAGTCCTTCAATTAAACTTCTTGTTAATAGAATTGTCTTAATTACTAAAACATGCAATTGAAAAATGAGTCTAGATTTATTGAAGATTTAAAAAATAAAGAAACTCAAAATAATGCATTTGAATCTTTGTTAAACCAATATAAAGAACCATTATATTGGCATATAAGAAAAATAGTTTTAAACCATGATGATGCTGATGATGTATTACAAAATACTTTTATTAAAATTTTTAAAGGAATTAAAAATTTTAAAGGAGAAAGCAAGCTATATACTTGGATGTATAGAATAGCTACTAATGAATCATTAAATTTTTTAAAACTTAAAGCTAAAAAATACTTTAACAGTTCTGAAGAAATGATGACTTATATAGTTAAAAACCTTAAAGAAGACCCATTCTTTGATGGAGACGAGCTTCAGCACAAATTACAAGTTATAATATCTACGCTTCCTCAAAAACAAAAATTAGTTTTTCAAATGAAGTATGAACAAAACATGAAATTTAAAGACATATCTGAAATTTTAGGAACTTCTATCGGTGCATTAAAGGCTTCCTATCATATAGCTGTAAATAAAATAAAGAAAGAAATTAATGAAATTCAAACCTTTTTATAATATAATTGTCTATATATAAATGGATTACAATAATAATATACCAATTAATAAAAAAAGATTCATAACTCCTAAAGGATACTTTGAAAGCATTCGCTATGAAAATATTTCAGAAAATAAAATAAAATTTAAAGGATTTATAGTTCCAAAAAATTATTTTATATCATTAGATAAGCAACAAATATTTAATAGAATTTATATAAATAAAATAAAATATATTAAAACTAATTTTTATAAAGTGGCATCTTTAGCTGCAATTTTTATTTGTCTATTTTATATTTTAAATTATTCTGAATTAGATAGTTACGATATTAATTCTAATGATGTAATTAACTATGTAAATGAAGATTTTTTTATACTAACTAACTCTGAATACTCCGAATTATTAGATTCAGATGATTTGAATTACACGAATTTGATAACTTATGGTGATATTGAAAACTACTTTTTAGAAACATCTAATATAGATTTAGAAAATTTAATTATTGAATAATATGAAAAATATAATATTTTTTTTATCAGCCTTTTTAATGGTAAATACTATTTTCTCCCAATCTGAAAAATTAAGCAGGGAAAAAATAGATGCATATAAAAAACTATACTTAACAGATAAGTTAAAATTAGATCCAAGTACAGAAACTGCTTTCTGGACAGCTTATAAAACATATGAAGACAGTTTATATAAACTTCATAGAGAAAGAAAACAAGACTTAAAAAAAATGAGAACAGATAATCTCTCTATTTCTGATGAGGAATTTCCTAAACTGATTGATAATTATATGAATCATGAAAAAAGAAAAGTAGAGCTTAGGGGAAAACTAATTTCTGAACTAAAAGAAGTTATGTCATTTAGAAAAACTTTTATGCTATTTAGATATGAAGATGATTTTAGAAGAGAAATGATGGAAAAATTAAGAAAGCAGAGAAAAGAAAAATAAGACTAAATCTTATAAAGAAAATTATATTATTTAGAGACTTCACTATTATACTATATTTACGCAAATTATAATATGCGTCTTCACAGAAATTTAGTTTTAGCAGTAATCAGGGTACTTGATGGTGTTTTTAACCAAGATTTATATGCTGATAAAACCATAGAAAAAATATTAAAACAAGATAAAAGATGGGGAAGTAGAGATAGAGGCTTTATAGCTGAAACAAGCTATGAAATTGTTAGATGGAAAAGGCTTTATTTAAAAATTGCTGAAGTAAAAAAACCATTTGATCATCAAAATTTATGGAGAGTATTTTCTGTTTGGTCTATATTAAAAGGAATAGATTTACCTGATTGGAAAGAGTTTAAAGAAACGCCAAAAAGAAGAATAAAAGGAAAATTTGATAAGTTTTCTAAAATCAGAAAGTATAGAGAATCGATTCCTGATTGGATTGATGATTTAGCATGTAAAGAAATTGGAGAAAAAACATGGGAAAAAGAAATTTCTGTTTTAAACAAAATGGCCCCTGTAATATTAAGAGCTAATACTTTAAAAAATAACGTTGATCAATTACAAAAAACTTTAGCTTCTGAAGAAATAATTACAAATAAAATAAAAGGATATCCAGATGCTTTGAAGTTAATAGAAAGAACCAATTTGTTTAATAAAGATTCTTTTCAAAATGGATTATATGAAATACAAGATGCTTCCTCACAACTTGTTGCTCCATTTCTAGAGATTAAACCAGGAATGAAAATTTGTGACGTTTGTGCGGGAGCAGGCGGTAAAACACTTCATCTATCGTCTTTAACTAATAATAAAGGTCAAATAATTGCAATGGATATTTATAAGCATAAACTTGTTCAGTTAAAAAAAAGAGCCAAAAGAAATGGGGCCTTTAATATAGAAACTAAACTAATAGAAAATAATAAATCTATAAAGAGACTTAAAGGTAAAATTGATAGGTTACTCATCGACGCACCTTGTTCTGGATTAGGTGTTTTAAGGAGGAATCCCGATTCAAAATGGAAATTAGAACCTGAATTTTTAGAAAATATAAAAAAACTACAACTGGATCTTTTAATAAAATATTCTTCATTGATAAAGTCAAATGGAAAAATGGTTTATGCTACATGCTCTATTTTACCTTCGGAAAATGAGCTTCAAATAAAAAAATTTTTAGAATCACAAGAAGGGAAAAAATTTAAATTAGAAGAAGAAAAAAAAATAAGTCCATTAATTTCTGGTTTTGACGGGTTTTACATGGCAAGACTATGTTTAAAAGAAACATGTTGATAAGTATTTTAAAATCGTTATTTAAATTTAATTTTTACGATATCTTGTTTGGTTTTTTTCTTATAAATTTGAATAAATTTTAAAATTTCTTAGTCCTTAATGGTTCTTTTCTTTAAAGACAAAAACGAATTAATATACGCAGTAGATTCAGTTGAAGGCTTAGACTCAAAAAACATCTCCAAATTAGAATGGTTATTTGTTGCAACTTATTTAAAGGAGTGTAAAGTTGTTCCTAAAAAATATTTAGGTCCAAAAAAGACAATGATTTCTCCATGGAGTACTAATGCCGTTGAAATTACTCAGAATATGGCTGTAAATGGTTTAAAAAGAATTGAAGTATTTGAATTATTAAAAAGTAATTCTAAAAAGTTTGATTCAATGCTTTTTGAGACTTACAATCAATTAGATCAAGAAATTTTTAAAAACTCCATAATTCCAGATCCTCTTATAGAAATTGAAGATATAGCAAGTTATAACGAAAAAGAAGGATTGGCATTAAGCAAAGAAGAAATAATTTATTTAAAAACTTTGTCAAAAAAAATAAAAAGAAAATTAACAGATTCTGAAGTTTTTGGTTTTTCTCAAGTAAATTCTGAACATTGTAGACATAAAATTTTCAATGGAAAATTTATCATTGATGGTAAAGAAAAAGATTTATCCCTTTTTAAATTAATAAAGAAAACCTCAAAATTAAATCCAAATGAGATTGTTTCTGCTTATAAAGATAATGTTGCATTTGTTGAAGGTCCAAACGTAGAACAGTTTGCTCCTAAGAATCCTGAGATACCCTCCTATTTTGAAAAAACAAATTTTAAATCAGTTATTTCATTAAAAGCAGAAACTCATAACTTTCCAACTACTGTAGAACCTTTTAATGGTGCGGCAACAGGATCAGGGGGAGAAATTAGAGATAGATTAGCCGGTGGAAAAGGATCTCTTCCACTAGCAGGTACAGCAGTCTACATGACATCTTACCCAAGAATAGATAAGAAAAGATCTTGGGTAAATGATGCTAGAAATTGGCTTTATCAAACTCCTTTAGATATATTAATTAAAGCTTCTAATGGAGCTTCTGATTTTGGAAATAAATTTGGACAACCATTAATTTCAGGATCAGTTTTTACATTTGAGCACAACTCTGATAATTTAAATTTAGGATATGATAAAGTTATTATGTTAGCAGGTGGAATTGGTTTTGGAAAAAAGGATCAAAGTTTAAAAGATATTCCTAATGAAAATGATACTATTGTAGTTTTAGGAGGAGACAATTATAGGATTGGTATGGGTGGAGCAGCAGTTTCTTCAACAGAAACTGGTAAATACAGCTCTGGAATAGAACTAAATGCAGTTCAGAGGTCAAATCCTGAGATGCAAAAAAGAGTTGCAAATACTATTAGGGCTTTTGTAGAATCTAAGAAAAATTCTATCATTTCTATTCATGATCATGGAGCTGGAGGGCATCTAAATTGTCTTTCTGAACTAGTTGAAAAAACTGGAGGAGTTATAGATTTAGACTGTCTTCCAATAGGTGACAATACCCTTTCATTTAAAGAAATTATTGGAAATGAATCCCAAGAAAGGATGGGACTTATTATATCAGAAAAAAATTATAAAAATTTAAAAAAAATTGCCGATAGAGAAAAAGCTCCATGCTATAAAGTTGGAAAAGTAAAAAATGACAAAAAATTTGTTATACATTCTAGTTCTTTAAAAAAATCTCCTATAAACCTTTCTTTATCTGATTTTTTTGGAAATTCTCCTCAAACTATAATGAAGGATTCTACGATCAAAACTAATTTTTCAGAACTTAACTACCAGGCACATAATTTAAAAGAATACTTGACTAATGTTTTAAGTTTAGAATCAGTTGCATGCAAAGATTGGTTAACTAATAAAGTAGATAGATGTGTAACTGGAAAAGTTGCTAAACAACAATGTACTGGTTCTTTGCAACTTCCACTTAATAATTGTGGAGTTATGGCTTTAGATTACTTAGGAATGAATGGGGTGGCAACATCAATTGGCCATTCTCCATTAGTAGCATTAATTGACCCTGGTGCTGGTTCTAGAAATGCTATTGGAAAGGCATTAACAAATATTATTTGGGCTCCACTAGAAAAAAGTATAAAATCAGTTACTCTTTCAGCTAATTGGATGTGGCCATGTAATAATTCTGGTGAAGATGCGAGACTTTACAAAGCTGTAGAGGCATGTTCAAAATTTGCAATTGATTTGGGAATTAATATCCCCACTGGAAAAGATTCTTTGTCAATGAAACAAAAATATAAAGATAAAGAAGTTGTATCTCCTGGAACAGTTATCATTTCCGCAGCAGCTAATTGTAATGATATTAATAAAGTGGTTGAGCCAGTATTTATTAATAATGAAGATTTTATTTATTATGTTGACTTTTCAAAAATGAGTTCTAAACTTGGTGGTTCAGCATTTGCTCAAACATTAGGAAAAATTGGATCTGAAGCATCAGATGTTTTAGATGGAATATACTTCAAAAAAGTCTTTAATGGCTTACAAAATTTAATTAAAAAAGGAATAATAATATCAGGACATGACATTAGCTCAGGAGGTTTAATAACTACATTGCTTGAGATGTGTTTTCCAGAAAATAAAATTGGTGCAGAAATAGATTTGTCCTTTTCTAATGAAAATGACATTATAAAATTATTATTTAGCGAAAATATTGGTGTTGTCTTTCAAGCAAATACAATTATTGAAAAAGAACTCGATTCACAAGAAATTACTTTTCAGAAATTAGGTAAAGTAAATAATAGTGGTGTATTGAATATAATTAAAGAAAAAGCATCATATAATTTTAATATTGATAAATACAGAGATATTTGGTATAAAACTTCCTATTTATTAGATATTAACCAAAGTGGAAAAATAAAAGCAAAAGAAAGGTTTAATAATTTTAAAAAACAACCCCTTAAATTCAAATTTCCAATTAATTTCAATGGTAAACTAAATAAACTAAATAATAATAAAATTAAAGCAGCAGTTATAAGGGAAAAAGGTAGTAATTCAGAAAGAGAAATGGCTTATGCTATGAGTTTAGTAGGTTTTGAGGTAAAAGATATTCATATGACAGATTTGATTTCAGGAAGAGAAAATTTGGAAAATATTCAATTTATTGTTGCTGTTGGTGGTTTTTCTAACTCCGATGTTTTAGGGTCTGCTAAAGGTTGGGCAGGTTCATTTCTTTATAATAATAAAGCTAAAAATAGTTTAATGAATTTTTATGACAGAAAAGATACTCTTTCTTTAGGGGTATGTAATGGTTGTCAACTCTTTATAGAATTAGGACTTTTACATCCTGAACATAAGAAAAAACCAAAGATGGTCTATAATGATTCCAATAAATTTGAATGTATCTTTACTTCAATTGAAGTTCAAAAAAATAATTCTGTAATGTTTGGAAGTTTATCAGGTTCTAAATTAGGTATTTGGTCAGCACATGGAGAAGGTAAATTTATCTTGCCTTATAATGAAAGTAGATATAAAATTATAGGTAAATATGGTTATAAAGAATACCCTGCAAATCCTAATGGATCAAATTACAATACTGCTATTATAAGTAATGAAGATGGCAGACATATTGCAATGATGCCACATTTAGAAAGATCTACCTTCCCTTGGAATTGGCCTTATTACCCAAAAAATAGAAATGAAGAAATTTCTCCTTGGGTTTTAGCATTCCAAAATGCTAAAATTTGGTTAGAAAAAAATATATAAAATTTTTGTAAATATATTATGCGCGCATAGTATTTTTTTTTAAATTTGATTTAAATAATTAGATGAAAAAAAAAACTATTGATCAAGTGCTAAGATCTACCTGGCAGGCAATTGCTAAAATGTATAATGAGGAAGCATCTAAATATAATTCTTCGATGGCAGCTGGATTTGCTTTATTAAGTATAGATCCCAAAAAAGGAACACCCTCCACCTCTCTAGGGCCTAAAATGGGTATGGAAGCAACTAGTCTATCAAGAACCCTGAAATCTTTGGAAGCAAAAAAATTAATTAAAAGAAAACCTAATCCAAATGATGGAAGAAGTGTTCTTATTTATTTAACAGAAAAAGGTAAAATACATAGGGACTTATCTAGAGTTGCTGTTTTAAAATTTAATCAAGCAATTAAAAATGAAATAGGAGATAAATCATTAGAAAATTTTCACAATACAATTAAAAAAATAAATGAACTAATTAAGAATAAAAAAAAAATATTCAGTTTTTAATTTATATATAAAAGAAAAAAATGAAAAGAAAAATTAATAGTGTTGCAGTAATTGGATCTGGTGTAATGGGATCAGGGATTGCATGTCATTTTGCAAATATTGGAATAAAAGTTCTTTTGCTAGATATTGCACCAAATAAATTAAATGAATCTGAAGAAAAACTTAACCTGTCTTTAGAAGATAAAGTAGTAAAAAACAGAATTGTAAACGAAATGTTTCAAAGATGTATAAAATCTAAACCTGCTCCGCTCTATCACAAGAATTTTGCAAAAAGAATAACTTTAGGAAATCTTTCAGATGATATTAACAAAATAAGTAAAGTTGATTGGATAATTGAAGTGGTTACAGAGAAGCTAAGTATTAAACAAATTGTATTTGAACAAATCGAAAAATATAGAACCAAAGGAACTCTTGTAACTTCAAATACTTCTGGTATTCCAATTAAACAAATGAATGAGGGAAGATCTGAAGATTTTAAAAGTAATTTTGCAGTAACTCATTTTTTTAATCCACCACGTTATTTAAAATTATTTGAAATTATCCCTGGCCCTGATTGCAATTCTGAAATAATTGATTTCCTAAATGATTTTGGTGAAAGATACCTAGGTAAAGATTCCGTTTTAGCTAAAGATACACCAGGCTTTATTGGAAATAGAATTGGAACATTTGGAATGGTAAATATTTTAAATAACATAAAAAAATTAGATCTATCAATTGAAGAAATTGATAAATTAACGGGACCTATTATTGGCAGTCCAAAATCTGCAACTTTCAGAACAAGTGATATTGTTGGATTAGATACAACTGTTAATGTAGCTACGGGTATATATAAAAATTGCCTAAATGATGAGTTTAGGGATACTTTTAAATTACCTAAATATATCTACAAAATGTTAGAAAATAATTGGTTAGGATCCAAAACAAATGGTGGTTTTTACAAGAGAATTAAAGATGAGAATGGAAAATCTACTATTCTTTCCCTTGATCTTGAATCACTTGAATATTCACCAGTTAAAAAAGTATCATTTGAAACAATTAGTAATGCTAGAAAAACAAATAACGTTATTGACAGGTTTTCAGTATTACTTGAAGGAAAAGACAAAGCAGGAGAGTTTTATAGATTTAATTTTGGAACCATGTTTTCTTACATACAAAATAGAATTCCTGAAATTTCAAATGAATTATACAAAATTGATGATGCATTAAAAGCAGGCTTTGGATGGAAAAATGGTCCTTTTCAAATTTGGGATTCAATTGGCATAAAAAAAGGTGTTGAAATAATGAAGTCTTTAGGTTATAAACCAGCTGAATGGATTTCTGAAATGACAAAAAATAATGTTGATAATTTCTATAAAGTAGAAAATAGAAAAATTCATTATTACGATTTAAACACCAAATCTTTTATTATAAAACCAGGTCAAGATTCATTAATAATACTTAACAACCTAAATAAAAGTTCTATTATATGGGAAAACTCCGATTCGATAATAAAAGATCTTGGTGATGAAATTATCAACTTAGAATTTAGAACCAAAATGAATACTCTTGGCCAAGGAGTTCTTATGGGCATCAATAAAGCTGTAGACTTAGCGGAAAAGAATTACAAAGGAATTGTAATTGGAAATGAAGGTTCTCATTTTTCTGCAGGAGCTAATTTGGGTGCAATTTTCATGGCATCAGCTGAACAGGAATATGATGAAATAAATTTTGCTATTAAATTTTTTCAAGATAGTATGATGAAATTAAGATATTCCAGTATACCTGTTATTGCAGCTCCGCATGGTCTAACTTTAGGTGGAGGTTGTGAGGTTACAATGCATTCTGATAAAGCTGTTGTTTATAGCGAAAGCTATATAGGTTTAGTTGAGGTTGGGGCTGGTTTAATTCCTGGTGGTGGCGGATGTAAAGAAATGGCTTTAAGAGCATCTAAAAAGTTTAGCAAAAATGATGTTGAACTCAATGTTCTTCAAGAATATTTTTTAAATATAGGTATGGCTAAAACTTCAACGTCTGCATATGAAGCAATAGATTTAGGTTACTTACAACCAAATAATGATACCATTATAATGAATAAGAATCATCAAATTTCCATTGCAAAAAAACATGCAATTTTAATGTCTGACTATGGATATTTACCTCCATGTAAAGAAAAAAATATTAAAGTTTTAGGTAAACAAGCCTTAGGAATGTTTATGGTTGGAAGTGATACAATGAAAGCAGGCGGATATATTTCGGAACATGACCAAAAAATTGCTAATAAAATTGCGTATGTAATAAGTGGTGGAGATTTATCACAGTCTACTTTAGTTAATGAACAATACTTACTCGACTTAGAAAGGGAGGCATTTCTTTCATTATGTTCAGAACGAAAAACACTAGAAAGAATTCAGTATATCTTAAAAACAGGGAAACCATTAAGAAATTAAATTATGAAAGAAGCATATATAGTTAAAGCATATCGAACTGCTGTTGGAAAAGCTCCAAAAGGATTGTTTAAATTTAAAAGACCTGATGAGCTTGCCTCAGAGACAATAAATTATATGGCAAATCAAATTCCAGAGTTAGATAAAACAAGAATTGATGACGTCATTGTTGGTAATGCAACACCAGAAGCAGAACAAGGATTAAATATTGGTAGAGTTATTTCGTTAATGGGATTAAAAGTAGAAGATGTCCCTGGAGTAACAGTTAATAGGTATTGCGCTTCAGGACTAGAAACTATAGCGATGGCTTCTGCCAAAATTAAATCAGGAATGGCAGATTGTATTATTGCAGGAGGAGTTGAAAGTATGAGTTTTATACCTATGGGAGGATATAAACCAGTTCCAGACTATGGAATTGCCAAACAAGGAAAAGAAGATTATTACTGGGGAATGGGGCTTACTGCTGAACAGGTAGCCCAACAGTTTAATATTAATAGAGATGATCAAGATGAATTTGCTTTAAACTCCCACTTAAAGGCTGTTGATGCTATTTCAAAAGGAAAATTTAAATCACAAATTGTTCCAATAAAAGTTGAGGAAACATATTTGGACAGTAATGGTAAAAAATCTTCAAGAGAGTATACAGTTGATACAGATGAAGGGCCAAGAAAAGATACCAATTTAAAAGTTCTAAATAAGTTAAGACCTGTTTTTAGAATGAATGGTAGTGTTACAGCGGGTAATTCATCTCAAATGAGTGATGGTGCAGCATTTGTGATTATAATGAGTGGAAAAATGGTTAAAGAATTGAATGTTGAACCAATTGCAAGGTTAGTCAATTATGCAGTGGCCGGTGTTCCTCCCAAAATAATGGGGATTGGACCTGTTAAAGCTATACCTAAAGTTCTTAAACAAGCTGAAATGAAAATAGAGGATATTGATCTTATAGAATTAAATGAAGCTTTTGCATCTCAATCATTAGCAGTTATTAGAGAATTAAATTTAAATAGTGAAATAATTAATGTTAACGGAGGAGCAATTGCACTTGGTCATCCACTTGGTTGCTCCGGAGCAAAATTATCAGTGCAACTTTTTGATGAAATGAGATTAAAAAAATCAAAATATGGTATGGTAACCATGTGTGTAGGAACTGGACAAGGAGCTGCAGGCATTTATGAATTTTTAAATTAAAAAAATGGAAGAATCAAATATAACAAGAGGCGGAGAATTTATTATTAAGGAAACAAGTCCTGGAAACATTTTTACACCTGAAGATTTTTCAGAAGAACAAAAAATGATGAAGCAAGCAGTCATTGACTTTATCGATAAAGAAGTATGGCCACATAAAGGTAGATTTGAAAAGAAAGATTTTAAACTAACAGAAGAAGTAATGCGAAAGGCTGGTGAGTTAGGATTTTTGGGTATTGCTGTTCCTGAAGAGTATGGGGGATTAGGAATGGGATTTGTTTCAACAATGCTAGTTTGTGAATATATCTCTGGCTGCACAGGATCATTATCTACTGCATTTGGAGCACATACCGGAATTGGTACAATGCCAATTGTTTTTTATGGGACTGAAGAACAAAAGCAAAAATATGTCCCAAAACTAGCTTCAGGAGAACATTTTGGTTCATACTGCTTAACAGAGCCTACAGCAGGTTCAGATGCAAATAGTGGTAAGACAAAAGCAGTACTTTCAGAAGATGGAACTCATTATAAAATTTCGGGACAAAAAATATGGATTTCAAATGCTGGTTTTGCTAATATTTTCATAGTTTTTGCTAGAATTGAAGATGATAAAAACATTACAGGATTTATTGTTCCTAATGAACCTAACAATGGAATTTCTTTGGGTGAAGAAGAAAATAAGTTAGGCATTCATTCATCTTCAACTAGACAAGTGTTTTTTGATAACACAAAAGTACCTATTGAAAATATGTTATCAGAAAGAGGAAATGGATTTAAAATTGCCTTGAATTCTTTGAATGTTGGTAGAATTAAACTTGCTGCAGCTTGTCTTGATGCACTAAAAAGAGTTACAAGTCTTGGAGTTCAATATGCGACTGAAAGGGAACAGTTTAATACTAAAATAATAGATTTTGAAGCAATTAGAGAAAAAGTTGCTCAAATGGCAACAGATAGTTATGTTGGAGAGTCTGCATGTTATAGAGCAGCGAAAGATATAGAAAACAGAATTAAAATTCGTCATGATAGTGGTAATTCTTTTCAAGAAGCTGAATTAAAAGGTGTAGAAGAATATGTTATTGAATGTTCAATATTAAAAGTAGCACTTTCTGAAGATTGTCAAAACGCAACAGATGAGGGAATTCAAATATTTGGAGGTATGGGATTTTCAGCTGAAACCCCAATGGAATCAGCTTGGCGAGATGCTAGAATAGCTAGAATTTATGAAGGGACAAATGAAATAAATAGAATGCTATGTGTTGGGATGGTAATAAAAAAAGCAATGAAAGGACATATTGATTTCATCACACCAGCAACACAAGTAGGAGAAGAATTAACTGGAATTCCTTCTTTTGAAATTCCGGATATTTCAGAGTTGTTTGCTCAGGAAAAAATAATAATTAATAATCTTAAAAAAGTATTTTTAATGTTAGCTGGAGCAGGTATTAAGAAATTTGGAGAAAAACTTGAAAAACATCAACAGATACTGTTAGCTGTATCAGATATAATGATTGAAATCTATATGGCTGAATCTGCACTTTTAAGAACCCAAAAAAACTGCAATAGATATGGCAAAGAGAGTCAAAAAGGACAGATAGCAATGTCTCAATTATATTTGTATCAAGCAGTAGATATAGTCCAGTCTAAAGGTAAAGAAGTAATTATTTCATTTAGTGAAGGTGATGAACAAAAGGGTTTACTAATGGGGCTTAAAAGATTCACTAAATACTATGATTTCCCTAATGTTATGGATTTAAGAAATATAATTGCTGAAAAATTAAAGAAAGAAAACAAATATTGTTTTTAAAAAAAGTAAAGTAAACATTACATTATTAAATAATTTTTTTATATTTGTAAAGTAAACATTACAAAACGTAATTATGAATTATTTCAAAATCATACCTATTTTTATTTTTACTTCATTATGTTATTCGCAAAGCGAAGTTAATTACTACAATATTATAGATTCGGTTTCCGAACTTAGAATTGAAAATGACATCAAAAAGCTAGTTTCATTTGGAACAAGGCATACACTAAGTGACACTTTATCTAATAGTAATGGGATTGGTGCAGCCAGAAGATGGATAAAAAAAAGTTTTACAGAAATTTCTAAAAATTGCGATAATTGTTTAGAAGTATCCTATCAAAAAAATTACTTTAAAAAAAATAAAAGAAGACTTGTAAAAGATGTCTGGATAAATAACGTGATTGCTATTCAAAGAGGTAAAACTAATCCAAACAGATTTATAATAATGAGCGGAGATATTGACAGTCGTGTTAGCGACTCGAATGACTTCAAATCTCTATCTCCAGGCGCAAATGATAATGCATCAGGGATGGCAGGAGTAATTGAGGCAGCAAGAGTTTTAAGTAAGTATAAATTTGATAATAGTATAATATATGTTGGTTTATCTGGTGAGGAGCAAGGATTATACGGCGGAGCAGGACTAGCTAAATATGCAAAAGAACAGAACTGGGAAATTATTGGTGTTTTAAATAATGATATGATCGGAAATATTGAGGGAGTTGACGGAATAATTGACAATGTTAGTTTTAGAATATTCTCTGAACCCACCCCAGCCAATGAATCTGAAATTTCTAGAAAAAAAAGAAGATTTTACGGAGGAGAAGTTGATGGTAATTCAAGACAACTAGCAAGATACATACATAAAACAGTCACTAAATATATGCCAGAAATGAATCCAATGATGATATACAGATTGGATAGATTTGGAAGAGGAGGTCATCACAGACCATTTAATGATTTAGGATATGCTGGAGTAAGAATAATGGAAGCTCATGAAAATTACAATAGACAACATCAAGACATTAGAATTGAAGATGGTATTGAATATGGTGATGTTATATCAGGAGTTAATTTTAAATATGCAAAAAAATTAACAGCGGTGAATGCTATAAATTTAGCTAGTTTAGGTTGGAGTCCAAAAGAACCTAAAAATGTTAAAATTGGTGGAATAGTAGAATCCTCTACTAAACTAAAATGGGATATTTCTAAGGATAAAAATATTATAGGTTATAAAATTTATTGGAGAAAGACTACTTCCCCATTTTGGGAAAACAGTAGGCTAGTTGGAAAAGTAAATAATTATAAACTCAATGGAATTGTCATTGATAATTATTTATTTGGGGTTTCAAGTATAAGTGAAAAAGGCTATGAAAGTGTTGTAGTATTCCCAAATGATGTTTTTTAAATTTTAGTTTTCAACTATTTTTGAAAAACTATTTTTATCAGTTTTTCCTTCACTATTAAAAACTAGAACTCTAGAGTCTTTGTTTAAACCTATATGATCTTTTAACTTTTTTAATTTATTATCATTTAAACATTTAATCAATCCTGCTAATCCAGCAGCACCAGATTCTCCAGAAATTATTTTTATATCCTCTAATAAAGGTTTATAAAACATCTTCATGGCTAATTTAACTTCACTATCATTAATTTTAATGACTCCATCACAACCTCTTTTGATTATTTCCCATGCTGACTTAGACGGAATTCCACAATTTAGACCTGCCATAATAGTAGATAAATTCCCTTTAGGTGAAATTCTTTTACCTTCATGAAAAGATTGATAAACTCCACAAGATTCAGTTGGTTCAACTAAAATAATTTTAGGTTTATTTTTTCCATATCTATTTAGATAATACCAAATACATGATGCTGGCCAGGATCCAACACCACATTGTATAATAACAATATCTAAATCTGGTTGATTCAATTTATTAATAGTATCTTCCATTTCAATAAAATGAGTTAAATAACCTGACATAATATATGCAGGAATTAATTCATAATTGACCCAAGAAGTATCTTGAACTAATTTCCAATTCATCTTTAAAGAAATTTCAGCAGCATATTTACATGTATCTTCATAATTCATCTCTAATTGTTCCACTTTAGCTCCTAGGTCTGTAATAGCTTTTATTCTTAATTTAGATGTGTCCTTTGGTACAAATACAATACATTTTTTATTATATTTCTCTGCCGACCAGGCTAAGCCTTTTCCATGATTACCATCAGTTGCAGTACAAAATACAGAAATATTTGGATTTTTTTTTAATATTTGACTAACTGCATAAGATCCTCCTAAAACTTTAAAAGAATCTAATCCAAATCTATTTGACTCATCTTTAATATATAGATTTGAAATTTTAAAAAAATTTGAAAGAGCAGATAATCTATGTAAAGGAGATTGTTTATAATTTTCTATAGTTCTATGATAAGAAATAGACTTACTATTTTTTAAAATTTGATTAGTAATATCATTTGGCAAAATATTAGATGGATAATTAATAATAAAATCTTTCATCAAATTTTAATCAATAAAAAAGCCTTGTTTTTTCATCCATTTGTCATTATAAATTTTTCCTATGTAACGACTCCCTGAATCGTGAAGTAAAACTACCACTACATCATCTTTATTAAAATGTTTTTTTAATTGAATTAGACCTTTTATAGCTGCTCCACATGAATTGCCACCAAAAATACCTTCCTCCTTAGCTAACTTTCTAGTATAAATAGCAGCATCCTTATCATGAACTTTTTCAAATGCATCAATTAAACTAAAATCTACATTTTTTGGCAAAATATCCTCACCAATTCCCTCCGTTATATAAGGGTATATTTCTTTTTCATCAAAAATTCCAGTCTCATGATATTTTTTAAAAACAGAACCGTAAGTATCTATTCCCCAAACCTTAATATTTGAATTTTTTTCTTTTAAAAATTTGGCAACTCCAGAAATAGTTCCCCCAGTACCAACCCCAACAACAAAATGAGTGATCTTTCCTTTTGTTTGAGACCATATTTCAGGTCCAGTAGATTCATAATGAGCTTTAGTATTAGACAGGTTATCATACTGATTTACAAACCAAGAATTAGGAGTTTCTTCTGCAATTCTTTTAGATGTAGAATAGTAAGATCTTGAATCTTCAGGCTTTACATTTGTTGGACAAACTACTACTTTTGCTCCAACAGCTTTTAAAATATCTAATTTTTCTTTAGACTGCTTGTCTGAAGAAACACAAATAAGATTATAACCCTTTACAATTGCTGCCAATGCCAAACCCATTCCAGTATTTCCTGATGTGCCCTCAACTATTGTTCCACCTGGTATTAACCTACCATCATTTTCAGCCTCTTCAACCATCTTTAAAGCCATTCTATCTTTAACTGAACTTCCGGGATTAAAATATTCAATCTTAGCGAGAACTAAAGCATCAATCTGTTTTGTAATATTATTTAATTTAACTAAAGGAGTATTTCCTATAGTTTCTAATATATTCTTTGAATATTCCATTTTAAAATATAAAGTTAAACTTTAAGATTATTAATATCGAATTGAAATTAAGATTTTATTAATTAATTTTTAAAGATTGAGTTGGAGAAATTCTTCCTATTATGTATGAGGGAATAATCAACATTAGTAAACAAAAAAACAAAATTCCAAAATTTAAAATAATTATAGTAACCAAATTAATATCAACTGGTACTTCAGTAACATAATATGTTTCAGGATTTAATTTTATGAAACCTGTAAATTTTTGAAAGAAAATTAAACCAAGGCCAATGATGTTACCAAATAATAGTCCAATTGAGATTAAATAAAGGCCATTAGAAAGAAATATATATCTAATACTATTAATATTTGAACCCAGAACTCTTAGAATTCCTATGAGTTGTATCTTTTCTAAAATTGTAACAAGTAAAGCAGTAATCATGTTTATACCCCCAACTAAAATCATAATTACAATTATTAGCAATATGTTCATATCAAATAAAGCAATCCAATTAAAAATATCTGAAAATTTATCTGAAATATTTATCACATCTAAATTAGATGGAGTAATGGCATACAATTTATCTGAAGTCTTAGAAATATCATTAAAATTTTTAATAAAAATTTCAAAGTTTCCAATTTGATTTGAATTCCATTTATTCATTTTTTGAATATGTTTTATGTCTCCTAAAAAATAAATTTGATCAAATTCAATTAAACCAGAATTAAATATTCCAACGACTTTAAAATTTCTTTCATTAGGGATAGAAGAATCCATTTTCAAAAAAGAAGTTTTAAATTTTTCTCCTAATTTTAAATTTAATCTTATAGATAAATAGTCTGAAATAATTACCTCATTAGTAATTTTATTATTTATTGAAGGCATTTGTCCTTCTATGATATATTCTGAAAAAACTGTCCAATTAAAATCTTCATTTATGCCTTTAAAAACAACACCTTCAAATGTTGATTTTGTTGTAATAACACCAGATTTATAAGCTACACTTTGAATATGATTAATCTCTTCAATCTTATTATTTGTATAAAATTCTTGATTAATTAAAATAGGAGTTAAAGATGACTGTGAAGAATTATTTTGAAAATTTGAAACTGAAATATGTCCGAAAAATGATGAAATTTTATTTTGTATTGTCTTTTGAAGTCCAACTCCAGATGAAATTGATATAATCATCATCAAAAAACCAATTGTTATAGACAATATAGATATTTTTATTATTGGAGCGGAAATAGTATTTTTATAAGGTTTAGACCTTATAATTCGAGATGCTATAAATGATTCAAATCTCACAACTAATGAAACTTAATATAATTAAATTCAAAAGTACCTTTTTTTTGATTTTAATAAGCTTTAGCTATTTATCTTTTTCTCAAAACAACGATAAATTAACTTTAGGAGCCGACCAAATAGAATTTTTCATAGATGATTTAAAAGGAAAAAATGTTGCGATTGTAGCCAATCAAACTTCAAAAATAAAATCCAATAAGAAACATGTACATATTATAGATTCATTATTAAGCTTAAATATTAATGTTAAAAAAGTTTTTTCGCCTGAACATGGATTTAGAGGAATAGCAGATGCTGGAGAAAAAGTTGAAGATGGAATAGATTTAAAAACAGGCTTACCTATAATATCTCTTCATGGATCTAATAAAAAGCCTACTATTAATCAAATGAAAGATATTGATGTAGTTATATTCGATATTCAAGATGTTGGAGTTAGATTTTACACATATATTTCAACTCTCCATTTAGTAATGGAAGCAGTTGCTGAGAACAATAAAAAATTAATAATTTTAGATAGACCAAATCCAAATGGACATTACATTGATGGTCCAATTTTAGAAAATAACTTTAAAAGTTTTGTTGGAATGCATCCAATACCAATTGTCCATGGAATGACTATCGGAGAACTTGGAATAATGATTAATAAAGAAGGTTGGCTAAAAAACAAAATTAATTGTGATCTTAAGGTAATTCCAATTGAGAATTATGATAGAAATATAATTTACGATTTACCAGAAAAACCTTCTCCTAACCTTCCAAATAAAAAATCTATTAATTTATATCCAAGCTTATGCTTGTTTGAACAAACCCCTATAAGTATTGGGAGAGGAACAGAAATGCAATTCCAAATAATAGGAAATCCTGATTGGAAAAAAACAGATTTTAAGTTTAAACCAAAATCCATGTCAGGAGCAAAATCGCCAAAACATTTAAATGAAATATGTAATGGAATTGATTTAAGGAATTCTCCTCTTTTAAATGAAATAAATTTAGAATGGATAATTTATGCATATAATAAATCTAAAAATAAAACTTCTTTCTTTAGAAGCGGTTTCAATAGGCTAGCGGGAAATGACAAGCTAAAAGAACAAATTATTAATGGTCTAAGTGAAAAAGAAATTAAATTGAGCTGGAAAAAAGGAATTGAAAATTTTAAATCTATTAGATCAAAATATCTTTTATATAAGTAAATCATTAAGGAATATTTAGGTATTTATGGGTTTGTAGAGATACTTTCCATTTTGCATTATTCATAATATAATTCACAATAATTGGCATTATTAAATCTCTTTTACTCCATTCAGGTTGTAAATAAAGTATGCAGTTTTTCTTAACTTTTTTTGATTCTTGTTCAGCAAATTTTAAATCATATTTATTGTAAACAATTATTTTTAGTTCATCTGCTTTTTGATAAATATCTTTTAAAGAATTTTTGTTTTTTTTTGGTGATAAACAAATCCAATCCCATTCACCAGTTAATTTATTTGAACCTGAAGTTTCTATGTGAGTTTTAAAATTATTTTCTTTTAATAATTTTGTTAGTGGATTCATATTCCACATTAACGGCTCACCGCCTGTTATTACTACAATCTCACATTTTTTTTTAACATTATGGACTATTTCAACTATAGGTTTTATAGGATGAATATCTGAATCCCAACTTTCTTTAACATCACACCAATGACATCCTACATCACATCCTGCAATTCTTATAAAATATGCAGCTGATCCTTTATAAAATCCTTCACCCTGAATGGTATAAAAAGATTCCATCACTGGTAGGTTTATTCCTAGATCTAGCTTTAAACCTTCTCTATTTTTATTCATTATACAAATATATATCATATAATTAATTAAGATTTAAAAGGAATTAGTACTTTTAAAAAAGTTTTTACAATGAATGGCTACAGACAAAAAAACAGAAGAAATTAATATTCCTCCTAAATCAAAAATCAAAAGATTTATGATTGGCTAGAATTAATCTAAAGACATTGAAAAAATTACCACCTTTTCATTTAGCTATTCCAGTAAATAATCTAGAAAAATCTAGAGAATTTTATAAAGATATTTTAGAGCTTAAAGAAGGAAGAAGTAGTAGTAATCTCTGGGTAGATTTTAATTTTTTTGGTCATCAATTGGTTATTCACTACGTTGAAAATAAAAGAGAATTTGTTACTAATCCTGTGGACGGTAAAGACGTTCCAGTTCCACATTTTGGAATTATTTTAGATTGGAAAGACTTTCATAATTTTGCTGAACTTTTAATTAAAAAAGAAATTACTTTTATAATTGAACCTTATACAAGATTTAAAGGATTAGTTGGAGAGCAATCAACCATGTTTTTTAAAGATCCATCTGGAAATGCACTAGAATTTAAATCTTTTAAAGATCCTGAACGATTATTTGCTAAAGATATTGACTAGTAAAATACTTATATGATTAAAAAAGTAAATATAATTTTAGCAACTTTATATGCAATAATTCTTGCTACTGTTGAAACAATAATGAACACTTATTGGGCTGATTGGCAATATGCTCCCTTATGGATTGTTGACTATTTGATTGTTCTAATTTTATTATCAGCTGTATTTGTATTTAAAAGAAATATTCAAAGTTTAATGTTATTATTAGGGTGGTCTTTTTCAGCAGGAGTAACCTATATGGCTCTTTTTATAAGTTTAGAACCTAATGCTTTAAAATCTCCTGATATTGAAGTCAAATTACCATTATTTGGATTGGCACTTGTAGTTTCAATTATTGGAATTGTATTGACTATAATTGATAATGAAAAATAAAGAGCAATTAATAATTCTTTTTTAATAAACTCTTAGATAATAGAGTGTTTTTTAAGAGCATAGCTATTGTCATTGGACCTACACCACCAGGAACTGGTGTTATATAACTAGCCTTTTCTTTAACGGAATCAAAATCTACATCTCCTCTAATTACATAGCCTTTTGGGGAATTATTGTCTTTTACCCTAGTTATTCCTACATCTATAATAACAACTCCGTCTTTTACCATTTCTTTTTTTACAAAACCAGGTATCCCCAAAGCTGATATAATTATATCCGCATTTTTAGTATAACTTTCTAAATTTATTGTTCTACTATGAACAACAGTTACAGTTGAATCTCCTGGGTTACCCTTACTATTCATTAAGATACTAATTGGACGACCAACTATATTACTTCTTCCAATAACTACTGTATTTTTTCCAGAGGTTTTTATCTTATATCTTTTTAGCAATTCCATTATCCCAAAAGGCGTAGCAGGAATAAATGTTTTCATATTTAAGGCCATTTTTCCAAAATTAGTTGGATGGAAACCATCAACATCCTTATTTGGGTTTACAGCTAATAAAATTTTTTCTTCATCAATATGTTTTGGTAAAGGTAATTGAACTATATATCCATCGATTTCATTATTATTATTTAGCTCATCTATCTTCAAGAGTAAATCTTTCTCTAAAATATCTTCAGGTAATTTAACAAGTGTTGATTTAAAACCAACTTGTTTACATGATCTTACTTTACTTCCAACATAAGTTAAACTTGCACCATCTTCCCCAACTAAAACAGCAGCTAAATGAGGAGGTTTTCCTCCTTTAGAAATAATATTTTCAACTTCATGTTTTATTTCTTCTTTTATTTGATATGATATTTTTTTACCGTCTATAATTCTCATATTTTAATTATTTCATTCCTTGCATCATCTGCATTATTTTTCCTGATCCACCTCCCTGCATCATCTTCATCATTTTAGACATTTGTTCAAATTGTTTCAATAGTCTATTCAACTCTTGAACATCTAATCCACTTCCTTTTGAGATTCTTTTTTTTCTACTAACATCAATAATTTTAGGATTTGATCTTTCTTTGGGAGTCATTGAATATATAAGAGCTTCAATATGTTTAAAAGAATCTTCGTCTACCTCATTATCACCCATTGCTTTAGAAGCTCCGGGGATCATATTAACCATATCTTTAAGGTTACCCATTTGCTTAATTTTCTTTATTTGATCTAAAAAATCATCTAATCCGAATTGACTTTTAGCAATTTTTTTATTTAAAATACGTGCTTGTTTTTCATCATATAAATCTTGAGCCTTTTCAACAAGAGATACAATATCCCCCATTCCTAGTATTCTATCCGCCATTCTTTCTGGATGAAAAACATCGATTGCATCCATTTTTTCTCCTGTTCCAATAAATTTTATAGGCTTATCAACTACGGATTTAATTGACAGAGCAGCTCCTCCTCTAGTATCTCCATCTAATTTGGTTAAAATAACACCGTCAAAATTTAATATATCATTAAAGGTTTTTGCAGTATTTACTGCATCTTGACCAGTCATAGAATCTACAACAAACAAAGTTTCATTTGGATTAATTGCCTCATGAATTTGTTTAATTTCATTCATCATCTTTTCATCTATTGCTAATCTACCTGCAGTATCGATAATTACAAGATTTTTTCCGTTTTTCTTTGCAAATTTTATAGAATCCTTCGCAATTTTTACAGGGTTTTTTTCTTCTTCGTCACTATAAACCTCAACACCAATTTGATCTCCAATTACTTTTAATTGCTCTATTGCTGCAGGTCTATATACATCACAAGCTACTAAAAGAGGTTTTTTAGACTTCTTTTTTATTAAATATTTAGATAGTTTACCACAAAAAGTTGTTTTACCAGAACCTTGAAGGCCCGACATTAGAACTACAGTTAATGTATTAGATAAATTAATACCTGCTGTATCTCCTCCCATAAGGGATGTAAGTTCATCTTTAACAATCTTAACCATTAATTGACCAGGGTTAAGATTATTAAGAACATCTTGACCTAAAGCCTTTTGTTTTACATTTGCTGTAAATTCTTTAGCAGTTTTGTAATTTACATCAGCTTCAAGTAAAGCCCTTCTGACCTCCTTTAAAGTTTCTGCAACGTTAATCTCTGTTATTTTTCCATGTCCTTTAAGAACTTGAAAGGCAGAATTAAGTTTGTCTGTAAGGTTATTAAACATACTAAAGTGATTTATTACAAATCTAATAATTTAAGAATATTTAGTGCTAAAATTTAATACTATTAATTTCCTTTTTTTTAAAAATGACAATCATATGAGGAAATGTAATATCAGCTAGAAAAGAAAATACTTAAAAGTAATTTTTGATAATTTTTTACATTTTTTCAGGAACTTCAACACCCAATAATTTCATAGAGCTTTTAATAACCTCTCCTACTTTATTTGAAAGCGTTAACCTGAAATTTTTAATTTCCAAGTCATTTATTTTAAGAATAGTAGTAGATTGATAGTATGAATTAAATGTTTTTACTAATTCAAATGCATAGTTTGCGATTAAAGCTGGGCTATAATTATCTGCAGCACTTTTAACGGCTATAGGAAATTGCGTTAACTGTTTCAAAATATCTTTTTCTTTTTCATTAATATTAGTGTCTAGATTAATTTTGGTGTTTGAAAATTTCTCTTTCCTAATCAATGACTGAATTCTGGCATATGCATATTGAATAAAAGGCCCCGTATTTCCGTTAAAGTCAATCGATTCATTTGGATCAAATAATATTCTTTTTTTTGGATCTACTTTTAGTATAAAATATTTCAAAGCTCCAAGCCCTATAATACTATTAAGTTTATCTTTTTCACTTTTAGAATAGTTTTCAATTTTTCCTAAATCTTCTGACAAATTACTAGCGCTTAATTTCATTTCTGAAACTATTTCATCTGCGTCTACAACTGTTCCCTCCCTGCTTTTCATTTTTCCTGATGGTAAATCAACCATTCCATAACTTAAATGATGAAGATTTTTAGACCAAGTATAGCCTAATCTATTTAATATTTTAAATAAAACCTTAAAATGATAATCTTGTTCATTTCCTACAGTATAGATTACTCCATTCATGTTTGGATGATCTTTATGTCTTAAATACGCTGTTCCTAAATCTTGTGTCATATATACTGAGGTTCCATCTGATCTTAATAAAATTTTCTCATCTAAACCTTCATCAGATAGATCTATCCAAACAGAACCGTCTTTCTTTTTATAAAAAATATTGTTTTTTAAGCCTTTACTAATAATTACTTTACCAAGTAAATATGTATCGCTTTCATAATAATACGAATCAAAATCTACTCCTAAATCATTATATGTTTTATCAAAACCTTGATATACCCAAGAATTCATTTTTTTCCAAAGATCAATAACTTCTTTATCACCTTTTTCCCATCTAATTAATAAATCTTGAGCTTCAAGAAAAATAGGAGCATTTTTTTCAGCATAATCTTTTTCATTTCCTTCATTTATTAATTTAGAAATTTCCTTTTTATAAATTTCATCAAAAAGAACATAGTATTTACCTACAAAAACATCTCCTTTTTCACTAGTATCTTTTGGACTAGAATTTTCTCCAAATTTTAACCATGCTACAATAGATTTACATATATGGATTCCCCTATCATTAATTATTTGAGTTTTATGTACATTTTTTCCATTTGCTTTTAAAATTTCAGAAATAGAATAACCCAATAGAATATTTCTAATATGACCTAAATGAAGAGGTTTATTTGTATTAGGTGAAGAATACTCAATTAAAAATAGAGGGTCGTCTGTATTAGGTCTAAGAATCCCGTAATTTTTATCTTCAATTATTCCATTTAAAAATTCTATATAAAATTTATTATTAATTGATAAGTTTAAAAAACCTTGAATCAAATTATAATTATCTACATATTTTGATTTTTTTACAAGAAATAAACCCATTTCATTTCCAATTTCTATAGGAGATTTTCTAAGAAGTTTTAATAATGGAAAAATAACTACTGTAATATCACCATTAAAATCTTTTTTGGTAGTTTGAATTTCAATATCATTAAAGTCTAAATCAAATTTTGACAAAAGAAATTTTGAAATTTGATCCTTTAAAATATTATAAAGATTCATTTAAATAATTTGCGGGTAAATATACTTATAAAAAGAATAATTATATTTTAATTGAATATCTCAGCTATCATACATCTCACACTTCCTCCTCCACATTTTTCTATAGTATCAACTGAAGAATATATCAATTCAGAATGTGCTTTCAACCTTTTTAATTGATTTCCTTCTAGAGATAAATAAGCTGTTTCACTCATAAACAGAAAACTATTCTTGTTTTTTCTTAACTCAATCATATTACCAGCAAACAATTTTAGTTGTTCTTCTGAAATAGTAATTATTTCTTTATTATCATCTTCTAAGCTTTCTACAACTTTTTTCATTTCAGCTTGGTCATCAATAGCATCTAAACATATTACACTATAATGAGTTCCATTACACATCATTACATTAGTATGATAAATTGGTTTTCTTTCATTTTTATGAGTATGAAAAGAATTAAAAACTATTGGCATATATTCAAAATCATTACAAAATTCATAAATAAGATGCTCATTAGTTCTTTCTGAAATAGAGCAATATGCCTTTTTATTTAATCGATCAAATACCATACTTCCTGTTCCTTCTAAAAAAAGTCCTTTATTTTCTGCACTTGTATAGTCCATTATTTCATTTATAAAAATTTTATTTTTTTCTAAAAATTTAAACAAATCTTCATTTCTTTCTAACCGTCTATTTTTTGCATACATTGGATAAATAGCTATTCTCTTATTTTCATGAAAAGTGATCCAGTTATTTGGAAAAATAGAGTCTGGAGTATCCTCTTTATTATCATCATGAAAAACATTAACATTAATTCCGCAATCTTTAATTTTAGAAACCAAATTATCAAACTCTAAAAGAGCATTTTTTAAAACAATATTATTATTTAAATTAAAGTTTTGATTTTGGAAATAATTATTTTTAGCAGTTTCATGGTTATGTCTGAAACTTGAAGGTCTTATCATTAAAACTGAGTGTAAATTATTAGGCATAATTTAATTTCTTATTAATGGTAGAGAGGAACATCTAAACAAGCCTTCTTGTTTTGAAATCTCATTAAAAGCAACTTTTTCAACAGTGAAACCCCTTAACTCTAACCAGGCATTTAATCTTTTAAAGGATGGGTCAGAAATAACCAAATCATGATTTATTGATAATATATTACTATTCATTTGGTACATTTCTTTATTATTAATCAAGAAAATATTTTCAATTCCAAAAAAGGATTCTAACCATTGATAATCTTCTCTATAAGTGAAAGCTTCGGGATATATAATTGCTTTATCTTTTCCTATTAATTGAAGACAACAATCTAAATGAAGAACATTATTTAAAGCATCTGTATTTGATTTTTTCAGATGAAAACCTTTAATATTTTTTTTTGGAAAAAATTCTTTAAAATAATTAACTGCATCACGATTTGTTCTAGCAGTAAATAAATCTGAATAATCATCATTATCGTAATATCCAATAAAAATATCATCAAAATTTGTTAATACATCTCCCCCCTCCACATGTACATTTTCTGGAATATTTATTATTTTTCCATTGAAATTATTAAGAATGTATTCAATTCCTTGAAATTCTTTAGATCTTTTTGGAAGAATATTAGATTTAAAAAAATAGTTCTCAATAACGAATCCAATATCTCTAGTAAAAATTTGATTACAATTAATAATATTATTTGGTCGGAAAACCTCTACTCCATTTCTTTTTAAAGTATTAGCTAAATTCTCTAATTCATTAATCATATCTATTTCTAAAGGATATTCTCCTTTTTTTAAATTCTCAATGGATTTAGGGTCGTAAAGATTTTCAATATAAGGAACTCCACCTGAACTATTTGCTATTCCGATAATAACAGAATCAAGTTTTGAAGTTTCGTCATTTACAGAAAAAATCATTTTACTGGTTGTTAATTGAAAATTAACGCAATTCTATATCTGAAAAATTCCTTAAAGTTTGACCTGTATAAATTTGTCTAGGTCTTCCTATTGGCTCATTATTTAATCTCATTTCACGCCAATGAGCAACCCAACCAGGAAGTCTTCCTAAAGCAAACATAACGGTAAACATTTCATTTGGAATTTCAAGAGCTTTATAAATAATTCCAGAATAAAAATCAACATTCGGATAAAGTTTTCTTTCTACAAAATAACTGTCTTTTAAAGCCTCTTTTTCTAAACCTTTAGCTATATCTAAAATTGGATCACTAATTCCAAGCTCATTTAAAATTTGATCAGCAGTAACCTTAATGATTTTTGCTCTAGGATCAAAATTCTTATAAACTCTATGTCCAAAGCCCATAAGTCTAAATGGATCTGACTTATCCTTTGCTTTTAACATAAACTTTTTTGTATCTCCTCCATCTTTTTTAATTGCTTCTAACATTTCTAAGACAGCTTGATTTGCACCTCCATGTAATCTTCCCCATAATGCAGATATTCCAGCTGCAATTGAAGCAAACAAACTTGCCTCAGATGAACCAACAATTCTAACAGTGGAAGTTGAGCAGTTTTGTTCATGATCTGCATGTAAAATCAAAAGCTTATTCATAGCATCTATGATAACTTGATTTTTTACATAATCTTGATTTGGTAGCTGAAACATCATTTTTGTAATATTTTCAACATAACCTAAATTATTATCTCCATAATCTAATGGCAAACCTTTTCTTCTACGATGAACCCATGCGACTAAAATTGGAATTTTAGCCAGAACTTTAACAATAGAATTATACATATAATCTTGATCTCCATTTTCTTTATTATTGAGACTTATTTTTTTTTCTGGATTAAATGCAATTAATGCACTTGTTAATGAAGAAAGAATTCCCATTGGATGAGCAGATTTAGGGAAACTTTCAAGAATTCTCTTAATATCTTCATCAATTATTGAATTTTCTTTGATATCAACTAAAAACTTATCTAATTGAGTTTGATTTGGAAGATCACCAAAAATTAATAAGAAAGCAACCTCTAAAAAATCAGCTTTTTCAGCTAATTCTTCTATAGAATATCCTCTATATCTTAAAATTCCTTTTTCACCATCTAAAAAAGTAATTTCACTTTTACACGATCCTGTATTTTTATAACCAGGATCAAGAGTTATCAAATTAGATTTTATCCTTAAACCACTAATATCTACTGCAACTTCATTTTCAGATCCTTGTATTAAATCTAATTCTATTTTGCTATCATTTATATTTAAATGTGCCTTATTCTTCATTTTATAAATATTATCGATAAAATTACAGAAAAAAACTTACTTTAAAATTGTATTTTAAAAGCCTTTTCTTTTGGATAGTAAGCTCTTTCTCCTAATTCTTCCTCTATTCTTAATAATTGGTTGTATTTAGCAACTCTATCACTTCTAGAAGCAGAACCAGTCTTAATTTGACCAGTAGATAATCCAACTGATAGATCTGCAATAGTATTGTCTTCAGTTTCTCCTGATCTATGTGACATAACACTAGTAAAACCTGCAGCATGGGCCATTTTTACAGCATCAATAGTTTCAGAAAGCGTCCCAATCTGATTTACCTTAATTAAAATTGAATTTCCAATTTTATTTTTTATTCCATTTGATAGTCTTTCCACATTGGTAACAAATAAATCATCCCCGACAAGTTGAACATTATCTCCACATATTTTTGTTAAATACTCCCATCCATTCCAATCATTTTCATCCATTCCATCTTCAATAGAAATTATAGGATATTTTTTAGCAAGTTTTGATAAATAATCTGCTTGTTGTTTTGAATTTAAAATTTTACCATTTTTTCCTTCAAATTTGGAATAATCATACATTCCATCAATATAAAATTCAGATGATGCACAATCCAAAGCAATCATTACTTGATCTCCAGCAGAATATCCTGATTTTTCAATTGCTAAAATTACAGTGTTTAAAGCATCTTCTGTACCTTCTAATTTTGGAGCAAAACCACCCTCATCACCGACCGATGTTGTTAACCCTCTATTAGACAGAATTTTTTTTAGATTATGAAAAATTTCTGTTCCAATTTGCATTGCATGAGTAAATGAATTTGCTTTAACTGGCATAATCATGAATTCCTGAAAAGCTATTGGGGCATCTGAATGTGATCCTCCATTAATTATATTCATCATTGGAACAGGCAGAGTATTTCCTTTACCATTTGAAATGTAAGAATAAAGGGGAATATTTTTTTCATTACTTGCAGCTTTTGCTATAGCCAGGGAAACTCCTAAAATAGCATTAGCACCTAATTTTGATTTATTAGGAGTTCCATCAATATTAATCATTAGTTTATCTATTTCTTTTTGATCAAAAACAGATTTTCCAACTATTTCTTTAGAAATTATCGAGTTTACATTATTTACAGCATTTGAAACACCTTTTCCCATATATTTTTTTCCACCATCTCTTAATTCTACAGCTTCATGTTCACCAGTAGAGGCGCCAGATGGGACAGCTGCTCTACCTAAAAAACCATTTTCAGTTAAAACATCTACTTCAACTGTTGGATTACCTCTAGAATCAAAAATTTGTCTAGCAAAAATTTTAACTATTTTACTCATATTTATTTATTGGTATTAATCATTTCAATAAATTGATCAAAAAGATAACTTGAATCATGAGGACCAGGACTTGCCTCAGGATGATACTGAACTGAAAAACAATTATTATTTTTTATTTTAATTCCTGCAATAGTATTATCATTTAAATGAACATGGGTTATTTCAACATTAGGATTTGATTCAGTTTCTTCTCTACTTATTGCAAAACCATGATTTTGAGAAGATATTTCACCTTTGCCTGTTATTAAATTTATAACTGGATGATTTATTCCTCTATGACCATTATGCATTTTATATGTAGAAATTCCATTAGCCAAAGCAATTATTTGATGTCCTAAACATATTCCAAATAAGGGAATTTTTGTTTTTAAAATATCTTTAGCTGTTTGAATTGAATGTTTAAGAGGTTCTGGGTCCCCAGGACCATTTGAAATAAAATATCCATCAGGTTTCCATTCTGACATTTCATTAAATGTTGTATTGAAAGGAAAAACTTTAATATAAGCATCTCTTTTAGATAAATTCCTTAGAATATTTTTTTTGATTCCAAGGTCTAATGCTGCAATTCTAAATTTAGAATCCGAATCCCCAAAGTAATATGGTTCTTTTGTAGAAACTTTTGAAGCTAGTTCTAAACCCTTCATAGATGGCAAATTCTTAAGATTTTTTTTTAACTTATCTATTCCATTAGTATTGGTAGATATAATTGCATTCATGGCTCCATTATCTCTTATATAAGAAACAAGTGCTCTTGTATCTACATCAGATATAGCTACTATATTATGTTTTATAAAAAAATTCTGTAAAGAATCGTCTGCTAGGGGTCTAGAAAATTTTGAATTAAAATTTTTGCAAATTAAACCTGCAATTTTAGGACTTTCTGATTCAACTTCTTTATCATTAACACCATAATTTCCTATATGAGAATTTGTGGTGACCATTAGCTGACCATAATAAGAAGGATCAGTAAAAATTTCTTGATATCCAGTCATTCCAGTATTAAAACATAATTCGCCACAGGCTGTACCATTGACACCCAATGCTTTACCAAAAAAAATAGTTCCGTCTTGTAATAGAATTAAAGCTTTATTTCGATTAGATTTATCGTGCATTTTTATTCAAAATTAATACAAAAAAAGGGATAAACATTAAGTTTTCCCTTGATTTAATTAATTTTATTAGAAAATTATTATTTATTTAATTTTGAATCATTATTTTATGAATCATTAGATTCAGATTCAATATTTTCATTAGAATTTTCTTTATTATCTTCCTCAACTGCAGGAGCATCTTCTTTAGCAACTTCCTCAACTGCAGGAGCATCTTCTTTATTATCTTCCTCAACTGCAGGAGCATCTTCTTTAGCAACTTCCTCAACT
>ERZ1049444.54-NODE-54-length-119673-cov-62.452039_pt1 | contig 119673 bp, 118 predicted proteins | sample MGYA00383101_ERZ1049444 | MGnify/ENA primary metagenome ERZ1049444 (study PRJEB29581, sample SAMEA5548371) | metagenome | biome: marine; feature: coastal; material: water | depth 50 m | study: Short-term variability in the microbial, nano- and picoplankton... | reverse complement strand
TCTGCCGAACAAATCAGTAACATTCTGCAAAGAATGCGTGAGATCGTTGTTCAGGCTGCTGATGGGTCTAACTCCGCAACCGATGTATCAGTACTCAACGTGGAATTCAAAGAAGCTGCAGCAGAGGTTGACCGAATTGTCGACTCTACTGAATTCAACGGCAAAAAGTTGTTGGACGGCAGTGCAGGTGGAACAGATAGCTCTGTGACTTTCCAGATTGGCGCTAATGCCGCCCAAACACTGACTGTTGACTTTTCTGACTTCAACCTGGCAGCAGGTGGAACAGAGCAATCAGTAGCTACCGCTTACACTGATGGTGACGGAACAGACCCTGGTACCAACGCCTATGATACAGCTACTATCACCTTTAACACAGGTGATGTGGTTAAGGTAGGTGAATACAGTTATACCGTTGCGGCAAATGACACAGCAACCCTGGTAGCAGCTGGCTTAAATACCGCAGCAGGAGCAGACTACACAGTGACAGAGTCAAGTGGCACAATAACCTTCACCGCACCAAATAACTCAGATGGTGTAGCTAATCTTGGAGCCATGACATTCGTGGGAGGCCCAATGGGTGAAGATCTTTCCGGCTATAAAACGACCGGAATGCTCTCAACACTCAATGGAGGTACCTCTTATGATGTGACACTTTCTGCACTTGATACTGCCATTGAAGGCGTAGCTACCCAGCGTGCAACTTTCGGTGCAACGATGAACCGATTAGAGTATGCGGTGGATAACTTGGCTTCTGCATCATTGGCAACAGCCACGGCAAGAGGTCGAATTGAAGACGCTAACTATGCTACAGAGACAACCTCTCTAGCGCGGAGTCAGATAATTCAACAAGCCGGTACTGCTATGTTAGCTCAAGCGAACCAGAAGGCTCAGTCCGTGCTGTCGTTGCTTCAGTAAGCAAGTTTGTGGTGTAGTAGCGCTTTTAAACGCTCAAGCCCGACACCGTCATGGTGTCGGGCTTTTTTCGTTACCCAATAATAAATTGTGCAGAATATATCAATACTAAAGAACCTCCTAGCAGGTAAAGGGATGGGCCCTTGTAAAACGGACCAAACTTACATGAACCCTCGCCGCTGCAATGGTTTAAAGCCGACTTTTTAGGGGAGTAAAACCTTGCAGACGGCTTCAGGCGGCAGTTTCACTTAGTAAATGACTAAGTGAATTTTTGAATAGATGCTGTAGCCATCAATTAAAAATCCGCTATTAGAGATCTTTTTTCTTCACCACTTTTTGCTTACTCTAGAAACAGATCCTTAAGACTGGGGCTTAGGAGTCGCTCCGATCCAAGCGGGTATATGTAACTGATAGTTGCTTTTTCACCAGACTGAAGGCAAATCTCAAATCAATCGATTCTTGATTTTACTTAGCAAGCTATTGAATTTTTGCTTGCTTAATCTCGGTCGTAAGCACTGGTGATTACATCGAGCTGACCTTTCATGTAGTCTCGCGTGTTATTCAAGCTATTCATGAGCGTTTCCATAGCTGTAAATTGATTCAGGTAACGCTGATACAACACAGTCATGCGTGCTTCAAGTTTAGTTAGCTCAAGTTGGTAATTTTCTTCATATCTCGAAAGAGCCTCAGTTCTGTTTGCAATTAAACCGTTCTGGGCATCTCCCGTTAGTGTTGATGATTTTAGATCGTTTATAATAGTAGCGACGTCCTGACCCAATCCCTTAGGCGTTGGAGAATAGAGGCTTTGGCCAGTGGTACCTGCGGTCAACATGGTTACCACATCATCCCAACTAGTAGTGATGAGGCCATCGTATTTAGCCTCATCAAACTGCAGCTTGCCATAGCGATCAACACTAATACCGAGATCGCGCACAGCATCCACTGTTCCGCTGGGAGTAGAAGAGGTTGCTGTTAGCGCGTTATAGATTCGATTTTGCACCGAGCGAAGTAAAGAACCCTCCCCTGCCAGTGATAAGCCAGCCTCGACCGCGTCATCGGTATTGAGTTCATCTATTAGCGATTCTAAATCGTTGTAGGCGGTGACAATTTCCTGCAAATTGGTTTTTAGTTGACTCTTGTCACGGGTAATAATCAAACGAGCAGAGTCATATAGCGTCTCAGTTCTGTACTTGGTTAAATAATTGGAGCCATTACCGCCACCAGTGCCGGGCGTACCCGGAATCAACCCAATGTCTTCAATAATCGTATGACGCAGAGGTTCCTCAGTAGCATATGTCGCGCCGTCATTGACCGAACCGGTATATTCTGAGTCATTGCGGCTGCGTCGCATCTGCAGCGAAAGTGTATCGCCTATTGCTGGCAGTGTTTTTGGCGTAAAAATAAGTCCGCTCGCGTCATAAGCAATATTGTAGTCAAAGTCAGAATAATCTTGTCTAGTAAAACCATTACTGTTAGTGCCTGCTGTTGCGGCCTGAAGAGCAGTAACCAAGCCGGCAATGGTCTCAGAGCCTGCACTTCCAATCTGAGATCGCTCAACCATTACTGTGTCACCGTCGTTATCGGTAAAGCTTATATAGGCCCTATCATCAATAGAATCACTGTCGTCGTAATTTTCTATGCGGCCTGACAAAAGATCTGCCTGCAATTGAGCATCACTCCAAGCAATATGAAAGATGCCACCTCCAGTGGTACCCACTGTGCTACTGATAATGCCAGTGTTAGAGTAATTGCCAGAGCTTGGAGTTACCGGAGCTGTCTGCAGTGCAGTGTAGTTGCCGCCGGTGGCTCCAGTTAAATTGTTTAACGAGCTGCCATTGTACAAACCAGATGATGCGCTAGAAGTGCGCTTTGCGCTAAACATGGCCATGCCAGAATCGGGATTTCTTGGTGAACTTTGTGGTGTAAATACAATTCCTTGGCCATCACCAGACAATGCAACGGTGAAACGAAGATCATCTGTGCCTCCATTATCGCCGCTTCCATCATTGTTCGAACCCAAATTATCTGGATAGTTTTGATTGGATTGAATGGCGGCAATTAAGCCTGCTAGTGTCTCTGTACCCGGCTGAATCTGGCTTTCGGTCACTGTGCCCCGAACATTGTCGATTAAAAGCTCTTCACCAGAGTTTTTAGTCACTTCAATTTTTAACGCTTGACCATTAAATGCCGAGTTAGAAATACTGCTGTTAAGCGTCACTTCAGTTAAAGCATCTAGATCTGAAGTACCTGAGACAGAACCTATTTCATTAGACCCCGCATAAAGCTTAATAGTGTAGTCTGCGTCTGCCTGATAGTCATAGTAACTAAGATCGCCGATATCTAATTTAAATTGATATGTACTGCTACTGTCATAGGTCTCACTCAATACTTGAGAGACTGTTGCCCCATCACTATAAAGATAGGCTACATTGCTACCATCAGTAGTTGCTTCAACAGGGTCTTCTGTAGGATTGTAAGCACCACTGTTGCTGCTAGAAGTATTGACAGTCCAACCCGTTATAGACGAGGAGGTGTAACTTCCTTCTGAGAGACTTTGGCTCTCAAAACTGGCGTTGGTAATGCTGATTGACCTAGTAACCGGGGTGCCACCGCTCAAGGCTCTGATTTCACTGGCTAATATATTATGGTTGCGGCCGTAGTCATCGGTGAATATCAGCGCACCTTCACCATTGTCACTGCCGCCACTGATAATGCTGGCCGCCACATCAGCACGCAACTGAGACTCGGTATAACGATACTCATAAGATCCGTTGTTAATCGCCTGAATGGTACCACCAGTGTAGTTTGTATAGGTATCTTCAGTACCGCCGATGATGGTGCCAGTTCCTGCGGCATAGGAAGCAGCTTGAGCTATGGCCACATATTGGTTAATCGTTTCTCCATTCTCTGTTGTAGTTGTATTTGGCCAAAAACCTCCAAGCCCATTTCTAGGCAGAGTAATTGCACCGCCGATGCCGTCATACAAAGTGATGGATCCTGAATAATCAGGCTCTGCGGAACTATCAAGATAATTGTCGATATCTAAATCGTTAAGCGGCGTCACATCATAAACGGTAATATTTGCCGGATCAGACCCATGAGGATTAGTTATTGTGGTTGCTGTATAGCCAGAACCAGGACCACCAGAAGGGCCTGCACCCAAATTTTGTCCAACATAGGCAGCCTTTGGAATAAACCGCACTGTGTTGCCATTGAACTTAGTGATGTCATAGGCGAAACCGGCCCCGCCGCCCGAACCATTCGCCAGTACAATGTAAGGTACTGAGGTCACCACCCCAGTTGTCGAATTAAGTTGGAAAGTCGCACCCTCTATGACATCTGATATGACGTTAGTGCCGCGACTGATTAGAAGTCCTTCGTATCCTATTTCCGAATCTTGGGCGGCCTGTACTATGTTAGTGGTCTGATCAAACCCTAAGCTATTACTGGCAGTGCTACTGTCTGTAGTAACGCTAAATGACCCATCGAGACCCTCAATCCCTGACAAAACAATTCGATAATCATTTCCGATGCCGCTGATATCTAGCACAGAGGCAGTTATGCCAGTATCGGCGTTGTTAATTGCAGTAACGATGCTTTCTAAAGTGTCACCCCCAGCTCCAATTTTAATGACAGTATCGATTGGTTTATTGACTGCGTTGACGCCCGCAACAAAGCTACTGGCTGTTTGGTCAGAACTATTGAGTTTAAACGTTGGTGCAGAAACTGCACCGTCAGTTTTATAATCGAATACTAAGTCAGTTGATGTAGCTGACACCGTAAATTTTAAATTATCGTAAGAGGTTGAAGCTTGAATTGCCTCGGCCATCTGCTCCGCGGAATTAACACTAACATCCGCCTTGGAAATAGTTATGCCATCGGATCGAGTTGCCGCAGTGACGGTACCAGTGCCATTGGCTTTTTGCACAAAGGTTAATTTGTTATCGTCAACCACAGCCGTGGTTTCAAACTCCGCGGAGGCTTTTGCATTAATTGCATTGGCTAAATCCTGAAGAGTCAATGCACCTAAAGGCACGGGCAGCCCAAACGTAGTCATATCATTAAGGTTAACTGTGACAGTTTCGTCTGCTCCGGTACCGTCGCTACCTGTAATAGATATGCTGCCACTACTACCTAACGCAGCTTGCAGTTCAGATTCAGTGATAGACAGCTCATAGTCGGTGCGCAATGAAAAGTCTGTCTGCGGAATACTAATATTGGTAACACCATCCGATATTTCTAGGGAGTCTGATCCGGCGCTTGAGGGGGTGAAGGTATAGGATGCTTGCGCTCCATTGACCGGCGTTGCACTGATAAGTCCTTGAGCAACTGACCCTATGTTGTAGGCCACAGAGCCGTCATTGGCAGCTGGCTGAGTGAGCGATGCTGAGGCCCCAGCTGTAGTTTGAACAAAACTAATTCCTTTAGTGCGATGCACCTCAGCTGAGGCGAAGTTGACTGCAAAGCCGGCATTTTTAGAGATTTCGCTGTTGATCGCAGCAATCAGACCGTCAAGGGTTGCATTGGTGAAGGTATAGATGCCTGAACCCTCAAGAGACTCCATAGCTAAATCAATTTCTGCTTGGGTAATTTGTAAAGTGTTGGCGCCGTCAGAATACTCTATATAAGCACTGGAGCCATCACCAATGCTCTGAAGTTGGGCCTCAGTGATAGAGTGATCATAGGTACCTTTACGCGTGATACCTATGGACAAAGTCAGATCAAAAGCCTCACCGTTATTGATATTTCCGCTGGTGGACTGATAGCTATTTGAAGAGAGACGGTGATTTTCAGCAAGCTGATATACGTCAATATCATAGCTGCCTTCCAGTGCATCGTTGGTTACGCTAAGAAAGGAAACCGCATTGTCGTTAGAACTTTTACCTTCACTAGAATAAATCTCATTAGCATCATTAATTCTTTCAAACGAACTTGCTAAGATACCTAGCTGAGATGATATCAATCCATACCCAGAGATCTTGGCTTCTGTTTTATCAATTTTGCCTTGCAGCGCATTTTGTGCAGGTAACTTTTCCGCATTGGTTAGATTAGTGGCTAATTCTTCTACGTTGATCCCCGAGCCTGAACCAAGTGTTAATAATATGGATGAACCTATACTACTTCTGTTTGTGGACGCAGAAGACGTTGTGCCAGGGGTATCAAGGGCGGTAGTTGTGACCATCAAAAACTCTACTTAATATAGTTAAATAAACTGAGTTGGGAAATTTGTGCAAAACTTGCTTGGGCACCCTCAAGTGACAACATTTCAGCTGAGAGCTCAGTGATGGCTGTCGCATAGTCAAGTGTTTCTTCTTCAGATAATAACGTTTCATAGCGAAGCTTGACTTCGGCTAATGTGGTTCTATGAGACTCTACGACACTCATTCGAGCTCCAAGGTTAGTGATTGCCCCTGTCATTTCATTGGCTAATACTTCTACTTCCGAAAGAGCCAGCTCAATTTTTGAATTATTATTAGTATCTAAAGCGGTAACAAAATCATCAATAACCTGGAAAAATCCTATATCACTACCCCCGCGATCAACTCCTTTAAAAACATCGCTACCTGGACGATTAACTTCGATTTGTCTATGCTCAGATATGTCTACAGAAATGCGCTGCTGGTTCCCCACGTAGTTGATGATCCCGGTATTATCAGCAGAAAAGGCTGGAGACTTAGCGTTAGATCCAGAAAAAATGTAGTTGCCATTAAGGTCCTGCTGATTAGCTTGAGATAGAAGCTGCTCCCGCAATGTTGATACCTCAATAGCTACTGCAGAACGATCAAACTCTCCATTAGTTCCGTCATTACTGAGTATGGCTAGCTCTTTTATTCGCTGTAATATATCGGAACTTGAGAGAATTATTGACTCTTCAGCATCTAGCCGATTCGAGACGCTATCCAAGGTAGCTTCATAAACTTCCTGCCGACTAGCCGCGGTATTCAAACGCTGAATAACAGCTGATTTGTCAGCATTATCACTTGGCCTTACCAGTTGTTTTCCTTCGCCAATTTGAGTTTGAAGTTCGGCAATTTTAGCCTGTTGCCGAGTCATCTGATTAACGGCTTGGTCAAACAATTGTTGGTTAGATATTCTCATTTTTTTATACTCTTAATTTACACCTAACTAAGGAACTGGTGAAATGTCTGTGTTGAAGAAACGCCTGTAACGCGTTTCGATAAACAAGCGAGAAGCCAAAATAGTTTGATCCTTGGAGGATATCGGCATTCGCTGTCAAAACTTTAATATAAAATCTGTAAGTAGCCTGCATTTGATATTGAGTAACCATCTACGCTTTTTAGCGGACTGCTAAAATTGAATCAAATAACGTTTGTGACACTTGGATAATTTTTGCGGAGGCCTGGAAAGCTTGCTGGAATTTAATGAGATCCGCCGCTTCTTCGTCAAGACTAACGCCCGAAATCCGATCTTTGGCTTCAAGCGATTGATCGTAGATAACCTGCAGCGCTTCTTTGGACATTTTCGCCAGAGTTGCTTGGCTTCCTACCGTTGTAACAATATCTGCATATCCATCATTGATCGAGCCTCCACCGGGCATTACATCTTTGGTTTGCAGCCGCGCTAATAGCAGCATATTTCGGTTATCGCCCACGCCATCAGTATTTGTAATAACAGAAAAACTATCCCCATCAGCGGCTATTCCACTCAAGCTTAGGGTAATCCCCTCGTAATTGATTTTCCCATCAGCAGATGGTGTGTACGGAGTACCATTTATTGCATATCCATTGCCGGTGCTATAAGAAATATTAATCATCGCAGGGGTCGGTGTGCCGGCCGCTATCGATTCGATCGAAAAAATCATAGTCCCTTGATTCGTCGCATCAGGCGTTACACGCAACAAGCCTGCAGCAGCTATCTTGCCGGTATCTGTTTGTAAGAGAGTAATGCCTGCGGCAGCGCCAAGTGATCCCTGAATAGCAAATAATTCGGTCCCTCTCTGTCCATTGAGGTCAGACCCTGTAGTCTGAATAGCATTAACTTCAGTGACAAAGGTATTTGCTAGAACATCAAAGCTGTCGATTGCTGGGGCTAGTACTTGACTTCGCAAGTTAAGCAAGCCTCCAAGTTCACCACCTGTCACAGAACGACTTGCCCCTCCCGAACCGTAGGATCCAATAATTTCAACTTTTCCAGGTTGCGTATCATTAAAAACACTACTGAATGTATTTGCCGCATTACCGTCTATTACTATGGATCCGATAGCGCTATCGAGTCGCACATCAACTGCGCCAGATGCCCGCTCATTGACATGAATTTTAGCTATGTCTGCAAGCTTTAAAAGTACTTTGTCTCTTGAGTCTAGGAGTATGGGTGGTTGGTTATCAAGATGTGGGTTCTTATCGAGCTGTCTATTTATTGATAACAGTTGTTCCGTCAGGTTATTCAGATTTTGTACATTTAACTCAATTTCGGATTGAGTTTGTTCCTCAATATCATCTAACTGGCCTGCTAGTTCTTTAAATCTGACAGCAACACTTCCTGCCTCAGTAAGAAAAATTTTGCGCAACACTCCAGATGCAGGATCTGTACTGAGCTCCCCTGCCGCCGTAAAAAACTTATCTAACACCTTCGATAATCCTGCAGACTCAGAACCCATAATGTCGACAATTTGGTCAGCATAGGTAATCAACTGACTCTGGGTGCCAAGCTCACTATTACTTTGCCGCAGATTGTTCTCGGTAAAGTTACTAAATGACCGAAACACCCCGTTTAAGCTAGCGCCAGTTCCGATAAAACTATTACCCAACTGATTTGGAATGTTCTCAGAAGTATCCACTTGCTGACGGCTATATCCCTCAGTATTGAGGTTAGCGATATTATTACTTACAGTCGTCAAAGCTGACTTATATAGTTGAGAGGCGCTAGCACCTATGGTCAATAGATCAGCCATCTGCTTGATCCTTTTCTTGCCTGATTTCCATCATATTTAAAGGTAACGACGCTAAACTTTCGGATGGAAGGGCAAAACCGTCTTGTTCATACGCCTTTAAAGCCTTGGCTGCATTATTAGACCCCATCACCTGCTTGCTCAACCAATCACCCAATCCAAAAAGCCCTCTCTGCGACATAACCTGCGAGAGCTCTTGGTGGTACATTTGCTCAAAAGAGTCCCCCCCACTGGAGCGCATAAGGTCGCCTTTTAGTGGCTCATTTGCTTGACGCATGGACTTAAAAATCATTTGAACAAACATTGATTCAAATTGACGCCCAACCTCTTGTGCTGCCTCTGCTTGATCAACCTTTGCTCGCGCTTTTAATTCTCCTAGCCCGGCGAAGTCAAGATAACCTTTTGCGGATGTTTGCAGATCTTGCATCTAAATCACCACTAGCTCTGCGCGCAAACTTCCGGAGCTTTTTAGTGCTTCCAAAATAGCAATTAGAGATGAGGGGCTAGCGCCGACTTGATTAACTGCGTCAACAATTTCGCGAAGATCTACTCCTGGCTGAAACAAAAACATAGGGTTAGTTTCTTCACTAATACTCACGTCAGAATTCTGCACAGTTGTTGTTTCGCCGTCACTAAAGGGCCCTGGCTGGCTGACTTCATTACTTGACGCTATCCTTACAGATATACTGCCATGGGTTACCGCGACCGCAGTGACCCTTACATTCCGATTAATCACAGCTGTCCCTGTCCTAGAGTTAACGACCACTCTTGCCGGGGCTTCACCTAGCTCTACATCAAGGTTTTCAACCATGCTTAAAAAGGCTACACGCTGAGATGAGTTTTTGGGGGCCTGTATTGCGACAGATACACTATCAATAGCTTGCGCAGTTCCCTGCCCAAATTTTTTATTGACAGCTTGTGTTACGGCACTAGCTGTTGAAAAATCAGCGTCACGTATATTTAGTACAATATGGTCTGCTTTATCAAAAGGGGTTGGTACCAACCGCTCGACTGTTGCACCATTTGGAATCCGTGCTGAGGTGGGAATACCGACCTGAACACTAGTGCCTGCCGAGTCGGCTGACACTCCGGTAATACTCAGCGCTCCTTGGGCAAGAGCATAAGTCTCCCCATCAACGCCTCTAAGCTGGGTTAAGATCAACGTCCCGCCCCTCAGGGATTCTGCTACGCCAATGGCTGAAACATTGACATCGATCCGCTGACCTGGTTTTGAAAATGCCGGTAGCTCAGCAGTTACCATTACCGAAGCAACATTGTCTACTTTAAGTTCTTTTTTAGCGTTTTGTGCAGCCAACGCGGCAAGTTGATCCCCTAAATCAAAGTCGCTCACTGGGCCGTCAACGCTGACACCGAGTCCTGACAAAGTCGTCTTTAACGCTTGGGCAGTAATTGGGAGGTCCTTCCCATCACCCGTTGCTTGGAGGCCAACCACTAGGCCATACCCAATAAGTTTATTTGATCGAACCCCTGCTACGTCAGTAAAATCCTTTATGCGATCTGCAGCAATAGGAAAGCTAGCCATTAAGAGTAACGAAAAGGCGATAAATTTGAATGTCGGCATTACATGGTTTCCTTAAAAACTTTTAAAATGGCCAAAACTTATATAATAAGCCTGTACCCCAAGGAGGTTTGGACGCTTTTGCTAGATCACCTGTCCCGCGATAGGAAATTTGAGCATGGGCAATACGCTGTGATAAAACGGTATTGTCCGGCTGAATATCTGCTGGTCGGATGATCCCTTTCACCTGAATGAACTCACTTCCTTCAGTCAAGGCAAGCTGTTTCTCTCCGACTATTACAAGATTGCCATTTGCTAGAACCTCTAAGACCATTGCTGAGATCGACCCTGTTAGTGTAGCTGCCTGCCCAGCTGTTCCAGATCCATCACTACTAATATTGGCTCCATCAGTTTCTGCTCCGTTAAAAAAGCCCGCACCAAAACCAAGTTTTCCAACAATAGAATCTTTTTGATTCACCCCGATAACGTCGTTTGCTGACACTCTGCTAGTAGAAAGCGCAGATGTTCGAGATGCCTGCGTAGTTTCATTAAGGAGAACCGTAATCAGATCCCCTACCTGAATGTCTGCAGCCTGATAACTCCGCAGGTCGCCGAACAAATCTCGTCCATTAGCAAAGATCGAACCTGTTACATGAGTCGGCTTTTGCTTAGGGATAGATTGTATCGGCGAAAACTCAGCCGTTGGTTCCATTTGAGGCGGACTTGCACAAGCGCTCAAAATCATTATTGAAAAAGACGTTGTTAAAGCTCGAAATGACATAATTTCCACACTCTATAAGTTGTTATTCAAAAACCGCAACATGCCATCTGCCGCGGATATTGCCTTCGAGTTAACCTCGTAAGCGCGCTGGGTTTCGATCATATTGACCATCTCTTCAACCACATTAACGTTCGAGGCCTCAAGCGAACCTTGCATTAAAATACCCGCTCCGTTCTCGCCTGGGAGCCCATTGATTGCAACTCCACTAGCCTCAGTTGAGGCATAGAGATTACGTCCAATTGGCTTAAGGCCAGAGTTGTTAACAAAAAGTGATAGATTAATCTGTCCGACCTGAGATGATCCGCCACCATTGGCAAGTTGAGCAGTTACGATACCGTTGCGAGCAATAGTTATGCTTTCAGCATTTTGTGGAATCGTTATTGCAGGCTGTATGGTTTGCCCACCCGCAGTCACAAGCTGCCCTGTTGCTGACAACTTTAAGGACCCATCGCGAGTGTAGGCAATGGTGCCATCTGGTTGACTTACCGATAAGAACCCTTCGCCTGTAATAGCAACATCTAAGGCGTTTTCAGTATTAATGACGTTGCCTTGGCCATGTAACTTTTCTGTCGCAAGGACTCGAGTCCCTGTTCCCAACATTAATCCTGTTGGAGCTTGTGACTGGGCATCTGTTTGGCCTCCCGCTGGAACGATATTTTGATAGAGTAAATCTTCGAATACAGCTCTATCTTTTTTAAATCCGGTCGTATTCACGTTAGCCAAATTGTTCGAAATCACTTGCATGCGCGTTTGCTGCGCGGTTAGTCCTGTCTTTGCTATCCAAAGTGAAGCATCCATAATTCTTGTCCTTTTGCATCTCTAGTTGGGTTATCGTATTACTGAGGCAGTCTCATCATTGACGAACCTGTTTCATCAATTGACTTAATTTCTGAAATTATTTTAATTTTTGATTCAAAAGCTCGATTGAAATCCATCATCTTTATCATCGCCTCGACTGGATTCACATTGCTCCCCTCGAGGGCTCCGGACTGCAATGACACTGAATTTGGACCGGTTGGGAAATCTCGTCCTCGGAACTCATCGGCTAAAGGCTGAAATAATCCATCAGCTCGACGTATCAATGGCATCTCACTCGCATCTCGCAACATTAGCTGACCCAAATTCAGCGGCGCTCCCTCTGGATCACTGGGAGATTTAGAAGTCACCGAACCGTCCGGACCAATGCTTACGAGTTGGCCTGGTGGGACACTTATTGGACCGTTTTCACCTAAAATAAGCTGGCCAACTGTATTTTCAACTAGTCCTGTGGCGGAAACTCGCAAGTCTCCCCTTCGAGTAAAACCAACCTCTCCATTATCTGCTTGAACACCAAGGACAGTCTTGTCATTCAACGCCACGTCCATAATATTGCCTGTCATATTGACTGCACCCGGACTAAGATTAATAACCTCTTGGTTCGCCATTCCCGGAAGCACCCGGCTATTAATGCCTTCACCTTTGATTTGAATAGATTGTTCGGCTAAAGAAAAAGAGTCTTTAAAACCTATCGTAGACACATTGGCTAAGCTATTAGTAATCTGAGCGCGCACATTCGACTCGTTATCGATTGATGCCAATGCTGTGAATGCTAATTTATCCATGCAATACTCCTAAAACCGAGGTTTATCCACGAATATTAATAATGGTTTGAGTCAATGAAGAGCTAGTTTCAATTGCTTTTGCATTCGCTTGGAAATTTCGCTGGGCACTAATCAAGTCAATCAGTTCTGCAGTTAAATCCACATTTGAGCGCTCTAAAGCACCTGAGCGAATTGTTCCAAATCCTGCGGATCCGGCTTCCCCGTAAGAAACAGTGCCAGAAGCAGCCGTAACAGAGTATTTAGTTCCACCATCTTGGCGAAGACCCTCAGGAGAGCTAAAGTTAGCTAAATTTATTCTTCCCGCCGCTATTTGTTGTCCGTTAGAGTATGTGGCCGTCACTAGGCCGTCATTGCCTACGTCAACATTAACCAACCCACCGCTGGGCAACCCATTTTGTGTTTGGCTTACAATCTGGAATTCTTTACCGTGACTTGTTGCATTGAGGCTTAACGTTATTGCGCTGGAACGAGAATCTGGAACTGATGGCTCAAGAGTTATTTGATCTATGCCAATCCCACCACCGGCAAGGGTTGTCTCAAGAGCTCCCGTTACGCTGTTGAAGGCAAGATTTGTTGTTGCAGCTGGAGTTGTCGCATCTCCAATATAAACATTAGCTAACCACAAGTCCTGAACATTACCCGCACCGTCATCTGTATCGTCGGCAATTTTTTGGTAGTACACAGTTGCAGTGTAGGGTTCGCCTGCATCGTCATATAAAGAAAATGTTTGCGTCTCGCTGTATGTAGTGCTGTCCGTGATATTGATTGCAGTTCCTCCGTTAACACCTATTACGGGGCCCGTCATTGGAAGTTTTATATCTAGATCGATGGCTGTTGTCGCTGTGGCAGGCAAATTACGTTTTACTTCTAGACCGACTGTAGCTTGGTTAAAGTTACTTGCATTAGTCACTTCGTCTAAGGGATGAACCTGCAAAGTATGCCCCTCACTATTAACTAATAAATTATTGTCATTTAGCATAAACCCGCCATTGCGTGTATAAAGCTCAGCGCCATCGCTCGTTTTGATTGGGAAAAACCCATCCCCAGTAATTGCTAAATCAAGTGAATTGGCTGAGGCTTCGATATTGCCCTGGGTAAACTGCTGGTTTATTCCTAAAAGTACAGTACCACTACCAACACCACTGGCAGATCGCTGTAAGGTAGACGTTGCAAAAATGTCACCAAATTCTGCGTTCGAACGTTTAAAACTTGCTGTTCCTGAGTTTGCTATATTATTAGAGGTAACTGATAATTCAGTTGCCGCAGCATTCAAGCCAGTTAATGACGTATAAAAAGACATACTATTATTTCCTTTTCAAGTGGATTTTAAGCGCTAATGCGAGCGATTGAAGATAACGGAACAAATTTCCCATCGTTAACTTCGAGTGATAATTGTTGAGTACTAGGATCCCATTTGACACTCTTGACCTGAGATAAAGTGGTCACCGGTATCGACTGCTGCCTACCATTAATGATAGTGCTTGCGGACATAAGATAATTCCCTTGGGCTGCCATCTCGCCGGTGTTAGAGATGCCTTCCCACCTGATTTTTAGATCGCCAGGCATCTGACTACCGAGCGTTTCACTAAATACCAGATTTCCGTTGGTGCGGTCATAAATATTGACTATCACTGCGTCCGCAGCATTCTCCAAGTTAATGGACGCATTTGTTTTTATGCCATTGCCACCCTCAAACAAGCCTCCCTCCACAGCTACTTTCTTGCCAACTAGGCTAGCTCCAGCCATCATTTGGTCTTGGCGCATACCAGATACCATATTTTCCAGTGACGATTGCATACCTTTTATCCCTTCAACCGAAGAGAACTGAGCCAACTGGGCCACAAACGCTTCATTATCCATTGGATCTAAAGGATCTTGATTATTAAGCTGCGTCGTTAATAATTGGAGGAAGGCATCACGACCTAACTCTTCTTGCTCAGAGGAGGCGTTGGTCTGCTGACTGGAGTATTGCGCTGTTGTCAAAAAGGACGAGCTAATCGTTGAATCAATCATGGCGTTCTCCTCAGATCTTAGTAATTTCTAGAGTGCGTAACATTAATTGACGAGCGGTATTGATAACCTCAACGTTGTTCTGATAGCTGCGAGCTGCTGCCATCATTTCAACCATCTCTCCAACCTCATTAACATTTGAGAGATAAACAATCCCGTTTTCATCTGCATTAGGGTTCCCTGGATCATGAATCTGTCCATGAACTGCCTGATCATCTACAAGCGAGGTTACTCTGACCCCGCCTAGATTGTTCTGCTGTTCAGATAGCACTGTCTCAAAAATTGGTCGCTTTGCTTTATAAGCGTCGATCTCGCTACTTGCTGTAGATCCCGCATTCGCTATATTTGATGCACTGGCGTTTAATCGGACCATCTGCGCGTTTAGAGCGGAACCGGCGATTCCAAATATTTTATCCATGGACATAATGTTCATTCTCCTTTTAAAACTTTTCTTAGAGCACTAATGTCCCCTTCAAGGAACCTCAGAGTCGCTTGGTATTGGGCTGCGGCTTTGCCGTATTTTGCCTGCTCGACACTTAACTCCACCGTATTGCCATCAGCAGATGAATTGACCGGAACAGTGAACAGTAGACTTCCATTACCCGCCCGATTGCTTGATTGCATGTGCCCAGAATTCGTAACTGTAAGAGAATCGTTAGCCTGCACTCTTTTGAGCGATGCCTTAAAGTCAATATCTTGAGCTTTGAAATTTGGAGTATCCGAATTAGCAATGTTTCGAGCTAAGACCTCCATACGTTGACTACGCAAAGTTAAAGCGCGCTCGTGAATCCCAAAAGTTGTATCAATTAATTTCATAACGATTCCAATTAAAGTTCTACTCTCTAAAGTCGATCTAGATCTTCAGGTCGTGGAATTAATTGATTGCAAAACAGATGCCAATTATTGGTGTCAGCATTAAATTAATTTATTTCTGTTTAAAAACAATGCCTTGTGGGGGAGTTATAAAAAAGATAAAAATAACATTGCCGCTTTTTCGGCAATCTTTTGCCATCTATCTTTTTAGGAACGTCGGTATTGCGTCACTCTGAACTGTAATTCATACTGCAGTTATGTATAAATCCATAATTACTTTTACAATCGCGTTTTATAGCTGCCTAGTAACCGCACAAAACATGCCCGAGCTTAGCGCAAACAAACAGGCGCTAATAAAGCAGGCCAAAATATGGGTAGCTGGCCAGGTACAATTAGAGATAGATCAGGTTGAAATTGCGGCAACAGATCGCAGACTGAAGATTCCTAGTTGTGAATCTAAGTTCGATATCCGCTTCTCTTATCCTTCAAGCCAAGAATCTATTCGGATCAGCTGCCCCGAGACGGGTTGGAAGATTTTTGTGGGAGTTAAGCTCATAAAAAATACCTCTGGTTTTGTGTTCAAAGCTGATATGCCTGTCGGCCAGCTTTTATCTTCAGATGACATAAAACCTATTGTCTTAAAAACCTCAGTTCGTGGTTTAGTAAAAGAACCGCGCGCGCTAAAGCATATGAGCCTGTCAAAATCTGTTTCCGCTGGGGATTTAGTTTTACAGCAATATTTAACAGAGACTGTAATTGTATTTCAAATCGAGAAAGACATTTTGGCTGAAGAGTTCATTGATCTTAAAAGCATCAAGAATATTCGTAAACCCTTGTCATTGACATCATCAACCCAACGATTTCCTTCACGTTTACTCAATCAATCTACTGCAGCTAGAAACTTAAGAGAAGGCACGATACTTTCTCGAGAAGATCTTCGGGTGAAGCATGTGGTTATGATCAGTAAAGAAATTATCGGTCGTGGTCAAAAGCTCTCTTCAGCAAATTCAACTCTAGCTCCTTTTTATGGGTCTTTGCCTAATGATGCTCTTTTCTCTGATGCGGGTATCTCCCAAATGGAGACCATTAGAACAATACCTCCAGGTCAACCGATAAGAACTTCTGATTTAAGACCTGCACCTCTTATTCGCCCAGATGATATGGTAATGCTGAGTATTGAGAGGGGATCACTGCAAATCACGATACCTATGATTGCTCTTAGTAAAGGGCAGCTGGGTGAGCAAGTCACATTAATAAACCCAGATTCAAAAGAGCAAATAAGAGCCATCGTGACCGGGCCAAGAAAGGCTGAGATACTTTAATCAAGGAAATTCAACTTTTTATTAAAGAAATCTCAACAAGTGTCGATTCGAAATGTAATGAGAATGTTGGAAGGTCCAAACCAAAGGAAAAAGACATGTCAGATTCTATTTCACAACTAGGCAAAATTCCGATGCCTGCAACTGTTATTTCGGAAAAACCAAATCAGGTAATCGATCAAGCACAGTCTGAAGGTGCATCTTCTTCAAAGCCTACAGCAGACAACTTTGTGTTAAGTGCAAATGCTGAACAGGCTCTTTCGACAGCGGAGTTTGATACCGCAATGGTAGCAAGAGTAAAGGCTGCGATATCAGAGGGAAACTATCCTGTAAATGAACAGGCGGTTGCCGAAAAGTTTTACGCTCTTGAGAGCATGATTAACGGCGAGTAGCGGTTTTTTAGTGGTGGCTTTAGCAATTACGCTGTCGCAAAATTGGTCGACACTGCTTTTTATGCGTGAAATGGTAATTACCTTACAATTTAATTGAAGGCTAACTCGGCCCAGGTCTAATAATGACAAAATCGCAACTTTTACCTGCAGTTTTAACAAATACCTCTACTCTCAAGCTCATACTTAATGAAGAGTTTGACGCCTTGAAAGTGCAGGATTTAAGCGCCTTCGAAGCCTTACAGTCAAGAAAGGCAGATATCCTTGCACTATTGACAGATGAAGAAGTGATTGCTCAACTAGGAAATTATAGTAGTCCCTCGTCTAAGTCAGATTCACAATCTGATGGATGGAACCGGGCTATATCCGTTTTAGAAGACTGCAAAGAGCTACACCTTAGAAACCAGATATTAATAGATCGTAAACTTGAGTCAATTCGCGGCGCCCTGCTGACTCTCCAATCATCAGATCGTTTCAATGACGTTGAGATTTATGATCGGTTAGGCAAGATAAAAGGAAGGAGGAGATCCAATCAACTGAGTCATGCCTAGGGCTACTTCAATTCGTTTAATCAGGCTCAATACCTCTTAACCAGTATGCCCATGATAAAATAGTGGCAACCGCCACGAATAGGTTTTCTGGAATCTCATCATTCAATTCTAGTTCACTCAGCAGGGACACCAAATAGGGGTCCTCAGCAATATAAATTTCCTGCTTCTCTGCTTCTGCAATAATAGCTGCCGCAGCCTCTCCATCACCTCTTGCTGTAAGGATTGGAACTGGATTCAGACCATATTCAATGGCGATAGCAGTTTTAGTCGGCTTATTTTTCACGTTTTAATATCCAATACATGACCTGGTGTAGAAAATGCAGCGTCTACTGTCGGCCTTGCTGCATTTAAAATGCTTAACTTAGCCAACTTTAACCCAAACTCCGCCAAGGATTTTTCTAAACTAGATGCCGCTCTTTCCGCCTTTTTAGTAGTCTCCAATCGCTCAGCCCAAAGTGTCATTTCAATGTCAAAGTCAGGCGTCACTACCGATTTTAACCATAGGCTTCCTATGCTATCGGTCTCGGTATGCAAATTAATTATCCAATTGGATGCCTCTTTATCAAGCCCAACAGCATCTCTTTGAAAGTGAATTTTAACTGGATTTGCATCAACAAATGGCATCACAAAATGATAAGAAATTTGGTGGTTATTTTGCGCCTGCAAGGCTTCAAGTTGTCGACTTTCGATTTCATCTATTATCTCTTCAATGCTGTCTTTGTCTGATCCAGTCACTTTTGAGACTAATAGCAATTTGCGCATTAACTGCTTGATATCTATGGGGCCAGAAACATGACTCTTGAGAAAAACTTCTCCAAAAAGACCTGACCTTAGAAACGCGTCACGAACTGCACCCGGAGAGATCCCTCGCATCCGATGCATCATTTGAGCTAAGGCTTGACTGGAGCTTGAATCAAGACCTTGTGAAAAACGCTCTTGGGCTATACCGGGTTTAAAAAACTCGCTCTGGATAGCACCCACATCAGGTCTATGAAGCAGGCTTAAAAAACGCGGAGATTCTCTGCTGTTTGTCAGTGGATTAGATGTTTTCGAAGGTGTAGCACGATCAATCGACAAGGGAAGTAACAATGTCCCTTGTGTAGTCGTACGCACACGAAAATCAATGCTGTCCCCCAATTTAAACTTCTTGTTGGACGCCCAGTCTAATTCTTGATCGTTCAATAGCAACTTCATCAATCCGCCGCGGGCAGCGATCACGCCTCTTACCACCTGATTATCAGATAGTCCTATTTCTCGAGCTATTTTCTCAGATACAGTGATTGCTGCACTACTCTCTGAAATCAATGGAGCAAATCTGGGTGGTATATTTAGTTGTTCTGGTCCCAACAAGTTACTAAGCCTTCAAGTAGCCAATTAGTTGTAGCAGTTTTTTAGGGATATCGAACCCAGTCGCTCTTTTTTCTAGCTCGATTTACTATCTCGTTCTGGAGGACAGGGCGTTTAAATACTGCTCGATGAATATCGGCTTCCTCGGGAAGTTTAATTTGCCTGTTGGCATATAACCAATGAGGATTGTTGCGCCTAAATGCGTGTGGGTTAGCTAACACGATAGCTTGCCGCAAAATATCTTTATGCACCGGACTATTGTCTAGTTGACCTTGGATGATGCCATCTAGTGTATCTCCAGATCGCACATCATAATAATTAGCCTTAACATCTCCGAGTCGCTTTAATATTGACATCTCAATGTTTTTATTTTCCACGCCTTTTAATTTTGTGTTGGGCTCTAAACAATCACAATTATTTGCCCTATCTCTTCCTATCAAATGTTCTAATGCCGCTTCTGCTATTGCAGCGTCTGCAGAAGTTCTCTCAGAGAGTACTGTCGTCACGATTAGACTCATGAGCACAACAAAGACTAATCCTTTGATCGTTGAATAACTTAATGGTTTCATGATTTAAAATTATCCTTGTTAAATTGAGCCTTTATGCTTTTCCAGTTGGCATAAGTCCTGATTTTTCGACAGGTCTCGAAACTATTAGAAATGAGTAGCAATTGCGCTTGAGATCTCGCTTGTCTGTGGCCAAGACGGTCCTGCAATTTTTTTCAACATTGCCGAGTGATCATCCACCGACTCCACTCTTGCCAATGCTAAGGTATCCAGCTTAGGATTACTCAACACCTCCTGAAGAAGGTCTGAGCTCGCGCTGATCAAGAACTTATCGCCTATACTGACGCCTGCAACCAGCCCTGCATTGATTTCTAATGCTCCAGAACCTGATTTATCCACAAATAACTGAAATCGGTGTGGCTCACATTGTAGAGCCATTGTTGCCGCTTGAATAAATTCCTCCGTGAGGACTTCGATATCTTCGGCAAGGCTGGAAGGGAATTGGGACTTAAAGTAAGCTCGGTTAACTCTTGGGAAGAATAAAGGACCAACTTGGTTCCATATCTGCTGCTGGGTCGCTCGATCGATCAGTGTCAACTGATACTGCAACTCTGCCGAAGGCCATGAATCGGGATAATAAACTCCAGGGAAAGCATTAGCCGTTCGACGAGCGAAGCCTTGTATTTGATGCACTCCATGACTAAACCATGCCTTACCATACTCTTTCATTCCACCTTTTAGGGTACTCGGTCGAATCTTTATTTCGAAGATATAAGGTGCTCTATCTGCCCATGTTCCCAAAACATAATTTTCATAATCGGACCCATATTCTTTCTCTTCTGTCACTACCCAATTTTTTGAACCTTCAATATGATCGCTAAAAGCCTTCGCTATGAATGCAGCCAACTCTGGGAAACTATGGTCTCCAAGAGAATTATGTTTAGAAAAGAGCTCCTCATCTTTGTCAATACGAAAGACGGCCTCTCGTCTCAGAGCTCTGCGTGGCTCATCACAGGTTCTCTCAGATTGAGTTGTCCGTTGGTTTTGAGATGTAGACCTTTCTGGTGAGTCTACGAGAGTCGGCACACCGCGGTACATAGCCTGGCTTGATAAAACTGATGACTCATGGAGTACGCCATTGTCCAAATATGCCGATGAATTAAGTTGGATTTCATTTTCCAGAGCGTAATCTACTAGAGCCTGCTTCAGGGATCCTAACGTCTGCTCTGGAGTTAGGGTTTGCGCTATCGTGTTAACAGGCGATAACAACAGAATGCAGATCAACCATACACTGCGACTTGTGAAGGAAATCTTGATGCTCGCAAAAATGCACGTAGCTCCTGTCGCCTCTCTTTTTAGTCTACACCCAATCATTAACTTCTCGCCATCTTTGGGGAAGATGTTGAAGCAAGGTAAAGTTTACGCAAGTCAGACACAATTTTATTATCAAGGGACAGTGTTGTTTCGTATGTATCCTCGCCAACCGTTGTAATACTCACAAGACGAGCCCCATAAACGATGCCTTGAACTCGGGACCTAAACGAATCACTCTGAACAACCATTTCAGCTACAGTGGTTGTGGTATCTAAATACTGACCATAGACCTGCTCCATTAATGCACGATAAGCATCAAGCTTTGATGCCCGAATCGACAAGAGTCGCTGGTGAGCAGGACTATCGCCCTCTTGAATACTAATAACTCCATACCCAGTGGCCAAAATCACATCCTTCTGATCAATGACACTTTCGATCATAGACTCATTATATTTGGCGTTATTACTTGCGCAGCCAACACACGAAACAATTATTGCCACTAAAATTAGAATCTTAACCTGCTGTAACCCTTGGGTTGTTGAAGATAACTCTATTTTTTTAATATTGATCATTTTTGTTCCTAAATTCCTAAAGCATTTGGCTTGAAGTCATTGTGGGCTGGTTATTTATATCGACAGGTAATGAAATGGCTTGAGAAATAAAATTTGACGCTGATCTGATAATTATTAGAAATCCTCGCCCAGCTATTTTTACGCAAGATCTGGCATATATATTGCTTACTAGCTAATGCCGGAGGGAATTTAATATCCCTCTATTTAATGGATTTTTAAGTAGCTGAATACTATAGGGTTTTTTAATGTCTAACGCCTCGCTGTCAACTATTCGACAGGATCTGTCAAAAATTGAACTGTCTGGCCTGGGAATTCCATTCTTGGTTTTGCTCATTATTTCAATGCTAATTTTGCCTCTGCCAGCCTTTCTGTTGGACTTTCTCTTCACCTTTAATATTTTAGTAGGTGTGGTAATAATTATGATTGCCATTAACAGTGCTAAGCCATTAGATTTTTCTTCTTTTCCGTCTCTTCTCTTGTTAGCGACCATGCTCCGTTTAGGACTGAACGTTGCTTCTACCCGTCTTGTTTTGGTTAAAGGGCATGAAGGCCCAGATGCTGCAGGTAAAGTGATAGAGGCTTTCGGCGCATTTGTAATTGCGGGAAACTATTTGGTTGGTTTTATCATTTTCTCAATCCTGATGATTATCAATTTTATCGTTGTTACTAAAGGAGCTGGCCGAGTTTCAGAGGTCATTGCACGCTTTACTCTCGACGGAATGCCGGGCAAGCAAATGGCGATTGATGCAGATTTAAATGCAGGTGTCATTGATCAAGACACCGCCAAAAAGAGAAGAGAAGAGATTTCTCAGGAGTCAGACTTTTTCGGTTCTATGGACGGTGCATCCAAATTTGTTCGTGGCGATGCTATCGCCGGCCTGCTAATTCTTATTATTAACATTGTAGGTGGAATCATAATTGGCCTATCACAACATAACCTAAGTTTTTCTCAAGCCGGGGAAATTTATGTCCTGCTTACTATTGGTGATGGCCTCGTTGCGCAAATTCCATCATTACTTCTCTCTTTGGCTACTGCCATTATCGTTACTCGGGTAACAACCGCAGAGTCAATGGCAACACAGGCAAAAAGTCAGCTCGGCAATCCTGTCGCACTTATTATTGGAGGAGTAATCCTTATCGTCTTGGGACTTGTTCCTGGAATGCCAACTTTAATTTTTCTAAGCCTTGGCCTTGGTTCTGGTGCCTTAGCAGTTTGGCTGTCTCAGAATAATGCCTTAGCGTTATCCACAGATAATTTGGAGACTAACTTACACTCAGAAAATGCTGACCCAGTGTTAGAGGAGCTTAATTGGGACGACGTCGAGCAAGTAGACCTAGTTGGATTGGATATTGGTTATGGTCTTATCCCCCTAGTTAACCCTGAAACCGGAGGACAATTACTTCCTCGCGTAAAAGGTATTCGAAAGAAACTTTCAGCCGAATTAGGCTTCCTTATTCAACCAATCAGAGTCAGGGATGATTTAGAGCTGTCCCCAGATGTTTATCACATCGTTATGAATGGCGTCGTACGTGGCAAGGGCGAAATTAGAATAGGAAAAGAAATGGCCATTAATCCAGGACAGGTTCATGGTGCTTTGCAAGGGGAATCAACCAAAGAGCCTGCATTTGGTCTAGATGCTCTTTGGATAGATGCTTCTCAACGAGATCATGCGCGGACATTAGGATATACGGTAGTAGACTCAGCAACAGCAATAGCAACTCACCTTAATACCCTTCTAAGAAATAATGCTCCTGAGCTATTAGGCCATGATGAGACCCAGCAGTTACTTGATAAAGTTGCAGCGAAATCACCCAAACTTGTAGAGGATCTAGTACCAGGCAAGCTTCCCCTTGCTACGGTGACTAGAGTTCTTCAAAACATACTCGATGATGGTGTATCAGTCAGAGATATGCGGACAATCATAGAGGTGTTATCCACCGAAAGTACGCAAACCCAGGATGCTGATGAGCTAACCGCTGCTGTACGCCCGCGGCTAGGTCGTATGATTATGCAAAGTCTTGTTGATGTGAATGATAGTTTGCCGGTAATGACCCTAAATCCTTCCCTAGAGCAAGTGCTGCACAACGTAATACAACAAAGTAGCAGCCCTCAGAACTTGGTCATTGAACCAAAGCTAGCGGAAGGCTTGTTCCAGGCTCTAACCACAAATTCTCAAGAAGTCGAAAATCAGGGTTATCCTGCTGTTTTGGTAGTTTCTCCCGCAATCCGTCCATGGTTAGCAAAGATCATTAAACACCGTATCAGTGATCTAACCGTGCTTTCTTATAGTGAAATTCCGGAAGATCAGGCGGTCAATGTAGTGGCTACCATCGATGTAGAACAGAAAAATTAAACTGAGGTTATAAACAATGGAATTGCAAAGAATATTAGCAAAAGATACCCAAGAGGCTATGGCAAAAGTTCACGCCCTGTATGGTAACGACGCGTTAGTTGTATCAAATAAAAAAGCTAGAAAGCAGACTGAAGTAATTGTGGCAATTGACGTGGCGGCCAAAGCAAACGAAACGATAGCCAGCCTAAGTTCGAACAAATCAAGAATTTCCAATACGATCAAGTCCAATGAGCCCTCTTTTGATGAGGTAATTGAATCAAAAATCTTCAACTCAGCGGCGGCCCTAGAATCAAAGTCTGCTGCTCAAACTCCTACGGACGCTGTTATGCCAACCCATAACATCCTTCGCGATGAAGGTATTCCATCATTGCAAGATAGGGAATACCTAAAAACAAGAGAGTTAGTTGATCTTGTAAAAAAAGAACTCAGCGCAATGCGTCGAGAACTTAAGATATCGCAGGAACTGGAGACCAGCCAAAGCCTTGACAAAATTACCCCTGAATTGGGCTCACTGATTAGCTCCTTAGATGCCGCTGGTATACCGGCGCCATTACGGATATTAGTGAGCAACTTAATAGCCAAGGAAAGCGAAGTTAATTCAGCCATAAAGCTTATTTCTAAGTCCCTTGGCAGTGCAATCAAGCACAACCCTCTTCTTAAAGATATGAAGGGAGTCCATATTATTGCAGGACGCTCTAGCTCAGAGAATGCTTTGATGTCCTTGCGACTAGCTAAGCAAAAATCCCGTGAGTACAGCGGACAACGTGTGTGCATTATTAACTATAGCTCAGAGCAAACTAAAGGCTGGTGCCAAACTCAGTTATTGGGCTTACAGTCCGGGATCAAAACCTACCATGCTGATACGCCTAGTGCTCTCTCGCATGTCGTTGCGGGGCTAGAGGAGCCCAAACTTATTATAATTGAGACATCAGGGGTCGACTTACAAAATCAATTGGCACAGATCTGCACAAAATTCCCCACGGCTAAAAAGCATCTCTTGCTTCCTGCCGACGCGTCTGAAGTCTCAGTAACCAGGTATCTGAAACGAGACCGAATCAGCTGGGACTCTGTAATGTTAAATCAGCTTGAACGTGATATTCACCCGTGGCCAATAATCAACACTCTGATGGCTACAGGTAACGCTATTTCGTTGGCCTCGTCAGATTTTTCTCTCGGGGACGAAGCCTTTAGTCTCGACGGTACCGATTTAACAAAGCACAGCTTGTCGAACCTACCACAGATCCCGAAATGAGTTAATTTAAGAAAAGTAGCGACTAATTTTTCAAAATACCTGTACAACTAAAACACTACAAGAGACTAACTATGGGAAAAGTACATTCAACACAAGTAATAGGGATTGTTAGCGGTAAGGGCGGCGTAGGAAAAACAACGGTATCCGCAAATTTAGCGGTTTCGCTAGCTTCACAGGGTAAAAAGGTAATGGTTTTCGATGCAGATCTCGGACTAGCCAATGCCCAGTTGGCGCTCGGCTGCAGAGCTAAATACAATTTTAGTCATGTTTTGAGTGGAGAGAAGACTCTTCGAGAAATTATCGTAGAGGGCCCTATGGGTGTTCAGTTAGTCCCTGGTTCTAGTGGCATTCAACACATGGCTTCACTTTCTGTTTCAGAGGCGGCAGGTATCATTCAATCCTTTGCAGAGATAGAAGATGATCTGGATTATTTGGTTGTAGACCTTGCCGCAGGGCTCTCTGACTCTGTAATGACGTTTATAGGAGCTTGTCAGCACCGCTTTGTCATAGTCAAAGACGATCCTTCTTCGATTGCAGACGCCTATGCTTCTATTAAAGTCATGATCCAAGATTATCAGCTAAATAATATATCAATTATTACAAACTGCATGCCTTCGTCAGCAGAGGGTGATCGCCTTTACCAAGGAATTATGTCTGTAATCCAACGCTTTGTAGGCGGTGAGGTAGGACACTTAGGGACTATCCGTGAAGATGAGATGGTACTTAGATCAATAAAAGCGTCAAAACCTTTACTTAAGTTTTCACCGTCAAGTGCAGCCGCGAGAGACTTTGAAAAACTTGCAAAAGAAGTTGCAAAGCTAACAGCAAAAACCTCCTTAAGTGGCGGCCTTCAGTTCTTTTTAGAGCGCCTTGCACGACAAGATATAACCAATAAGTAGGATAACAAAATGTCTAATATTAGTGACTACAACGAGATACAAAGTATTAACCAACCTGACGAAACTCTGCTGAAGAATATTGGCTTGGTGAAACGAGTCGCCTTACATCTGCAAGGGAGAATTCCAAAATTTATGGAGCTCGATGAGCTCATACAGGTAGGAACTATTGGCTTAATAGAAGCATCTAAGTCCTTTGACGCAAATAAAGGAGTAGATTTTGAGATTTTCGCGAAAAATCGTATTCGTGGTGCAATTTTAGATCAAGTTCGAAAAATGTCTTATCTCCCTCGGTCAGCAATGGTTAACATTCGAGAACATAATGAAGCACACCATAAACTGGCGGCTGAACTGGGACGCGAACCGAACCACGCAGAGCTTGCTAATTTCATGGATAAAGATATGGATGTTTATCAAAAGGAGCGAAATCATGCTAATCAGTTTCAGACCATATCCCTAGAAGCGCAAGTGCCTGATTCTATAGACCTGCCGGCAAGTAACCCAAATGAACCAGAATCAATGTTGCTTAAAGAACAATTAATGGGTTCCCTCACAGAAGCTATTAATCAACTTCCTGAACGTGAGAAAACAATAGTTTCTCTTTACTATATTGAAGAAATGAATTTGCGAGAGATAGGAGCTGTGCTTGAAGTTAGTGAGTCTCGTATCAGTCAAGTTCTATCAGGAATAACAAAAAAGCTACGGAAAAACTTGATTAACAACGATCCTACGGTGTTTTAATAGAATAGAAAATCAAGTCTGGATCCCTAGGCACTTTGACAATCTGCTTGCCTCCCTGAGCTTCTTGCAGAATGGCCTGCCGCTTTAAAACTTCTAGGTAATCTTCGCGCTCCAACGTAACTAATGCATTAACGTCCTCAGTGAGTCTTTTGACGTCAACCAAGCGCTCTTCAAATTTCTCAATACGAGAAGACAGCCCCACCATAGATTTTGTTACGTTGACTATCGTTAGATTTTGTTTATTCAGGGTGTCTTCAAGCTGATTAATTTTTAAACCTACAACAGCGTTCTGCGTAGCAACTTTCTGCGCCGCCTCCGCTGGAATCTGGGTTTTTATTTCTTTTACTGCAATTAACAATAGATTCTGCTGATCCAGGAATTGGTCTTGAATATCACCCATCTCTTGAATCGTCACATTTAACTCCTCAAATGAAGTGATCGCAGTATTCATATTGACCGCTCGTTTAGTCAGGGCAATGAGCATATCGTCGACTTGCCCAACCTTGTTAGATACTTGCAGAGCCATCGCCAAAAATAGAACCGCCCCTAAACAAAAAGCAGCGGTACTGCTGAACAATATTCGACTACTCGCAAGGCCTCGCCCTTTGTCTGCAATTAGTACTTCGACTGCCTCTGGTTCTGCTTCTGCTTCTGCTTCTGCTTCTGCTTCTGCTTCTGCTTCTGCTTCTGCTTCTGCCAAGTGTTCTTGATCTTCATCAAGGGATTCATTTTTAGTAGATTTTTTATCGTTCATCATTTCCCCGAAAGCGTGACATCTGAAGAAGGCTTTTCGCCTGATTATAAACAGAGTCGGCAGGTGAGGGGTTATCTTTAGGGCTGATTTATCCGCCTTACAAATCACACTTCTGATCTGTCTTGCACCACTCCCTTAATTGCCCTGCCTCCCAAAGAAAAAAATCTTCTGGGATTCCCGAGTCGGCAACAAACTCAGTAGCTTCGTCCCTTGAGGAAAATGGCCCCGAAATAACTCCGAAGTTTTTGTTACCTTTTGAACTAATGGGTAAAATCCACGCATTAGTGAGGGCGGGGAATTCAGCCATATAAGTCCCAATGCTCTCGTTACTGTTTAAAACGATATGCTGCACGAAAAAGGTCTCTGCTGGTCTGCCTCTCAATTGACGAGTTATATTTTGCTCACTTTTTTTATCTTTATTTCCATCTTCAACCTCTTCGATCTTGAAATCTGCAGGTAGGTCCGCTGTTTTTCTTTGGGTTTGTACAATAGGGGCTTCAGATTTTGGACTTCGCTCGGACAAAACACTCCGGTGATGCTCGTCTAAAGAGGAATTCTGAGGGAGTAAGGTCCCAACATCATCAGGCACTATTTTCTCGTTATCTTTATCCATCGGTAACAGAGAATATGGGAGCATTTTGTTATGCACTTCCTCTTTGTTTGGCTCGCCAGAAATGCTCATTGATAGGTCGCTATATTCCTCTATCAACACCGAAACAACCAAGAATGCTGCCAGAAGGCCTGCCACAATAGAACCTCTAACTAGCCTCTCTGATCTACCTCGATCTTTCTTAATGCCGCCTACATCAGATTTTGCGTTAAGCTGTTGTTCTGAGCTGTGTCTCTGGTTCTTTTTAAAAGTTTGGGCTTGCTGGCCCCGAAAGGCCATCTGATCTGGCTCTCTCTGTGTTTTTGTTTCTGAAGACACCCCGTAGTGCCCGACATTACTGAGAAGCAATGTCGCTTCTCTCTCATATATCGTTCCTTGAGCTACCGCGACCAGTTCTTTGGCTTCCAAAACAGAGGGTATTTTGATATCCCAGCGAAAGATATTTCTGCCAAGTAGCATTAATGTCTCGTCATACCGTGGCCATGTATCCTTGTTGATAAACAACACCATGCGAACATTAATTCCAGGAAAATCGGAAAGTAGCTGCAATAACAATGTCCACTGCTCAGGTTCGACTACATTTGCATCATTAACTAGCATAAGGGTAATCGGCTTGTGTGTTGGGGAGTTTTGGCGAGCTTCATCCATTGTCATTTGCGACAGTAATTGATTGAATTTTCTCAACAGCTCTTCAGTGTTAGTAGGTGGGAAAATTTCTAAATTAAATTCTCTTTCCTTTCGTAATCTGGAAGTAAAAATTCTCGAATAATGGGTCAATGTAGCTTCATTATTTCCAATAACGGCAAGCCCCATAGAATGTTCGGTAACCGCATCAAGGGACTGACGAAAATTATTTTTATCCTTGCGGGAATACAAAATATCTCCATGGTCAAGGAATTGCTCAAGTTCAAGATTCTTGCTGGTATCTGTGTTGATCATTTATTGCCCTCCTAAGGCAAAGCTTATGGCTACTGCAATGTTCCATCAGTGTTATATCGCATATCCAACGGGACTTCGGGATTCGGCTTATCTGCCTCTGTTGCCCCCTTGTTAAAACTATTTAAACTAAATACATAAGCAATAACCTGAGCAACTGCGTAATATAGTGATTCTGGAATGGGTTCTTTGATATCTGTTGTAAAATAAAGCGCTCGCGCTAACGTAGGAGCAGAAAATACTGGGACCCCCTCTTCTTTAGCTCTCTCTCGAATTCCTTGGGCCAAGAAATCTACACCTTTGGCAACCAACATCGGAGCTCCAGCGCTTGATGGGTCATAGCTAAGCGCCACAGCAAAATGATCTGGGTTAACAACAATTACATCTGCGTCACCTACCGCTTCAATCATTAGAGCCATCGCCATTTCTCTTTGTTTACGCCTGATTTGAGCCTTTACTTCAGGGCGGCCTTCCGTATCTTTAAACTCGTCCTTTATCTCTTGCTTCGTCATTTTCATTTTTTTATTGTGCTCATAAATCTGATACGGTATGTCAATTCCAGCGGCTACAATTAATGTCAAGGTTACTAGCACGACTCCATTTGCAATCATCTCTCCTGCTCCAGACATTGCCGCTTGCACCTCACTAAAGCCCAAACCAACTAATGCATCGAAATTACTGCTAACTACAAAATAAAGAACCGAACCTACCAACCCAAACTTGAGCACGGCTTTAGATAGATCCACCAACGCCTTCATCCCGAATATGCGCTTTAATCCTTGTATAGGATTCAGCTTGCTTGCTTTTGGCGCGAGCGCTTTTACAGATAAGTTATAGCCTCCTAATAATCCAGCAGCAGCGAACGCAATGATGACGGTGAGCGCGAAAAGTGGTAGCGCCACTATCATGCTTTCTAGGGCATGAGACCCAAACGTCGTGGGTAATAAGTTCGAGTCAAAAACATCCTTACGGTCAAACACAAAACCCCTGGCAAATATTTCTCCAATCCTTATGAGCAAATAGCTGCCAAACAAGTACATAAACAATGCTGCACCAATCATCATCGCTGCGACTGAAAGTTCTTGAGAACGAACAACCTGACCGTCCTCTCTTGCTTTTTCAAGTCGCTTGGCCGTAGGTTCTTCAGTACGTTCTTCACTTGACGACTCATCTGACATCAAATGACCCCTATTACTTGACCTAAAACATCAAATGCTTGCTTCCATAACCATGTGATACGAAAACCTATACTTGACATCGACATCATCAACAACAGCATTCCAGCAAGGATCATTGCGGGAAATCCCACCGCAAAAATATTTAGGGCAGGTGCTGCTCTGGTAATAATGCCCAAACCCATGTTGATTAAAAGCAACGATGCCATCATAGGCATTCCCAGCAAAACAGCGCCTACAAATATCATAGAGCTCCATTTTATTAACAATACGGCCAATGCTTGGATTTCAATTAAGTCGCCGATTGGAAGTAACCTGAAGCTCTCAAGTAGCAGAGAAATAATAATGGTATGTCCCCCAAGACCTAAGAATATAAGTGTTGAACAAACAACTATAAACTGCGAGATAACGGGCACGTTCCCCATATTCGCGTCAATCATATTCGCCATACTCAATCCCATAGAGGTAGATATGCTTTGACCGCCTACGATCAGTGCGGCATTAACTATCTGCAATGTAAGGCCCATGCAGACTCCGATAAAAACCTGAACAACTATTTCTTTGAGCCCTAAGGCCGTAATTGGGTCGACAGTCGGCCAATCGGCAAGGGGGAAAACGAACCACGTTAAGACGGCCGCTAACAAAACACGTATTCGCACTGTCACAGCCTGTAAAGAAAAGAAAGGTGCTGCTAACAGAAAAGCTGACACTCGAACCATCGGCCAAACTAATTTGTAAAAATAATCAATAACTTCAGAAACTAAAACTTCCATCACGTAAACAACATTGGAATCCGCTCGAAGATGCGTCTAAAAAAATCGACCATTACTGCAATTTGCCAGCCTCCAAAAATAACAAGAGCTACCACCATAACGCCCAACTTTGGTATAAAGCTTAATGTCATTTCTTGTATCGAAGTTGCCGCTTGAAATACTCCAATTAAAAGACCAACTGCTAACGCTGTTCCAAGCAATGGTGCAGCGACTAAGACCGCTATCCAAAGAGCCTCTCTTCCTAAATCTATTACTTGCGCCACTTCCATATAACCTCCCCTAGCCGATCACAAAACTTCCCGTTAGGGAGCCCATAATTAAAGTCCAACCGTCAACCAAAACAAATAGCATTAATTTAAAGGGCATTGATATCATCATCGGAGACAACATCATCATCCCCATGGACATCAAAACACTTGCAACCACTAAATCGATCACAATAAAGGGTATATAGATAAGAAAGCCTATAGAAAAAGCACTTTTGAGCTCGGAGGTAATAAACGCCGGTACTAATGTTGAAAGAGGCACATCTGCGGGAGACGTTATATCTTTGTTATTTGCAATTTCTGCGAACATAGCTATATCCGCTTCACGCGTTTGATTAAGCATGAAGTTCCTAAAAGGCTCCTCGGCTTTTAAAAGAGCTGTATCAAAAGAAACTTTTTCCTCAAAGTAAGGCGTTATTGCCTCATCATAAACAGATGTCAGAACGGGGGACATAATGAATATTGTCAAAAAAAGAGATATACCGACTAAAACTTGGTTTGGTGGTGTTTGTGCCGTTCCCAAAGCTTGTCGAAGTAATGACATTACTATAATAATCCTGACAAAAGAGGTCATCATCAACAAGAGTGACGGCAACAATGTAAGCAACGTCATTAAGGCAAGCAGTTGTAAAGTTAAACTGTATTTAGTCTCACCGCTGCCATCATCAATCATATTTATGATTGGTAACCCTGTCTGAGCATCCGCGGGTACAGAAAGGATCATAGCTATCAGCGCAATACCGCCAACAAGCACCCTCGTTCCTTGTGCTGCATGCGCAGAAGATTTAGATTGAGGGGTATCAAATCTAATATCTAACTTATGCGCCTGCCTAATTGTTTTGAACATCCATTAATCCTTTATCTTAGCTTTGTTAAATAGCGTTCTAAAACTCATGCCATGAGGACCTTTTTTTTGCGTAAGCTTGCTTTCATCAGAGCCTCCCTGGCTTTTGACGGCATGTCCCGGCGTGTTCCACGTGGCTAGCTGGGTCAAACTATGAGGTGTTACGCCAATTAGTACCTGGTCTCCATTGATGCCAACTAGCAACAATTTTTGGCGACTACCAAGATTTTTGATCTCGAGTAACTCTAGCTTTTGCTCCCCTGAAAAACCCATCCCCGCGCTATATTTTTTTATACCAAATAAGGTGGCTGCTAGCAGCGCTATCACTACTGCAAATGACCCCATCATTGTGATAACTTCACCTAAGCCAATAATCTCCATGTCGGTATGCTCCTTTTAAAGATTCTTCACTCGCTCTGATGCCGGCACTACATTAGTTAACTTAACGCCATAACGATCGCCAACAAGAACGACCTCACCCTGAGCAACCCGCGTGTTATTAACTAGTAAATCAAGAGGCTCCCCCGCAAGCTTGCTTAACTCCACTACGCTGCCTTGGCTAAGGCTCATAATGTCTCGTATCTTTAGGCTGGTTCTTCCAACTTCTAAAGAAAGTGTGACAGCGATATTTTGCAGTACATCAGAGTCAATTTTGCTTTTGTTCGTTTCCTCTAATAATGACTCAGAGTCGCTTGCTTGGTTTGCTTGATCTACTAAATTTACTTCTTTGTCTTCCATAATTTTCTCGCTTTTCTACTTGATCGATCGTTAAACATAAACTCATTCTTTCACTTCGAGCGCACTAAAGAATTCGCCAATTGCACCGCCATATTCGATCCTTGGGTGCCAATGTTCCCCTCAAAAGCTCTTGTGTTCTCAACATCCACTATCGCGAAAGCCGGCTTTGCAAAATAGACAATATCGTCTTGCCGAAGAGACTCAAACTCTTTTAAAGTTGTTCTTATTTGAGCCAGACTGACTGTTAATTCGAGCTCTGCATCCATGACAGCAGACTTTAAATTTGCACTCCATCGCGCAGCCAAGTCATCTTTGCCCGTGTGTGAGGTTGGCCGCAGAAAAGAGCTTCTAATAGACTTAAGAGCGTAGTATGGATATAAAATCTCAACAGTTCTCTCAGCCTCTGCAACTAACAGGTGAAACCGACTAACAAGAACTAACTCGTCGAACTTCATCGTTTTCACTTTTTTTGGATCACTCATAAAGTCCACACCTTTACAAGTGAGGGGTTGAATTGGAGCCCAGGCCTCTTGCAGAGAATTATAGATCTCTGCCATCAATATTTTGTTTATGCTTAACTCAGTTCGTGTAAATTCTTTATCGCCACTATCAGATGCTTCAGATGCCGTTGAGCTTCCGAAGAAACTGTTAAAACATTCAGCAATAAGGTTGGGGTCAATGATTACCAAGGCCTCTCCATGAAGAGGTCTAGCACGAATAACGTTTATTGCTTGGGGAGCTTTTAATCTCCCTATGAACTCCCCATAAGTCTGGATGCTCACCGCCTCTGCTGCTCCATTTACTGGCGTTTTTATAATCCCCGACAACCGCTGCTTAAGTAAAATAAGGAAGCGCTCATTAATGGGGTTTATTGCACTAGTATTCATCCCTCCAGCGCTTTCCTCATTTACCAGGTCATGCTTTACCGGCTTAAGCTGGGTGTTCAGCCCGGTGTTTGACTCAATTGACCCATCTTTAACACCTGCTGCCAGAGCATCTAACTCTTCTGGTGATAATACGTTTTCTTTGTCAGCCATGTTGGCTCTCCATCGTTACCTTTTTGCAATTATCGCCTTGGCTATTGAACAATAAACTCGATAAAATATAGCTCTTGGATATCTCGATCGCCTATACGCGTCTCTAGGACATCGTTCATTGCATTCTTAAGCTCCAAGGCTAAGTTATCTCTAAATCCTTCACGTGAAACCTGATCTTCTCGTTTCTCTGAGAGGATTTTTAGAAGTTGACTGCGGACAGGGTAGGCGTGCTTCTCTATTAACCTGAGAAGTGTTTTGTCCTCATTCTGTTTTACCATCACAGCAATCTTCACTTGAATCATTCTTTGTGAATTATGAAGATTACTTAGTAGCTCAGGCTCTATTTCAAGATACTTTAGCCCTTCGTCATCAATAACTTTTATAGCCTCAGCTTGTCTCTGCTGATCATTTACTCCAGCGCCAGAATTTTCGATATCTTCCATCGCAGCAATAGCACTCTCTGCATCAGTCTTTGAATCAAAAAACCCAACGGCAAATAGTGTCCCAAGTACCGCCCCTACTAGTAGTATTAAAACCAACAACACAATCAGCACAATCTTAACTATTGGTCTTTTTTTAGAACCCCCACTATCTTCGCTAGTTTCTTCACTACTCATAATTTGTATTCCTTATTCATATCAAAATTGCTTGTTGCGATGTCTTATTCCTTTAAATAGATACGTCTAATCCATCGCTAAGAGTTTGTTGCTTCTCACCTGTCTTTGGTTCTAACACAACAGCCCTTGCATGTAACCCAGTCTCATCTCCATTCTTTTCTTCATCTGAGGGTGTCGAATTTCCGCCATTTTCTTGCTGCTTTCCACTCCCTAAACCAAGGTAAGCAGTTTTTATGCCATGTTCTCTTAATTCATCTTTTAATCTCGGCAATCCTTCCTGCAGAAGCTCTCTGGTTAGAGCCTTAGATGCATTAAATTGTGCCTCCAACTCTCCACCCCTCATCTCTAAGTGTATTTCTATGCGCCCCAACGCTTTAGGATGTATATCTAATTCGACTTGCCAAACTCCTTTGGAAACTTGAGTAGCTAATCTCTGACCCAGAGCCTCTGCCAAACGCCTAGACATATAAGAATGTTGTTCTTGTTTGGTCATGGATAGAGCTTCGGGAAGCTCAATTGAAATACGTTTACCGGTTGTCTCTGTTACGGCCACAAAAGTCTCCGTACTTTTAGCCTGTAGGAGTGGGGTATCGGTGTATTCTCGAACTAAATGTGCGGTTTCAGGAGTTACAGCAAAACTTAAGTTATTTGAATTTTGTGGCAGCTGCACTTTCGGGAACACTTCTTTTACATGTGCCGGATCTGAGCCAATGAAATTATTTGACCTCGCTGTAAGCACATTATTTTGTGTGGTCGAGTCTTTAAGTGCACTAGCCAATAAGGAATTTGGCTTTTCGTAGTCAGCAACTTGCAAATACGGCGTTTTATTAAGCTGCGTTAGGCTTTCACTTCCCTCATAGACTGGATTGACATCAATCAAAATCTTTTCTTGCCCCGAGACATTGAAGAAAGGTTCTGTCGCTGCGACTGTTTCGAGGCCTCTGCCTAGTTCAGCTTCTTGAGCAAGAGCCTTTTCACTAGCCTGCAAAATATCCACTTTTGCTAGATCAATTGCGGGCTCCCTTCTAAAAGGATCAGATGGTTGACTTTTCATTAAGAGCGCAAGCAATTCAGCTTCTATTCCCTGAGACTGGGCGAATTCTTCTAATACCTCATTAGTTGGTTCGTCACCCCCTACAAGCAGCAACATACCACCAGGTAACTTCTTGCTTTCCATTGTGAACAATGCAGAAGTGTTTTCCGGCAGATTCTCGCCATATTCTGGATTATTATTGCCGCTTTGTAGAGATGCAGTCTTAGCGATACTTTGTTCAAAAATTTCTCTAAATGCTTCTCTTTGACCACCGCCTAAATCCCGCTGTGCCTCAATTCGCTCGGTCTCCTGCGTGGGGCTTGAGCTATTTTGACTGAGCATTATTCTGGGTAAATCAACCATTAACTTTATTCTCCAACCAACTCTCTTAAAAGACCTTTATATCTAAGCAAGACATATGCCAATCTCCGTAGCAGGCGATTATCTTTTGAGATTAAATTGGGTGATTCCCTGAAGTTCAAGCTCGCGCTTTTCTTGCGTAACTAACATCTGATGTTGGATTTCTTTTTCTCTTTGAGATAAAAAGTCAGCTTTCAGCTTTTCTTGATTAGCCAATATTAGCGCCCTTTTTGCCCTGCCATAGTCAGCTTCAACGTTGATATACTCATGGTGAGTTCGATTCTGAAGATCCATAAGCTGAGCAATAAACTTTCTGCTGTTATCAATCTCTCCACTGCCGCCATAGCCCTGAATTCTCTCAGAATGATTCGAGTACTCAACCAATAGCGCTGATATTTTTTCCTGCCTGACCACAATCTTCTGTTTATGCTTGGCAAACTTTTCTAACCTTGCCTCAGCTTTAAGCACAGCGCTGCTAGCCTGTGAAGCGAGTACGTCCCAAACTGGATTAATATTAGTCACTAGGCCTGCTCCATTAGCTGCTGAAGCAGTTCTTGGCTTTTATCAATGCTAACCGCTATTTCACTGTTCTGTTGTAACAATTCGTTTATCTTAGGTCTCAGCTGAATCGCTAGATCGATATTTGGATCTACCCCAACCTCATAGGCCCCGACTTGAATAAGATCTTTATTCTGTTGATATATTGTCCAAAGATTTCGCAATCGATTAGCGCTCTTCTGTAAACCTGGTGTCACCAAGCTATTCATAATACGAGAAATAGAGCCTGTTAAATCGATCGCTGGGTAGTGTGCCGCGTCCGCAAGATCTCTTGCTAACATTACTTGCCCGTCTAGTGAGGCTCGAGCTATGTCAACCACTGGGTCAGAACGGTCATCGCCCTCTGCAAGAACCGTATAAATAGCCGTAATCGCCCCAACACTATCACGCCCTACTCCCGCTCTTTCGATTAACTTGGGTAGAAGCGCAAACACCGATGGAGGATAGCCTTTTGCCGTAGGTGGTTCGCCAATTGCTAACCCAATCTCACGTTGCGCATGAGCTACTCTGGTTAAGCTGTCACAAAGCAGGAGGACATTCTGACCTTGATCCCTAAAATATTCTGCTATCAAGTGAGTAAGACTTGCCGCCTTCAACCGAACAACCGGAGACTCATTCGCTGGAGAGGCCACAACAACTGCTTTCTTCAATCCTTGCTCGCCAAGAGTTTGATGAACAAACTCCTGAACTTCGCGCCCTCGCTCACCGATCAGCCCTATTACAACAACATCTGCTTGGGTATTTCGCGTAAGCATTCCCATAAGCACGCTTTTCCCTACTCCCGATCCGGCAATCAATCCGATCCGTTGCCCTTGCCCAAGAGTTAAGCAGGTATTAATTGCCTTAATGCCAGTATCAAGAATCTTATCAATTGGACCTCGCGCCATTGGATTAATCTCTGTCCCTTCTAGACTTTTATACTCGTCGTACCTAATTGGTTCCTTGCCATCTAGGGGACTTCCTTGAGCATCAATAACTCTACCAAGTAACTCTGGACCAACCCCGCCTTTGCTGCTACTAGAGCGAACCCATATTCGAGCTCCCGGTCCGATACCAGCAACTTCTGTAAATGGCATCAAGTACAGCGCATCTCCATTAAACCCTACTACTTGAGCGTCTATAAACGTTCCTAATTCTAGATGCTCCACCTGACAGTGAGCGCCCAAAGGAGCGTTGATCCCCTTAGCTTCCAACATCAAACCAACTACCCTGACTATTTTTCCACTGATGCTTATTAGAGGCGCTTTCAGACGCGGAATTAACCGTCCTACTTGAGATGAAAAATCATGCATCTTTTGATTCATCTTGAGCGTTTTCAGGCTCGATTGCCGCCCTTGGTTCATTTAGAGTTTCTTCGTAATCGCCCTCTTGGGAATTAAGTTTATTCTCATAATCTCCTGAGATTGTTGTGAATAGAGCATCTGAAAGCACTTCAAATCTATGCTCCAAGAGATCCTCGACAGCGCCGTTATGTAGCTTTAGGACAACACTGCCCGGCGAGAGGTTATCATTTTGCCTAAAATCTAAATGGGCTAAATCCTGAGAAAGATTAGAACAGATCATGTGCAAGTCCAGTGGGTTGAGCTCTATTGCTAAAACCGCTGGTCCTTTCTGGTCCATTTCCTCTAGCGCACCTCTTATAAGCCTTTGGATAGCATCATCCGAGATGCTTAGCTCTCCTCTGACCAATTCCTTCGCTATGTGTAAGGACAGTCTTTTCAATGGTTCGAAAAAATACACTGCCTGCTTTTGCTCTTTATACATCTCCTGAGTGACATCTAAGAACGTTTCTCGAGCACTCTCCCATTTTCGTTCTGCCTTTTCAAATCCTCGTGCGTAGCCCTTCTCAAAAAAATCCTGGTTTGCTTGATTAAGCTCTTCCCTTGATACCGTCAGTCCTTCACCGCTATCATGGCTTTTCGCTGGCACTGCGTCCTCTGGTGTAGCTGCCTCCTCTGTTACGATCTTCAGCTCTTTGGCTGGCTCCAAAGAATCCAAGCTTTGAGGTTCCCATTTTCTAAACTCGGAGCCCCCACTGATAGGCCCCCCGGTCACCCATGGCAAGACAGAGAACGTTGCAGAGGTGTTGCCTCCTGCTAAAAAGTCATTTGAGCGCCAATTAACAGATGTTTCTTTATCAGACAAAGTCGTCTCCTTTGCCAACTAAAACGATTTCACCATCATCGGCGAGTTTTCTGGCGATCCGCATAATATTTTTCTGAGCTGCCTCCACTTCGGCTATTCGAATTGGACCTTTGGCCTCCATGTCATCCAAAAACAGTAGTCGGGCACGTTCTGACATGTTGCTTAAGAAATTTTCTTTGGTCCCTTCATCTGCGCCTCTAATTGCGGCCATTAACACTTCATTACCCGTCGCCGCCAACAGTTTCTGGATGCCTTTGTTATCCACTTCGGCTAAATTATCGAAGGTCAGCATCTTATCTTGGATCTGTGTAGCCAAATTTTCATCCTTGAGAGTCATGGTATCCATAATCTCTGAAACCACTTCAGCATTGGCAAAGTTCATGATGGTAGCTGCAGCCTCAACACCGCCAAAATTAGCTGATTGCGCAGATGTGTTGGAAAATTGCTGAGTCAAAAGACCCTCAAGCTCTCGCATAGCTGCCGGCTGAATAGCCTCTAGGGTCGCTACACGCTGAACAATTTCTGACCTTTGTTGTTCTGGCAGAAACCCCAGAACCTGTGCGGCTATATCTGCTTCAAGCACAGATAATATGATGGCTGATATTTGCGGATGCTCATCACTAATAATTTCAGCAATAGAGCGAGCATCCATCCAGTGTAAAATCTCTAATCCTTTACTCGAACTTGGTGGCATTATTTTCCCCAGGACGGTAGCAGCCTTTTCATCCCCCAGTGCTCGCTTGATGACATTTTGCACGTAATCCGCGGTGCCGAGCCCTAAATTTGTCTGCAGCCCAAGTGTCTCGATGAAATCGTCAAGTACTTTATTCACTAAACCTTGAGACAAATCAGAAACATCAACCATCGATGCCCCAACGATACTTACCTCTTTGGGCTCTAAAAATTTTATTATGTTCGCTGCGTGTTGCTCACCAAGTAACAACATAATGACCGCTGCGCGCTGGCTGCCTGTCATCGTTTTATACTGTTGTTCTATCTCCTCTTGTTGCGGATCGACTTCAATCGCAGCTTGCTGTTTCTTTGCCATTTTAATTTCCTAAATGCGTTCAACCGTTTCGAATCATTTTTTTAAGTACATTAGCAACTCGACCAGAGTCCTCTGCCACTAGAGATCTGACTGCATTAACCTTACTGTCATAGGTGTTTGCAGAAGTAGTACTCTCTCCGATTCCGGTTGGTTGGTTCGGTGTCCCTTCTCCATAAGCCTGTGTGGGCGGTATACCATAGCTATTTCTTGCATCAGCAGCAGTAATTGCTCCGTTGCCAGGTCCCGCGGATGAGTAAACCCCAATAGCTGGTTTTACAACTAATAACAATAACGCAACAAATGCGATAGCTATGGATGCGGTTTTGATCAAGCTAGTTATTTGGCTATTTTCATACCAAGGCTCTGATATTTGCTCAATTACCACGGGTGGTTCAAAGCGAGTCGAGACAATTGTAACTACGTCTCCTCGATTCGCATCGAAACCAATTAAGCTTTTGACCAGGTTAGAAAATCGCTCTATCTCGATATCTGAAAACCCAGCATTGTTGTCAGAGTCTTCTTGATCGTCGCCGTCCAAAAGCTCAACTGTTGGCGAGTTTAATACCACCGCAACTGAGATTCTTTCAACTGTTCCTCCTTGGCGCTTAACGTGCCTTATTGCCCTATCCATTTCATAGTTACGTGTTGTCTTGCTGCTTACTGTATTATTGCTAAGAGTCGAGCCTTCATCAGCATCCTCCGCAGGTGCTGTATTTGAAGCTGCGCCGGGGATTCCTGATGCTCTTGCGCTCCCTTTTTGCTCCAGGCTTAAAGTCTCCGACCGGGCATGTGGTCCATTGTCATTTCCGTCATATTCTTCATAAGTTGATTCAATCTCGGTGAAATCCATTTGGACATCAACTTCCGAGCGTACATTACCGATCCCGACAACTGGTGACAAAAACGTATCAATTCGATTGCGGTAGGTATCCTCGATACTTTGCTTATGCGCCATTTGTTCAGTACTCATCAATAAAGAACTCGAGCCTGCGCTAGCAGTCAGCAATTGCCCCCGCTGGTCCACGACGGAAACATTCTCTGTTGCTAAATATGGAACACTCGAAGCAATTAAATGAATAATTGCCTGTACTTGAGACTCAGAAACAACCCTTCCTGGAAAGGGCGAGACAACTACTGAGGCTTTCGCGGCCTCGCGGTTTCTCACAAAAACACTTTGTTTTGGGGAGGCTAGATGAACGCGCGCTGACTCAATCGTAGAAATTTTCGCCACACTAGCAGCGAGCTCCATTTCAATTGCAGAAATATATCGAACCTGTTCCATAAATTGGCTAGTCGTCATCGCCGCCTCTTCACTCATTGATCCGATACTGCCCGTTACTGTACTTTTTGGTAACCCTCGGGAAGCCAAATAAATTCGAGCCTCATGATATCGAGAAGATGGGACTTTTAGTTCACCAGTTTGTATGTCTATTTTCGCTTTAAAATCTGCGCTTGAGAGCGCTTCAAAAGCAGTCTGCCGATCTGCCTCTGATAAACCTGGATACACCGTCCTGTAGGGAGAAACTTGGCTCCAAGAATAGAGAAGTGCAAATAGCACAACTGTCATTAATGCGATAATGGCTGGCATAGCTCGCTTAACCGCTGGCTGAGATATCACCTTTCGAATTACCGCATCAGGCCGAGTATCATTTGTCTGCTGTGATATTTGACCTGCCTGCCTTGCCACCATACTCTGCGGCTGCGCCGTGCTCGGCGACTGTGTAACTGTATTTAATGCTACGTCTTGCTGAGGTGCTGCTAAATCGGCCATATCTCTTATCTCTTCGTTTTTATTTCTAATTTCTTATTCCTAATTTCTATACAGGCATATTCATAATATCTTCGTAGGCTTTAAGTACCTTGTTTCTTATTTGCAGAGTGGCCTCGAAAGCCAATGAGGATTTTTGCATGCTCATGACAACCTCAGTTAATGGAATGTCCTCTCCCTGCTCATAAGCAGCTCGGTTAGCCTTGGACACCTGTTGCATTTCATTAACTTCTTGAAGTGCCCCTTTAATAGAGTTAGCAAAGCCACTCTGTTTTTGAGTTTCCGCGGTTGCCAGCTCATTGCCTTGAAGTTTAACCCCACGAGCTGCTTGATCCTGATACTCTCGAATCTGGCTTAACATTGACTCGACACCCTGTATATTTGTTGAATTTACCATTAGGTTTCCCCTTCTCTTTTATCGCACGTATGCCGCAGTGACGGCCATGCCGTCTTTACGAAATCGTTGTAATTTATGTCTTAACGTTCTTGGGCTAATTCCTAACTTCTCAGCAGCCTGCTCTCTATTCTTTGATTCATGTAGCACGCTCATAATAATTTCGCGCTCGCTTGCTTTTATAGTCCTGGATAAGGATTCTGCTTGATGAGCCTTTGACGCTTTAAACTTGGCTTTTGACGTACCGTCTTCCGTAACCAGCTGGTTTGCCGTAACATCTTTGCTCAATTTTGATTTGTTAAAAGGTGGATAGTCCCGCCATTGCAAGTCATCATTGTCTTCGCACACAAGGTCATCAAAAATAAGGTGGTCTGGCTGAATTAGGCCTCGGGAAGACAAAACTTGGGCTCTGACAATTACATTCTGTAATTCGCGTACGTTACCAGGCCAACTATAAGAGACCAGCATCTCTGAAGCCTCTGGCGTTATCATTACTCTGCTTCCCTTGGAGAGCTGAGTATCCAAAAACTGATGAGCCAACGGCAATATATCCAAGGGTCTCTCTCGTAACGGAGGCAGTGTGATCTTGAAGGCACTGAGCCTAAAATATAGGTCCTCACGAAATACGCGCTCCTCTATAGCCACTTTTAAGTCTCGATTAGTTGCCGCAATAACTCTGAGATCTAGGGTTACCGGCTTTTGCCCCCCTAGTCGCGTAATAGTTCGTTCCTGTAAAACCCTCAGTAATTTAGCCTGCAATTGAAATGACATCTCACCTACTTCGTCCAAGAATATAGTTCCTGACTGAGCCTGCTCAAATAATCCTGGCTGGGCCTTTGTGGCCCCTGTGAATGACCCTTTCTCATGACCAAAGAGCATGTCCTCAATGAGGCTTTCAGACATTGCAGCACAATTAAAGGCCACAAATGGAGCTGCATGCCTAGGGGAAGATTCATGTAGTATGCGAGCCAGAACCTCTTTGCCTGATCCGGTAGGTCCCGCGAGTAAAACCGTCACATCTGTTTCTGCAACACGCTCAGTCAAAGCAAGTAATTTTCTGCTAGTAGGGTCCACAAACACATAGGCCGGTTCGCTATATTTTTTAGGTAGTTCAAACTCTGCAATGATATTGACCCATTCGCTGGCATTAGTATTTTCAGCCGAAACTACTGTCCCTACTCCTCGCTTCATTGCTTCAATCCCTAACTCAAACTGATCTAAGCCAAGTCTTACTACAATTACCGGTGTCAGCGCTGACTGTTGCAGCAGGTTCTTTATCTGCTCAAGCTCGATCAATCCATTGGTGGGCCTAACAATAACTACGTCCGCCGAAGATAATTCTGCGCTAGACAGCCCAACCATTCCAACTTGTTGAAGCTTAAGTCCCTGGTCACCAAATTCGGCGAATTCCGCAGACGTTAATCGCCTTGATGCATCAATCCATAATATTGAAGACTCTGTGAAGTTAGCCACTTTGCTTTCCTCTTTACCTTTGCCGTTTTGACTTTAAAGACACCGAAGCAAGGAGCGTGCCATGTTTTAATATCATGGCAAATCAATAGGTTATGGAGTTTTTAGTACAAAGTGTCAAATATTCGGCATGGGGAGAGGGTCAAAAAAACGACGCTATAACGTTGCTGTTACAGACGAATCAGCTGCCTTTTAACGGGCTACTTGTTGAATACCATACTTATTTATTTTTTCTATTAACGTGGTGCGTTGTAAGCTTAGGAGTCGTGCTGTCTTGGATACGTTGCCTTTTGCCTTACTCAGCGCCTCTCTTATAAGGTGCGTTTCAATTTCTAGCAGGCGCTGCTTAAGCTCAACGCCTTCATCTGGAAAGTCCTGGCCACCTTGCGCGAGGGCGATAACTCGTTGTACTTCATCGATCGGGCTATCCAAGATCGAGGATTCTTTAGCTTTCGTTTTAATTGAAGATAACCGAAAGTTTTCCTCTTTGACAAATTTTAGTTTCCGAGCAGATGGCTTTGGCTCGATGTTGCCTAGCTGAGTTCTGTTTGCGACCCCTATACAATCCCGCTCCATCAATTTTTTTATTCCAGCTGGAACCATACTTACTGGGACAGACCGCAGGTCAACCTCCTGCCCGGCATAAAGAGTGGTGTACCTATCAATCAAGTTAGAGAGTTCCCTAACATTTCCAGGCCAATCATAATTCGACAGAAGCTCCATCGAAGCCTGCGATATCGAAATCGGCGCTTTCGCTCCCTGAGCTTGTTGTCTGGCGAAGTGTTCAATAAGCACCGGGATATCTTTGACTCTCTCTGCTAAAGGTTGGACTTCAACAGGCATGATATTTAATCGGTAGTATAAATCTTTTCGAAATCTTCCTTCATCAATGAGCGATTCAATATTTTGATGCGTTGCAGCAATAACCCTGACATCTATTGGAATCGCCCCTAAAGACCCGACCGGATCTACCTTCCTTTCTTGTAACACCCTAAGCAACTTAACTTGGAGATCCATAGACATATCTCCGATTTCATCGAGAAACAATGTTCCCTTGTCTGCTAGCTGAAACCGTCCTTTTCGATCAGATATGGCGCCGGTGAAAGAACCTCTCTTGTGTCCAAATAATTCACTTTCAAGTAAATCTTTAGGAATTGCTCCACAGTTTACTGGAATAAATGGGCCTTTCGCTCGGCTGGAGCATTCATGGAGTGCTTTGGCAACAAGTTCTTTCCCTGTGCCACTTTCGCCGAGAATCAAAACTGTTGAATCGCTAGGACCAAGCGTTTTGATAAGCTCACGAAGAGCCCTGATCTCAGGGCTCACCCCAATAATTGTATTTATCTCTGGCAACTTTTCAGCACCCTTTTTAAGTAGTATTGGCTTCCTTGCCTCTCTTCTATAGTCCTTGCCTCTCTTCTATAGATTGTTCCACTAATGGAACTATTGATAAATTCAATCATTAGCATAAAATACGAATATGCATAATTTGTGCTTGGTTAGCAATACCTTTGCTTACCGAAATTCCTAATGCAGGCTGTTTAATCCATTTTTGTGACAAAAGTAGCAATTAAAACGAGTGGTTCATCACTCTTAATAGCCCGGCTGGAGGATGAAAAATGCGGCTTATCGTGAGTATTATTTTTCTCTTCTATTAAGGTTTCTGGCCATTATGCCGATAATGTTTATATCTTTATCCACAATGGTGTTTACTACAATGAAAGCAAAAATTAGTCGCGGTATTGCCGCGTATCGCAATGTGAATACTACTGCCACTGCGCCATACGCAGATAGTATCCAACTAACGCAAATGCTTTTTAGCGCTCTTGTAGAAAGCTTGGCGGAGGCGGAAGGACACATGCGTCGAAGTGCGTTTGAAAAAAAAGCTAGTTCTCTGAATAGAGCCAGCAAAATTTTATTAGGCCTACAAGATTCATTGGATTTTGACAAAGGCCAAGAGCTTGCTATTAATCTTTCGGAGATTTATGACTACGCTAGGCGACGTTTATTCCAAGCGAGTTTAAAAAATGATCTTGCGGCAGTTCAAGAAGTTAGAGGGCTAATCTCAGAAATCGACAGCGCCTGGCAACTACTGCCAACTGTTTTAAGTGCCCCATCAAACGCTATAGCCTCATAAACTCAGGCCTAGGCCTCTCTAAGCTATTCCTAGAGTATTTACACTTAATTTATAATTCAGGGAGCGCTCACAATTACTTCGATACGCCGATTGCGAGACCTTCCGATCGTCGTCTCGTTGGACATAAGCGGTCTGATATCGGCCATTCCACTTGCCATAATGCGCCCTCGCACTTGGGGTGTGACCCCCAACAAATAATCAACTACCGCAGCCGCTCTCGCAGCAGAGAGGTCCCAGTTAGATCTGAACCTCTCGTTGTACGCCATGGGGACACTATCAGTATGTCCTTCTACCATAATTTCCCCACTTACTTCTTGTAGCGATAATCCAAGCTTACTTAAAATTCTCTTAAAGCTAGGCTTGATTATTGCACTCCCGCTAGGGAAGGACCCGTGCTCTGCAAGACGGATTATGATTCTCTCTTCATCTTTAGTCACTTCAGCCTGCCCTCTGTTTATCTCAGCAGCAAGTGCTTGCTTAACGATTTCAAACTGATCCTCCATTGAAGCTTGTGTCCCTGAACTATCCGGCTCGCCATCTCTCATCTTTTGTCTAACATGTTGAATTTCCAACTCTGCTTCGGTTTCGGCTTGAACCTCTGCTACTTTTGCATATATCTGCAGATCCCTCTCTCGCACTTTAAAGCCAGAAGCCTTGTAATCACCCCGCCTTTCTTCACCACCGATATCCTGAGATGGGATTTCAACGATAGTTTTAAATTTACCTGCAATCACTCTAACTCTGTTAGTTGCAATTTCTTTAGCAAGGGCCTCCTCTAGCAGTTCAATTTCTGCGTTGCGCTTGAGCCTATTCTCTCTGTTCAGCCTCGTCAACGGAGTATCTTTTGGGGGCCTGATATCAGTAGTCACCTCTCTTACGATTTTAACTAAAGTCCTATCAACTTGAGCTGGTGAAAATGATTTGGCTATAGCGCTTTCTCCTTTGGGGCGACTGACAACCGGCAATTCATTTTGCACACCAAAATTACCTTCCTCTGACCCAGCCGTCATCTGGGCACCACCTTTTTCCGTCTTATTAAATGCGATTAATAGCACGAAAAATGCCATCAATAAAATTGCCATATCTGCAAAAGTAGCCATCCACATTGGAACTCCTTTTGGGCACGGTTTGCAGTCCTCATTGCTATTTGGATGTGCAAGCGTCTCATCCATTTGAAGTGATATCCTTCTTTGTCTCGGCACTCACAATTATTTCTATTCGACGATTCGACGACCTTCCTTCTGGAGTTTTGTTTTCCTTTAAAGGTCTAGAATCAGCAAATCCCGCAATCACCAAGCGCGACTGCGAAATTGCTGAGTTATTAATCAAGGCTGCTGCAACCGAAGAAGCTCTGGCCGCAGAGAGATCCCAGTTAGAAACAAAGCTCTCACTAAACATCAGCGGCATATCATCAGTATGGCCTTCAATTCTTATTCTCCCTGACGAGGTAGTTAAAATTGCCCCTATCTTACCTAGAAGAATTTTGGCTTCAGGCTTAAGCCTGGTCTTCCCTGAATCAAAAGAATCCTGACTGGCCAACCGAATCGTCAAAAGATCGTCTTTCAAAAATACTTTCAGGCTATCTTTGCTCTTTTGTTCAAGAAGGATTTGCCGCATCTGATCATAATGACGCTCTAGATCGAAATTGTTTTGAACAGCTACTGATTTAGAAGCGCCATACTCCCGAGCACGAAAGTCAATTCGAACATCATTATCTGAGCTAACTGCTAATACCTTCGCAGCAATATCGATTGCACTTTGTTTTACTCTAGCCCCATTTTCCGAGGCAGAATAATCCTCTCCCTTTCCGCCGGCCGTAAATAGGGCCCGTAGTTCTACGATAACAAGATCATCCTCGACTTTTACCTCGACTTCACCTTCAGTCATTTCTTCCGCAAGTGTTCGTTCTAATTTGACTCGGGCTATTTCACTTTTCGCAAGTCCATCCTCTGTTTGGGTGTACTTTGCTCGGTATCGCCGCACAGGCGTTCTTGCCTCTTTAGATAATTCTGCCAATGGCTTTGATTCGGCGATAACGGCAGTAAAACTTTCATCTATTAAGCTTGTTGCAGTGGGAATATCGTCTATGACAATTTTTCGATCAACACCAAAGGCCGCTCGAATTGTCGCAGCAAACTGAGCCCTATCTCTGATATTTACCTCTGAAAAAGAATATAGTAGTGCAAAGAAAGCCATTAACAGGATGGCCATATCAGCGAAAGTAGCCATCCAAGGAGGCGCTAAGTTTTCACATTTTGGACAATCATCTTGGTTCATAAGAGCTTTCCTTGGCAAATTTCTTTGTTTTGAACCAGAAGCACGGAGCCTGTCTACTCCACTGCTTGCGCTGCCTCACGCTTTTGTTTTTCCTTGGGTACCATAAAGGGCGTTAGAGTATCTTCAAGCAATCGAGGATTTTTCCCGCTTTTAATGAACATAATGCCCGCGATAATGAGATCATTATTATTAGCCTCTCGTTTAGAATATCCCTCCAGCTTTTGCCCCATAGGAATAAAGAAAACGTTAGCTAAAACTGATCCGTATAGAGTAGTGAGCAGTGCAACGGCCATGTTTGGGCCAATTGATGCCGGATCGTCGAGAGTAGATAAGAGACCAACTAGACCGATAAGAGTGCCAATCATGCCCATTCCTGGAGCCAACTCTGCTCCAGCGCCAAGCATATCTGATCCTGTTTCGTGTCTAGCTGCCATTAAATCCTTATCTCTTTCAAGGGCCTCTAGAATCATCTCGGCTTTATTCCCGTCGACCAGAGCTCTTACGCCTTTCTGCAAGAAACGATTTGAAATTTCAACTCTCTCAAGTGCTATCAACCCGTCTTTTCGCGTTACCTGTGCCATTTCTATCAGCTGGTCAATCAAAACCTCTGGATCTTCCGTCTTATTGACAAACACTTTCCCAATAACCGCACCTAAACTTTTGGCATCGGACAATTTTGAGCGGTACAACACAATTGAAACAGTGCCACCCAACACAATAAATACTGAATTGGCATCGTAAAGAGAATTGGGATCACTTACACCAGAGGTGAGGAAGAAGATGGCCGCTATCAGGCCAACGATTGAAGCAAAATCCATGTATCCACCCAAATGCGTAAATATTATGCGGGAATTCTAGTTTTAAACGTAAAGGTCCAAATGGTTTCAGAGGAGTGCCGATCAATCACCAAGACCTACGAGTTGTTACTTATGTCATCGACACTTGTTTCCTGAAGTTTAGGCACTCATATTGTTCAGCGTGTCCTCCCTGTACAGTCGAGCCCCCAGTACATTGCTCACCGGCCAAAAAGAAGGCAATTTCACGCAAATAAAAAATACATATTTTGGGGTTAGTGCCGATATAGTTTGTCAGACCTTAGGACTTGATTGTTAGAGAATTAATCATGAAGACCGCATATAACCACCGGAATATCACCCCGAGCGGTGATCGTCTTAGCCCTCATACTTTAATGCTGTTGAAGCTCTTGTTTGTCTCTATTTTCTGTTTACTTATAGCAGGATGCGATCGTTACGATAAAAAGCCTGTATGCTCTAGCTCTATTGATAAAAATGATCTTGGTACTTTTTCCTTAGGGCCCTCTGGCACCGCTTTCGACTGGAAAACTGGAACCATCTGGTATCGATGCCCTGGGGGATCTTATTTTTCACTGAACACCTGTTCTGGCGATAGTTTAAAGTTGAATTGGGATGATGCTGTCGCATATGCCCAAGAACTATCTGAAGTTTCTGGACTCCAGTGGCGATTGGCAACCTTGTCCGAAGTTAAATCTATTATCTCCTCTACCTGCGTTGGCCCTGCTGTTAACCCGAACATTTTCCCATCGTTAAAATCATCAAGCGTTTGGACGTCGAGCGAAAGTCGTGGAAACGGAGACGCATTTAAGTGCGCTATTACTACCTACAATGGCGCGTACTCTTGTAGACGACTAAAAAAAGTAAAAACCTCGTTTTTACTCATTCACGAACCCTCATCCTTGTTATCAGAATGAGTTTAAAAAACAACTTTACTTTGCACAAAAAGCCAGACACACATGCCCCTGAATACGCAAAACCTCTTTTGCCGGCATTCCCGCAGATTTAAAGCCCATGAGAGAACATCCATAAGGTCTACGGCGATCGTGCGTGATAAACAAATATTTGCATCTGAAACAATTAGGGCCGTTTGATAGTCCTGTCATTTCTTGGTCTCCAGTGCTCCTTATAGCGCTTCCAGATAACTAAAATCGCGAGCGAGACCATAATTAGGTCCGCCGCTATCTGTGTCAATGAAATACCATGAATAACTGTTAGCTCTACATTTAGCATTGGTATGGTAGACAAAAACATAAGCCCCAGCATCAATATTCTGACCCGCAGACAAAAAGCACATGTAGACTTTGTTGGTTTTAATTTCATACGAAAGTGATCGACAGCATCTTGTATTTTCTTTAGTTTTCTCTTGGCTTAAGGGAAAAATTATTCAGCTATCCGAGCAGCGGTAATGCGGACCTCGGGAAGTTCTTGTCTCGTCGCTAAAGCCTCAATGCGCAAAATTCCCGATGACACCATCACGCGGTCTTGCGGCTGAATTTTTTCCTTCCATGTAATTGTTCTCGACACTCCCTCATATCTGATTTGAAGCTGAATATACCCAATTGAAACAGTTGCGTTGTTAATCAGGCTAACCACGACATCTCCTGCAGGATTAAAAACGAGCTCCGCACTTATAAAGCGCTCCGGATAAAGTTGTTGTTGCGCTATCTGGAGGCTCTTACGGGACAAGTCGCCTATATTACCTCTTGCGTTTGCAGCCAGATAAAAGTACTCCTCGGCCTTTTCATAGTTCTGAGCCGACATTTCTGCCTTACCGAGGTAGTAACTAGCAGCGGGGGTTGGTAACAAAGCGTAACTAAGTTTAATGTCAGCAAGACCTTTCGCTCGCTCGCCTTTATCATGACGCAGAATTCCGCGCTCCAAATAACCACTGAAATGGTCCCGATTTTTTCTAATAGCTGTTGAAAAAGCCTTATCCGCATTGTCCTTTTTATCCAGAGCTTCCCAGGCCTTTCCGCGCAGCACCCAGAAAGAAAACTCATCTGGCTGAAGAGAAACCGCTTTGTCTAGCGAGCTTAAAGCGCTCCTTGGATCATCTTTTTGTAGAGCCTCCTTGGCTTTTTCTGCTGCTTCGTAAGCTGGCTCATCCTTTTTTAACTGCCTAATGGCTGTCTGGAAACGCGTCCTGCCTCGATCGCCGCCAGGCAAAGTTCTAGCCTTTATCCGATTTGCCTCCACTCTCTTCATTGAAGGGGGATGACTAGCAAATAAAGCTGATAAGAAGCTCGTTGCTCTATCTTTACTAAGAGAAACAAAAGTTTCTTGTAATTCCACAGCGCCCTCTAAGTCATAGCCGGCTTGGGCCATATAATCCATCCCGTAATAATCCGCCTCAAGCTCATCATCTCGACCATATTTCGCCAGCCAAGCTGCTGCTCCGGCTTGAGATGCCAAGCTATAAAGTTGATCGTTGTCCTTATCCTTGGCAGTCACTCCAACAGCCATGACCCCGAGGCTCAGGAGTGTCCCTCGGCTCATTTGTGCTGCACTATGGCGCGCCGCTGCATGGACAATCTCGTGACTCAACACTGCAGCAAGCTGAGCCTCATCCTCAAGGTACATCAAAAGACCACGATTAATTCCAATTTTACCCCCCGGTAGGGCCCATGCATTGGGAACTGAATTGTTGAGCACTATGAACTCAAAAGGTAAGTCGGGCTGGGCGCTAAATGTTGCTAATTTTTTACCTACTCCCGCAACATAGCTCTGTAGTTCAGCGTCAATATAATAATCACCCCCTTGGGCTTGTCGAGACGGACTATAATTTTTTTCACCCAAAGTGATTTCTTGCTGTTTGGACATCAACAAGAATTCATTTTGTCCTGTCACTGGATTAACACTGCAGCTTGTTATAAACAGCATAGTAAGGAGTAATAAATAAATCACTTTGATACGCTTAACAGACATATAGCGTCCTCTTTACGGCAGTTAGTCAGTGTGTTTCTATACAACCAATATTGCCGAATTATCGTAGGTAATAATAGGGGTGTAAGCAGTTTTGATGGCTTTTACTCTAAACAGTTGCAATAAAAGTTGATATTATTAAATGACTCCCGATTGTGTACGTACTTTGCTAGGTAACTAAACATGATGCTCACGGTGATTTCACCCGCCAAAAAACTCGACTACAGTAGCTCTGGTTTTGCCAACCAGCACAGTCAACCAGCCTTCTTAGAGCATTCTAAGGTTTTGCTAGAGGGCCTTAAAAAACTGTCGCCTCAGGATGTCTGCGCTCTGATGGGGCTGAGCGATAAGCTCGGTGCTTTAAACTATGAGCGCTTTCAAGAATGGTCGGTGCCCTTTGATAACGACAATGCTAAGCCGGCCGTGCTTGCCTTCAAAGGTGACGTTTACCAAGGACTATCTGCAGATACCATGTCTGCAGAGGATCTTAATTGGGCCCAAGATCATTTGCGTATTTTGTCTGGCCTATACGGCGTTCTGCGCCCACTTGACTTGATGCAGCCTTATCGTCTTGAAATGGGGACCAAGTTTGCTACAGCTCGAGGTTCTGACCTTTACGCATTCTGGGATGGAATTATCAACAAAGAGCTAAACGCACTCCTCTCATCCCCTGATTCAGTATTGCTTAACCTTGCCTCCAACGAATATTTCAAGGCTGCTAAAGAAAAAACCATTTCTAGTCGAATCGTCACGCCTGTTTTCATGGACAACAAAGACGGAAAATATAAGATCATTAGTTTCTTTGCCAAAAAGGCAAGGGGATTGATGGCTGGTTTTATTATTAAGAATAAAATTAAACATGTAGAGAGTATTAAGGCTTTTGATAGCGACGGTTATAGCTTTAATGATGCTATGAGTGAGGGTGATAAGTGGGTCTTCACCAGAGGATAAGCCTCACTAACTGTCTTTCTCAAATCAAATGTTAATTAAATGACAAAACCTTTTTCCCAGGCCTGTGAGAATAATCGTGGTCCGATATCTCAAGTTCTTGAGCGTATCCTCATTGACTGCCAATCTGTGTTTGAAATTGGCAGCGGCACAGGCCAGCACGCTGTCTGGTTTAGTCGTGCTATGCCACACTTACAGTGGCAAACCAGTGATCGAAAAGAAAACCACCAGGGGATCAAACAATGGATCTCCGATAGTTCGCTGGAAAACATTCATCACCCCCTGGAGTTAGATGTCGGTGTGGGGCCATGGCCAGAGGGTCTATTTGACGCTATTTTTACAGCCAATACTGCCCATATCATGGCCTTGTCAGAGGTCGAGCTGATGTTTTCTGGCGTTTCTAAGCTTCTAATATCTGGCGGTCTATTCTGCCTTTATGGGCCGATGCAATATTCTGGAGTAATTGCTGCTGAAAGTAATCGAGCCTTTGACGCTAAACTGAGAGCAGTAAAATCGACCCAAGGAATACGTGAGTTTAATGACTTAAATAAACTAGCCGCCGCCTTCGGCATGGAACTAATAGAAGATAATGACTTACCCGCCAATAACCAGCTAATTATTTGGCAAAAGCACTAGAAGTATGCTGCCATCGGTTGCTGGGCAATAAGGTAGTCCGCCGCAATGCCAATGAAAATGACCATTCCCACGCGGTGATTGTTTAAAAATGCCGCAAAACATGCCTCTCGATCTCTTTGCCTAGCTCGGCGGAATTGGTTGAAAAAATAACCTGCTGCAACTACTAGGCTAAGAAAATAAACTAGTCCTCTTTGAAACTCGAGGCCCACAAGGGCCATAAGTACGAGAGTAGCAACCTGTAACAATACAATCATCAACAGATCATATTTTCCAAATAATACTGCGGTAGATCGAACACCAATTTCTAGATCGTCCTCCCGATCAACCATTGCGTAATAAGTATCAAAAGCAACAGTCCAAAACACAATCGCTGCAAATATAAGCCAAAGTTCCGTCGGTAATGCCGCTCGCTCTGCTGCAAACGCCATAGGGACAGCCCAGGCAAAGGCGACCCCTAGACCAAGCTGTGGTAAATTTGTAAAGCGCTTCATAAGCGGGTAAATGGCTGTAACTGCCGCCCCCACAAACGAAAGCATTATCGTCAGTTGATTTGTCATTAATACCAAGCATAAGGCGACTAATAAAAGCCCAAAGCACAGCCAGAGAGCTTGTTGTGGTTTGATTTCTCCTGCCGGCAGTGGCCGCGTTTTTGTTCGTTCCACCTGCCCATCAACATGGCGATCTGCATAATCATTAATAACACAGCCTGCTGCTCTCATAACAATTAGGCCCAACAAAAAAATAATCGTTGTCCCAATTGAAGGCTTCCCTGAACCAGCAAACCATAGAGCCCATAACGTCGGCCACAAAAGAAGATAAATACCAATGGGCCGATCCATACGCATTAGCCGAAGCCATGGGTTTGTCACTCGCGCCGCCCTCGGCTCTACAGAACTGTTCATCACTACTCCTCCAATCCATGATTGTAGTCCTGAAAGCTCGGTAAAAATATTTCACTGACTAATAGAGGCTTGCTGTCGAGACGGAATACCGATCTACGTCCCCACAGATGAGTCATCTGATTACATATGCTCTTTGGAACATGCAGGTCAGCAGCCGTCATGTAAGACGCCGCAACTGGCTCACGTGACATAGAAGGGTCATTAAACAATACCGCGCCTAGTGGCTGACTATCAATGTGTCGAAGTGCCTCCAATCGCCCAGTTAGAGTGGTAAAAGGTAAAATGCTTCTGGCAAAAACCCAAGGGGTGTCCTTACCTTTAAGAATAACCTGTCTAATCAGCACCTCGCTTGAGGGTGGTATATTGAGAGCTCGAGCCTCTGACTCATCTGGCAGTTTCTCTACCTGGCTCAGCACCTCAACAGCAAATTGGTTATGGCTTGCGTCGATCAATCGCTCCGTAAGCGAGCCTCGATCGGACAGCCATTTGTACCAATGCTCGGGTATTTCATGATCATGAAATGAAGAGAGCGGGCGCCAGGCGGCGCTGGCTGGTAATTTAGTTTGTCGAGAAGTAGGCAAAGCTGTCCCTGCGTTAAAGTGATGTTCTGATTAAATTGTGATTACTGATCATAAATAGAGTCCATACCCTTTGGCCGCTCACGAAACCGTTTGTATTCCCACTGGTACTGCTCTGGCGCCAAAGCTATTATATCCTCTACTCCCTTATTTAAAGCCAGCAGACTGGTCACCTCATCCGTGCTGTAAATATCTTGGGCAGGTGCAACAAAATGTAACTCCCATCCACCAGGCACGCGCAGTGCTGTGCACATTAAAGCCTGACTCCCAGAACGCTGCAATAGCTTGTGAATCAAAGTCATGGTTCGAACCTCCACGCCCAGTAAAGGTACGAACTCTCCACTCTCAGGAGGAGGCTGCTGATCTGGTAAAATGCCAGTGATTTCACCGCGCTTCAAGGCTTTTATTAATGCCGCAACGCCACGTACATTCGTTGGCACCAACGTCGCTCCGGATTGTTCCCTTGAGGTTTTAATCCAAGTTTCCAGTTCAATCATTCTCGGGGGATCATAAAGAGAGGTCATTGCTTTTCTCTCTCCAGCCCACAAGCCGAGAACCTCCCAATTTCCCTGATGGGGAATAACTAGAATAGTGCCGCGATCATCTGCAATAGCCTGCTCAAAAAGGTCTAGACCCTTTACCGCCACAACTTTTTTGGAAACCCAAGGATTGCCTTTTCGCCAAACCTTGGGCGTCTCCAAAACAGCCTGTGCTAGGTGAATCATACGCTTGTCACAAATCTGCTTAATCTCATCGTCCGACAAGTGCGGGTAACATAAAGACAAATTAATACGTGCTATCCGCGAAGGCTGCGCGCCAATCACCGTAAGGAGCCTCCCCAACCATGCTCCTTTGATTCGAGCAATACTAAGTGGAAGTAAGGAAACTAGTCTCAGCAGCCAGAGGATTAATATGTTCCTCATTAGAAGACGATCCTTTGTGTTAGGGTTAAAAAGCTCACAGTATCCTAGGCCATGGGGCTGTCATCAAAGTATTGCAATTATAGGCTAGTATATCGAAAGGTTAATCCTAGCGACTAACTAAATCATGCTTTTGAGTCAGTTAAACTCTATCTTTATCTTTACGCACCTTTATAATTGACCTTCGACTTGGACACATTATTAATTACGGGTAACTTTCGTGAGTAAACTTTCTGCACCGCCTGATACTTTTCAAGATCTCATTGCCATCCTTCAGAACTACTGGGCGGGAAAAGGATGCGTTATTATGCAGCCTCTTGATATGGAAGTTGGTGCGGGCACGTTTCATCCTGCAACCTTTTTGCGTTCTATCGGTCCAGAAGTGTGGAATAGCGCTTACGTTCAGCCTTCTCGACGGCCTACTGATGGGCGTTATGGGGAAAATCCAAATAGATTACAGCACTATTACCAATTTCAAGTGGTCATGAAGCCTTCGCCTAAAGACTTCCAGGAACTTTATTTGGGCTCTCTCCAAGCTGTTGGAGTTGACACTTTGATTCACGATGTTCGATTTGTTGAGGATAACTGGGAATCACCAACCCTCGGGGCCTGGGGTTTAGGCTGGGAAGTTTGGTTAAACGGGATGGAAGTTTCGCAGTTTACTTATTTCCAACAAGTCGGAGGCCTCGAATGCTATCCAGTTACTGGAGAGATTACTTACGGTTTAGAGCGCATCGCTATGTACCTGCAGGGAGTCGATAGTATTTATGACCTTATCTGGGCCCATGGCCCAAATGGAGATGTAACCTACGGCGACGTTTTTTTGCAAAACGAAGTTGAGATGTCTACCTTTAATTTTGAGTATGCTGATGTCGATTTTTTGTTTTCCGCTTTTGATCAGTATGAAAAAGATTGCCGCCGTCTTATTGATAATAATCTTCCCCTTCCAGGCTATGAAATGGTGATGAAAGCATCCCACACGTTTAACTTACTGGATGCGCGCAAAGCAATTTCCGTAACGGAGCGTCAGCGCTATATCCTTCGAGTAAGAACTCTTGCCCGAGGTGTTGCCCAAGGGTACTTCGACTCGAGACTGGCGGCCGGCTTCCCCTTGGCATCGCCTAATATCGCCAAAGAAGTCCTTGCCCGTCACGCCGGAGAAGATAAATGAAATCCGATTTCTTATTTGAGTTAGGCACAGAAGAGTTGCCGCCGAAGGCTCTTTTAACCTTATCTCGTGCGTTCACCAAAAGCATCCTTGAGGGGTTTATTGCTCAAGGCTTGGCCTTTGAGGATAGTACTTCCTATGCGGCTCCAAGGCGCTTAGCCATATACATCAAAGGATTGGACGACCGTACCCCTGACTCTGACATTGTGGCATGGGGTCCTCCTGCAAGAGTGGCTTTCGATGGTGCAGGGGCTCCCACTAAAGCAGCGGAAGCTTTCGCTAAGAAAAACAAAATAAGTTTATCTGATTTATCCGCAAAGATTGAGAATGATGGCCAGCAAGATAAGCTTTGTATGCGACACACCGAACCTGGTAAAAACTCTGCCGAGCTATTCGGTTTGGTAATTAATAGCTGCTTATCCAGTTTGCCCATCCCAAAGCGAATGCGGTGGGGAAGCAGCAGAGATGAGTTTGTTCGTCCAGTACAGTGGGCTGTGCTTATGTTCGGCGATCAAGTTTGTGAAGAAACAATACTTGGAGTCAAGAGTGGAAATATCAGCCAGGGGCATCGGTTCCATGGCCCAGGTGACATCTTGATAAAATCCCCAAAGAGCTATGAGAAGCAACTCCGCAGCGCTAAGGTAGTCGCGCAGTTCGATGAGCGAAAGCAGATAATCCAAGAAGGGGTTTCTTCTTTGGCGAAGAGCATCAAGGGAGAGGCTGTGATTGACCAATCCCTATTAAATGAAGTCGCCGCTCTCAATGAATGGCCGGTGCCACTGTTGGGGCAATTTGAGAGAACCTTTCTGTCAGTCCCCGCAGAAGCTCTAATTTCGTCCATGAAGGAACACCAAAAGTATTTCCACGTTATAAATAGCAAAGAAGAGCTACTACCCGCTTTTATAACGGTAGCAAATATTATTAGCAAAGACCCCAAGCAAGTAATCGCAGGAAATGAGCGAGTAATTCGACCTCGTTTAGCTGATGCCGCATTCTTTTATGAAAACGACGCCAAACAATCTCTCGAGCGCAGGCGAGAGGCTCTAAAGAAAGTCGTGTTTCAAGACAAACTCGGCTCCGTATTTGACAAAACTGCTCGTGTGGCGGCGGCAGCCGAAGCCCTGTCAAATTTCACCGCCGCGGATCCTTTGCTTGCTCGCAGAGCCGCAGAATTAAGCAAATCTGATTTAGTTTCTGACATGGTTGGGGAGTTTGCAGACCTACAAGGCATTATGGGTAGGTACTACGCGCTCAACGACGGAGAGGACCACCAAGTTGCTGAGGCACAGCTGGAACAATATCTTCCTCGGTTTTCAGGGGACCAAGTTCCGGTAACTGAGGTGGGTACGACACTAGCTTTAGCAGATAAATTAGATACCTTAGTGGGTATATTTAGCATTGGACAACAACCTTCAGGGTCAAGGGATCCTTTTGCGCTAAGAAGGGCCAGTCTTGGGGTGTTGAGGATAATCATCGAGCGTCGAATAGATCTTGATTTGAACAAGGCAATCTTAATTGCCGCGAGCCAGTTTGGTCTCAAAGGAGAGACTCTCGAAACAATACGTTTGCAAGTACTTACATACATATTGGATAGATTTAAATCTTGGTATAAAGAAGAGGGTCTCAAAGCCGAAGTTTTCCTCTCTGTCGCCTCGCTAAATCTTTCAAACCCTCTGGATATTGACGCCCGAGTAAAGGCCATCTCAGCGTTTTCAAAGCTGCCTGAAGCCCAAGATCTCGCAGCCGCTAACAAACGCGTATCAAATCTTTTGTCCAAACAGCTAAAAGATCGACAGCCCTCAGAGATAGATCTCGCTCTATTGGAAGATGGGAGCGAAAAGGGCCTCGCAAGTGCAATTGAAGCCCTGTCGGTTGTCTCGAAGCCTCTGATAGAGAAGCGGGACTACGACGCCGTGTTAAAAAACCTGGCGACATTGCGAGATCCTGTCGACGCTTTTTTCAATGATGTAATGGTCATGTCAGACGATCGAGCCGTTCGAGAAAATCGTCTAAGCTTATTACACAGCCTTCGGCGTTTGTGCATTAACGTCGCTGATATCGCTCAGATGGCAGCAAGCAAATAGTCTTGAAACTGATGAGAGTACAAAATCTGACTCTAGCGTTACGCGCCATCTTATTCAATTTTGGCTTAATGCTTATTGTCATAATTTTAGGTCTTATTTCCTGCCTGATTTGGTGGCTTCCCCTCGACGAACGCCAAAAAATTGCTACACGGGGAAATCAAGGGATTATGATATGGCTTCGCCTGATCTGCGACATCAATGTCACGGTAACAGGCCTAGAGAACGTCCCGAATGGGCCCTGCGTTATTTTGAGCAATCACCAAAGTGCATGGGAATCTTTCTATTTTCAATGGCTCTTTCGACCTGTAAGTTTTGTCTTAAAGCGAGAATTATTTTGGATCCCCTTCTTCGGCTGGAGCCTCGCTACTATGGCGCCTATCGGGATTCGCCGATCTCACCCAGCCGGTGCCATGCGGCAAGTTTTTAAGCATGGGCAAGAGCGACTATCTAAAGGAATTAAGATAGTTATTTATCCAGAGGGTACGCGCAATCCTAACGGCCAATTAGGTGCCTTCAAAACAGGAGGTGCAGCCCTTGCTAAATTATCTGGCGTCCCCATTTTGCCGATATCCCACAATGCCGGAGCCCACTGGCCGGCTACTGGTTGGTTAAAATATTCCGGGACGGTGCAAGTAACCATAGGCCCTGCTATCGATTCATCGTTGGATAACGCACGAAGTCTGACGGATAAGGCACGCTCTTGGATAGCTTCCTCGCTGGGCGATAATATTTCCAAGGCCTAAATCAAAGCTAACAAACACTAAACGTCTAGGTTAACCACGGATAACGCATTAGTTTCAATGAAGTCTCTTCTCGGCTCTACTTGATCGCCCATCAAAGTCGTAAACATCTGATCTGCAGCAATAGCATCTTCAATGGTCACCACAAGCATCCTTCTACTTTCAGGATCCATCGTAGTCTCCCAAAGCTGCTCAGGATTCATCTCCCCCAAGCCTTTGTATCGCTGAGTATTGATCCCCCGCCGAGACTCTGACATCAACCAATCTAAAGCCTGTTTGAAACTAGTCACTTCCTGTATACGCTCGCCTCGCTTTACATAAGCACCCGGCTCTATCAGTCCTTGAAGCGTCTCCCCCAATTGAACAATGGCGCCATATTCACTGGATACGAAAAAGTCTCGACTAAGTGTGTGGTAATGAGGAACGCCGTGGGCGGTAATTTCAACGTTTGGCAAAAAGACTTTTCGCTCTTTATCCTCTTTCACACTGACCTGATAACGATGGGTCCCAGTATCCGACTCTTCGAGTTTTTCCTGGAGTTCGGCGCACCATGCGGCAACTTCGCTGCTTTTTTGAAGAAGTTTACTATCTAAACCCCTAACATAAATTAGTGATTCGAGTATATCTAAGGGGTATACAAGAGACATTCTATCCATGAGCCCACTAACGCTTCTAAATTGTCCTACTAGCGACTCCAAAGCCTGCCCTTGGAGTGGAGGAGCGCTCGCATTGACATGCAAACTGGCACTCTCTAGTGCCTTTTGAGTTAAATATACTAACAGGGCCGCATCATCTTTCACATATTGCTCATTTTTCCCTTTACTTACTTTGTAAAGAGGGGGCTGGGCTATGAATATATGGCCATTTTCTACCAACTCCCGCATCTGTCTAAAGAAAAAAGTCAGTAGTAACGTACGGATATGAGATCCATCCACATCAGCATCCGTCATGATGACGATAGTATGGTAGCGTAATTTTTCTAAATTAAATTCTTCCGCTCCAATACCGCAACCTAAAGCTGTGATCAAAGTGCCTATTTCTGCACTAGAGAGCATTTTATCGAACCGTGCTTTTTCAACGTTCAATATCTTGCCTTTCAACGGCAAAATAGCTTGAGTTTTCCGCGCTCGACCTTGCTTAGCCGACCCTCCTGCTGAGTCTCCCTCCACAAGGTACAACTCAGAAAGAGCGGGATCTTTTTCCTGACAATCTGCGAGTTTCCCAGGCAATCCTGCAATGTCTAGAGCACCTTTGCGCCTAGTCATCTCTCTTGCTTTGCGCGCCGCCTCTCTAGCTCGCGCTGCATCTATCATTTTCCCGACCACCGCTCGCGCTTCTTGGGGAAACTCCATCAGATAATCATTAAACTTATCGCCCATCTCTTGCTCAACTGCCGTCTTCACCTCAGAACTTACCAACTTGTCCTTTGTTTGCGAAGAAAACTTTGGGTCAGGCACTTTAACGGAAATTATTGCTGTCAAGCCCTCTCTAGCGTCATCCCCTGTTGTATTTACCTTTGATTTTCCGTTAATTCCCTCTTTTTCTATATAAGTGTTCAAACCCCTAGTCAAAGCAGAGCGAAATCCGGCCAAGTGGGTGCCGCCGTCTCGCTGTGGAATATTATTGGTATAACACAGGATATTTTCTTGGAATCCATCATTCCATTGCAGAGCAACCTCTACACTGGTTCCATCTTCTCGATCATTGCTAAAATGCATGATCTTGTTCACAGTGGTTTTATTAGTATTTAGGTACTCTACAAAGGCGCTCAATCCACCATCGTACGCATATACGTCTTCTTTCCCGGTCCGTTCGTCATGCAACACAATACGAACCCCTGAATTAAGAAAGGACAACTCACGCAACCGCTTTGCTAGCTGATCAAAGTGGAACTGAATATTGGTAAATGTATCTTCTGAGGGGACAAAAAACACCTCTGTTCCTGTCTCTTCTGTCTCCCCAATGACCTCCAAAGGACCGTCCGGAACACCGTGAGAATAGGTTTGCTCATGCACCTGGCCATTTCTGCGGATAGTTAGCCTCATAGTTTTAGACAAGGCATTTACAACAGAAACTCCAACACCATGTAACCCGCCAGATACCTTATAGCTATTGTCGTCAAACTTTCCCCCTGCATGCAGTACCGTCATGATAACTTCCGCTGCCGACACACCCTCATCGTGCATTTCCGTGGGTATTCCGCGGCCATTATCAAATACGGAGATTGACTCATTAGGATGAATCACGATGCGAATTTCTGAACAATGCCCAGCCAAGGCCTCATCAATAGAATTATCAACTACCTCAAATACCATGTGGTGCAAGCCTGTGCCGTCATCAGTGTCTCCAATGTACATACCAGGGCGCTTTCTCACCGCGTCCAACCCTTTTAACACCTTAATACTCGACGAGTCGTAGTTTTCTTCTTCAGCCATAACGGTTTATTTCCTGTTATTCAACCTGCAGTCACCGCACCATGTTCCACATGGAACATTTGGTGTGGCCTATCCTTCACCAAAACATCAAAATCACTTCTGTCTACACCCGTGACAAAAAACTGACAATCCAACCCATAAAGGCATGCAACCACCTGCTGCCTATGGTGCACATCCAATTCCGCAGGGAGGTCATCAAGCAAAAATACACACGAGTCGCCTGTTGTCTCTCTAAAATAAGTCGCCTGCGCCAACTTTAAGGCGTAAACCAACAGTTTGGTTTGCCCTCTAGACAGCCCCTCTGATGCAGGGACGCCGTCCACTTTTATTCTCATGTCTGCCTTGTGTGCTCCGTGGCTGGTCGTTCCGACAGAAAAATCTCTCTTCTTGTCGCCACTCATAACCTCAGCTAACGCAGTCTCAGCACTCCAACCTTGATAATATTCAATATCAAGACTACCCAGCCCATCAAACAGTCTCGCTACTTCTCTAACATGCTTCACAAGACCACTTAAATACTTATCTCTCAACCTTGAAACCTGTTCACTAAGCGGAACAAGCTCAGCGGTCCAAGCACTTAAAGATTCTTCTTCTATTCTACCATGTCGTAACAGTTGATTCCGCTGTTTTAATGCTTTTTGGAACCTCTTCCAAACATCCCCGTAGGTTTGTTCCACGTGGAACACTCCCCAATCTAAAAACTGTCGTCTCTGTGAAGGACCGCCCTCTAACAGGTTAAAGCTATGGGCATCAATGAGTTGCAGAGGTAGCTCTGAGGCTAGCTGCACTGAAGATTGAAGAGTTTTCCCATCAAAGCGCGCCGCAAACTTGCCCGAGGATGTCCTCCTAACTCCCATTTGATGGACTTTGGCCGGCAAGCCCTTCTCAATTTTTGCTGATACAACGAGTTCCTCGGCTTGGTGATTAACAACTAAACGCAAATCCCGGTGCCTAAACGACCGGCCCCGCCCTAACAAATAAATCGCTTCAAGGAGACTGGTTTTTCCACTTCCGTTGACGCCATAAATTATGTTGGCCAGGGGATGACAGTCTGTTTTAAGACTTTTAAGATTTCTGACTTGAGAGACCTCAAGGTGGGGGATATACATTAGAGCTTAACCTAAGGTAGCGAGGCCCAAGCCTCGCTGGTTTAGCATTACAACCGCATAGGCATAACGACATAGACGGCAGAGCCATCCGCGGCGTCTTCTACCAACGCGCTACTGTTTGAGTTAGACAAGGTAATACGAACCTCACTACCAGTAATAACATTTAGTACATCAAGCAAATAGCTAACGTTGAACCCTATCTCAAGATCTTCTCCAGAGTACGTAACGGTAACCTCCTCTTCTGCCTCTTCTTGCTCTGGATTGTTTGCCACCATCTTAATGGAACCCTCTGACAGCAAAATCCGAACGCCGCGATACTTTTCATTGGATAGGATAGCCGCTCTTCCAAATGCCTGCTTAAGCTCTGCCCGATCCGCGACTACTGTTTTGTCTCCACCTTTGGGCAAAACCCTATCATAATCAGGGTACGCGCCATCTACCAGCTTCGAAGTGAAGCAATAGTCACCTCCCGTAACTCGGATATGGTTAGATCCCATTGCAACCTTAACTTCATCTTCATCAAGCAACCGAGAGAGCTCAATAATTCCCTTACGAGGCAGGATGGAAGTCACTGGCTCTGCAACTGCAACCTCGCACACTCCATCACACATAGCCATTCTATGTCCGTCTGTGGCCACAGCACGAAGTTTGTTATTATTTAACTCCCAAAGCATGCCGTTTAAATAGTACCTAACATCTTGTTGCGCCATGGCGAATGAAGTCGCCTCTATTAACGCTTTAAGAGCAGAGCCCGGCACCATAAATTCAACGGTCTTCTCGCCTTCATCCACGGAGGGAAACTCATTGGCAGGCAGTGTTGCCAGGGTGAACTTGCTTCGACCACTCTTCAGCGTTGCCTTGCCGTCACCACTTGAAAAATCAATCTGTGCCTCTTCTGGAAGAGACCGACAGATATCAACCAACTTACGAGCTGAAACGGTGACATCGCCATCTTCTCCACCAGAGCCAATATCGGTCACCCCGACTATTTCAACCTCTAGGTCAGTACCTGTCATAGACAGCCTTGACTGATCGAGACTTAACAAAACATTTGATAAAATAGGTAGCGTCTGTCGTCGCTCAACAACACCAACAACAAGCTGCAATGGTTTTAAAAGCGCTTCGCGCGACAAACTAAATTTCATAATATTTATCTATCTCCAACAATCAATTACTTATGTTAGTTTTTAAGTAGAAAGAGCTCGGTATAAATTCTTCAAATCTCTTTGCACCTCTCTATCCATAACCTCAAGTTCTTTTACTTTCCGGCAAGCATGCAGCACTGTCGTGTGATCTCTACCACCAAACGACTCTCCAATCTCTGGCAAACTATGGCTTGTAAGCTCCTTAGCGATGGACATTGCCATTTGCCTGGGCCTGGCCACTGATCGGCTCCTGCGCTTAGACAACATGTCAGACATCTTAAGTTTATAATAGTCCGCTACAACTCTCTGAATGTTGTCTATGGTAACTAGCTTATCCTGAAGTGCCAACAAGTCTTTAAGGGATTCCCTAATTAAATCAATATCTATTTGGCGTCCAGTGAATTGGGCATGAGCCATCACTCTTTTCAGCGCGCCTTCTAGCTCCCTAACATTTGAACGAATACGCTGGGCAATAAAGAACGCCGCATCCTTCGAAAGCTCCATGCCTGACTGTTGCGCTTTATTAATTAATATGGCCGCTCGCGTTTCTAACTCAGGCGGTTCAACCGCTACAGTTAGCCCCCAACCAAACCGAGATTTCAACCTCTCTTCAACACCATCTATTTCTTTAGGGTAGCGATCACAGGTAAGTATCATTTGCTGCCCACCCTCAAGCAAAGCGTTGTAGGTGTGGAAAAACTCTTCCTGAGAGCGCTCTTTGCCAGCAAAGAACTGAATGTCATCAATCAGCAACGCATCAACTGATCGATAAAATTGCTTAAACTCATCTATCGCTTTTAGCTGTAGAGCTTTAACCATATCCGCAACAAATCTTTCTGAATGTAAATAAACTATTTTTGCTTCTGGATTTTTTTCTTTCATAGCATGCCCAACAGCATGCATTAAATGCGTTTTACCTAAACCAACCCCTCCGTATATAAACAGGGGGTTGTATGATCCGCCGGGATTTTCTGCAACCTGTCGAGCTGCGGCAAAAGCCAGCTGATTTGACTTGCCCTCAACAAAACTGTCAAAGGTAAAATTCTTATTCAAATTTGTCTTTAGGCTGCTTTCCGCGGCTGACTTGATAATCGCCGGGCCCCTATCAAGAGGCTCTTGCTTAACCACCGTGGGAGCCACCCACCCCGCCTCTGGATCGGAATCAAGTCCGTTTGAAGCGCGGGTTTCCGCAACACCATTCAGCCCATTGTTTGAGCTTTGGGTCACAGCTATCGCTACATTTACATCCTGCCCGCCCAACTGGACTAAAAGCTCCTCTATTCGACCTAGGAATTTATTTTTAACCCAGTCTTCGATAAATCGATTTGGTGCCAACAATTGGACCTCATCTTCTAACCCTTGCTGGGCAATAAGAGGCCTAATCCACGTATTAAATTGCTGCTCAGGAAGTTCACTACGAAGTTGATTTTGACATTGAGACCACGCTAGAGAAGCCATATCAGTTTGCACGCTGGTTGACCTCTAAGGAAATAGAAAACAAAAGTCTGGTGGTCAAAAAGAAAATACCTAAGAAGAGATTATTTTTTATTATTAACTTACTAATCATACCGCCCCGCGTAATTAAAAACATTGCAAATAGGCTAACAATGGCTTTTTCTTATAGTAAGGTTTAGTGTATACAACAAAAACAGGATTATCCACAAAATAAAATCGGAGTCAAAAACGCGGGTTATTTATAAAATTCAATAAAAACAACATCTTGCAAAATAACAAGGAAATATTTACTCACATTTACATTTTAATTAAAGCTTAATTATTAACCAAAAAATGTTAGTAACCTGTATATATACAGTTTAAATCCAGTGTTTATTGCCCTTATTTGAGTATTTTTTGGGTAGTAGAAAATCTTTCAGACGTATCATGACCCACAGTGTGTTTTTGGTCACTTTCCAATGCAAAAAGAAGAGAAAATACGCCCCAATAGATCATCTGAGGTGAACTGTCCGGTAATTTCAGAGAGCTCATTTTGTGCTTGGCGGAGATCTTCGGCCAGCAGCTCGCCAGCGCCAGTTTTCTGGAGTTGGTCTACACCTATAGTTACAAGCTCAAGAGCCTTCTCCAAAGATGCGAGGTGGCGTCTTCTTGCTGAAAAAAGTCCGCCTGAATCACCGAAAAACCCGGCACTTTCCTTCAAATGAGACACTAGACCATCAAACCCTGTCTTTTCTTTTGCAGAGATCCCAAAAGCATCTTTTTGTCCCACAACAGCGCCCTCCGGAATCCCTGAAATATCAATTTTGTTAAGCAGCAAGGTAAGTCGCTGTTTGGATTCAGGGTATCTCTCGAAAAACTCTGGCCATACGCTTTTTAGGTCTGGGGTTTTTCCTTCGGTCGAGTCGACTAAAAACAATACCTGATCGGCTGATTCTATTTCTCTCCAAGCTCGTCTTACACCCTCTCGCTCAATTTGATTTTCAGTATCACGCAAACCTGCTGTATCTATGATATTTAATGGTAACCCCTCTAATATAATCCTCTCACGCAGAACATCTCTAGTGGTTCCAGCAACAGGAGTTACGATAGCGACATCATTTCCTGCTAGTGCGTTTAACAAACTAGACTTACCAGAGTTTGGCTTGCCCGCCAAGACCAGGGTAAGGCCATCTCTGAGCAAAGAGCCTTGTTGCGCTTTTGATAAAACAGAAGACAGATCATTCGTAAGCTTATCTAAACGGGCTAATAAGGAAGCGTCTTTTAAAAAATCAATCTCTTCTTCGGGAAAATCAATCGCTGCCTCTACGTAGATTCTTGTTTGAATCATATCCTCAACGAGATGTGTGATAAGAGCAGAAAATTCACCTTGCATAGACCGAACGGCAGACCGTGCTGCCTCTATAGATGTAGCATCGATCAAATCAGCAACGGCTTCGGCCTGGGTCAAATCCATTTTGTCATTAATAAAAGCTCTTTCGCTAAACTCTCCAGGTCTTGCCATTCGCGAGCCTAGTTCTACACAGCGCTGTACTAAAGCATCCAGAATGACCATGCCTCCATGACCCTGAAGCTCAAGCACGGTCTCTCCAGTAAAGGAGTTGGGGGCGGGAAAATAAAGAGCTATGCCTTCGTCAATGGTGTCGCCAGTTGAATCTAAAAACTGGCTGTAGGTGGCTTGTCGCGGTTTGATTGTCTTACCTAAAATGCCATGAATATAATCTTCTAGATTCTCTCCAGAAAGACGAACCACTCCGACTCCACCTTTACCAGAGGCAGTAGCTATAGCAACGATTGTATCTTTACTATTTTGAAACATAAGCTTCAGTATGCCAAAGAGAAAAGGCTCCTGGCGGAGCCTTTAGTAGTTATCTGCTTGTTGAAAGCTGGCGGTTTACAAACCATTGTTGTGCCATTGATAATAAATTATTTACCGTCCAATAAAGAACCAACCCGGAAGGGAATGTCATAAACAAAAACGTGAAACCAATGGGCATAAATTGCATTATCTTTGCCTGCATGGGGTCTGTAGGCATGGGCTGTAGCTTTTGCATTACCAACATACTTCCACCCATCAAAAGAGGCAGCACAAAGAAAGGATCTTTAGCTGACAAATCTTGAATCCAGAATATCCAAGGCGCATGGCGTATTTCAACAGACTCCATTAACACCCAGTAAAGCGATATAAAAACGGGCATTTGCAATAACATAGGGAAACATCCACCCGCGGGATTTACCTTTTCCTTTTTATATAGCCCCATTAATTCTTGCGACATTTTTTGTCTGTCGTCGCCATACAACTCTTTTAATCTAGCCATCTCAGGTTGTAAGTTTCGCATTTTCGCCATTGATTTTAGGCTTGCTGCAGACAACGGGTAAAGAAGCAACTTTATGCATAGTGTTAGAACTATGATCGTCCAGCCCCAATTTCCCACAAAACCATGGATGATCTTCATAGCCTTGAATATTGGTTCGGCTACGATCCATAGGAACCCATAATCTACTGTCCGATCAAGGTACTCCGCTAGCTCTGCTAAAGCACCCTGGTCCTTGGGGCCTATGTAAAAACTTGCAGTATATTCATCTGACTGCCCGGCGGGCACATTGATTGGTGCTCCAGTAAAAGTCATTAAGTAAACATCTTGCCCTTGAGATTGCTTTCTTAAGGTAAAGGTATTTAGATCATTGGCTGGCGGCACCCAAGCACTAATAAAGTAGTGCTGTACCATGGCCACCCAACCACCTTCTATTGTAGTTTTTACTGTTTTATCTTCAATATCAGCAAAATCAAATTTGGCATAATTTTTCTCTGGTTGCTGTATTGCTGCTCCTAGGAAAGGTTGCATGCTAAATCCAGAAATGTCAGTAACTGGAGGCTTTGAATCCCTTTTTATTTGACCATAAAAAACACCGCTCCACTGGGAAGCAGATCCATTGTTGATAATATATTGAACACCAACATCATAGGTATTACGTGAAAGAATAAATCGTTTAACGATTCTTACGCCATCAGCATTTAGAGTTAAATCAACGCTGAGTTCTTCTTCATCAACATTTAACAAATAGCTATTAGATGCTGCCGCAAATTGAGGTCTGCTTTTATTTGTGTCTGTTGCGTTCGGCCCGATCAAGCCACTACGGGCTACATACAGATTTTCACGACTCTTTTGCAGAATGGGAAATGGCTTTCCTCCCTCATCTATTTTTCGATCAAAATGCTGCAACAATACTGCGCTAACAATATCGCCGCCCAAAGTATCAATAGTAATCTCTAATACGTCGTTTTTAGCGGTTATTAGCCGACTTTGGGATGGCGTCGGAGTGACCTCAAGTGTCGGCAGGCTCTCAAGTTGTGGCAAATCTCCTACCACTTGACCCGTATAAGCTCTTTCCCCAAGGCCGGCCATATCCGTATTTTCGGATCGATCAACCTCTACTTGGCTGTAACTTGATTCTGTTTGTGGCTGTTTTTCTTGAAACTGGTTCCATTGAATAACCAACAACCAGGCAATCATTCCCATCCCGAAAATTAAAAGTGTTCTCTGCCAGTCCATATTGCCTGTGACCCTGTGTTTTTAGTTAGATGTGTTGTTATTGTTTGGTGCGTCCACCAAGGGGTCATAACCGCCAGGGTGAAGTGGATTGCACTTAGCAATTCTTATTGCTGAAAGGTATCCACCCTTTAATACCCCAAAGCGCTCTATTGCTTCATGAGCATAACAAGAGCAAGTCGGCTCAAATCGGCAGTTTTTCCCAAGCATGGGGCTAATGGCCAATTGATATCCGCGGATTAATAAGGTGGCTACTTTACGCATTATTTCTCTTTGGGCTTTCACAACGATCACGCAGTCTGCACCAAGATTGTTGTAACAACAAGTTCATCTCTTTGCGGTCCAATTTATCCGCCCCTTTACGAGCAAGAAAAATCACATCTAAAGCCTGAGGGAAATCCATCGAGCGAAAGGTTTCTCTGACCATTCTTTTGATATGGTTTCGCCCCACAGCAGTAGGAATGTTTTTTTTGCCGACAACCAGACCGAGGCGAGAAACCTTAGTCTCATTGAGCTTTGCTAAGATCAGTAGCTTTGGGTGGGATACTTTGCAGGTGTTTAAATCAAAAACCTGCTGAAACTCAGGAGCCTTGAGAAGGCGCTTGTCTTTACTGAAAGATAAAGTGGGCACGTAGCCCAAGCCTTAGGCTGAAAGGCGCTTTCGGCCTTTCGCTCTGCGTCGGTTTAGCACCGCTCTGCCGCCCGCTGTAGCCATTCGAGCTCTGAAACCATGAGTGCGCTTTCGCTTTAAGTTACTTGGTTGAAATGTTCTTTTCATGGTATTGCGTCCAAAAATTAGTGTATTACCTTGTAAGGGTGCGCGATTCTAAAGAAATAAACACCGTACTTCAATGATTTATTCAACAAAACAGCGAAAATCTCGTGATTTTTAGCTTAAAAACCAACCATTTAGAAAATAACAAGTTATCAACAGTAACCTCACAAGGAGAAAGCAATATTTAGAGTTCTTGAACAAATTGTTATTAACCTAGTATTTAAATAATAAGTTACCCACAAAATCAAAAAGGTTTACTTAAAAAATCAAAACAAGGTGTTTTTATATTTAATAAAACAAGCTTATAAAAGGTTAAACCACACGCTTAAATACTGAGATATACAAACCAAAAACCAATCTAAAACTTTGTTTTCACTCAAAAATACAAAACAATCCACAATCAAGATGGTTCCTAATAATAATAACAATAAAATAACTAACTAATTATATAAATATATTATTCATATCTTAAAAGGTATTAAGCCTTCTAAATAATAAAACAATATTTTTAAAAAACCCCGCGTATAATAGCCACCCACTTATTTTTAGACGTTGATATGGAATACCCCAAGCACTTTGATGTCATAGTTGTTGGCGGCGGACACGCCGGCACCGAGGCCTGTCTAGCGTCAGCTAGAATGGGCAGTAAAACTTTATTATTGACTCACAACATTGAAACCTTAGGGCAAATGTCCTGTAACCCTGCAATTGGGGGTATTGGCAAAAGCCACTTAGTCAAAGAAGTTGATGCCTTAGGTGGCGCTATGGCTATAGCTACTGACCGGTCTGGAATTCAGTTCAGGGTTTTAAATGCTAGAAAAGGCCCTGCAGTAAGGGCTACACGTGTTCAGGCTGACAGAATAAAATATAAAGCTGCTGTTAGAGGAATTCTAGAGAGCCAAGAAAACCTGACAATTTTTCAGCAAGCGGTGGACGACTTAATTATTGAACAGGAACGTGTAACAGGTGTTGTTACACAAATGGGATTGCACTTCAAAGCTAAAACGGTAGTGGTGACAGCGGGAACTTTTTTAGCAGGCAAAGTACATATTGGTCTTGAGAATCATGCTGCAGGCAGAGCGGGTGATCCACCTTCTGAGAGTCTGGCTCAAAGATTGAGAGATTTACCTTTTAGGGTAGAACGTTTAAAAACCGGAACACCACCAAGAATTGATGCTCGAAGCGTTGATTTTTCTAGTCTTCAAGAACAGTGGGGAGATTCGCCAGAACCGGTAATGTCTTATCTTGGACGTTTACAAGATCACCCTCAACAAACATGTTGCTGGATTACTTACACAAATAAAAAGACACATAAAATTATTCATAGCGGGATGGATCGGTCGCCTTTGTATACTGGTGTTATTGATGGAGTAGGGCCGCGTTATTGCCCGTCAATTGAAGATAAAGTTGTTAGGTTTGCGGATAAAGATCAACATCAAATCTTTATTGAGCCGGAAGGTCTAGATACTTATGAACTATATCCTAATGGAATTTCCACAAGTCTTCCTTTTGATGTTCAGTTAGACCTAGTTAGGTCGATTAAAGGTTTTGAAAATGCCCATATTACAAGACCAGGATACGCTATTGAGTACGATTACTTTAATCCCCAAGACCTCCATTACTCTTTGGAAACCAAATCAATAAAAGGATTGTTTTTTGCAGGCCAAATCAACGGAACCACTGGTTATGAAGAAGCCGCTGCCCAAGGTTTATTAGCTGGCGCTAATGCAGCCTTACAAGTCCAAGAAAAAGAATACTGGTGCCCCACACGAGACACTGCCTACGCAGGAGTCCTAGTGGACGACCTTATTAGTATGGGTACTAACGAACCCTACAGAATGTTTACCAGTAGAGCTGAATACCGACTACTGTTAAGAGAAGATAATGCCGACATTCGGTTAACGGCAAAAGGCCGTGAGCTGGGGCTGGTCGACGATAATAGGTGGCAAGCATTTTGTGAAAAACAAGAAGGCATTGAATTGGAAACCCAAAGACTAAAAAACACCTGGGTGCAACCTAACAGCGATATGGCGGAAAAGCTGTTTAAACATATTGATCACAGAATTTCTCATGAATATTCTCTGTTTGATTTATTAAAACGCCCAGAACTCAATCACCAAATTATAGGTGACCTGTTGCCAGACCAAAAACCAGACTCAAAGATTGCCCAGCAAGTAGAGATTGACGCGAAATACTCTGGATACATTAGCAGGCAACAAGATGAGATCGATCGCCTTCAGCGACATGAAAACACTGCGATACCAGATGGGTTTGACTATTCAAACATCAAAGGGCTGTCCAACGAAGTAAAACAAAAATTAAGCGATGCCCTACCTAAGACCTTAGCAAGAGCCGCTAGAGTTCCTGGGGTTACCCCAGCAGCAATATCTTTACTTTTAGTTCAGTTGAAAAAAAAAGCGGCATAGGGCGTTAATTTAAAAGTGACAACAACACATTATCAAACAGGCCTTAAAACGCAAAAACGGGTAGTACTAGAACGCGGTGTAAAACAGCTTGGACTGAGTTGCTCAGACGAACAGATTGACCAACTACTCATATATCTTGAGATGTTAGATCGGTGGAACCAAGCCTATAATTTAACCGCTATCAAAGATCCACTGGAAATGATTGGGCTTCACCTGTTAGACAGCTTAGCAGTTTCACCAATGCTCAATGGAGAAAGTTGTATTGATGTAGGTACCGGCGCAGGGTTACCTGGAATACCGCTGGCCATTATGAACCCCAATAAAAAATTTACCCTTCTTGATAGTAATGGGAAAAAAACCAGATTTTTATTCCAAGCCAAAATAGAACTAAAACTTAGTAACATCCAAGAAGTGAACACAAGGGTAGAAAAATATTTGCCCGAACATGGCTACGACCATGTTTTAAGTAGAGCGTTCAGTTCACTGAGTGATATGGTTGGCTACTGTGACCACCTTTTAACAACTGGTGGAAGTTTTTTGGCATTGAAGGGGCGTATTGATAAAACAGAGTTGAGTGACATCCCGAAAAGCTATATGGTCGACGAGATACACCCACTAAATGTTCCTGGAGTTGATGGGGCGAGGCACCTAATAAAAATAGTCAGGCACTGAGAAATCACTTAGGACAATAAAACCTTGGTCAAAATCATTTCAATTGCAAACCAAAAGGGCGGTGTTGGTAAAACCACTACCAGCGTGAATTTATCCGCCTCTTTGGTTGCCTACAAAAAACGAGTGCTTTTAATAGATTTAGACCCTCAAGGTAATGCCACCATGGGATCTGGTATCAACAAACAGTCGTGTAAACTAAGTGTTTATCATATTCTAACGGGTAAAAACTCCACTGCAGAGGCTATCGTACACTCAGATTCGGGTAAATATGACGTGCTTCCTGCCAACAGAGATTTGGTTGCGGCAGAGGTTGAACTAATGAAAGAAATTGGACGAGAGTCTCGTCTTAAGATTGCTCTTAATGAAGTCGAAGAAAACTACGATTATATTATCATCGACTGTCCACCAACGCTCAACATGCTAACTGTTAATGCTCTGGTTGCAAGTGAGGGAGTCATCATCCCGATGCAATGTGAGTACTTCGCTCTAGAAGGGTTGGCAGACCTAAACAACACCATTAAACAGATTGCCAAGTTAATTAACCCTAAGCTTTATATTCAAGGTATTTTAAGAACGATGTACGATCCACGTAGTAGTCTTACTAATGCAGTCACAGCACAGCTAAGGAAATATTTTGGAGATCGCGTTTACAGGGTTAGCATTCCTCGAAACGTTCGCTTAGCGGAGGCCCCAAGCCATGGATTGCCTGCCCTTATGTATGATCGCAATTCGAAGGGATCTATGGCTTACTTGGCACTCGCCGGAGAAATCCTAAGACTCGAAAAACAACAACAATCAACAGAGACGGCAAAGGCCCAATAACATGGCAGCAAAAAGACAAAGTTTAGGTACAGGACTAGATGCTCTTTTGGGACTGGCCGAGGAAGGTTCGCCAGAAATTATAGAGGCAGCAGAGCGAAATGAAGTTGATGGTAGTCTAAAGCAGTTGCCTTTAGAGTTCCTTCAAAGAGGTAAATATCAACCCCGCCGAGACTTGGATGCTGACGCCCTCAAAGAACTAACAAGCTCTATCCTCAAGCAAGGGGTCATGCAACCTATTGTTGTTAGGAAAACAAATACAGATAGATATGAAATTATTGCTGGTGAACGTCGTTGGCGTGCCAGCCAGCAAGCAGGGTTAGATTCAATACCCGCAATAATAAGAGATATTAGCGACGAAGCGGCAATTGCTATGGCGCTTATAGAGAACATTCAGCGTGAAGATCTTAATGCCATTGAAGAAAGTCTAGCACTGCTTCGCCTGCAAGATGAATTCCAACTAACTCAGCAGCAGGTTGCTGACGCGGTTGGAAAATCTAGATCTTCGGTGACGAATCTAATGAGGTTGGCAACTTTAGAGCCTGCGGTACAGAAACAAATTGAATTGGGTGAAATTGAGCTTGGTCATGCCAAGTGTCTATTGGCGCTTAACGGCAGCACGCAAGTAAAAGCTGGACGTGAAGTGGCTGCGAATGCAATGACCGTGAGACAAACCGAGCTTTTGATAAAGAGGCTACAAACCCCTGACTCAAACAAGGCATCAGGAGTTAAAAACACGGTCAATGCAGATATTCTAAGAACCCAAGAAGACCTGTCTCAAAAAGTTGGTGCTGCGGTTACTATTCAACACTCCACAAAAGGATCCGGGAAGTTAATCATCAAATATCACAGTGTTGATGAGCTAGAGGGGATATTGGCTCACATCAAATAATTAAACCTCAGGATCACTAAACTAAATAGCCAGCATAGACAGTAATTCGTGTGTTGAATATAAGCATCAGTATCCCTATAATGCCTCCGCCTCTAAAGGTAGTGTCAAGGATGGGATTAGCTTTAGAGAACGGTGGCAATAAAGACTAATGACGACTATTCCAAAACCGCCAGTTTTAAAAGTTTCATTGATACAGCTATTGTTTTTGCTGTCAGTGAGCGCAGGTTTTTTTTGGTTTGATATTGTGGTTGGTTATTCGATCCTGCTAGGAGGTTTAACCCAGTGGGTGCCGCAGTTTTGGTTTACTTATCAAGCATTTAAGCATGCTGGAGCGAGTCAGGCACAGAAAGTTTTAAGCTCGATGTATCGAGGAGAGGCTGGGAAAATAGTATTGACAGCTTCTGGGTGTATTGGAACTTTTGTGTTGTTCGAAGATGTAAACATAATTGGTTTTATGGGCGCTTTCATTGCCATGATTCCACTACAACTTGCTTTAGTAGTAAGGGCGTTGAAATAAATTTAAGTCGGTTATGAGCAAGCGCTCGTAAACGAAACTTAGGGTTAAAAGAGTTAATATAAATGGCAGGCGAGAATCCCGCAAGCACAACCGAATATATCCAGCATCACCTGCAAAACCTAGTTTATGGGAAGTTGCCGGAAGGTTTTGAACGTCATACTGAAGCAGGTACCGAAGTGTTGGCCGCAGACACATGGACCATGGCACACGGTGCAGCAGAAGCCGCAGCAATGGGCTTTTGGGCGATTCATGTTGACTCGATGGCGTGGTCAATTGGCCTTGGTATCATTTTTTGTTGGCTTTTCCGAAGAGCCGCTGTCCGCGCTACAACGGGTGTTCCGACAGGGTTCTTAAACTTCGTTGAATTAGTTGTAGGGTTTATTGATGGGTCTGTAAAGGATAGCTTCCACGGAAAAAATAAAATGGTTGCCCCCTTGGCGCTTACTATTTTTGTGTGGATTTTCCTGATGAATCTAATGGACTTATTGCCAGTTGACCTAATTCCAAAGTTGATGGTTTTAGCTGGAGTTGAATACCAAAAGATCGTTCCATCCACTGATCCGAATATAACCATGGGAATGGCGTTGGGCGTTTTCGTATTAATGCTCTACTACAACATCAAAATTAAAGGGACAGGTTTTATTAAAGAGCTAACCATGCACCCTTTCAACCACTGGGCTTTTATTCCAATTAACTTGTTCATGGAGTTGGTGGGGCTTTTGGCAAAACCATTTTCTCTGGGGCTGCGATTGTTCGGCAATATGTATGCTGGAGAGATGATCTTTATATTGATTGCCATGATGTTTGCTGCAGGTGCCGGGACAGGAGTCTTGTTTGGTGGATTAAACGCTCAGCTGTTTGGCACAGAGACAAATGGTATTTTTTGGTTAGTTATCTTTATTTTAGTCTGCGGAGTTTGTTGGATGAATCTCCAAGGGAAAATATCTACGGGCAGAACAGTGCTTCTAACGTTGGGTTTACTAACGGTAGCAGGCGGCGTCTTTGCTCTGGGTGGTGGGTTAATGCAGTGGGGTTGGGCAATTTTCCATATTTTGGTAATTACTCTCCAGGCATTTATTTTTATGGTCCTTACGATCGTCTACTTAAGTATGGCGCACGAAGAAGATCATTAATTTTTATTTATAACTATTGAAATCGGGAGTCTACGATGGAACTTGTAATCATTGCTGCGGCAATTATGCTCGGATTGGGCGCTTTAGGTGCTGCTATTGGAATGGGTTTGTTGGGTGGTAAGTTGATTGAAGGAACAGCGCGTCAGCCAGAGCTTGGGCCAATGCTACAAGGGAAAATGTTCCTTTTGGCAGGTTTGATTGATGCTGTGCCTATTATTGGTGTTGGTATCGCAATGTACTTGATCTTTGTTGTTGCTCCAAGTGTTGGTGCGTAACACACAACAAATTTTTAATCCGACCTTTATTGATGGGGTATTGGCGTGAATATTAATCTAACGCTTTTTGGTCAAATGGTGACCTTTGCAATTTTTGTATGGTTTTGCATGAAATTTGTCTGGCCTGTTATTTTGCAAGCTATGGAAGAGCGGGAACAAAAAATTGCTGACGGTCTTGATGCTGCGGACCGAGCCATGCGTGACTTAGAGGTTGCTAAAGGCAAGGCGACTGATCAAATGAAAGAAGCGAAGCAGGAAGCTGCTGGGATCGTTGATCAGGCTAACAAACGAGCCAATCAGATAATTGATGAAGCCAAACAGCAAGCTACTGCGGAAGGTGATCGGTTAAAGGTTGCTGCTGAAGCTGAAATTGAACAAGAGATTAATCGAGCAAAAGAGGAGCTTCGCGCTTCAGTAGCTGGATTAGCGCTTGCGGGCGCAGAAAAAGTTTTAGAGGCGTCGATTGATGAGAAGGCAAATCGCGCGCTTGTTGACAAGCTTGCGTCACAGCTTTAACAGAGGTTCACCATGGCAGAATTGAGCACATTAGCAAGGCCCTATGCGAAAGCAGCTTTCGAATCTGCTGTTCACGCATCTGACCTTCAAGGGTGGGCTGATAGTTTAGCCACTGTGGCCGCTGTAACTCAGCAAGCTTCGGTGATAAGACTTTTAAACTCACCAAGCTCTACATCTGCGAGACAAGCGGAAGCTGTTATTGAAATATGTGGAGATGCCCTGAGTGAAGCCTGCCAGAATTTTATTGTTATTCTGTCAGAAAACAGACGCATAACATTATTGCCTCAAATTTCTCAGCAGTTTGAAATTATGAAAGCCAACCGAGAGAAAGCGGTTGATGTGGACATAGCTTCTGCTCAAGAGTTGGATGCCGGTCAGCAAAAAATGTTGGCCGACGCACTAAGTGAGAAATTAGAGCGCAAAGTAAACATGCAGGTTAGTTTAGATAAAAGCCTGCTGGGGGGCGCAGTAATTCGCGCCGGGGACACCGTTATAGACGGGTCTATTCGTGGTCGTTTGACCAAATTAGCCGAGTCATTTAATTCCTAAGGATCGAGGCCTGAGAATGCAACAACTGAACCCATCAGAAATTAGTGAAATCATCAAGAGTCGTATTGACAACTTAGATGTTTCATCAGAAGCCCAAAACGAGGGCACCATTGTTTCCGTTTCAGACGGTATTATTCGTATACACGGCCTTGCCGATGTTATGTATGGCGAGATGATCGAGTTTGACGGCGGAGTTTACGGTATGGCACTTAACCTTGAGCGCGACTCTGTCGGTGCTGTGGTTTTGGGCGACTATCAAGCCTTGGCAGAAGGGCAAAAAGCGCGATGTACTGGCCGTGTGCTGGAAGTTCCAGTGGGCCCCGAGCTTGAAGGTCGTGTTGTAGACGCCCTTGGAAATCCAATTGACGGCAAAGGTCCGGTAAACGCCGCCCTATCAGATGCGCTAGAGAAAGTAGCGCCAGGGGTTATCGATCGTCAGTCAGTTGACCAGCCAGTTCAGATTGGTTTGAAAGCAGTTGACTCAATGGTACCCATTGGTCGCGGCCAGCGAGAACTTATTATTGGCGATCGCCAGATTGGTAAAACAGCGATTGCTGTTGATGCAATCATTAACCAGAAAGGTTCGGGCATTAAGTGTATTTATGTCGCCGTGGGCCAAAAAGCAGCTTCTGTTGCCGCTGTGGTTCGTAAACTCGAAGAGCACGGTGCAATGGATCATACAATTGTTGTTGCTGCTACTGCGTCCGACCCTGCGGCAATGCAGTTTTTAGCACCATTTGCCGGATGTTCGATGGGCGAGTACTACCGAGATCGTGGGCAAGATGCGCTAATCATTTATGATGACTTAACTAAGCAAGCGTGGGCATATCGTCAAATTTCGTTGCTTTTGAAGCGCCCTCCAGGCCGAGAAGCTTACCCTGGTGATGTTTTCTATCTCCATTCCCGTTTGCTAGAACGCGCTGCGCGAGTTAATGCTGATTATGTTGAGAAGTTTACCAACGGTGAAGTGAAAGGGCAGACAGGGTCATTAACTGCACTGCCGGTTATTGAAACCCAAGCCGGAGACGTGTCAGCCTTTGTTCCAACTAACGTTATTTCGATTACTGATGGTCAGATCTTCCTTGAGGCAGATATGTTCAACGCGGGTATTCGCCCAGCCATGAACGCCGGTATTTCTGTTTCACGTGTAGGTGGTGCTGCTCAAACTAAGATTATCAAGAAGCTCTCAGGCGGTATCCGTACAGCCTTGGCGCAGTACCGTGAATTGGCAGCGTTTTCGCAGTTCGCATCTGATCTTGATGACGCAACTAAAGCACAGCTAGATCATGGTGAGCGAGTAACAGAGCTGATGAAGCAAAAACAGTATTCACCTCAGAGTATTGCAGAAATGGGCGTGATGGTTTACGCCGCAGATCAGGGCTTTTTGAAAGAGATTGAAGTGAGCAAGATTGGTGATTTCGAGTCTGCCCTTCTGTCATATATGAAAGCAGAGCACAGCGATCTAATGGATCAGATCAACCAAGCTGGTGATTATAACGACGATATTGCAGCTGGATTCAAAGCAGCATTAGAAAAGTTTGTTTCAACTCAAACTTGGTAATCCAGGTTAAATAGGTAGACACATACGATGGCAATCGGAAAAGAAGTAAAAACGAAAATTGCTAGTATCGGTAGTACGCAAAAAATTACCAGCGCCATGGAAATGGTTGCGGCGAGTAAAATGCGGCGTGCCCAAGATCGCATGGCTCTAGGGAAACCCTATGCTACGCGTATTCGTGATGTGGTTGGCCATATTGCTAATGCTGTTTCTGAGTATAAGCATCAGTATCTTGAGCAAAGAGATGTTAGGCGCGTCGGCTATATTATTGTTTCAACCGACAGAGGTCTTTGTGGCGGCCTAAATATTAACTTGTTTAAAGCGGCGCTTCGCTCAATGAAGGAATGGTCTGACCAAGAGGTAGAAGTTGATATCTGTGTGGTTGGTAACAAAGCGGCAAGCTTCTTCGGTTCGGTTGGCGGTAATGTGGTTGCGGCGATTAAAGACGTCGGCGATGAGCCTGTTGCTCAAGATTTAATTGGTGGCGTCAAAGTTATGTTAGACGCCTTTGACCAAGGCAATCTGGACAAGCTGTTCGTTGTTAGTAATGAGTTTGTTAACACAATGACCCAGACGCCCACGGTAGAGCAACTTTTGCCACTGGCACCAATTACAGATGGCAATCTTTCCCATCACTGGGACTATATTTATGAGCCAGATGCTCAAGAATTACTGGATGGTTTATTGATTCGTTATATTGAATCTCAAGTGTATCAAGGCGTTGTTGAAAACAAAGCCTGTGAGCAGGCAGCGCGTATGCTTGCAATGAAAAATGCCACCGAAAATGCTGGTGAGCTTATTGATGAATTGCAATTGCTTTATAACAAAGCGCGCCAGGCAGCGATTACTCAAGAGCTGTCAGAAATAGTAAGTGGTGCTGCGGCTGTTTAAAGTCTAACGAAATTTAAAAAGGTTTAGTCAAGAGGAACCGAACATGAGTAGTGGAAGAATCGTACAAATTATTGGTGCTGTGATCGACGTGGAATTCCCGCGAGATCAAGTCCCCAGCGTGTATGACGCACTAAGAGTTGATGACAAAGGGTTAACCCTAGAAGTTCAACAGCAGTTGGGCGACGGAGTGGTCCGAACCATTGCTATGGGTTCTTCGGAAGGTATTAGCCGAGGTTTAAGTGTTGAAAACACCAAGGCGCCGATTTCAGTTCCTGTGGGAATTGAAACTCTCGGCCGAATCATGGATGTTTTAGGCAACCCTATTGACGAAAAAGGGCCTATTGGCGCGAAAGAAGCCATGGCAATTCACCGTAAGCCTCCTGCTTATGACGAGTTGGCAGCGTCCGATGAGTTACTTGAAACCGGCATTAAGGTGATCGATTTAGTTTGTCCATTTGCTAAGGGCGGTAAAGTAGGTCTCTTTGGCGGTGCAGGTGTGGGCAAGACTGTAAACATGATGGAACTGATTAATAACATCGCTACCGAGCATTCAGGATTATCTGTTTTTGCTGGTGTTGGTGAGAGAACGCGAGAAGGTAATGACTTCTATTACGAGATGCAAGAATCTGGCGTTGTAAATATTGAAACACCAAGTGATTCAAAAGTAGCAATGGTATATGGCCAGATGAATGAGCCGCCGGGAAACAGGCTGCGCGTAGCACTGACTGGGCTTACCATGGCAGAAAAATTCCGAGATGAAGGAAAAGACGTTCTTCTGTTTGTCGATAATATTTACCGATACACTTTGGCCGGTACTGAGGTTTCAGCTCTGTTAGGTCGTATGCCATCTGCGGTGGGCTATCAGCCGACTCTTGCAGAAGAGATGGGTGTACTTCAAGAGCGGATTACTTCGACTAAGACGGGTTCTATTACTTCGGTACAGGCTGTATATGTACCAGCAGATGACTTAACTGACCCCTCTCCTGCTACGACATTTGCGCATTTGGACTCTACTGTTGTTTTGAGTCGAGACATTGCCTCTAAAGGTATTTACCCTGCAGTAGATCCTTTGGATTCAACATCACGACAGTTGGATCCGCTGATTATTGGCCAGGCACATTACGAAGTCGCTCGTGGCGTTCAGTCAGTACTACAGCGCTATAAAGAATTGAAAGATATTATTGCTATCTTGGGAATGGATGAGTTGTCTGAAGAAGACAAGCTTGCCGTATCTCGAGCGCGTAAAATAGAACGATTCTTATCTCAGCCTTTCCACGTAGCTGAAATTTTTACTGGTTCTCCAGGCAAGTATGTTTCTTTGAAAGATACTATTGCTGGCTTCCAAGGTATTTTGGATGGCGACTATGATGATCTCCCAGAGCAAGCGTTCTACATGGTTGGCTCAATTGAAGAAGCGGTAGAAAAAGGTAAGAATGTTTAAACCATTGATCAAGGGCTGTAAAAAATGGCGATAACTGTTCATTGTGACATCGTAAGTGCAGACGAATCCTTATTTTCGGGTGCGGTTACTATGGTCGTTGCTACAGGTTCTCTAGGGGAGCTTGGTATTACTCCTGGTCACGCGGCATTGCTAAGCGATCTGCGTCCTGGTCCTGTTCGATTGGTTAAAGAGACGGGTGAAGAGGAAGTTTACTATCTCTCTGGCGGATACCTAGAGGTTCAGCCTGGCAGTATAGCGATTCTTGCTGACACGGCCGTTAGAGCGGGAGATATTGATGAAGCGGCGGCGGCGGAAGCAGTCAAATCCGCTGAAACCGCAATAGCTAATCAAACAGGTGAAATTGAATACTCTAAAGCTGCGGCAATGCTTGCTGAGGCTACCGCACAACTGCGTACAGTGCAGACCATACGGAAGAAACTTGGCGGATAAACTTAGTGTTACCAGTTTCAAAAGAGCAGCTTGACTGCTCTTTTTTTTCGTCTAACCTAAATATCATTCAATAGTACATATACTGCAGATATAAGAGCCTTGAGTTGTGGCTTTATAACAAGTACCGTAAAACATGGAAACACCGAAGAGCCAAGGCATGATCAATGGATAAAGTTAATTTTGTAATTCTCGCAGCAGGCAAAGGAACGCGTATGCGTTCTGCTATGCCAAAAGTACTACACAAATTGGCTGGTCGGTCGATGCTTGGCCACGTGGTGGACGCGGTAGATAGTCTTGGAATAGCTCAAAAGATCATAGTCACAGGGCATGGGGCAGAACAGGTTGAGGCTGCGTTTCAAAATAATACTACTCAGTTTGTTCAGCAAACGGAGCAGCTAGGGACCGGGCATGCAGTACAGCAGGCAGAGCCAGCGCTAGGTGATGACGCAACGGTTATTGTTTTATATGGCGATGTTCCCTTAATCCGGCCAAAGACCATTGCAAAAATATTGGATGTGGTGTCCTCCACTACCATGGGATTACTCACGATTCATTTAGATAATCCCCAGGGTTATGGGCGGATTGTTCGCGGTAACGGGGGCGTCATTGAGGCTATTGTTGAGCAGAAAGATGCCTCCGCAGATGAGCTCAGTATTACTGAGGTTAATACCGGGGTAATGGCCTTAAAAGCTGAACATCTCCGAGCATGGCTACCAAAAATTACTAACAATAATGCTCAAGGGGAGTATTATCTGACTGATCTTATTGCCATTGCTAGGCAGCACGGCGTGGAAATAGTCAGTATTAACCCAGAATCAGCCACCGAGGTAGAGGGTGTGAATAATCGAGTGCAACTTAGTCAATTAGAAAGAGCGCACCAAAAGCAGTTGGCCGAAGCGCTCATGGTTTCGGGTACTAGCCTGGCGGATCCAGAGAGATTCGATCAGCGTGGCGAGTTGATTGCGGGCACCGACAATTTTATCGACGTTAACTGTGTATTTGTGGGTAAAGTCACCATGGGCAGTGGCGTGACAATTGGTGCTAACTGCCATATTACTGATAGCGTTATTGGTGATGGTGTCCAGGTTTTACCGAATACGATTATAGAATCCTCAGTGGTTGGCGATCGCGCGGTTATCGGGCCTTTCGCAAGACTACGCCCAGGTACAGAGTTAGCTAGCGATACAAAAATTGGAAATTTTGTTGAAACCAAAAAAACCCTAGTCGGCAAGGGTAGCAAAATTAATCATCTTAGTTATGTCGGTGACGCAGAGTTAGGCGAAGAGGTTAATATTGGTGCTGGCACTATTACGTGCAATTATGACGGGGTTAACAAGCATAAAACCAGTCTTGGAGATAAGGTATTTATTGGCTCCAACAGCACGCTTGTAGCGCCCATAAATGTTGATAAGGGTGGGTTTGTTGCCGCAGGCTCCACAGTTACCAGCAAAGTACCAGAGGATAGTTTAGCGGTAGGCCGCGCCAAGCAGCGCAATATTGATGGCTGGAAACGGCCCACTAAAAAAGGAAAGGAAGACTGATTTATGTGTGGAATTGTAGGCGCAGTGTGCCAAAGAAATGTTTACAAGATTTTAATAGAAGGCCTTAATCGCCTTGAGTACAGAGGCTATGATTCCGCTGGCCTGTCTGTTTTAGATGCAGATCAAATACTCCAGACACGGAAGACTTTTGGCAAAGTTGCAGATCTTAAGGCCTTATGTAAAACAGATTTCGCCGTTGGCAATAGCGGTATTGCCCATACTCGCTGGGCTACTCACGGTGAGCCGAGTAGTGTCAATTCTCACCCTCACACGTCTGCTGGTATATCGGTTGTTCATAATGGGATTATAGAAAATCATGACGCGCTGCGAGAAGAAATGCGGAATGCGGGGTACACCATTGCATCTGATACTGACAGTGAAGTTATCGCACACCTGATTCATAGTTACTTGGATGAAGCCACTGATCTGCGGCAAGCAGTAACAAAAACCATCTCTAGGTTAGAGGGTGCCTATGCATTGGGTGTTATGTCACAAGATCATCCAGACTTGCTGATTGGCGCTCGCAGTGGAAGCCCATTAGTGGTGGGCGTAGGCATGGATGAACATTTCATTGCTTCTGATCAGATGGCATTACGCCAAGTAACAGACCGATTTATCTATTTAGAGGAAGGCGATGTAGTCGAGCTCACCAGCGAGTCGTATAAAGTGATCAATGGGCAAGGCAAAGTTGTTGATCGTGAAGTGCATCAACTTGAAGACACTGATCACTTAGCTGACAAAGGGGACTATCGGCATTTCATGCAAAAAGAAATGTTTGAACAGGCCTCTGTTATCGCAGACACGCTTGCTGGCCGAGTTGGCACAGATCATATAAACGAGGCAATTTTTGGGTATCAGGCAGAAACGCTTTTTACACAAACTAAAAATATTCATATTATTGCCTGTGGTACCAGCTACCATTCAGGATTAGTTGCTAAGTATTGGCTAGAGGATTTAGCAGGAACTCCCTGTCAGGTAGAAGTCGCCAGTGAGTATCGATACAGAAATGCAGCAGTACCTGAAGGCACATTATTTGTCACTATATCTCAGTCTGGTGAAACAGCTGACACCCTTGCTGCATTGCGTAAAGCAAAAGAAAGCGGGTATTTGGGGTTTGTGGCGATATGCAATGTGGCCAATAGCTCCTTAGTTCGTGAGTCCGATATTTCTCTTATGACCATGGCAGGTCCAGAAATCGGTGTTGCCTCAACTAAGGCATTTACTACGCAATTGGTGGCATTACAGCTATTAACTCTTTCTCTTGGTAGGCACACAGGCTTGGACGCTTCTGTAGAAAAGCAAATGATTGAAAATTTGCATGAACTGCCCGGTTTGTGTGAACGAGTATTGGCTTTAGACCCAGTGATTGAAAAAGTATCAGAGGCTTTTGCCAACAAGCACCATGCTTTGTTTTTGGGTCGCGGTGAACAGTATCCGATTGCCCTTGAGGGCGCTTTGAAGTTAAAAGAAATCTCTTATATTCATGCTGAGGCCTACCCTTCTGGTGAATTAAAGCATGGACCACTGGCTCTGGTAGACGAGGACATGCCGGTGGTGACTGTCGCGCCCAACAACGAACTGCTTGATAAGTTAAAGTCGAACTTACACGAGGTTCGAGCACGCGGTGGAGAGCTGTTTGTGTTTGCAGACTGTAACGCTAGCTTCAAAAGTGAGCCGGGAATTACTGTCATCGACATGCCCCCCATCCCAAAAAGCCTTGAGGCTATCGTTTATACCTTGCCGCTTCAGCTTTTGTCTTATCATGTTGCTCTACTGAAAGGAACTGATGTCGACCAACCGAGGAATTTAGCCAAGTCCGTTACGGTGGAGTAGTTTATGATTCATAGTGAGAAAAAGTAAAATGGATTATTGGTTTTTGATGGCTGCGGCGGCCATTTCTTTAGTAGGAATGGTGTTTCATGGGTTCATCGGAGGAAAAATTTATATTAGCAATGTAAATGATAGCGACATGGAGACATTAACGAAATCGTTAAGCATTGTTTCTTGGCATGTGTTCACCATTTTTCTTTTTGCAAGTGCTTCAACTTTGATTTATGTAGCCTACAACCCAGAATTTACTATAGCGGTCTATCCGATAATTGGTATTAACCTCTTAGGTTCACTTTTATTTGTTTTTCTTGGCTTAGGAAGGCACAGAGCCTTGTTAAGAATGCCAGGTGCTGTTCTCATGGGCACTACGGCATTGCTTGCTTGGTTGGGAATATGAAAGAGCTCAAAGGTTTAGATTTATTGACAAACCTTTCAACACGAAACTTAAACACATCTATAACTGTCGAGTAGTTTCGAACAGCGATTTAAATGCAACAGGCTAATGAAAACTAAATTATATGAGGTAGATGATGGAAGCGTTTGGTATTTTGGGTTTTGTTTTTGGACTCGTGGCATTTGTACGTATGGAAAAACTAACAAAGACCCTAAAAGAGAAAGGAATTCTCGAAGAGGATTACAAGGAAGAGTAAATCACTCTTTTTGTATGATTTGAAAACGTTATCTTTATATCCTTTAGCTCCAAATATGATGTCTTCCCATTTCAATTATTCCTTATCTTGGATTAGGTTTAAATTGAGTATGCTCTTAGACTAATCCCTTTTCGACGCTTTGTATGGGTTGTCATTCAACCAACCCCCAATATATTGCATGGCCAAGGGGCAGAGGATAAAAAATTTCGTCGCTATTTAATCAAGTTTAGTTAATCACCTTTACTAACCAATTTTATTCCCCCAATCTTTTTATGTAGACACAATAAAACTGTTTTGATCTAAAGAGCGTAACAACCTTAGGGCCTAATAAAATAAAGGTTGTATGCATGATTTCAAGATTCAAACGTGTAGTGACGTTATTTGTATCGATGGTTATATTTGCCCCTTTGTCTTTTGGGAAACCCGTCACCTATATCATAGATCCAAGCCACACTTTCCCAGCGTTTGAAGCTGATCATATGGGAGGGCTTTCAATTTGGCGCGGAAAAATAAATTCAACCTCCGGCGAGATCGTTCTTGATAAGAGAAATAAATCCGGAACTGTCAATGTCGTCATGGAAATGAATTCCATAGACTTTGGGCATGATGAGATGAATAAGCATGCCAAGGGTGATGATATGTTCGATATTGAAAAATATCCTCAGGCTATGTACGAGGGAGCATTAATCAATTTTCAGGATGGTGCGCCAACAAAAATAGTGGGCGAACTGACTCTGCATGGCATTACAAAAAAGGTAGACTTGGAGATCAAGGCATTCAAGTGCAGGCTTCATCCATTCAAATTGAAGCAAGTGTGCGGAGCAGATGCTCGCGGAAATATAATGAGAGACGACTTTGGAATAAGCTATGCAAAAATGTTGGGGTTTAAAATGGATGTCGCGCTCAGAATAAGCGTAGAAGCAATTAAAAATTAGCTTCATTTGCCTCAATAAATATGATTTTTTGCTTAGAAAAGAGGTAATAGAGGGCAAAACGATGATGAAACTAAAACTAACAGTACTCGCTCTTTTTACGCTTTTTCCTTGCCTTACATATGGCGATCAGACCGTCGATCTTGATAGCCCTGAAGGATGGGCTATGGCATTTATGACAGCCTCTGCACAAAACCTGGGGCAGTCACCTCCACATTCTGTAAATTCAAGAGATATATCGATTTCTGCAGAGTTAAGCTCTATCCCCCGCCTAACAAAAGAGCAGCAAAGAATCGGGTTTGGAGGCTTCAAGGATGAGGATTTGAATAAATCTCCAGTATTTGGAAGATTAAGAGCCAATATTGGGCTGCCATGGAATCTAGATGCTGAAATCTCCTGGACACCACCTCTTCAAATTAATGATAGTAAACCAGACCATTTATGGGGCGCCGCACTGTCAAAACCTTTGATGAATAATGAAAAAATTAGTATAGGTTTGCGCTTATTTTTGCTTAGGGGTGGCGTTACAGCAAGTGTAACCTGCAGTGCGGACACAATTAAATTTGCACCCTATACCCTTCAAAATACTGCCGGATGCGTAGGCCTATCAGGAGATAAATTACAGATGGATCACGAGGGAGTCGAAGTTTTCGTTTCTTTCAACAACTCATCAGCAATTTTGCCATGGATATCTTTAGCCTCAAGTAACATAGATAATTCTGTGAAAATTGATGCTCCACTTGAAGTGGGTAGGGAAAGAGCAACTATTTATTCAAGTGGCTCAATACAAACATTTAGTTTTGGCTTCAATTACGATATCAGTGAAAATTGGAGTTTTAATGCATCAAGCTCGTACACGCCTCTTGATGTCCAGAGACCAAACGACAATTCTGATAATGATAACTTTTGGAATGTCAGGGTTGGGATAACAACGCGCTTTTAGCCTTTCGCTTGTTCGCCTTGATAGTGGTACTTGCATTAGAATTAAAATGAGTGGAATAGTATGACGTTTAAAAACTTTTTAAAATTCGAGATGGCTTGCCTATGTCTAGCCCTTAGCCTTTTCAGCTTGGCCAGTTGGGCTGATTCATCAGAGCAAGAAAGTACGAATGCCTCGTCTTACCTCTTGATGGAGGCTAGCACTTCCTCCTCCTCGATTAACTGGGATATCGATGACAATGGCCAGGCTGATGCACTTACTGATGGACTAATGTTCCTTCGTTATGCTTTTGGGCTTAACGGTGACTCTCTTGTTGAAGGTTTGATTTCAAATGATAGTGTTATTACGTCCTCTGCAGAAATAGAAGCAGAATTGGCAATGGTTTATGCCAGTTCAGGTGATATTGATGGTAACGGTAGCGTTGATGCATTGACCGATGGACTCTTATTATTACGTTATCTTTTTGGTCTCACTGGGACTAATCTAATTAATGGTGTTGTTGGCGATGGTGCGACCAAAACACAGAGTGCTGCTTTAGAGTCATATATGAGTGGGCTAATGCCTCAGGCACCTTATATCAAGCTCAATGGAAGTGCGCTCGTAAGTCATGAGCAGGCTACGGTTTATAACGATGCCGGCGCAACTGCGACTGACGTCACTGACGGTTCGGTTGAGGTGGTTAAGAGCGGGACGGTTGATGCAAGTGAGGCGGGTACTTATATTATTAGTTACTCGGCTACCGATAGCGAGGGTAACATTTCTCGTATTTTGACGCGCTCAGTGACGGTAGCTGATACAACTGCTCCTACAATCACCCTCTTAGGTGAGCCAGCAGTTGAGCTTGAATTAGATGCCTCTTATGAGGACGCTGGCGCGACGGCTACAGATACCGTTGATGGAGCAGTTGAAGTGGTTACCACAGGTTCTGTCGATACAAGCGCTGCGGGGACATATTCTCTAACTTATACCGCGACGGACTCTGTGGGAAACATCGCCACGACCACGCGTGTGGTGACTGTAGAAGAGCCCAGAATTGAGACAATTAATGTTTCGGCAACCAACAATGGTGGCTGGGCTTATATTATTGACGGTGTTTCAAAGCCAGATCTGACTCTTAAGATAGGCACCACCTACACGTTTAAATACCCGAGTAGTCACCCACTTAGATTTTCTGTTGTCAGTGATGGGATCCACAATGGAGGTGCAGAATATACCCAAGGTGTTGATACCTCTGTTTCAGGACAGATCACCATAACGGTTAGCTCATCCACGGCTGAGACGCTATATTATTACTGTAGGCTCCACGCACGCCAGGGCGGGAAAATTACTGTCAATTGAGTTTGTAGACAAGGTGGTTTTTGGTATAGATTGGAAAATATGCACTCAAGAGAGCTAACAGAAAAGTTAGGAGTAAATTTTGATTTGTATAAATGCAGAGATTCCAGCAGATATTTGCGATATCGACGACGAGTTAAAAGCAATCTATCATTCCCGAGATACAGTCTGCATTTGGGTTTTTAAAACTAGGCAAGACAGAAATAATTTTATGGATAAAACTGCCGGTATGAAGAAAAATGAACGAGAGAATTACTACCTAGAATTCTACACTAATCATTAAGTTAAACCGTTAGGAATGAGAGAAATGGAATATAGACGACTAGGCCATTCTGGCCTTAAACTTTCAGAGCTGTCCTTTGGGTCTTGGGTTACTTTTAATAAGCAGGTTGACTCAAAACTCGCGGAGCAGATGTTTGGAGCCTGTTTTGACGCTGGCGTAAACTTTTTTGATAACGCGGAAGGTTATGAAAGAGGCATGTCAGAAATCGTCATGGGCAAGGCGCTAAAAACTCTGAATAGGCCAAGAGATTCATATTGCGTTTCTTCAAAGGTATTTTTTGGGGCACATGATGAACCACTTCCAACGCAACTAGGGCTAAGCAGGAAACATGTGAGAGAAGCCTGCGACCAAGCGCTTAAACGATTGCAGGTAGAGTATCTTGATCTTTATTTTTGCCATCGAGCAGATCCAGATACTCCCATTGGTGAGACAGTGTGGGCAATGCATAACCTTATTACTCAAGGAAAAATTTTATATTGGGGTACCTCCGAGTGGAGTGCTGCAGAGATAGAAGAAGCCTATGTTTTCGCCAAAGAGAATCATTTAACTCCGCCAACCATGGAGCAACCACAATATAACCTGCTCGATCGAAAGAGGTTTGAGGTCGAATACCAACCAATATTTGAGAAATACGGTATGGGAACAACGACATGGTCTCCCTTGGCCTCAGGGGCTTTAACCGGCAAATATTTAGACGGCATTCCCAAGGGCTCTAGAGCCTCTCTTAGTGGCTACGAATGGTTAAAAAAGCACATGATAGAGACAGATAGAGGCAAAGAGCGAATGACCAGAGTGGCATCATTTATTGAAATCGCAAAAGATTATGAAGTACCTCCGTCAAATCTTGCGATTGCATGGTGTTTGCTAAATAAAAATGTATCAACGGTAATTTTAGGGGCCTCTAACCTTGAGCAGTTAAACGATAATTTAAGAGCTGCCGACGCAATACCATTACTCACAGAGGAGCTAAAACAGAGGCTAGACGATTTATAAGTACTTACTAGCGCGATATAGAAACTAAAACTAAATGAAGACTTTTTATTTTTTTCTTTTTTGGGTGTTTGGGTTTTTTTTGCTGCTCTCCTTTGACTTGTTCATGGAGGGCATAGTCTTTGAATGGTTAGATTGGAATGGCACAAATAAGAATGATTGGTTTTTCGCCCTCTGGTGGGGCTTTGTCGTCGTCTGGTTTTTATATGGAATTGTAACTCTTTGTCAAAGATTCAAGTTGAAATAACCTGCTAGTTTAGAATTATGTCTAGTGCCTTTTGCCTCTCTCGCTCATCTCACCTAAGTGGAAAGTCTTGCAAAATAAAAGTATTGGCATATATAATGCCAATACTATCTATAATTGGACTTCACAATGAAAATTTTAAGAACGCCAGACCACAGGTTTAACGGCCTTTCAGACTACCCGTTTGCGCCTAACTATACGGTGATTAAGACACAGGATGGAACTGATTTGCGCATTCATCATATTGATGAAGGCCCCGCAGATGGCCCTGTTTTATTGGCGATGCACGGGCAACCGGTATGGAGCTATCTTTACTCACGAATGATTCCTCATTTAGTAAAAGCAGGTGTCAGAGTAATAGCGCCGGACCTGCCTGGCTACGGGAAGTCAGATAAACCTGCCGCAAGAGAAGATTATAGTTATCAGAGTCAAGTTGACTGGATGAATCAATGGCTTGTACAAAATGATTTTTCAGAACTGACCTTCTTTGGTCAAGACTGGGGTGGTTTAATTGGTCTTCGCATGGTGGCTGATAATGGTGATCGATTTCATCGAGTCGCTATGGGGAATACAGGGTTACCCTACAGCCCGGATGTTCCTCAAGAGATTGTTGATGAAATTCTAGCTTTCAGAGCGGGGCCAGAGAAAATCACAATGGCATCAATGGCAAAGCAGGTCAGCAAAATGAATGGCTTTGGCGGGGCTGACCCCTACTCAGGGATCCGAAAATTTGCTTATTGGCAAAAATATACCTGGGATGCCATCAACCCCCCTGCAGGCATTATTGCTTCATCAATGATGGAAAAGAGAAATAAATTAGCTGTAGCATTTGAACTGGCAGGGATTAACCTTGGATTATCAAAAATGTCACCATTTGGATCAAGTATTAGTAAAGCGTTTGAGGCGCCCTTCCCGAGTGCTCCATTCAAAATGGCAGTAAGAGCGATGCCTAGCCAGGTGCCGAGTATTCCTGATCGCTCTTTAGAGGCACAAAAGAAGGCATGGGATTTCTTTTCTGCCTTTGAAAAACCATTTTTATGCGTTGGTGCAGGCGACGATCCCGTCACTAATGGTTTTGAAAAATTGTTTCTAGCCAAAGTACCAGGAACCAAGGGCCAGCCACATGAAATGATTGGCGGCGGTCATTTTTTCCAGTGGACAAGGGCTGAAAAGCTATCTGAAATTCTAGTAAAGTTCATAAAAGCCAATGATTAACTTGAAACATGGGACAAAAAGCCTGACTATCGCCAGCACTGAAAGATAAATGAACAGGATACTTATGTTAAGAACAACCTTTGTATTTCTTACCTCAGCACTGCTTGCCATGTTTTTTGTAGCCGCGCAAACATCATTATCTAATCTTTGGTGGCTGTCATCTGTCGATATGCCAATTACAGGTTCTATTATTATTTCAATGGTCTTGAGTGACTTAATTGGTATGAGTGTCGCAGGAGCTTTTCCAATTATCGCTGTGGTAGCTGCTGGCTTGGTAATCGCTTTTTTTGTAGCCCATATATTATCCAAATTTATTAGTACTGAGCGCAAGATTCTTTACGCTCTTGCTGGCGGAGCTGCGTTATTCGCGATTGTTGTGTTAATGCCCCTGGCTTTTTACAATCTGGATTTGATTGCCGGTGCACGAACTTCACTGGGCAAAGGAATTTTAATTATTGGCGGAATGATTGCCGGCTATTACTTTGGCGTGAAGTCAAAAAAGGTGGTTACTAATGAAGAGTCTTAAATCGGGTGTTTTATTAATAGGGTTGTTCCTATTCAGTGCGCTAATACACAGTAACGAGGTTGCCTATAAAACAGAGGTTATTGTTGAAGGGCTAGACAATCCCTGGAGTATCGCCTTTGTTTCAAAAAACCATTGGTTAGTCACTGAGCGCACTGGAGACTTGCGAACGGTTAAGGATGGGATTTTGCAATCTGATCCTGTAGCTGGTGTGCCAGAGGTTCTTTTTGCTGGTCAAGGCGGCCTTTCTGAAGTCCTACTCCATCCAAACTTTAGTGAAAATCGCTTGGTATACTTATCGTTTTCTGAGTCAGATTCTGTAGAAACAAAGCTTAATCGCCTCACGGTAGTGCGAGGGCGTCTGGAAGAAAATAGCTTATTAGAAGTTAAGACAATTTTTAATTCCTATCCTTTGCGCAAAACGGCTGCCCACTACGGTGCGCGAATGAAATTCATGGCTGACGGGACTTTGCTAATCACCTCGGGAGATGGCTTTAATTATCGCGAAAAAGCCCAAGCCTTAGATAATCATTTTGGCAAAATTGTCCGTGTCAATGATGATGGGAGTATTCCCGCAAACAACCCGTTTCTAAATACTCCCGGTGCTCTTCCGGAGATTTGGTCTTATGGGCACAGGAATCTTCAGGGGCTTGTAATCTCAGATGAGGGCACGGTCTTTGAGCATGAGCATGGCCCTAAGGGTGGTGACGAATTAAACGTGGTGGAGCCTGGCAAGAATTATGGCTGGCCAGCAATTACTTACGGGGTTGATTACAGCGGAGCTATTATCTCACCCTTCACAGAACAACCGGGTATGGAGCAGCCGATTCAGCATTGGGTTCCTTCAATCGCGCCTTCGGGGATGACACTTTATCAAGGGGACATGTTCCCAATGTGGAAAGGAGATTTGTTTATTTCTGCATTGGTCCCGGGAGATGTAAGACGTATAGAGTTAGACGGGGAACAAGCCATCAAAGAAACAATTATGTTTAATGAGTTTGGCAGGATCAGAGATGTTGCCTCTGCTCCTGATGGAAGCTTAATTCTTGCTACCGATGGAGCCAATGGACAGCTTATAAGAGTGAGCGCCGTTAAGTAATTCCTAAGAGCTGCGCAGTGATGAAAGCCCGGCCTGAAGTTGTTGAAGATGTTTGTGTAGCTTCGGACCTTTCTTTTGAGCAACCCCAATAGCAAGAACATCAATTACCGCTAGATGAGCGATTCTTGAAGATAGCGGGGTATAGATTTGAATGTCTTCTTTTGCATCAACCTCTATAGCGATAGTTGCACTCTTGGCTATTGGCGAAGAGCTAGGGGCGAGGCCTATGACAATACCACCCGCGTTTTTTACCAGCTCCATAGAATCAAGTAGCGCTTGAGTTCTACCAGATTGTGATATGGCCACCACCACATCCCCAGTGTTTAGTGAAGTGGCGGACATGTTCTGAAGGTGGGGGTCTGAATAGGCGGAAGAGCGAATTTGTAGGCGGAAAAATTTGTGTTGCGCATCAAACGCCACTGCCGCAGAGGCGCCAAAACCATAAAATTCCACTCGACCAGCACTGCAAATCGCAGCAACTGCGGCTTCTAAGTTATCGAGCACAAGACTGTCACGAACTTTAAGTAAGGCATCAACAGTAGAATCAAACACCTTGTGGGTATATTCCCGAGTAGAATCAGAATCGGTAACCGCGATTTGGCCGTAACTGGGACTTGAAGCAAGTTGTTGTGCGAGTGCCAGTTTAAAGTCTTGGAAACCGGTACAGCCAACTGCGCGACAAAAGCGCACGACCGTGGGCTCACTCACATCAGCTTGGTCGGCGAGATCAACGATCCGCATGCGAATCACTTCAAGAGGATGCTTCAGCACAAAATCAGCAACCTTAAGTTCTGATTTACGCAAATGGACCAGCGTATCACTAATTGTTTGGGTGAGCTGTGCAGGTTTCATACTGACCCCCATTTTGAGTTATGTAAAAAATTTACAAGAATACGGCATTATTACTAGTTTTGTAGTAAAAAACAGGGTTTTATCGATGATTTACACTATTTCTGAGTTTGATGGATAGATTTGCACCAAAATCCTACGAAAAAGCTAAAAAGAAGGAAATGAAATTCATCAATTCTTTTCGTTATATTGCTAGAATGCAGACCTATGGATGTAACTTCAATATTAACAAATCTCAATGCGGCACAAGAAGAAGCGGTGACTAGCGACAAAAAGCATCTGCTTGTTTTAGCGGGAGCTGGAAGCGGTAAAACCCGGGTGCTGGTGCATCGTATCGCCTGGAAAATACAGGTAGATAATATTTCTCCCTATGGCATTTTAGCGGTGACCTTTACGAATAAAGCGTCAAGAGAAATGCGCGAGCGGATCGACGAGCTCTTAGGAATGTCATTGCGTGGGATGTGGGTAGGTACGTTCCATGGATTAGCCCATCGGTTATTAAAAGCCCATTGGCGGGACGCAAAGCTCCCAGAAAACTTTCAAATTCTAGATTCTGATGATCAATTGCGCTTGGTAAAAAGAGTGATGCGCAGTATGGATCTAGACGAACAACGGTGGCCTCCTAAGCAGGCCCAGTGGTGGATCAACGGCCAAAAGGATGAGGGATTGCGAGCATCGCACCTACAAGAAGGCGGTGACCCCTACCTGGCAACTATGCTCCGGATTTATCGCGGCTATGAAGAGACTTGTGAGCGTCTTGGGGTTATCGATTTTGCCGAACTTCTACTCAGGGCGCTGGAGTTATGGAAGAACAATCCAGAGGTACTTGATCATTACCAGCAACGTTTCCAACATATTCTAGTAGATGAATTTCAAGACACCAATGCTGTGCAATATGCCTGGCTACGGCTCTTGGCAGGGAAAGTTAGTGCAGTTACCGCAGTTGGGGATGATGATCAATCGATCTATGGCTGGCGTGGTGCGAAGGTAGAAAATATTCTTAGTTATGAGCGAGATTTCCCTAAAACACACACAGTTAAGTTAGAACAAAATTATCGGTCAACATCAAATATTTTATTGGCGGCTAACGCAGTTATTGCAAAAAATTCTGATCGCCTCGGCAAGAACTTGTGGACTGATTCTGGCGAGGGCGAGTCCATCGCGCTTTACTCCGCATTTAATGAGCACGATGAATCACGCTACATCGCAGACCGTTTGCAGAGTTGGGTTAATGATGGAAACCGCCGAGAAGACTCAGCTATTTTGTATCGCTCCAATGCTCAATCACGGGTATTAGAGGCGGCCCTTCTTCAAGCTGATATTCCGTATCGTATCTATGGTGGGCAGAGATTCTATGAAAGGCTAGAAATTAAAAACGCGCTGTCATATTTGCGACTCATGCTCAATTGTCATGACGATGTTGCTTTTGAGCGTGTGGTTAATGTACCGCCAAGAGGGATTGGAGATCGAACCCTAGAATTAGTTAGGGAGTTGGCTAGAACCAACACAGTGTCTCTTTGGGCAGCTAGCAAAACTATGATTGAAGAAAAGCGGTTAGCAGCTAGGGCCTCTAATGCAGTGGCGGGGTTTTTGCAGCTGATAAACGAAATGAGCGGACAACTTGATGAGCTGCCATTAGCTGAACAGGCGGAGAACGCCATTCAGCATAGCGGTCTGATCGAAATGCATCGACGAGAAAAGGGGGAGCGCGGGCAGGCCCGGGTAGAAAATCTTGAAGAGTTTATTGGGGCCTGTAATAACTTCGAGGCTGAGGACAAAGATTTACCAGTACTACCTCAGTTTCTTGATCAAGTGGCTCTAGATGCTGGAGACCGACAGGCAGATGAAGACCAAGATGCTGTCCAACTCATGACATTGCACAGCGCTAAAGGATTAGAGTTTCCCTTAGTATTTATTGCTGGAATGGAAGAAAACCTCTTCCCCCATAAAATGTCTCTGGATGAGCCTGGTCGTTTAGAAGAAGAGCGAAGATTAGCCTATGTAGGTATTACTCGTGCCATGGAGAAATTATATCTGACCTTCGCTGAGAGCCGCACCATTTACGGAAGCGAATCGTTTAATTCTGTTTCGCGGTTTGTCCGCGATATTCCCAAAGATGTCATCGAGGAAGTAAGATTACAAAATACAATTGCTCGGCCAACCAGTTATGCGGCTAGTTCAATCCGAAGTGATCAAGGGGACGACACAGGGTTTCAGCTGGGACAACAAGTTAACCACAATGTATATGGTGAAGGAGTGATTCTGAATTTTGAGGGCAATGGACCTCGGGCTAGAGTCCATGTAAGTTTCGAAGAGGTGGGCACAAAAATTTTAATTCTTGCCTCAGCTAATCTTGCCGCAGTTTAATGACACAGTAGGATCTAACCAGTATAAGAGGGAAAAGTGATGCGAATTATATTAGCCACCTTGATGGCTTTTTTATTAGTGAGCTGCGGAGAGACCGTTAATGAGACAACAACGCACAGTTCAACTGCTAATCAGGAGACTTTTGAGTGGAAGTTGGTAACCACCTGGCCTAAGAATTATCCAGGTTTAGGATTGGCTCCTGAGAACTTTGCTAAACAAGTCGAGGCGATGAGTGGAGGCCGCTTAAAGATAAAAGTATTTGGTGCGGGTCAGCTAGTGCCTGCTTTTGAGGTGTTTGATGCTGTTTCCCAGGGAACTGCACAGATGGGCCATGGGGCTTCTTATTACTGGACCGGAAAATCTAAGGCAACTGCATTCTTTACTTCGGTCCCCTTCGGCTTGAATGCGCAAGAAATGAATGGCTGGCTCCATTATGGCGGAGGTCTGGAGCTATGGAGAGAGCTCTATGACGAATTCAATTTAATTCCATTTGCAGGCGGCAATACAGGCGTTCAAATGGCCGGCTGGTTTAATCGAGAAATTAATTCAATGGAGGATATCAAGGGGCTAAAAATGCGCATCCCCGGATTAGGAGGCGATGTGATTACCCGTGCGGGTGGTGTTTCGGTAACAATCTCCGGTGGTGAACTGTATACAGCAATGCAGACGGGAGTTATTGATGCTCTTGAGTGGGTGAGCCCTTATAACGACATTGCCTTGGGATTCCATCAGGTTGCCAAATACTACTATTACCCTGGGTGGCATGAGCCAGGCCCTACCCTTGAATTAATTGTTAACAAAGACGCCTATGCGATGTTACCAAAAGATTTACAGGCTATAGTCGAGGTTGCAGCAAGGGCCGTTAACCAAGATATGCTGGATGAGTACACTGCGCGAAATAACGAAGCATTAGTCACCTTGGTTGAAACTCATGGGGTGCAATTGAGAAAGTTACCCGATGAAGTTGTTAGTGAACTTAGAGGAATCTCCGCAGAGATGCTTGAAGAATTGGCCGATGATTCAGACATTGCTCGACGAATTGCTGAGTCGGTCAAAGCATTTCAGCGGCAGGCAACGGCATATCATGCTATTTCTGAAGAAGCTTATTACGAAGCCCGCAAAGAATAACTTACCAAAAACGATGTCAGCGGCTAATGAAGGCCGCTGATTAGTTTCTCCAAAAAGTAGGAGTGAATAAAACCAAAAGTGTAAAGATCTCTAACCGTCCGAGTAACATTCCCCAGCACAATACGCTTTTGGCGAACGTTCCAATATCCGCATAATTTGTGGCCACCGCACCAAGACCAGGGCCCAAATTATTGAGAGCGGCGGCTGTGGCTGACCAAGCAGTAACATAGTCAAGACCTGCGGCCAAAAGAAGTAAAACCATTAAATAAAAAATACCCAAATAAACACCAAAAAAGGCCCATATAGCATCAGTGACTCGTTCGGGTATCCTACGATTTCGGATTTTGATGGGGAGCAGCGCATTTGGGTGGACAAGGCGATAAACTTCTCTAATTCCTTGTTGAGCCATGATTAGCATTCTACCTATTTTAATACCACCGCCAGTAGATCCCGCACAGGCTCCAAAAAATGACAAAAATATTAAAAAGAACGGGAGGAACGATGGCCATGAATTAAAGTCAGTGGTGGTGAACCCAGTGGTAGTCAATATTGATACAAGCTGAAAAACGCCGAGACTGATACTGTCTTCCAGACCGTAGGTACCACTAAAATAAAGGTATAAACAGGTTACGGCTGCTCCAAATAAGAGTAAGTATCCATACATTCTGGCTTCTGGATCTGTCCAATAAAAGCTCAGACTTCGGTTATTCCAAACGAGGTAATGCAGGGCAAAATTAAGGCCTGAAATAACCATGAAAAACGCACATATCGCCATGATTATGTCGCTATCAAAAAAACCAATGCTAGCGTCATGAGTAGAAAAGCCACCGATTGCAACCGTAGAAAAACTATGGCCAATGGCGTCAAATCCGCTCATTCCGGCAGCCCAGTAGGCTAAAGCACAAACGGCGGTTAGGGTTAGATATATTTTAAATAACACATTGGCTGTTTCTGCAATTCGTGGGGTTAGTTTGGAGTCCTTGACCGGCCCAGGGGTTTCTGCGCGATAAATTTGCATGCCACCAATTCCAAGCATTGGTAAGATTGCCACAGCTATGACGACAATTCCTATGCCCCCCAGCCATTGTAGCTGTTGGCGATAATAAAGAATTGATTTTGGAAGATCGTCAAGGCCAGACAGTACGGTAGCGCCCGTTGTTGTGAGCCCTGACACTGATTCAAAAAGTGCATCAATAAAAGCTAAATTAGTTGCTTCAGATAACATTAACGGCAAGGATCCAAAACCGCTAAGCACCAGCCAGAAAAACACTGTGACAACGAAGCCGTCACGAGTTCTCAACTCACCTCGATGGCTTTTCGTGGGCAGCCAAAAAGTTAACCCAACCAAAAGAGTGATAGCAAAGGCGAGTACAAACATCGACGAGGTATTTTCTTCGTAGATTGAGGCCACAATAATGGGGGATAACATGGTCAAGCTGAAAATCATTAACAGCATGCCCAAAACTCTCGCGATAACAGCAATGTGCATAGAGATGGCTACCCTAGAAAAAAGTGAACCCTACCGCAAAGAGCTTCTCCACGGCCTTGGTATTTTCTTTATCAACCACGAATACAATTACATGGTCATTATTCTCGATCACGGTATCATGATGCGCGATAATTACCTCACCATCGCGTACTAACGCAGCTAGGGTTGAGCCAGGGGGTGACTTAATATCGCCAATAGCCCGACCTACAACTTTTGATGACTTGGCATCTCCGTGCACAATAAATTCTAATGCTTCTGCAGCGCCTCTTCTTAGAGAATGCACACTTACTGTGTCTCCCTGCCTTACATGGGTTAACAAAGAGCTTGTGGTGACCTGTTGTGGTGAGATTGCAATATCAATTTCCCCACCTTGCATGAGATCGGCATAAACAGGATTGCTGATCAGAGTCATGACTTTTTTGGCCCCAAGACGTTTGGCTAGCAGCGAGGCCATGATGTTAACTTCGTCATCATTGGTAAGCGCGAGGAATACATCAGTTTTATCAATATTTTCATCAAGCAACAGCTCTTGATCAGTGGCTGAGCCGTTGAGTACAACAGCATGATCAAGCTTTTCAGAGAGAAAAGCGGCGCGCTCAGGAGAAAACTCAATAATTTTAATATTGTAATTTTCTTCTAAGGCTTTACTTAATCGAAACCCAATATTACCGCCTCCAGCAATCACTAGACGATGGTAGGGTTTCTCCAGCCGGCGCAGCTCGCTCATGACTTTACGTATATTTTTCTTAGCGGCAATAAAGAAAACTTCATCTCCATCTTCAATGACAGTATCGCCCACAGGGAAAATAGCACCTTCCTTTCGATAAATAGCAGCCACCCTTGCGTCGGCTTTGGGCATATGTTCTTTTAATGTGCGCAATTCTTGACCAACTAGAGGGCTGTCTTTAACTGCACGTAAGCCTACTAATTGAATCACGCCATCGGCAAAATCCAGGACTTGCAATGCTCCCGGCTGCTCGATTAGCTTGCGAACATAGTCTGTAACAGCTTGCTCGGGAGCAATCATCACATCAACAGGCATATTTTTAGCATTAAAAAGCACGTTCTTATATTTTGGGTTTGTGTAACTGTATGCTCTTACGCGCGCAATTTTGGTGGGAGTATGAAATAGAGAGTATGCAACTTGGCAGGCAATAATATTTGCTTCATCGCTACTGGTAACAGCGACGAGCATATCAGCATCTTCAATACCCGCCTTCACTAATACATCAGGGTAACAACCGGTGCCAACCACAGTGCGAATATCAAGCCGGTCTTGCAGAGAGCGCAAAGCATGCTCGTTAATGTCAATCAGGGTAATGTCGTTATACTCGCGCGCTAAGTTTTCTGCCAGAGTTCCACCAACTTGACCTGCACCTACTATTATTATTTTCATTACCTTCCCGCTTTATTGTCAGCGTTTAAATCCGACGGCGACGTTTTACGAAGCTTGGCATAGTAAAACCCATCATGACCATCAGCGGCTGGAAATAATTGTCGACCGCAAACAGTGGCCACACCCCAAGCTTCGTCAATAGTCATTATTTCTACATCAGTTCGTGACTGGACAAAAGCCTTGACCACCAGGTCATTCTCCTCAGGCAGAACTGAACAGGTTGCATAGACTAAAATACCCTCATTTACGAGAGTTTGCCAGAGACTTTCAATCAACCTCAGCTGAATTTTTGTTAGCTTATCAATATCTGCCGGTTTACGCAGTATTTTGATATCTGGGTGCCGCCTTATAACGCCCGTTGCTGAGCAAGGAGCGTCTAATAAAATTCTGTCAAAGGGAGTTTTATCCCACCAAGCATCCAACGCTGAAACATCAGCAACAACAAGGTTGGCTTGTAGGTTAAGGCGCGATAAATTTTCTTCCACCCGAGTCAGACGTCTGGGTTCGGAGTCGACCGCTACAAGGGACTGCAGATTGAGTTCGCTTTCAAGGATATGACAGGTTTTACCGCCGGGCGCACAACAGGCATCTAAAACAATTTGCCCTGAAGACAGCTCAAGCAGGGAGCAAGCGAGTTGTGCGGCCTCGTCTTGCACGCTTGAATCACCCTGAACAAAGCCTGGAAGTTTAGCCACGTCAATCGCCTCATCTAGGACGATGCCAACATCACTATATGGCGTTTTTTTGGCACCAATGTTCGCGTTTTGAAGTTTTGCTAAATACTCATCTCTTGAATTTCTCTGGGCATTTACTCTGAGTGTCATAGGTGCGCGAAGATTATTTGCTGAGACAATATCAGCAGCCACAGCGGGTGACCAGGCGAGCTCCAATTTCTTGAGGAGCCACTTCGGATGAGCGGCAAGAAAAACAGGTTGGTCAGCATAGCTCTCCATCAAGCGTGGCATTTCTCTCTGAAAGTTTCTGAGTACGGCATTAACCAAACCTTTTGCCCAGGGACGGCTAAGCCCCTTTGTCGCGGTAACGGTTTCGTTGACAACGGCATGGTCAGATATCCTCATGTGCATTAACTGATAGATACCGCAGGCAATCAGAGTATGAATTTCTAGGTCTTTTTCCCGGAGGGGCTTTTTAATAAGCTGTTTGAGTAATAGCGATATTTGCGGATACCAACGCAAACAACCAAAGCTTATTTCTTTTAATAGCGGACGATCCTTTTCCTCTACCCGCTCTGAATAGGCAGGGAGCAAAGTGGATAACGATTGCCCTCGACAAACATTGGCGACAATCTCTGCAGCGGCGACACGGACATTGAGAAGCTTTTTGCTCATCAGATCATGTTCCCAGTCGGTTCCCCGGGGAAAAAATGGAGGCCCGAGATTTTAGCGCTTCCGCTACACACATCTTTGACTTGCCGGCCAATTGTATTGTTGATATCAGCAATGCTCCGTTTCCACACTTAACTAATAAACCATCGTTATCTGCTGACAAGATTTCTCCCGGCACGCCGTGATAGTCTCTAGAGTCCGCTGACGCCAACCATATTTTTATTCGCTGACCGTTAACCAAAGAATAGGCTGCGGGGAATGGGTTGAAGGCTCGGACACGACGCTCAATCTCGGTTACTGAAGCTGACCAGTCAATTAAAGATTCTTGCTTAGCTATTTTATCAGCGTAGCTACTTTGGGTAGAATCTTGTGCTATGCCCACTGCAGTTCCAGAGCGCATTTTCTCTAGAGTATTTATGAGGGCCTGAGCGCCAAGAACAGCTAACTTAGAGTATAGAGAAGCGCTAGTTTCTTTGTCATCGATGGTACATTGGGAGGTCGTCAACATTGGCCCGGTGTCTAAACCCACGTCCATTTGCATCACTGTCACTCCAGTTTCCCTGTCTCCCGCTTCGATGGCTCTTTGAATTGGGGCAGCACCGCGCCATTTTGGTAATATCGATCCATGAACATTGATGCATCCAAGTCTGGGAATATCTAGAACAGCTTGGGGAAGAATTAATCCATAGGCGACAACGATTAACACGTCCGCTTCGAGACGAGCAATGGTTTCCTGCGTCTTTATATCGGTAAGTGATGCGGGCTGTTCTAACTGAATGTCATTAGCTAATGCAAGCTTTTTGACAGGACTCTGGGTAATCTTCTTTCCACGTCCAGCGGGGCGATCTGGCTGAGTGTAGATGGCGACGAGCTGGTAGCGATCATCCTCTAGGATAGCTTGTAGGTGCGTGGCAGCAAAATCTGGCGTTCCAGCAAAAATAACCCTCACGGTTGTTCCATCCTATGCTGACTTCTTTTTCATTTTTTTACGAATTATCTGACGCTTTAATGGTGAGAGGTAGTCGACGAAAAGCTTACCTTCCAAATGATCAATTTCATGTTGTATACAAATGGCCAGCAAACCGGATGCTTTTTCTTTAAATGGCCTCCCCTCGCGATCTAGCGCTGAGATCATCACGTTGGACGGGCGGGCGACAGTTTCATAAAACCCAGGAACTGACAAACAGCCTTCGTCGTAGGGTTCTGTTGTATCATTGAGAACTTCAATCTCAGGATTAATAAAGACGCGCGGCTGCGAGCCGTCTTCCATAAGATCCATTACGATAACTCTTTGATGCACATCGACCTGAGATGCTGCTAAACCGATGCCATGAGAATCAATCATAGTTTCAAACATATCATCCACAAGCCGCTTTATATCATCATCAACGGTAACCACCGGCTTGGCTTTTTTTCGTAGCCGTGGGTCTGGATATTCAAGAATTGGAAGTATTGCCATAACAGGTAAATTTTACTAGCGATTAAAAGTAGTGAGCCAAAAGAGCGCCAAAAATGTTACTTACTTGACGAACTTTCCGTTAGCTTAGTATACACGATCATAAGCGTGAAAAAGTATCAGCTAATCATAGGTTCAGTTCTCGTCAGGCCAAATTGTCCTTTGATAGACCCAGCAAAGACGCAATTTATGAGACGGTAGTCACAAATTGGCGCAACAAGAGGCCGAAACTGTGAAGTTTTTTTAAAAGGTACGCTCGAGGGGGTTTATATTAGCGTTCAACTAATCGCATTGAAGGATCCAAGGATGCGAAAACGCTTTTTATTAGGATTACTGTTTTTATTTGCCATTTCTCTCTTTGCACATGGCAAAGAGGACTTGGCGTTATTGAAAGACGATCTGCCTAGTCAATATGAAGTAAAAAAAGGGGATACTCTGTGGGATATTTCTGCGCAGTTTTTAAATCACCCTTGGCAGTGGCCCGAAATTTGGCATAACAGCCCTGATATTAAAGACCCTCATTGGATCTATCCTGGAGATCTTATTGTACTGCGTTATGTCGACGGGTCACCTAGGCTAATGGTAGAGAAGCGAGGTGTCCAAAAATTGTCTCCAACCATCCGGGAGATTGATCGCGGGGCCGCTCTTGAGGTCTTACCACCGGCTAAGCTCATTGAGCAATTTTTGGATGCTAACCAGATCAAACCTGAAGCTGAGGTTGGTAACGCACCATCAGTATTGGGAGGGTTGAACCAAAGGTTGTATGTGGCCAGTGGCGATGAATTTTACGCTCTCGGAAATTTAGATAGTAGCAGAAAGCAATATGGAGTATTTCGTAAAGGAGACTCATACTTGGAGCCAAGTTCTGGAGAGTTGCTTGGGACGAGTCTTGTTCAAATCGGTAAGGCAAGCCTGGTCAAGAAATCGGATAAGGTGGTCATTCTGAGAGCGACAGAATCCCGACTTCCTTTTCGCAAGGGGGATAAAGTGCTCACCCAAAACGCATCTATGGCAGCTGAAAGCATAGTGACTAAAGTTCATGAAGAGGCGATTGATGGCGCTATCATTAAAGTTGAAAATAACCTAAGGACAGCGGGGGTTATGGATATAGTTGCGTTAAATCGAGGGCAAGCTTCAGGGTTACAGTCCGGGAGCCTGTTAGATGTTTATGAAATGGGTGATTTTATTTCGACTGCGGACATAAAAGAGCCAATAAAGTTACCCGATAGGAATATTGGTAAGGTCATGATTTTTTCCGTTTATGGGAAAATGAGTTTTGGAATTATTTTACAAGCATCACAACAAATTAAGGCAGGAAATCTAATAAGGAACCCTTAGCCGACAGGAAGTCATGGCAAGTACTGACGAACAAGAAATCAACTATGCTTTGGTAGCTCAGCAGATAGAAGGGCTAACGTTAAGCACGCAAGAACAAATTCTAACGGCCACCAAAACGTATAGAAACTTATTTGAGGGTTCAGTAACCCAATTCCCGCCAACGCTGGTAGCTACCATCAACGCCTTTCGAAAAATTTATCATAAGAGAGACTGGCAAGGGTTTTTGGCCAATCATCAAGAAGCGCTGTTTAAATCAAATGCAAAAGTAATTTCTTGTACTAGTGACGAGTATCCTCCTCTGCTAAAGCAAATAAGTCGAGCACCACGCTTATTATATGTGCGTGGCTCAGTGACGAACTTACATCTTCCTCAAATAGCGATTGTTGGAAGTCGTCAAATGACGCGTAGTGGGCAACAAAATGCACTAACCTGGAGTCGGTTTTTTGCAGATAGTGGTTTTACTATTACCAGTGGCCTTGCTCTTGGTGTTGATGGGATTGCCCATGAAGGTGCATTGCAGGCCTCAGCTGGAAGCACAATAGCGGTTATGGCAACAGGGATTGACAAAGTTTATCCCAAACGACACCAGAAATTAGGAGACCGGATAGTCGATGCAGGAGGTACCTTGGTGACTGAATTTTCTCCCGGTATAAATCCTTTGGCAAGACACTTTCCCCAAAGAAATCGTATTATCAGCGGACTCAGCTTGGGTGTTTTGGTGGTAGAGGCTGCAATAAAGAGCGGTTCTCTTATAACGGCGAGAACTGCTTTGGAACAAAATCGTGAAGTATTTGCAATCCCAGGATCTATTCATAGCCCTCAGAGCAAAGGGTGCCATTTGTTGATAAAACAGGGAGCCCACTTGGTGGAAACGGCAGATGAAGTTATTGCTGAATTGGGTGGAGCACTAGGTGGATTTGACGAGGCAATAGTCAATCAGCAGACGGAAAAGCCAAAATTGGATCTTGATAAAACTCAAATAGAATTACTAGAATTTCTTAGTTTTGATCCAGTTCCTTTGGATACTCTAGTTGAACTTAGTAAATGGCCTATTGGAAAATTAGCGCCAGTCCTCGTTTCGTTGGAGTTAAGTGGCTGTATAGCTAATGATAATGGCTTCTATCAGCGTCTTATCTAATCCTGCAGTATTCAGTTGTTAGGGGGGCGTTATTTCAAACAAAAGGCTTATATAATCACCTATAGAGGCTTGCAGAAGGACTAGGGTTGCGGTAGTCTGCCGAATTATTGATAAAGGTGACCAAAACATGTCTAAACCCTTCGTTGCTATTTTAATGGGCTCTGATTCCGACTTGCCAGTTATGGAGGCAAGCTTTGATATTCTTAGGAAATTTGATATCCCTTTTGAGGTTAAAGTGACTTCGGCACATCGCACCCCAGAGGCCACACATAATTTTGTTACTGATGCAGATGCTCGCGGGTGTGCTGCGTTTATTTGTGCTGCAGGAATGGCCGCGCACCTTGCCGGCGCGGTTTCAGCAACTACCCTAAAGCCTGTTATTGGTGTGCCGATTAATGGCTCACTCGATGGCTTGGATGCGTTATTGTCAACGGTTCAAATGCCCGGTGGTATTCCGGTAGCTACCGTAGCTATTGGCAAAGCTGGTGCCAAGAACGCGGCTTACCTAGCAGCGCAAATTATAGGGGTGTCTGACCCTGAGATGCATCAAAAGCTAATTGCTGAGCGTGCCGCTAATGCAGCAGCGATTATTGCTAAAGATGCTGCGCTGCAGGAAAAGCTGAAAAATAGCTGACCGGCCCGTGACTTCTTGGAGTGGTCACGCTGAGATCTTAGGTGCTGCAGAAGTGCTCCGATCCGGGGGCGTAGGCGCCTATCCCACAGAGGCTGTGTGGGGGTTGGGGTGTGATCCCTACTCTGAATCCGCAACGAATAGAATTCTATTGTTAAAGCAACGCTCTGTTGAAAAGGGGCTGATTCTTATTGGTAGCAATGTCGCTCAATTCGCTTCTATGATAGACGGCCTTGAGGAGTCGGCCATAAAACTGTTTGGCACTCCTCAAAAGCGCCCTACCACTTGGTTAGTTCCTCACAATGGTGTTTTGCCTGATTGGATTGTTGGTGCGCACGATACTGTAGCTTTGCGAATCACAGATCATCCAATCGCATCAGCTCTGTGTGAAGTCTTTGGTGGCCCTATTGTCTCTACTTCTGCTAATCCACAAAGTTTGCCGGCAGCTTCGACTAGCAGTAAGGTAGCAGAATACTTCCATAACAAACTCGATTTTATGACCCCCGGTGAAGTCGCTGGGAGCAGCAAAGAAAGTGAGATTAAGAGCGTAATAACTGGAGAGGTACTTCGTCCTGGATAGAAAGCAAGTGGTTAAGGCTTATCTTCTAACCCTTCAAGATGAGATCTGTTCTGCTTTCATGGTAGCAGATGGCCATGCCTGGGAAGAGGATAAATGGGAAAGAGAACAAGGCGGGGGTGGCTGCAGTCGAGTATTTGCCGATGGCCCAGGGATTGAAAAAGCCGGCGTTAATTTTTCTCACGTGTTTGGCGATCAACTACCGGCTTCTGCTACGGCTAATCGACCAGAACTTGCGGGGTGTAGTTGGGAGGCGTTTGGTGTGTCGGTGGTTATTCACCCGCAAAATCCTTATGTCCCAACGGCCCATGCAAATGTTCGGTTTTTTGTTGCCGAAAAAGATAATACTGAACCCGTCTGGTGGTTCGGTGGTGGTTATGATCTTACTCCTTACTATGGCTTTGATGAGGACTGTAAGCATTGGCATAGCACAGCCAAAAATGCTTGCGATGCTTTTTCAAAAGAGCTCTATGGACGTTTGAAAAACAATTGTGATGACTACTTTTACCTGCCCCACCGTAAAGAGCCTAGGGGAGTCGGAGGTCTGTTTTTTGACGATTTTAATGAGCTTGGGTTTGATGATAGTTTCGCTTTTCTAAAGAGTATTGGCGACAGTTTTGTGCCTGCATATATGCCAATATTTGATCGTCGAAAAGAGACTCCTTTTGGCGACAGAGAGCGAAACTTTCAGTTGTATAGGCGTGGGCGTTATGTTGAGTTTAATTTAGTCCATGACCGCGGTACTTTATTTGGTCTTCAAAGCGATGGGAGAACCGAATCTATTTTGATGTCACTGCCCCCTTTAGTGCGCTGGAAATATAGTTGGATGCCTGAAGAAGGCACCGCAGAAGCAGAGCTTTATGATCGCTACCTAGTCAGACAGGACTGGATTTAATGAAGAGACAGTATGCAGTAATGGGTAATCCGATAGGTCATAGCCAGTCGCCGTATATTCATCGGCTGTTTGCCGACCAGTGTAAACAGAAGCTGGAATACATCGCCAAGTTAGTTGCCATGAACGAGTTCAGGGCGGCGGCAGATGCGTTTTTCCAAGAGGGTGGGCATGGGTTAAATGTCACCGTTCCTTTTAAGCAGGATGCTTTTCAGTATGCGGAGGAAACAACTGAGCGTGCCACTGCCGCGCAAGCGGTGAACACATTGATTCGACAGGATAATGGCCTAATAACCGGCGACAACACAGACGGTGCCGGGCTAGTAACAGATTTGCTGGGCAACTTAAATTGGGAATTGAAGGCCAAGAGAATCTTAGTTTTGGGGGCTGGCGGAGCAGTGAGGGGTATCCTTCAGGGTTTACTGGATCAACAGCCACAACATATTGTCATTGCTAACCGTACGGTTGAAAAGGCACTGCAATTATCCAGGCAGTTTGCTGGATCGGGCTACATTCTTGGATGCAGCTTAGATATGCTTGATGGGCAGGAGTTTGACATCATTATTAATGGTACTAGCGCTAGTCTTGATGGTGAGACACTATCTCTACCTGACAGCCTAATAGGGGCATCGAATGCCTTTTGTTACGACTTGATGTATGGGTCGATGCCGACACCGTTTTTGGTTTGGGCTGAAGAGCGTGGAGCCAGGGTTTCAGATGGTCTGGGCATGTTGGTGGAGCAAGCAGCTGAATCATTTTATATCTGGCGGGGCGTGCGTCCAGATACAAATGCTGTGATTAATAGTTTGCGACAGAGATTCTAATCTATAGTCTGGGTTGCCCTTTCAGCAAGGTATTGATCTTTTAGCTTTACGTAGTTAGCGGAAGAATATGTGAAAAACCCTTTTTCCTTTGTTGTTATTTCCCGCAGAGGTTTGCACGGGTTACCAACGTAGACAAAACCCGACTTCAATCTTTTGCCTGGCGGAACCATACTGCCCGCACCTACTATGACCTCGTCTTCTATTTCTACTCCATCATTTACGATTGCCCCATTGCCGACTAATATTCGGTTACCAACAGAGCAACCATGCAGGATTGCCCCATGACCTATAATGACATCATTGCCAATGGTCAACGGCCAGCCCTTCGGGTTAAACTCTGAGGAATGGGTGATGTGCAGCACGGCATTGTCTTGGACGTTGGACCTTGCACCAACAGAGATGGAATGCATGTCTCCGCGAATGACAGCGCCGGGCCACACAGAAGAATCGTCTCCAAGAGTGACGTTACCAATCACGGTAGCTGCATTATCAATAAAGACGCGACTGCCTAAAGTGGGATAAATTCCTTGGTGAGGACGGATTGAGTGATCCATAGCGTTCGATACCGAATATAATGAGTATGCCTATTGTGATGATGTATTGATGGTTTTTTCAACTAAAAAAAGATTTATTGCTGGAGTTATTTGTCCGAAGTGTTCTGAAATGGACAAGTTGCTGGCGTACTCAGAAGATAGTATTGATTTTCGTGAGTGCGTTAGCTGTGGGTTTAAAGACGAAATGCGTTTGGCATCATCACCAAAAGAAATTCAAACTAGGGTCAATATGAGTAGAGATGAAATTCTTAAAGAAATTAGCCCAGTGCGAATTCTTGACCCAAAACCCTGAGTGAACCTTTAATTATACCTGACTCTGGAAGTCCATTTAAGGTCCAAAATTTGATCTAAGACAAAACAAAACCAAATGGTCAGAATTGATCGGTTTACAACTAGTTTAACGTACACTCTTTTGCTACAATCTCGCCGCGCGAGCCCCCTGAGACGGGAGCTAGGCGCAGGGTTTGAAAGCAAACCAAACTTTTTTGAATTACCACGGAGAATTAAGCGATGTCGGAAAGAGCGCGAGCGCTTTTCTTGGGCCTCTTTAGCCCAATCATTTTTTGCCTAGTCGCAGGCGGGGCCGTTGCAGATGAAGCTACCTGGAACAGTCTCAATATGCCCAAAGGCGTGACAGAAGTAAGCCAAGCGGCTTATGACATTCACATGATCATGATCTGGATCTGTACAGTGATTGGTGTGGCCGTTTTTGGTTTTATGTTTTACGTTATGTTTGCTCACCGCAAATCTAAAGGCGTGACTCCGGCTAATTTTCATGAAAACTTAACCGTTGAAATTCTGTGGACGATTGTTCCAGCCTTAATCCTGATCGTTATGGCGGTGCCGGCGACCACTGCGTTGCTAAAAGTCTACGACACTGAGAACCCCGATATTGATATTAAAGTCACTGGATATCAGTGGAAGTGGCAATATGAATATATCGGCGAAGGTGTCAAGTTCATGAGTGAGCTGCGTACCCCTCAAGATGAAATCTATGGACGCGCACCAAAAGGTGAACACTACCTTCGTGAGGTGACAGAGCCTCTGGTTATCCCGACTAACAAGAAAGTTCGTTTTTTAATCACCGGGAACGATGTTATTCACAGCTGGTGGGTTCCTGATTTTGCGGTTAAAAGAGACGCGGTCCCTGGCTTGTTTACAGCAGCCTGGGCTAAAACAGATCAGCCTGGAATCTACGTGGGAGAATGCACGGAGTTGTGCGGTAAGGGCCACGCTTTCATGCCAATTGTTGTTGAAGTAAAAGAAGAAGCTGAATATGACAAGTGGATGGCAGCCAAGAAAGAAGAGGCTGTGATTTACCAATCGACTATTGGTAAAGAGTGGACTAATGCTGAACTTATGGCCAAAGGCGAGTCAGTCTACGCCATCTCATGCGCAGGATGTCACCAGGCGAAGGGCGAGGGAATTCCTGGAGTGTTCCCAGCCCTATTTGACAGCCCGATTGTGACGGGCCCAGTAGAAGATCACATAGGAATTCTGATTAATGGTGTTGCGGGGTCTGCTATGCAGTCTTTCGCTGATCAACTTTCAGAAGTAGATATTGCGGCAGTTATTCACTATAAGCGCAATTCTTGGGGTAATGAGATGGGTGATACTGTTCAACCCATCGATATTCTTAATTACAAACAAACCCAATAAAGGAAGAACTTAAATGGCACACGGTCCCTCCGAAAGCTTTTTTTCTCGATGGCTTTTTAGTACCAATCACAAAGATATTGGTACGCTTTATTTATGGTTTAGCTTTGCTATGTTCCTATTAGGTGGAGCATTTGCAATGGTTATCAGAGCTGAATTGTTTCAGCCGGGTATGCAGCTAATAGAGCCAGAATTTTTTAACCAAATGACCACTATGCATGGTCTAGTCATGGTGTTTGGCGCTATCATGCCGGCCTTTGTCGGCTTGGCAAATTGGATGATTCCGATGATGATCGGGGCGCCAGATATGGCGCTTCCTAGGATGAATAACCTTAGTTTCTGGATCTTGCCTTTTGCCTTCGCAATCTTGGTTTCTACCTTGTTTATGGAAGGCGGCGGTCCCAATTTCGGCTGGACGTTCTACGCCCCACTTTCTACAACTTATGCTCCGGATACTGTTAATTACTTCATCTTCGGCGTTCACATAATGGGTGCTTCATCGATCATGGGGTCAATTAATATTATTGCTACTGTGATTAACATGCGTGCTCCTGGTATGACTTATATGAAGATGCCGTTATTCGTGTGGACTTGGGTTATCACTGCATTCTTGCTTGTTGCCGTTATGCCTGTTTTGGCCGGTGCGGTAACTATGATGCTAATGGATATCAATTTCGGCACAAGCTTCTTCGATGCAGCGGGTGGTGGTGATCCAGTATTATTCCAGCATGTGTTCTGGTTCTTTGGTCACCCAGAAGTTTATATTATTATCCTTCCAGCCTTCGGAGTGGTATCACAAATTATTCCAACGTTCAGCCGAAAGCCTTTGTTTGGCTATTCGTCAATGGTTTATGCAACAGCATCCATTGCGTTCCTTTCGTTTATAGTTTGGGCTCACCATATGTTTACGGTTGGCATGCCAATTGCGGGCGAGCTGTACTTTATGTACGCCACCATGTTGATTGCTGTCCCAACGGGAGTGAAAGTGTTCAACTGGGTCACTACCATGTATAAAGGTGCGCTGACTTTCGAAACTCCGATGCTGTTTAGTATCGCGTTTGTTATCTTGTTCACTTTCGGTGGCTTCACGGGAATGATGTTGTCCATTGCTGCAGCAGACACCCAGTACCATGATACCTATTTTGTAGTTGCTCACTTCCACTATGTGATGGTTGCCGGCGCTGTGTTCAGTGGTACTGCCGCTGTCTACTATTGGCTACCAAAATGGTGCGGACGGATGTATGACGAAACGATGGGTAAAGTACAATTCTGGATTGCCTTTATCGCCTTCAACATTACGTTTATGCCACAGCACTTTTTGGGCCTAGCAGGGATGCCGCGTCGGTACTCTGATTACGGACTACAGTTTGCTGATTGGAACATGGTGTCTAGTATTGGCGCCTTTATGTATGGTGGTGCGCAGTTATTATTCTTGTTCAACGTCATTCGAACGATTGGTTGGGGTAAGCCGATTGATGACCCGAAAGTTTGGGAAGGTGCAGAAGGACTTGAATGGACGCTGCCAACACCGGCACCATTCCATACATTCTCAACACCACCTGTACTTAAGTAGTCGAGGGTAAGGGTATGGAAAACACAACTTCGCACCGTAATGTGCTCATTAAGAGTCTATTGGGCGCGGCAGTGATGTTCATGTTTGCTATATTTGTTTTACCACCTTTGTATGATCTCTTTTGCGAGATTACTGGCATCGGTGGTAAAACGGGCGATGCGTACACTGCAACTGAAGTAGTCGTAGATACAACCAGAGAAGTTGAAGTTCAATTTGTTGCGACAAACAATGCCACCATGCCATGGGAATTTTATCCCGTTGAGCACAAAGTGGTGGTTCATCCTGGAGAGCAGAAAGAAATAGTGTTTTATGCAAAAAATTTAACTGGCATGGATATGGTCGGTCAGGCAATTCCTAATGTGCTCCCCAATAATGCAGCGGATTATTTTCTCAAAACGGAATGTTTCTGTTTTAACAATCAGCCCCTTGCAGCTGGCGATGATGCTGAGCTTGCAGTGGTTTTTATTATTGATCCAGACTTACCCGCTAGCGTGAATACAGTAACTTTGTCTTACACAATTTTTGATATAACAGACCGTGGATCGATGCAGGTCTCACAATTAAAGTAAACGGAGAGTAACGATGTCAACAGAAGGTAGTTATTACGTACCCGAACAAAGCAAGCTGCCCTTAGCGGCGGCCTTAGGGATGGGTGTGATGGCTTTTGGCGCTGGAAGCTGGGTGATAGAGGGCGGTACATCTACTGTCTTTTTGATCGGTACGTTGATTATGGCCATGGTGATGTATAAGTGGTGGAGTATCGTTATACAAGAAAATACCCAAGGCATCGTTAGCGACCAACTCAAGCACTCCTATGTTTTAGGTATGTACTGGTTTATTTTTTCTGAGTTGATGTTTTTTGTCTGCTTTTTTGGATCGTTATTTTACGTCAGAGTACTAGTTGGTCCTTGGATTGGTGGCGAAGCGGCCGTTGGATTGTTTGATGACACAGCTACTGATGCGGCTATTGCAAACGCCACTCACTTGTGGAATGGCTATGATGCAACATGGCCTCCCCTAGTTACTCCTGACCAAACTGTTAATGGAGATGTCGCTAAATTTATTGGTCCTCAAGAAGCAATGAGCTTTCCTGGGTGGAGCCAAATATTTGGATGGTTACCGTTGTGGAATACCATCGTTTTGATATCTTCAAGTGGTACTGTGCATGTTGCACATCATGCCTTGAAAGAAGGAAATCGTAAGAAGTTCGTTCAGTGGCTGGGTCTAACCGTCGCGCTCGGGGTTATATTCTTGTTCCTCCAGGCAGAAGAGTATATTCATGCTTATCAGGAGCTTGGACTTACCTTAGAGTCAGGCATATATGGGACCACATTCTTTTTATTGACCGGATTCCATGGTGCCCATGTGACTTTGGGGACAATTATGTTGCTTATTGCCTTTTTGCGAGGGCTCAAAGGTCACTTCAATGAAGCAGATCATTTTGGTTTTGAAGCAGCAGCCTGGTATTGGCACTTTGTTGATGTCATTTGGATCGGATTGTTTATTATCGTTTATGTGCTTGGATAAAGGCATTTCAGCAGAGGAACGGCTAGGAAATTCCTGGCCGTTTTTGTCTGTGCCGTCAAAACTTAGGGTTTAGTTGAGCGTTGTTGTTCCAACTGTTTGCCATCGGAGTGAAGCTGTTTGTCCCACGGAGCCTGGCTGCCAATCTGTCCAGTAAAGACACCATAGACTATCGTTCCAATGAGTAGAGCAGCAAGGGTCACTCGCATTCCAAGACTATGTAATACTCGACTCTTGGAGTCGCCGAGGTCTTTTACGAGAAAACGCAATCCTGTAAACAGACTGATGAGAATGGCAATAAATAAAATAACGATTATTGATTTTAAAAGCATAACGGTTAAGGTCCTAGATAAAGAGAAGGATTTAAACACATATGAGCCGAGAGCCCCACGTTTCTCCAGAAAAATTTGAGTGGCAACCTAACGCAAGTCTTTTAGTGCTTGCGACTCTGTTTTTCCCTTTGCTGATCTCGTTAGGGTTTTGGCAACTAGAACGTGCCGATGAAAAGCAACGTATTTTGGATGAGTTTAATGCTAATCAGCAGGCAGCTCCCATTGGTTTGGCAGAACTGAAGCGAGATGAAAATTACCAGTATCGAGCAGCGTGGGTAACAGGTACGTTGGATGGAAACAGACGTATATTGCTAGATAATAGAGTTAAAAATGGGCGGCCTGGATATGAAATATTGGAGGCTCTTGCAGTAGACGGGCTGAAAGTTAATGGGCGCAGCCAGGCTATTTTAGTCAATAGGGGTTGGGTGCCAGCGTCACTGAACAGAAATGAACTGCCCGTGGTTGAATCAGTAGAAGGAGAGGTTCAGTTGCGGGGAGTTTTGTACCGCAGTTTAGGTGGTGGTTATCGCTTAGACGATGGCATTAAAACGGTGAGCCAGTGGCCGAGTAGAGTAGGCTGGGTGTCAGCTGAACGTGCTGAGGAGTTGTATGGCAATGACTTTTTCGATTATCAATTGCGCTTAGACTCAGATTCTATAGGGGCTCTCAAAACAGGCTGGGTAACAGTTTCAGTGCAGCCTGCGAAGCACACTGGGTATGCGGTTCAGTGGTTTATAATGGCCGCGGTACTGTTATTGATGACCTTGATCGCTAACTCAAATTTAGGGTCCTTTGTTAAAAGAAAGTAAGTGGCCTTGGTGCCAAATTAAACAGGGAAAATTAATAATGAACGAGCAAAGCAAGATATCGCCAAAGCAGCGTGGATTTCAGTATCAGATTTGGTTGATGCTGTTGATCGTCGGCGGTGTTATTTTGGCTGGTTTTATTATGGTGCCAAAAACTGAGCAGCAGCGACAGGAAATGATATCGATGCTGGGAACAACGAATGTTGGCGAATTAGTCAGACCAACGCTCGACTTTACGTCGGTGCTCGAATCTTTGGAGTCAGAGGGCAGGCCAAAGTGGAAAGTAGTTACCACTGGAGGAAATGGCTGTGATAGTGTTTGTGAAGAGATGTTGTTTAGCAGCAGGCAAGTTCATATGCTGTTGGGTAAGTCTACGGGTCGCGTCGAGCGGATTTTTTTACCCGACATGGATACCATTAATTCTCAACGAATCGAGGAGTTAAAAATGGTTCATCCTTTCCTAACAATTCTGCCAATCAAAGCGGACATGATTGCTCAGGTTGTTGCTGGAAGTTCAGCTGAATGGGATATGCTTGAGCCACGACATTTTGTCATGACTCCAGATCAACAAGGTATTCTTTATTATACTAAAGAGCATGATGGTAATGGACTGCTTGATGACTTAAAACATTTGCTAAAATATTCACCAGATCGCTAGAGCGTCTATCTTAGGTTAAACTGGTTTTAATTCTTCGGAGAAAAGGTCAATGTCCCAAACCGAGTTAAACACCGCCGCTGTTAGCTGGCGTGACTACTTAGAGTTATGTAAGCCTAATGTGGTCGCGTTGATGATCCTTACCTCGGTTATCGGTATGGTTTTGGCTACTCAACAGTCGGTTCCTTTGTCGGTACTTATTTTTGGTAATTTAGGGATTGCCCTCTGTGCGGGGTCAGCTGCAGCAGTCAATCATATTGTTGATCGTCATGTGGATGACAAAATGGCTCGAACTCTCAATCGCCCTCTTGCCCAAGGGCGTATAACGCCCCGACAGGCGATTCTGTTTGCCCTGATTACAGGCTTGCTGGGAATGGCCATACTACTTATTTTTACCAACGTGTTGACTGCCTGGCTTACCCTCGCATCACTGGTGGGCTATGCGTTTATTTACACTATGTTTTTGAAGCGAGCGACCCCGCAAAATATTGTCATTGGTGGCCTGGCGGGAGCTGCGCCACCATTGTTGGGGTGGACAGCAGTGACAGGAGAGATCCATCACAACGCTCTGCTATTGGTGCTAATTATTTTCGCTTGGACGCCACCACACTTTTGGGCTCTAGCAGTGCACCGCAAAGACGAGTACGCCAAAGCCAAGATCCCTATGCTTCCAGTAACCCATGGAGAGAGATACACGAAAATAAATATCCTTCTGTATACCTTATTGCTGATTATTGTCACCACTATGCCCTACCTCACTGGAATGTTTGGATGGCTGTACCTTGTCAGTTCGCTATTGTTGGGGTTGGGGTTCCTTTATTGGGCAATAGTTATGTTGCGCAGTGAAGGCGGCAACTCTGGGATGAAGACTTTTCAGTATTCTATTGTTTACTTAATGGTGTTGTTCGCCGTGATGTTGGTGGATCACTATTTTATTGAAACAGTAACCTACTTACCTGCCGGTTAAAGGACAACGTTATGACGCAACAAGAAACGGGGATTAGGCGGACGGTTCTATTTGTCTTATGTATTATTTGCTTAGTGATATCAGGATTCATCTGGAAGATGGATCAGCCTGTGGTCATGAACGATCAGGAGCTTCGAGCTAATGGGGCTATAGTACTCAATACGCCTCGCGTATTTAGTGATTTTGAATTGCTGGACCACCACGGGGAGGTTTTTTCTAAGGAGCAACTTAAGGGGAAATGGAGCATGATCTTCTTTGGGTTTACCCAGTGTCCTGATATCTGCCCCACTACGTTGGCAACTCTCAATCAAACTTATAGCAAGCTTAAAGAGACCGAAAAAGACAATCTCCAGATTCTGATGGTGTCCTTAGATGCTGAGCGCGACACGGTGGAAAAGCTTGCCCAGTATATGCCCTATTTCAATTCTGATTTTATTGGTATAACCGGCAACAAACATTTGATTCGACGTTTCACTGCTGAGATTAACGTGGCTTATAACAAAGTGCCTCTGGAGGGCGAAGACTATACTGTTGACCACAGCACGCAAATAGTTTTGATCAACCCTAAAGGGGACTACCATGGCTTTTTTAGAGGTCCCCATTCGGAAATTATGTTGCGACAGACCTGGCGCTCTATTTACGCTTCATTCAACTAGCCAGTCTGCGATAACCCAAGGATAGGCTAAATAAAACCCCAGCACTGATCACAACCGATGGCCCAGCAGGGGTATCGATGTACCAAGACATTGCTAAGCCCATCACTACGGCAATCATTGCAACAACACTGGCCACCACAGCCATTTGTTCGGGCGTGTGACTTAGCTGTCGAGCGGTTGCCGCCGGAATAATCAACAGCGCAGTGATTAGCAATACCCCCACCACTTTCATCGCAAGGGCAATCACTAAGGCCGTAATCAACATTAATGCCGTGCTGACTAAGGTGACATTGGTACCTTCCACCGCGGCTAATTCGGGATCGACAGTAATGTTTATCAGTTGCTGCCACAGCAGCCCTAACAAGATCATTACTGCGCAGGCTACACCATAAATTACCCAGAGGTCGCTTTGCGTGACTGCCAGTAGATCGCCAAAAAGAAGTGACATTAAATCTACGCGCACATCAGGTAATAAAGAAATAACAACCAAACCTAAGGCAAGAGCGGAGTGAGACAAAATCCCAAGCAAGGTGTCGAGGGATAGGAATCCTCTTTGTTCCAAAAAGACTAAAACCATAGCCATAATCAAAGGGATAGCGGTAACGGTTATATTCAGATTTATATCAAGCATAACGCCTAGAGATACACCCAACAGAGCGCTATGGGCCAAGGTGTCGCCAAAGTATGCCATCCGTCTCCAGACAACAAAACAGCCCAATGGCCCAGCCACAGCGGCGACGCCGACGCCGGCAAGGAAAGCATACAATAAAAAATCAGTCATGATTACAAGACTCCCCATGCTGATGAGTGTGATCATCAAGAACTTCGCCATGTAAGTTATGATCGTGATCATGGTGGTGGGAATAAATAGCAGTTGTTTGACCAAAAATGTCTATAAAAGCAGGATCCTGAGTTACTTTCTCTGGATGACCTTCACAGCAGATATGTCGGTTTAAACAAATCACCTGGTCTGTGGCAGACATCACTAAATGCAGATCATGAGACACCATTAATACACCACAGTTTAGAGTTTTGGCTAGACTATTGATCATCTTGTATAGCGCATTTTGACCGTTAACATCAACACCCTGAACCGGCTCGTCCAAAACCAACAAATTAGGATTACGGAGAATTGCTCTAGCGAGTAATGCCCGCTGTAATTCGCCACCCGATAACCTCTGAATTGGGATTTTTGTCAAATGCCTGATTCCAACAGACTCCAGCGCCTGATGGCAAGCTTGATGAGAAGTGTTAGCAAGCTGCAAAAAGCGACAGGTTGAGATGGGTAATGTCGGATCAATGTTAATTTTTTGAGGCATATAGCCTATGTTCAATTCTGCGTTGGGCAACCTTGTCCCAGAGTCAGGTTTAATCAGACCAAGAATAATCTTAGCCAAGGTTGATTTGCCGGCACCATTAGGGCCGATTAAAGTAGTAATCTCGCCCTGTTTCAGAGAAAGGGAAACGTCTTCTATGACAGGTTTTCCTGCAAAAGATTTGTGGATACCATTTAAGGTTAATAATAATCTAGACATGGCTTATATCTTTGTTGATGGTGGGGGCAGAACATTGAGGGCAGACACCAAATAGCTCTACGTTTTGTGATTGAAGCTCAAAACTCGTCTTGTCGCAGGCCGTTTGAAGAAGTGTATTTAGAGAAGCATCGGCCACTTCAGCTACGCAACCACACTCATTGCAAATCATAAATAGATTGCTGTGCTCGCTGTTGGGGAAAGGACAGCCAATATAGGCATTCAGAGAGGGTAATCTATGGATAAGACCAAGACGTAGAAGAAACTCTATGGCACGATACACTGTGGGGGGAGCGGTTGCTTTTCCCGTGATTTTTGAAAGACGATCTTGAACTTGATATGCCCCTAATGGTCGATGAC